>ENA-ORBV01012489-ORBV01012489.1-microbial-mat-metagenome-genome-assembly--contig:-NODE-12489-length-13082-cov-5.566705_pt1 | contig 13082 bp, 14 predicted proteins | sample MGYA00237777_ERZ505514 | MGnify/ENA primary metagenome ERZ505514 (study PRJEB26160, sample SAMN06269048) | microbial mat metagenome | isolation source: Oligotrophic lake microbial mat | place...
ATCACCTCCACCTCCTCCACCACCACCATAAAATCCATGGTCATAAATCATCACAGGTTCGCCCGTGAATGGGCTTTGGTAAGGAGTCTGACGACGACGATGCTGCTGCCTGCTGGTGGTTGCCCTTGTCCTCGAATACGTACCCCTCGAGTGAGAGTGACGGACTGGTGTCGATTGTTCGCAACCCATGGTGTCTTCGCTTGTTGGATTTCTCGTTTTGTGCTTGCTTGCTTGCTTGTTTTTGTTTGGTTTGGAGCTTTTAGATTGTTTGAATTTGTGAGTGTGGGAAAGTTGGGCAGTACGTAGCAGCGATCCTACTGTACAGTAGCTCAGTGGTTAGAAAGCAACTACTAGTACTAGTTAGCTAGCTACGCGTAGTACTGGTAGAACTCCTCGTACTGCGTACAGCGCTGAGTGATCTGCTTCATTCTTCTGAAATTTTGGATCCGGGACAGTCACAAAGCAAAACTGTGCTTGTTGGGCAGTCATCAGCCAGTCATCTACAGGCAGCAAAGAAAATAAGCTCGCAAAGATAATGGCGGCGTCTTCCAAGAAGAAGCATCTCTTGCTATGGACGGCCTTGTGGTCGTTATTGTTCTTGGCGACTTGCCCCGCGGTCACCAATGGTCAAGAAACCACGCAAATCCAAGTGGGCAATAACGAAACAATCGGGTTCGGAGGCGACGAGGAAGCAACTGCCGTGGAGGAGGAAGAGGGAGTCGAAGAAATTGGCCAAACGGCAACACCAGGAGAAGGAAACACAACAGGAGAAGGAAACACGACGATTTTGCAAATTGGCAACAGCTCGTTCGTGGTGGATGCCACCGACGAGGTGCAAGAACTGGATGAAATTGAGGGCGCAACCTTGGTGGAGGGTGAGGATGGTGCTAGTACGATCTTATTTGAAACAGAGGATAAAGAAACAGGTGAAATGGTGGTTTCCAATTGGACCTACACGATCATTCCATCCAACAAGGTAAGTGCTTATTCCAAAAAACGCGAGAGCCAACAAGAGACTTTCATTGGATACACATACGTATCTGACAGATCTGCCTTCTACTATACTTTATTAATCTATTCCATTGCCATCCTTTATTTTTAGTGTTTGGCCGAAGCGGTCTTTTGTATTCCCGTGTCCAAGTTTCATGATTTGCCTGAATTTTATGAAGACCCAGACACAATGGGTGCCCCTGGAAAAGAACGGCTTTATAACGTACGTGCTCCAAAAATAACGGGAGGCGAAGAGGTTGTAACACGGGTATACATTGAGGAACTTTTGTTCTCCTCTTACACACTTGTTATCATTTTGTCACCTTCTTGTTTGCAGGCCTATGTTGCCTTCATGGAAGAATTGAATATGTTTCGATTGGGCTTACAAGCGGTTATAGCAAATACTTGGATTGGCCGCTACCAAGAATTCAGAAATGAGAAAATGATGGTTGTGACACTGAGTGGATCGGGCCTCGATGTGGTCGTACTTGCAGTTGGATTGGTCGTCCAAGATATTGAAGATATCAACTATATTGATGGAAGTTTCACGGTGGACTTGGATGTGTATTTGAGCAAAGTCACCTATGGAGAACCGTACAATGGTTTGGCCAGTGCCATGAGATCTGTATGGACGAATCTGAATGAAAGTCACGTAGCCGAGATTGACGAAGACGGTGTAGCCCATCAAAAAATATTGGAGAATGATTTTCTCTACTTGAAAGATCCATTGAAGGAGGGGGAAACTTTGATCAAGGATGGACGATGTAATACTCCCGCTATGAAATCAACGAGGCCCTTGACATCAGACGAATACAAAGTAAGTACCATTGGAGAGATGGGCTGTTGCTGATCTTTCTTTCTTGTTGTTTTGCCTTATGAGTCCTTGCTTACACAGCAAACTGTATGATTGGAACCTACCTGCCTCTTTCTGTAACTACTACTGCTACTACTACTAGGGGATAGCGGGTGGTATCACGATTGCCGACTCGAAATCAAGCTTGTCTCCAGTCATTGATGCCAATGGTTTTGTCACCTACCTCCAAGGCAACGGTTTGAAGATTAAGTTTCAGCCAGTCAATTCTCAGTTCTTTCCTTTCCAGATCAACATTCTGGACATTACATTAAGGAGTCCACGTGCAGGTTTATATCCGGGTCTTCCTGTGACACTTTACACCTTTTGCATTTTGGAACTCTTTACAGGTCTCCAAAGTCCCTTGCCGAGTTTGCCCAACCAAGGTGAAGTCCGACTGATTCCTACCGTCACCACATACACCTCACCCCCATGGTGGAATTTTGACAATGAACAAATGGGCTTATCAGGCACCTCGTTCAGTGAGGATGAAGGAGACACCGGTGAAAAGTTGCGCCAGGTGGCCAACTTCCGAATTGTCTATGCTGACACATCGATCGTCAATGGCTGGATGTTGCTCCTCCCATTTCTCTTTACAGCTTTTACCACACAATTACAGTGGCTTGTGACCAAGCCAGATACTTGTGCTCCGTCCAACATGGTCTCCAGCATTTTGCTCATTCAAAATCTTGTCAATGGACAAAAGCCATACACAGGACATGAAAATGTGGGCACCAAAGTCATTTATCTTACGTATGGAGTAACCGGAATGTTTGTCACAGCAGTAGCCTTGATGACATTCATCAACATCACCAAATCAACGGGTATGTGATGCAGAGGAAGCCCTCTGTCTTGCGCATCATGCATGTTACCCGCCTTCCCTTAACACCATTTTCTACCTCTTCTGCTTGACACATTGCAGGTAAAATTCCTCACCTGGAACGTTATCAGATGGAAATCTACTTCACACTGCGCTCAGCGGGGCTTCTGATGACATTTTTGTACATCCCTGTGCTGGCAATTAAGTCGGATATTGAAACAGGCAGTCAAGAGGAAATCCGTTGGCTCTGGCCAGTTGTGGGAGCTTTTGTGTGCACATTCTTTTTTCTCCGATTGATCTATGTGTTCTGGAAGGGATGGCAGCACGCTCAGGTGGCTAAGGTGGATGAATCGAAGGACGTGGACCACATTGACCTTGCCAGCAGAGCTGTCACAACTTTAACGGTGGAGGAGGTGCAGCATTGGATTGCCAATTGCGAGGAGCTCCAGGCAACATCGAATCTTTCAAGCAAGGATCTGGCTGCGATTGCACACAAGTTCCACGAAGCAAAGATTGATGGTAGAGTTCTTGTGCGCACAGGATCGGACGCAAGGACTCTGGTCAAGTTTGTCGGTCTCCCCATTGGAGAGGCTATGAACTTTAGCGATGCCTTCCAAAGCCTTATGCGCAGCAAAAGCATTAAGTTGTCCTCAGATGAGGAGCAGCCATCGTTTCCTATGGTGGTAGAGGATGAACATGACAAGGAAGTATAAGTACGTTTGCCCTGTCGTCTTTCCAACAGTTCACGTGGAACAAACTGACAGTGGCTTGAAGCCTTGATCGGTACTGTGTCCCTATGCCTATTCGTGTTTGAAGAAAAGTATAGAAAATAAATTAAACAAGCTACTATACAGTTAGTTGAACTACTATCAACGGATGGAACCGTGGTGCGCACTCATTTACGGTGGTCAAGGGGTCATCTTTGTTTTAGGCGAGAAGAGCAGCATCACATACAGTACGGACGTCGATCAGCTAGTAAGGAACAAAGAACGTCTGTCCCGATGTATTTGTCGTCAGCGTCGAGTCAGTGCTGTTTGGCGGGGGACGCCTAGCTCTTCTGTACAGTATTCTGTATTTGGCGTCATATTTCAAAGTCAGTCGTACTTGAAGACTGGTTGTTTATGGAGGGAGAAAATTCCTTTTCTTTTTTCGAATCAGGGCCATGAGTCTCAACCTACGCTTTTCATGTGCATGCATTTGTTGGGGGCATGTTCCGATATTTTGAATCGTAACTGGCTCTCTTTCCCTTCTCATTCCGCGAACCCATGGATTCATTTGAGCTGTTGGGTTGCTTGTTTAGTGGTTCACATTCTCATACAATTATGATCTACATTCGTCTCGCGTCTCTTACCCTCGCTGAAAAAAGATGATTTCGTTTTCCTGCTTTCCACGGTCGGCGGCCATGGCAACCTTGCTTTTCCTGGCGCTCACTGCTGCTATTCGAGGTGAAAATCCAACCGATCGGGAGCCTGGGTATGGATTTTTCATCATGAATCGCCGTTCCAGTAGCGGCGACGTGGAAAGCTGGTGTCTAGCCGCCATTCCAGCACCAGATGGAACCGACATTACGGACAAAGAAGTCGTCTTGGAACTCTGTAATCTCGAAGACAAGGCATATTTACCTCACTTGTGGAAAATGGACGGTGGGAGGATTCAAAGTGCATTGGACAGCGACTGCTGTCTGACGGTGTTGGCACCAAATAACTTTTTGGTCGGTGCTCGGATCCGTCTTTTACCATGCCACTTCGACCAAAACAATGCGAAAATCGACGACGACAATAGCAATAGCAAGCGCCAAGTTCACCAGCAGTTTGTTTACCGATCCACCAGAGGACAATTGAGAATACAGGAAGAATACTGCGTTACCACCAATCAAGGTACAGCCCCCAATAGTGGGGATCGAATCTTTTTGCTTCCATGCGAAGATCAGGATCGGAGGTTTCTATGGGTCTTTCAAGCCAATCCTGTACCCTTTGGTTTCTTTCCGATTGTCATTATCCACGAAGAAGGTGGACATATTATTGTCAAGAATCACCGTGTGAACGAGCCTGGAGAGTCTCTCCAATTAGGAAGCTTGACGGGATGGGAAGGCAATCAATGGTGGATGGACGAACACGGTCTCTTTCATTCGGCCATCAACAGCACCATGTGTATGCAAGCCGGCCACAGTATTCCCAAAGATGGCACCAAGATGCGCATTGAGGAATGCGATAAGAACAATTCTCTCCAGAAATTTGAGTGGGACAAATGGGGCGGACCGATCCAACCACGAGACAATCTAGAACTCTGTGTGACCTTTCGCGGTCAAACGCCACATGTCGACAAAGATCCCATCATTCTGAAGGAATGCCACAAGCTTGTGGGTGGGAATCGGATGAGGTGGTTTGAAGACTAAATGACGATCAACGGTCGGTACCAAAAAGCTTCGTTCGTAAAGTACATATATCTATTTAAATATAAATCGGTCCATGCCGACAGCTTCTTTCGTCAAGATTCTAATGTATAACCGTCCATCCATTCTCCTACTTGCATGTCATCTTAGTGAAGTCGTTCTGCGGCATCTTGGACAGCGGCGGATGAGACTGTCTTGGGAACTATACTATCGGCTCCATCGAACGACGAAGAAGCCGCCGTAATTTGGGATTGGACCATGTCCTGCCAGTTTGCAATTTGTTGGGCAAGACCATTCCCTTGCTCCTCGAGCGTCTTTTGCATGGCGCCGCTGCTACTGGTAATAATATCATTCCATGTCGACATGATCTGGGATTGTAGATTATGGACCTGATCCGTAATACTTGCTTGTTGTTGCTCTACAAGCTCCTGTAGGGCAACCGTCTGCGTCGCAAGGGCCTTCTCAACATCTTGCGCTTGTTGGGTCCACAGGGTCGTGGTCGATTCCATGGCGGTCTTGGCCTCTTGTACGGCATCGATTGTACCTGTCATGCTTTCTTCCCATTGCTGCTGGAACGGAGCCGTGAACTGAGTTACACGATCCATGGTGATGGCGCCTTCCAACTTGGACATTGTCGTGTGTAATTGTTGTTCGAAGTCGGTCCAATCCACAGCTAGGTTTCCAATCACGGAGGAAGTGCCAGACAACATATCAAGCGCTTTTAATTGTTCGACCAAGGTATTCATATTGACGGCAAGAGCCTCCAGATTCACATCTACACTTTGGGGCAGCTTAGACAAGACATCCTGAGCTATGGTATTCCATTCCTCGAGTTGTGCCAATGAAAAATCGTCCGTGACCAAATTGGAAGACACGGCCAACATACCCATGAGGGTCAATCCCAATAGGATCCAGTTGGGATGCGTCATAAAGGCCGTAGTAGAAGGTCCTGTAACCGTCTCCCAACATCCCTTGGCGCGAAAATCTTGGACCTCCAAATCATACTTTTCTTGCAAGACGCGTCCTTTGGCGGCTAGGATTTGCAGTCGTAGCGTTGCAGCTTCGTAGACATTGAGTTTCTGTTCGTTGTTGTAGTCACTGACGAGGACAGTTGTCGAAGTTGTCTCGTATTGAGCCGATAGCATGTTGGAATAGTGATTTAATTTCAAAATGCGATCTTTTGTATTGGTACTAGTAGAAGTAGTAGGAGGAGTTGTTTTCGGTGACGACGACATCCAGGGCCAGGCAGCGTCCAAATCGGCCAAGAATTTCTCTTGGTTGAGTTGATCTTCCTTTCGAAGCCACGTCGAAGAAACTTGGTCCTTCTCCTTGTTCTTTGCCTGGTTCTGGGAGGTTTCCACATTCAAGGGTGGAGGAGGGTTGGCATGCCGGCGCTGCAACGAATTGGTCCAAGTCGTACTGCTCGTGCTGTGCTCAACATGCCCATGCTGATGGATGACAAAGGAAGCAGCACCCAAGACTCGGCTCCCCGAGAATAGTCCTGTTGTTGCAGATACAACTACCATCCAAGCGGAGAAGTTTGGAGACCACAGCAACATGATGATGGTGGTGATGATTCTACTGCGTTTGGGTTTATCAATAAGCTCGGATACCTTTTGTCTTGACTACTAGTCACCTCAATAGTAGGCAAAGCTAGTAGCTATTCTCCGAGATAAGCTGATGGGCATCTGTTGCACTGCAAATACTAGAGCTTGATTTAGACAGGCTCAATGAATCTATTTACTCTGTTGCTTTGTATTCCGAACAACACATGATGATGATCGCCAAACTTCCTCTTGTCACCGTGGAAGCCATCAAGGCAAAAAGTTCTGTTTTCGGTTCTGTGAGAAAGAAGTGAGTCGTTGCTGCTAAAAAAATCGAAATGGTATCTTTTTTGAATCTTCGAAGGTGAGAGCGTGCGCGTCTTCTAACATCTTTGTACATTCTTGAATGGACCCACACTTTATCATAACTATCACGGTCCTTAACAACCAGAGCACTGCCACAAACAGTGATTGCGGATAGTACAGATAGTAGTGATCTGTTGATCATGCACTCTTAAAATAGCTCGGATACCCATTCATGATGGTAGCTCAACATGCCCCCTGCAACACAAAGCTTTAGCTCATACGAAGTGCAAGTTTTTGCGATTCCAAGCACAAGATTGGTTTCACCCATTTTTGAGATCCATGCAACTTCTACATATCACAGTATTCTTTTGCGAAAATTGGGTCTAGCTAGCTTACAAAATTACAAAATCAAAACATATGGAGTCCTCCAAAGCTTATATTTATACACTGCGGTCACATGAGAGATCATGCCAGTCATCGTCGTCGAAAGGCAAGGTTTTGGTGGAAGCGACAGGATCGTTACAGAAACGACAAAACAACACCCAAAATCATCCCCGTTCCAAACCACGATGGGGCCATTTTTGTAGTAGCTGAAACATCTGACGATCCATCCTCCTCCGTCTCTTCTTCCGCTTCCGCTGTGCTGTTATTGCTGGATTCGCCTCCCTCTGCTGTAAGTAGTAGCATTCATTTCCTCAGCCACAAGGTCAGCCTCGACGTCGGAGTTGTCGTCTTCTACCCAAACCGCGATAAATTTGACGTTTTCATACGTATCTTCCGGGCCCGAATTGGAAAAGTTCGCGACAAAGGGCTCGGCGGAATACACTTCAATATACGAATTTTCCCACGAGGCATAATAGGGGTTGACATAATTGCCATCTTCCAACAAAAGGCCAATTCCCGCGGATCGCAGTTGGGACGTATAGGGACTGGCATACGTGGGGCCTATGCGAATGGCATTGTCGACGACGTAGGGTTCATTGCCCGGAATGTGACATGCTCCCGCAGTTTGCTCCCGCAGTTTGCTCCCACAGTTTTCTCCTCAGCGCGCCGGTCAAGCCATTCAACGGTTCGGAGTACACTCAACCTTAACTCCTCACGTTAAGACGCTCATTTCTTCATCCTCCGTGAGCCATCAGGGAAGTTCTTTCGCGGAAGAAACCACGATCTTCTGGGTGATGTTTGAGAACAAACAAAATGTCATTTTCTGTGAAAAGAATTTGCCCTCGCATTGGTGCTTCCAAGCTACTGTAGATAACATGTAAAGTTGTCCTCACGAGACTACACTACTAGCTAGCTACGTCGTAGCTAGTAGCATAACTAGAGCACGATCGTCAAAGCAATCTCTCTTTCTACGGAAAGGGTTCCAAAATCCTACAAAAAATGATCCTCATCTTCCAAGCCAATGCTATTCTTCGGTGGTTGCCGTCGTCGAGGCGGTTGTTGCTTTCCAACACTACTACTAGTCAATCCTTGTCTTCCTTTTCGTTTGCAGAACCCTACGATGCGGCTGCGGCTGCTGTACCGATCCACAACAACGGTGCTGCGTTACAAAACAACAACCACGGTGTATCCCGAACGAGCTACTCGCCGCCACAGCAGAAACGAGTCGATCATTCCGTCGTGGATCAAGTTTTGAGGTACTCGATCCACGATCCTATTGAAAACGCGTACACACCACCTAGTTCGTGGTACACAGAAGACAATCCCAAGTTCCATCAATATGAGAAAGAGGCCGTATTTTTTCGAAAGAACTGGGTCGCCGTAGACATTTTTCCAAACCAACCAGCGAAAGGAGGAGCAGAAGCACCACCACAATCCGCAGAAGGTGTTTTTTTCAAGACGGGAACCTTTTTAGGACAACCCTATCTGCTCACACGAAATTCGGAAGGCCAACTACAAGCCTTTTACAATGTTTGTACCCATGCGGGTTCTTGTTTGGTAGGACCCTGGACAAAAACAACGACAAACCAGCAACAGCATTGCCATCCCAAACTGAATTCCAATTTGGTCGGTCAATCTACAGAAGGGTATTTGGAACAGGGAAAAGAATCATTTTTTCAATGTCCCTATCATGGATGGCAATTTGATGCGAGTGGACGACTCCTCAAAGCTACCAGTGTCAAGGGCATTCAAAATTTTCGGCCCAAAGACTTTGGTCTGCGGCGTATACCCGTGCAACAAGTCGGGCCTATCGTTTTTATGAATTTTGGTAGTTCTGATAGAGAGGGCGAAGCTGTATCCAAACAGAACGACAATAATTGGTTTGATATCAGCCGAAATTTATTCTTGGACCGTTTGGATCGAAATGGCTTTGACAGAGACTTGTCGTCCAATCTTGAATTGGTCAAAACCAAGACTTACACAGTGAATTGCAATTGGAAGGTCTTTGTGGACAATTACGGCGATGGGTGCTATCATTGTTCGTACGCACATGCCGATTTGTCCTCCAATATTGACGAAGAGAATTACTCGACCGAAATTCTACCCCCAGACCTTTCCATTCAACATGCGCCTCCGTCCTCGTCCTCATCCTGTTCGACAAGCCGCAACAACCTTAGCAGGACTGCTACATACGACGAACAACAACGACAACAACAAGAACGATTTGGCACAAAAACAGCCATTTATGCCCAATGGTATCCCAACCTCATGTTGAATCGATATGGACCATGGCTGGATATGGATTTGGTCAGTCCCCTCACGGCAACCACATGTCAAATTGTCAAGGCCTGGTTCTTGGAACGGTCCTTTATGGATTCCTTGCCGGATCGTGCGTCGTCCTTTATCGAAACGAGCCTCCAATGCAGTGAGCAAGTCCATGACGAAGATGTCTTTTTGTGTGAAAATGTTCAAATAGGAATGCAAAGTCGTGGCTTTGATCAAGGACGATATGTCCCTTCCAAACAAATTGCCACCTTTAATTTTCATCAACGATTGGCACGGGATTTGAGGACGACTGCAGCCATCCACGAGGAACGAGCTGCCAATCTGTGATGGGCATGCAGAACTTGTATTAAATAAAAAGGGGGCAAGGTACTGGTACGTAAACGAACTATATAAGTAGTAGCGACAAATTTAGTATTGGCTAGCGCGTAGTAGAACGTAAGTAATACTCGTAGGAGACTCAAATACTTGATGCTAGCTAGTTACTACTCGTCAATATTTTGAATCCATGGATTCATTGCCCACGCTTCACTCACACATTTCGAGCTCACCCGACCCATAGCTGTCTATAGGACTACTGCTAGTGTAGCTAAAAAAGTTACTCTTCCAGCTCCGCGTCTAAATTCTCGGCCGTCAGGAGCATGCCATTCAACATCGGATGCTCCGGTGCGGCTTCCAGACAGGTTCGAGTCCAATCAATGGCTTTGGGCAAATATTGTTTCGCCATGGCCTTGTTTTTGGTAGCACAGATAATGGCACACTTGGCGGCATTTTGTCGAATGTTCCAACCAGCGGCTTTGAGGGGCATCCAAACATCGCCTTCTCGTAAATCGGCACCATCAATTCTATTCAAAGCGTATTCCAACCATCGCAAGGCTGCACGAGGACGATTTTGTTGTTCAAATAAAATCGTTCCTAGTGACTGCGACGCCTTGTAACAAATGGGATAGGCAAAATGGGCCGTGGCTAGCCGACGCAAGGACAAGTGGAGATTGCCACGTTCCGCTTCCATACCCGCCAAGGAAGTTTGAAAGCTAAAATCATGGGGTGCTAGTTGGACCGAAGTTTGCATGGCTTGATACGATTCGTCGACTTGGCCCAGCCTTTTGGCGCGTACGCCATACGCATTGCATCGCTGTGCCAATTGGGGATGTTGCGACGACAAAACAAACAGCACCAAGACCCATCGTTCTCCAGATTGGATCGAAGTTCCAGCATGCATACTTCCCGAGGAATGACACAGAACATGTCCTTGTTCATTTTGGACATTTGCTTCGAGGCCTTGAAAATAGGTTCCACCGCCAGTGTAATCGGTAGAAGGCGACAAGGCTACATTCAACGACAATAAACAAGAATCACGATGCAAAGGCTGGGCTCGCGTAGGTGCTCCAAAATATCCGTATCCAATAATGAGGGCGTCTTGGAGGGCCAAGGATTCGGCGGGAATTCCAAATCTCGACTCCAACAAGGGAAATAGCTCGGCTTGAAGTGCCGTATTGAGCCATTCCCGTGCCTTTGGTAATTGGGAGACTCGTGCCTCTCCCAACTCACAATTGGTACGGGATCCACCCGTGGCAGCAGCTTGCTGTAGATTGTCATCATTTCGTTCCTGTAATTCTTTTGTGATAGTATCTCGGGCTTCTTGCACCAACGTTTCGCAGATTTCTTTGGAAAAGACAGGCTCCTTTGTCTGAAAAATGGTATCCCCATTTTGGAGGCTCGATTCCTGTGGTCCGGCATTACCAACCCCCACGCTCTGCGAAAGAAAATCATCGTCGGTCCATTTTCTGCTTGCAGAAGAAGAAGCTTCTCCACCAAAGGCAGTGCGACCATATTGAATTTCATCCTCAAATTCTTGTTGGGCTTTGGAGATAATCTCTTCGGAAAGGAATGAATCCGAAGCAGTTTTTTCAAGAGATGCAGCTGCATCCTCAGCAGTGGTAGCTTGGTGTTGTATCAGTGAATAAGGCTTGTAACTGTTGGGCATAAATGCATCTGCCTGCAGGGTCAGTTCCAGTGCCATCCAGACCAACATGGCCATCACTCTCGGCGATGGTAAAGGCATCATGTTAAAATATCTATAGAAGTGCGATATATCTAATTGTGTGGCTTTTTCTTTTGATTTATCTACTATCTAGCTATATAGTATGATAGCTTGGATCAATACTATTATTTTAGTAGATTCTCAAAAGCCTCAACAACATGTTGTTGCCAACGAGAATCCAAAATATTCGTGATGGATGGATCGGAGGAGCTGAAATTCTCACAATCAAATGTGCGTACTTCATTCATCTTTGTGACTCTATGTCCTTTAACCCTAATTTGCCTTAAAAGAAGACGCTCACTTCCTCTTCAGAATCCTGAACCTGAAAATCTCAAATCTTGCGAACAACACAAAGAGGTATCCATGTGCTCCGCATGCAGTAGTAGCAATGATGATATGAGACATGTCATGGGTGTATCGTGTTTTTCTATGGTTGGCGTGTGGATGTTGTCTTCTCTGTTTCCCAAGAAAGTGTCCGTCGTTGTGAAGCTAGCTAGCTCCATATATACAGACAAGAAAGCTACGTTTGCTTGCTGGCTTGCAGAAAAACATAGAGTGATCGCATAGCTACAGTCAAATCATATTACTAGTACAACCAGTGTGCGCAAGCGAAACTAGTTTAGGAGAAGATCTATTTGCACAGAAGGAAACTTGCCATCTGATCGTTATGAATTCATTGCCTCTTGGAAATCCTTCATGGGATGCTTGCTGGTGGCGGTTGTCAAAACGTAAACTGTGCTTTCACGACGACGACGACGACGACAAGGAGGCGGATCGTCGTGGAACGACAACCTCCAAAATTTGTGCACCGACGCTGCAATGTGGTTCCTTCACTTCTTCTTCTTCTTCAAGAAAGTACTTGAGGGCGATTGTAGATGCTCCTCCTTTGGAAGAAAACACACATACCGACACACACTTGGGGAGCTTGCTCGTTGGTCTTTGTTCGTGTCCTTCAAGTTTGTAGAGAAAGAGTTCCTAGACCGAATATATACAGGTATGTCGGCGGGGAGGGGGGACTCACCGGTTGCTGTTGCTTTCTTTCTTTACGCGTGGACGACTACTTCTTGTCGACGAATGACTGACTAATAGTAGCTACTAGTAGTAGACTACAATCTCGGAAGTCTACCACTGTCGCAAACACCAACAAAAACAAGATATCTAGGGCTCATTGTTGCCACCCCACATGTCTTTCCAATTCTCGCCCCAATCACTCGAACCTCCTCCGCCATCTCCTCCCCATTCCGAGAAGGGATCCCCATTTTCTCCTCGCACGAGGAACCAATAGGCCCAAAAGAAGATGCCCAAACACATGGCCCAACACGCATATTGGGGTGCCAACCGGGCATGATATCTCGATTCGACGTATTTGCCGCGATGCCAACAGGCTCGAACCATGGCACCTGTCTCTTATACACATCTCCGAGCCCACGAGACTAAGGCGAATCTCGTATGCCGTCTTCTGCTTGAAA
>ENA-ORBV01012491-ORBV01012491.1-microbial-mat-metagenome-genome-assembly--contig:-NODE-12491-length-13081-cov-4.898493_pt1 | contig 13081 bp, 12 predicted proteins | sample MGYA00237777_ERZ505514 | MGnify/ENA primary metagenome ERZ505514 (study PRJEB26160, sample SAMN06269048) | microbial mat metagenome | isolation source: Oligotrophic lake microbial mat | place...
CTCCAGAAGCAGCAGCTCGACATCTGGAAGCTGCTCCAGATCACGGCCAAGCAGACGCGCCGCAAGGGCGGTCCGACGTGCCCGGGCTGCGGGCTGCAGCTCGAGGAGTTCCGTCGCAAGGGCCGTCTGGGTTGCCCGCGCTGCTACGAGGCGTTCGCCGCGCACCTGGGCGAGCTCTTCGAGCGCGTGCACGGCGCGCGCCAGCACGTCGGGCGCCTGCCCGGCGCGGATGCGGCCGGCGCAGCGACGGCGGACGCGACGGTCGAGGCCGAGGAATCGGACGCACACGTCGATCGGGATCGCGAACGCCGCCTCGTCGACCTGCGCCAGAAGCTCGAAGTCGCGATCAAGGAAGAAGCCTACGAGAGCGCGGCGCGCTTGCGCGACGGCTGGAGCAAGGCGGTAACGCCGATGTCGCGGTGCTCAGCCGGCTGGTGATGCTGTGCTACTACCGCGACGATAGGGTGGTGCGCTCGCTGGGGCTGGAGCCGCGGGCGCGGCGGGACTCCCAGCCGCCGAAGAGGAAGGTCTTGTCTTTGCGGATGGGTCCGCCAGCGGTGAGGCCGAAGAAGTTCTGGCGCAGGGGCGTCGCTTTGCCGGTGGGGTCAAAGTAGTCGCGAGCATTTAGGCGGGCGTTCTGCAGGAAGTTGTAAGCGCTGCCGTGGAGGGTGTTGGTGCCGGCGCGGGTGACCATCAGCACTTGGGCAGTGGACTTGACACCGTACTCGGCGGCCCAGTTGGAGGCGAGGACCTTGAACTCCTGCAGCATATCGGGCGTGGGCTGGGTGGAGAGGGCGATGCCGCCGAACTCCCAGTCATTGGCGTCGGTAGAGTCGAGCTGATGGGCGGTGGCTTTGGAGCGCCCACCGTTGGCGTTGATCTGTCCAGCTTGGGCGATGTTGAGCGTGGTGAGCGAGCCGCCGCGGGGGTTGAAGGTGGGCGTGACGCCGGGGGAGAGCGCAATCATGTTGACGATGTTGCGGCCGGCGTTGGGTAGGGTTTGGATCTCAAGCGTCGAGCGGGTGACGGAACGCAGGGGTTGAAAGGTGTTGAGCAGGGCGGCGTTTTCGACGACCTGGATGGTGGCCGTTTGGCTCGCGAGGGTTAGGGAGAAGTTCTGAGTAAGCGTCTGGCTGGTGACGATGGTGAGTTCGGCGGCAGCGGCGGCGAAGCTGTCCTTGGCGACGTCGAGCCGGTAGCGGCCAGGATTCACAGCGGCGAAGAAGAAGGCGCCGGCGCCCGAGGAGTTAGCTTTGCGGGCCTGGTTGTTCTCGAGGTTGGTGAGGGTGAGCGCGGCGCTTGAGACCGGGGCACCGGTGGGATCGAGGATGGTACCTTCGATGCGTCCGGTGGTGAATTGGGCGGCAGCGGCGATCGGCAACAGGGCCGGGAGGAGGAGACGGGTGAGCACCATTTCAGGCTAGCGAGCGCAGGTTTCTTGAGCATTGCAGTCGAGCGAGATTTGGTTGACACGCGGGGCTGGTACAACTGGGATCATGTTCAGACGTGACCTCTTGCTGGGTGCCCCGGCCCGGCTCTTGCAGCGGCCGCAACGGGCGGTGGTGTTTCTGATCGATGGCTTGGGCGAAGACTATGTGGCCGCCAGCACGATGCCCGTGCTGGCCGGGTGGCGGAAGAAGGGTTTTGGCAAGACGGTGGGCGGGGTGATGCCGTGGGTGACCAATGCTAACAATGCGAGCATGTGCTGCGGCTGTTGGCCAGAGGAGGATGGCATTACGGCGAACTTTTTTCAGGACGAGTCGACCGGGCAGGAGCGGTATATGGAGAGCGCGGACCTGTTGTTGCGGCCGACGCTGTTTGAGCGGGCGGCGCGGCGCGGGGTGAAGTCGGCGTTGTGGTCAGCGAAGAAGAAGACCGTGAGCCTGTTGCCGCGCGGGGCGAGCGTCGTATTGGCCGCCGAATCGCCGACGGCGAAGTAATCTGTCGCGCTCGTGTTACACCTAGGGCGTGGCGAATCGCTTACCTTTGCTTCGGCGTGACCTGGACTTGATGCCATCCCCGATGGAGGATCGGCCGGGACTGTTGATGCGGGATTCGTTTCACTACTCGGAAGCGACGCTCATCATGCCCCCGCCGTTAATCGGGGTGCTCGACTTGTTCGATGGGAAATCGACGGAGCTTGATTTGCACGAACGACTGACGCGCATTACCGGCGACTTGGCCGTAAGCGGATTGGCGCAGCATCTGATCCAGACCTTCGATGAGGCCGCGTTCTTCGACAATGAAACCTACGCGCGGCGGAAGCGGGAGAAACACGCCGAGTTCGCGGGCTTGGCCGTGCGCGAGCCGGCCTTTGCGGGCGGGGCGTATCCGGCGGAACGTGGCGAGTTGACGGCGACTTTTGAGCGCTATTTCACGGGTGCGCGACCTTTGCGCGCGGGCGAGGTGACCGGGCTGGCGGCGCCGCATGTGTCCCCTGAAGGAGGGTGGGAGAGCTACCGCGAGGCCTACGCTTCCCTACCCCCAGAGCTGGGGTCGCGGACGTTTATCGTGCTGGGCACGTCGCACTATGGAGCGCCGGGGAAGTTCGGCTTAACGCGCAAGCCTTACCGGACGCCATGGGGCGACACGACGCCGGCCTGCGACGTGATCGACCACTTACTCGAGAACGCGCCGGAGAGTATCGACAGCGAAGACTATTGCCACGCGGTGGAGCATTCGATTGAGTTTCAGGTGCTGTTTCTGCAGCGCTGTTACGGGCCCGATATCCGGGTGGCACCGATCCTGTGTGGGCCGTTTGGGCGTAGTATTTACGGTCGGGATCGGCGGCCCGAAGATGACGAGGGCGTGGCGCGGTTCTTTTCTGCGTTGCAGGAGGCCGCGCCCGCGGATGCGGTGTGGGTATTGGGCGTGGACATGGCGCATATGGGCCGGCGCTATGGCGATCGGTTTGCCGCGCGCGCTGACTTAGGCGAGATGGCGGAGGTGGCGCAGCGGGACCAGCGGCGGATTGCGAGCCTGAATGCCTTCGACGCCGACGGGTATTGGGAGCAGGTGCAGGAACAGCAGGATGACCTGAAGTGGTGCGGCTCTTCGCCCTTTTACACGTACCTGAAAACGGCACCCCGGGCGCAGGGCGAGCTACTACGCTACCAGCAATGGAACATCGATGAGGCAAGTGTAGTATCCTTCGCGGGAATGCGTTTTACCAAAGGAGTGGTGCGATGAAGAAGTTGATCCTACTGGGCAGTTTGCTGGCGATGCTGGCGGCAGCGCCAATGGCGAAGAAGATGGTGCTCGAAAACAACCGCGTGACGGCGAGCGAAGTGGTTTATGAGCCGGGCCAGCCACGCGAGCCCTACATCCGGCCGACCGACCAGGTGATTGTGTTTTTGGATGAGTGCTCCTATGAGCGCACGGACTCGAAGACCAAGGAGAAGACCATCCGCAAACGGAAGCAAGGCGAAGTGATCTGGCACGACAAAGGCGAAGACGCTCCGCAACTGGTGAACCTGGGCACGAAGCCGTTTCGGACGCTGGTGATTGAGCTGAAGTAGGGACACCCAGGCCCTCGAAAAATGCAGTAAACGCTGGAGTTTTTTGACCAATGTGACCCTTCGCTGCCGGGACGGGCGAGGGTAGCAAGCGGCACCGGAAGAAAGAAATGAAGCGGCCAGAGCACTAGTCGGTGGGGCGGAGAACGAGCTTCCCGATGGGGGACCAACGTTTCGAAATGGCGTTGTCGTCATAGTGCTCGCCGGTTTTGAGGATGGCCAGCACTTGGTCTGGCAAGTGGTGGCCGGCAAAAATCGACTCGCTGGCAGGCAGAGGCCAGCGGGCGACGGTCTCGCGCGCGGAAGACCAGCGGCCGGTGCGCCAATGGGATTCGGCGAGCCAGACGCGGATCTCGCTGTCGGCGTCGGGGCTGGTTTCTTGGGCCAAGGTCTCGATGAGAGGGAAGGCGTCGGCGAAGTGGCCGTCGAAGAAGAGAGCATAGGCGAGGGCTTGCCGGCCGAAGGCTTGGCTGTTGGGCGCGGCGAAAGAGCGCGCGGCGCGGGCGGACCACTCGGCGGGAGAGGCCGAGGGCTGGCTGAGGAAGAAGCACAGGACGGCGGGTCCCGCGGGTCCAGCGGCCATGGCGGCGCGGGCGGCCGCTTGGGCTTCGGCCCGATCGTAACGCAGCAACAGGCCGCACCGGTGGGTCTGGTAGACCGCAGCGAGCGGGCCGGTTGCCTTGGCGGCCGCCTCGGCCAGATAAGCGACGGCTTCCTGAGGCCGGCTAATGGTATTGAGCCAATGCGCATGCGCCACGATAGCCGCCGGCGCACCGGCCGCCAACTTCAGGTATTGGGCTTCCGCTTGTTGGGCGGGCCCGAGTTGGTCGTCCAAAAGGCGTGCGTAAGCCGCTTTCAGCAAGGCCCGGCCGTCTTTGAATTGCGGCGACTTGGCGAAGCAGGCCTGGAAGTAGTCGGCGGCGGCCTTGAACTGGCCGTTGAGATAGTGCACTTCGCCGAGAGAGTCGAGCGCGTTGGCGTCGTTGGGATCGAGCTTTCGATAGGCTTCCAGGGCCTCGCGAGCGGCCGGGAGCTGGCCCAGGTAGGCGCGGGCATAGGCCAGGGAGTTCCAGATTTCGGGGTTATCCGGGTCGACGCGCGCGGCACGTTCGTAAGCGGCAGTGGCGGGGCCCAGCTGATGCAGCGATTTAAGCAGGTTTGCGGCGAAGACTTGGACGTTCTCTTGTGAGGGAGCCGCGAGGGCCAGTTTCTGGAGGGCGGCGGATTGCTGGGGACGGTCCTGGGTGAGGTTGGCTTTGAGTAGCGCCACTTGTTCCCGTTCGACGGCGTTGAGTTGACGGCTGCCGAGGGCGGTGAGCGCGGCCAGGGCGGGATCGCGCTCGCCGGCGGCGAGATAGAGTTCGGCGAGATTCATCAGCGGGAGGGCGAATTGAGGGTCAAGCCCGGCGGCCTGGGTGAGCGCCGCGGCCCGGGCTTCGGGCTGACTGGCGGTTTGGGAGGCGACATACGCCTCTAGCGCGGCGGGCGTCGACGTGGGTGGCGGCGCGGCGTCCTTCGCCAAGCCTTGCGCCAACTGGTTCAAGCCGGCGAGGATCTGCTCGGGCGGCTGCTGGAGGACGATGCGCTCTCCGATTTGGCGATGGGTAAGCGCATCCTCAATGACGGCTTCGAGGCGCAACTGGCCACCACGCTTCTCGAGCGTGGTGTGCAGTAGCCGGGTGGCGCGGCTGACGGTGGCGTCCGCGCTGCCAGCATGAGGGGAAACGGCGACGGTCCGCGACGGAGTAAGCTGACGATTGAGCGCGACTTGGGCGCCGCGGCTAAGCCAATCGAAGGCGCGGTCGCCGGTGAGGTTTTCGAGCGGCAGGACGGCGAGCCGCTCGATCGCGCGCGAGGGCGCCTGGGACTTGCATCCGGCCAACAGAAGAAGGAAGACGAACGGGACGAGGCGCAAGCTACAGAACACGCGGCTCCAACTTGATCAACTCGTCAAAGGCCGGCAGTTTGCGGAGTTCGCTAAACTCGGGCTCTTCGAGCAGCTTGTTCTTTTCCGTGAAGCCTTCTTCGAGCGCTTTGCGGATATAGAGCAAGGCCCGGTCGAACTGGCCGTTCTTGGCGTAGGTTTTGGCGAGGTAGTAGTGAAATTTGGCGCGTTCGGTGACGGTGCGCTCCTGCAAGAGGACGCCGGCGCTGGAACGATGCTCGAAGACCTCGGGATCGAGTTCGAGCGCGGTCTGATAGCTGGTCATGGCGAGGTCATATTTCTTGCGGGCGAAGTAGGCGGTACCGAGATTGCTGTGGATGGAAGCCGACTTGGGCGTGAGCGCCAGGGCGCGCTTATAGAAGGTAATCGCGCGGCGGAAGTTTTTGCGCGCGTACCAGAAAGTGCCCAGGTTGTTGATCGCCTCCGAGTACTTCGGATTCAGCTTATAGGCCTGCTCATAGTTCTTGCGCGCGTTATCCAGGTTCATCATCTGGTGATAGGCGATGCCCACCTTATTCCAGGTAACGGCGGAATCCCGCGGGCCTTGCAGATACATGTCAACGGCTTCGCGGTACATCTTGCGGGCCATGAAAATATCGCCGCGCATCTCGACGGAGATAGAGGGAGCAGGGCTATCGAGCCCCGATTGCGGGCGGGCCGAGGTGGGGCCGTTGAAACCACGGGTGAGATCGCTCTGGCCGCACAGCAGACTGGCGGCAGCCAGGGACATAAGAATGAGTCGCATTCCTAACGCCTCCTTTGCGCCTTATTTAAATATAGAACGAACGCGGCCCCAGAATCCGCGCTTGGCGGTGTCGGCGTCAGGGGGCGGCTGAGCTGACTTATCGGCCTTTTCGTTCGGCCGCTGCACCGTCACCACGCGCGTAGCAACATGACGCGAACGCTCCGGAGTACCGTTGGCCGCGGGGGCCTCTTTTTCGGGCGGAGGCGCGGCGTCCCAGGCGGCGGCTTGGGTGCCGCCACCGCTCTGCTCGATGGGTTCGGTGCCGGCGATGAAGACTTCGCTGCGGACGCCATTGGTGCCGGCGAGGCCGAGCTTACCATTCGCATTATCGATATCGACGCCGACGATACCTTCGGGCGCGGCAAAGCCATGTAGCGAGCGATAGGCGCGCCGGCTGTGAGCACGCTTCATAAACTCGGTCCACACCGGCAACGCAGTCCGTGCGCCGTCGAGCTTGATATCGGTATTGTCGTCGAAGCCCACCCAGACCACGCAGATCAGTTTGGAGGTGAAGCCCGCAAACCAGCCGTCGCGCGAACTACCCGTCTTGCCGCCGGCGACCTGCCAAAATCCCCGGCCACGCACTCCGGCGCCAGTGCCGCTGCGCATCACTTCTTCCAGCAGGTTCACCATCAGGTAGTTCACCCGCGGATCGAGCACCTGCCGCTTTTCCGGCTTGGCCGTATAAATGGTATGGCTTTCGGCATCGCGGATGGTGTGGATCCAACTAGGCTTGGTGTACGCGCCCTGATTCGGAAAGATGGTGTAGGCGCCGGCCATGTCGATGGGCGTCGCTTCATAGGAGCCCAGCGCGACCGACGGCGTGGCGCGCTGGTCAGTAAGGCCGGCGCGTTTTGCGATATCGACCACGCGCCAATAACCGACCGCTTCGGCCAGCTTGATGGTGGGGATGTTGAGGCTACGGGCCAGGGCCTGGCGCATCGTGACTTGGCCGTAGTAGTGGTCCTTGTAGTTGCCGGGCTCATAGGAGTTGCCGTTGAAGGCGAACGAGGTGGGCTCGTCGTCGAGGACGCTGGTGGTGGTGAAGACCTCCGGTGCATCGTAGAGACCCGTATTGAGCGCCGCGGCATAGACAAAGGGCTTAAAGACGGAGCCGGGCTGACGCTTGGCGAGCGAGCGGTTCAACTGGCTTAAGCCGTAGTTGCGTCCGCCGATGAGGGCGCGGACTTCGGCCGTCTGGGCATCGAGCACCACCATGGCCACTTGCACTTCGGGCTTGCCCTTGTGCAGGCGCTCGATGGCCTTGTCTACTTCCACCATGCCGGCGCGGACGGCTTCGGCGGCGTCTCGTTGGAGGTCGAGGTCCAGGGTCGTGTAGAGCCGATAGGCGCCGTCCTGGAAGTCACGGTCCTGGAATTTGTCCTGCAGGGTGTCGTTGACGAGGTCGACGAAGTAGGGCGCGTCGTTGGTTTCGGTGGAGCCGCGCGAAACCACCAGGGCCGCGGCCTTGGCGGTGCTGAGTTCGGCGTCGGTGATCTTGTGGTTGTCGCGCATCAGGCTCAGCACCAGGTTGCGGCGGGCTTGCGCGCGCTCCGGCCAGCGGATGGGGTTGCGATAGCTGGGCAGTTGGATGACGCCGGCCAGGGTGGCACTTTCTTCGAGTGTCAGGTGTTGGACGTCTTTCCCAAAAAAGGCCTGGGCCGCTTCGCCGAAGCCGTGAATGTCGAAACTGCCGCGACGGCCCAGCGGCACGTAGTTGGCGTAATACTCGAAGATCTGTTCCTTGGTGAGCTTCTGTTCAAGGTGTATCGTGATCAGCGTCTCGGCGGCCTTGCGGGTATAGCTTTTCTCGAGCGTGAGCCACAGACCGCGGGCGAGTTGCATGGTGAGAGTGGAGGCGCCGTAGGCTTTGCGACCGGTGGAGATGTCCATGTAGGCGGACTTCAGAATGCGCAAAGGATCGAAGCCGGAGTGCTCGAAGAAACGCTTGTCTTCCACCGAGGTCACTGCGTTCACCAGATGCTTGGGCAGGTCCTCAAACTTAACCAGTCGGCGCTTTTGCCGGTTCTTGTCGAAGAGGTTGGTGATCAGTTCGGGCTCCAGCGAATAACGGGTACGCTCAGTGTTGTCGGGCAGGGAGATGATCTGTTTCACCTTGCCTTGGTGGATCTTGATCACGCCGGACTCGTCCTTGTCGAAATAGGACTCGGAGCCGGGGAAGATCTCAATGGCGTCCTCGCGCAGGTTATACCAGCCAACGGTATTCGTGCGGGAGGTGGTGTAGCCACAGCGGACGAGGTAGTCGGCGAGTTCTTGCAAGGTCGCCGTCTCGCCGACGCTCACGACGGAGGGCGCCGCGTAGATGCGGGAGGTTTTGGCGAAAGGGCCCACGGCCAGCTTCTCGTCAATCAGCTTGGCGTAGTAGACATAGAAATAGGTAAAGAAACCCAGTCCGACAATGAACAGGGCAACCGCGGTGCCGAGAATGGCTTTGCCGACCGGGTGCAGCAGAAAGCGCACTAGCAGCGCGCCTTTGGGAACTTGGAGCCGTATGGCCACTCGAAAACGCCTCTCTCTCGCCCTGAGTATCGCATAGATGGCACAGTAGTAAGGTGGTCTTGGTTCTATTGCTGGCGATGGTTTTACAGGCGCCGCCGCGGGCGGCGATGGAATATGGGCGTGACGTGGCGCCGATTCTGGCGCGGCATTGTGTGGCCTGCCACCGGGCCGGGCAAGTGGGGCCTTTCGCGCTCGACAGCTATCCGGCAGCCAAACAAAGGGCGAAGACGATTGCCGCGGTCACCTTGCGGCGCTATATGCCGCCTTGGAAAGCGTCGCATTTAGCGGGCGCGGAACTGCTGGGAGAGCGCCGCTTGACCCCTGCGCAGATCGCCGTGTTGCAGGCTTGGGCGGCTACCGGTGCTCGCGAGGGCGCGCCAGTCGCGCCTCCGATGGTGCCAGAGAATTCGGGTTGGGCCCTGGGCTCGCCAGACTTGGTGCTCGAGATGAAGGAGCCCTTCGCTGTCGCGGCCGAAGGCACCGATGTCTACCAATGCTTTGTGATTCCTTTGGCGTTGAAAGCCAGCCAGTGGGTGCGCGCCTTTGAGTTTGCGCCGGGTAGCCGCCGCGCGGTGCACCACGCGCTCTTCTTTGTCGACAGTTCGGGGACGGCGCGGGAGCGCGACGCGGCGGAGCCAGGCCCAGGTTATCGCTGCTTTGGGCTACCGGGTTTTCTGCCGACGGCCAGCCTGGGCGGATGGTCGCCGGGGAATGGTGCCTATGAGATGCCGCCAGGGACCGCGCAGCCTTTGCGCAGAGGGGCCAACCTGGTGCTGCAAATCCACTATCACACGACTGGCAAGCCGGAGCAGGACCAGTCCCGCCTGGGGCTGTACTTCGCCACGTCGCCGCCGACGAAGAGCCTGTTCGACGTGGCCCTCGTCAGCCGTCAAATCGACATCGCCGCCGGTAACCGGGCCTATCGCGTGCGCGACGCCATCACTTTGCCCGTCGCCGTCGACCTGATGGGTGTCATCCCCCATGCGCACTACGTCGCGCGGCAGATGCGCGGCTGGGCGACTTTGCCCACGGGCCGGCGTTTGAACCTGCTCGAGATCCTGGACTGGGACTTCAACTGGCAGCAGAACTATCGGTACGCGAAGCCGGTGCGGTTGCCAGCCGATACGCGGCTCGAGATGGAGTTTATCTACGACAACAGCGCGCAGAATCCGCGCAACCCGTCGCAGCCGCCCCAACGTGTTGGCTGGGGACCGGAGACGACCGACGAGATGGCGGGCTTGCACTTCCAGACGATTCCCGTGGATGCGGCCGACGGGGCCGAGTTGGCGCAGACCCTATGGGGAAAGCTGATCCGGTTCCTACAAGCCGGCGGCTTGGGGCATACTGGTACCCAGAATGAAGTTGCTCCTCCTGCTGTTAAGCCTTAGTTTGGCCATCGGCCAAGCGCCCAGATTCGCCCGCGTCTTCTCGAGTGGTCCGAAGCCCATTGGCCCCTACTCGCCCGGACTGTGGGCCGGTGACCGGCTCTATGTCTCCGGCCAAGGGTCGCGCACGGCCGATGGCCAGTTGGCGGCGACGCCCGAGGGACAGATCCGGCAGACGCTCGACAATGTGAAAGCGATCGTCGAAGCCGCGGGCCTCACGATGGACCACGTGGTGTTCTCGCATGTCTACTATCAGGATTTGGCGCACTACGAAACGCTGAACAAGGTGTGGCGCGAGTACTTCCAAGCGACGCCGCCGGCGCGGGCGACGGTGCAGGTGGCCGGAATGCCGGGGGCGACGCCCTTCGAGATCAACGCGATTGCAGTGCGCGACAAGTCGATGATCCAGGGCGTGGACTTGCCGGGGTCGAAGTCGCCGGTGCCGCTGAGTCCGCTGGTGCTGGTGAAGGACCGTGGCTATGTCTCCGGCATCCTCGGCCGCGATTCTGCGTCGGGCACCATTCCGGCGACGCCAGAGGCCCAGGTGGCGATGGCTTTCGACCGCTTGAAGCGCGTCCTGGGCGCGGCGAAGCTCGACACGCGCCATCTGATTTCGCTGAATGTCTACACGACGTCGGCCATGCCGGAAGAGGCCGTGAGCCAGGCGCTCGCTAAGCACATTGCCGATCGCAACAACGTCGCGATTGCGGTGACGCGGGTCCCTGCCCTGCCCTTTGGGACGAACATTGGCCTGCACGGCGTCGCGACGCGTCACCTTCGGCCGCGTCAGCGTCAGCAGAACTGCATCGCTTCCGATGGCACGGTTTACTGCGGGCAGTTCACTTCGGACGATTACCGGACGAATCTGATTGGGCTGACGGGCTTGCTGCAGAAGTTCACCGGGGCGAAGCCGAACATCGTGGCGAGCTATGTGTTTTTGGATGACCTGAAGGAGTTCGCGGCGATGAATAAGCTCTACGCGGAGATCATCCCGGAGCCTTTGCCGACGCGGACCACGGTGCAGCCGGCGCCCACGGGGACGTCGTCGAAGTTCCGGATTTCGGTGGTGGCGGAGCAGTAGTGCACGAAATGATACGATAGTCGGTAGGATGGCAAATCTTACCCATCGTCGGACGGCGAGCAAATCAAAAAAAAGCTACACCCTTTCTCCAGAAACGGTCGCTTTTCTCGAATTGATGCGGCAGTCCCAAGACGCCGATTCAGTCTCGGCCGTTTTGGAAGAGATTTTGCAGAATGCCCGGCGCGAGCATGAGCGTGCGGCGCTGGGACGAAAGGTGTCGGATTACTATTCGTCGCTGTCGGATGCGGAAATGAAAGAACAGGCTGAGTGGGGTGACTTCGCCATGCAGCAATTCCCAACCGCGGAGCCGACCTAGTGGCCGGCAAGAGTCCTCTGCGGGGAGAGATCTGGTTTACCCAACTCAGTGTCGACCCGCCGGATAAAGGTCGGCGCCCGGTCGTGATCGTGTCGCTGGATGAACGGAACCGGCATGAGCGTGCCGACACGGTTCTGGTAGTTCCGCTCACCACCAGCATCCACAAGGACGTCCCAACGCATGTTTTCCTAACGGCCGGGGAGACCGGACTTGGCGCGGATTCAGCCGCCCGCGCCGAGGAGGTCACCGTGGTGCGCAAGCAGGGTCTGGTCGCGCCGAGGAGCCGGTTGCGGCCGCTCAGTGACCAGCGAGTTTGCGAATTGGCCCGCAAGGTGAGTCTGGCGATGGGCTGCTGAGATCCATGGCCTCATCGAGCGCCTCGCTGGCTTGAGGCGGCGGGGTTGCCGATGGTGGTGGTGCAGAACTGGGCGGCGGGGTTGGGGAAGTGATCAGATAGAAATACAGACGGTGGAGTTTGAATAGGATCCGGACAAAGCGGGTGGAAACTGGCGGAAGCATGCGGTCTCGTTCGAGGAAGCCTCCACCGTTTTCGGCGATTGGTTGGGCACCACCGTTCCCGATCCGGACAATTCCATCGCGGAGTCGCGATACCTGATGGTTGGTAGATCAAATCGGAATCGGTTGCTGATCGTATCTTATGCGGAACGAAGCGGCGGGTTTCGAATCATTAGCGCCAGAGTGCTTACACGAATTGAGAGAAAGGCCTATGAAAAAGAATCCACCTAATCCCAGCGACGAGCTTCGCCCGGCGTACGATCTGACTACCTTACTGAAGAGCGGAGTGAAAGGAAAACACGTTAAGCAGTATTCCGAAGGTACCAATCTGGTGCTCCTGGAACCGGAGATTCATAGTGAGTTTAAGACGAATCGAGAAGTGAACGACGCTCTCCGGCTGGTGATTGAATTACGGAAAATTGGCGTGACGAGGCGGTACTCGGCTCGGAGAAGCATTGGGGAGACGACCACTGCTAAAATCAGGAGCGATGAAGTCTCGCGTGCTATTCGAGCAAGACGAAGATGGCGTTTTTGTGGCTACGTGCCCGAGCCTGCCCGGTTGTGTCTCCCAGGGCAAGACGCGAGCCGAGGCGACCACGAACATCCGCGAAGCCATGGAAGGCTATTAGGCGAGCCTGAAGAAGCATGGGGACCCCGTTCCACCCAGCATCCTGGAGGATGTGATCGAGGTCTCTGTTTAATGAAACTGCCGGTAATCTCCGGCCGGCAAGCTGTCGCGGCATTTCGCAAGCTCGGTTATGAGTTGGACGAGCAACACGGCAGCCATATGGGGTCCTGATTCGCGAATCGGGTCTTACACGGTCGAGGAATTCGTAGAACTGCTCTAGTGGGCGCGATACAATCGTTCAAACCGAATGCCCCTCTCCACCGGCGACCAACTCGGACCTTACGTAATTCTTGCGCCGATCGGCGCGGGCGGGATGGGCGAGGTCTACAAGGCCCGGGATACGCGGCTCGACCGGACCGTGGCGGTGAAGGTGCTGCCCGAGCATATTGCCAAACGTGAGGACGTCCGGCAGCGCTTCGAACGTGAGGCC
>ENA-ORBV01012492-ORBV01012492.1-microbial-mat-metagenome-genome-assembly--contig:-NODE-12492-length-13081-cov-3.199093_pt1 | contig 13081 bp, 13 predicted proteins | sample MGYA00237777_ERZ505514 | MGnify/ENA primary metagenome ERZ505514 (study PRJEB26160, sample SAMN06269048) | microbial mat metagenome | isolation source: Oligotrophic lake microbial mat | place...
CATCTGGAGGGGATGTTCCAACCGTTTGCGGATCGAGGGTTGGACGCAGCGTCGGCGGGGTCGTCGGTTGGGGCGCAGTCGATGGGGTTGCGGTCACGGCGATGATGCCGGGAGTCGAAGTGATATCAATCGAGGGGGCAACTGTCGTCAAACGCATGACCAAGACCGCCGCAAACAGCGCGGCGGCGGTCAAGAGGGCAAAGAGCTGCCAGCGAAATCCACGCAGCATCAGCAGCCGTTAGCGGACGTAAGCGACCGCGAGGATGGCGATGGCGATGAACCCAACTGCCAGCCCAATGGTGATTTGAAAGAGAGTCTTTTCGAGTCCGCGTCGCGTGCGCGCGATACCGCCGCCCGAATCGCCGCCGAACAGCGTTGCGCCCAAGCCGCCGCCTTTAACTTGCAGCAGCACCAAGATGATCAGCAGCAACGACACGATGATTGAAACGATTTGCAATACCCGATCCACGTCGCATCCCTCAGCAGGTTAAACGTCAGACAACGGGGCGCAGTATAACACGCGCCCCGCCGTTTGTGCAGCCCTCAATTGGCTGGCTCGACAGCAGCAGCGTTTTCAACCAGCACACCGTCAAGATGGCGGATCGCTGCGTCAAGTTGGGGATCAGCGGCATCAGCGCTGAAATCGGTGCGCTCCCATTCAACGATAATATCGGGGACAACGCCCTGATCATGAATCCAGCGGCGTTCGGGCGTCAACCAGCGCGCGATGGTCAAGCGCAGTCCGCCGCCATTGACGAGTGGATGCCACGTTTGAACGGTACCTTTGCCGAATGTTGTCTCGCCTAGAATCGTGGCGTCGCCTGTATCTTGCCATGCGCCCGCCACCAGTTCGGACGCGCTGGCACTGGCGGGATTGACCAATAGCACGACCGGAATATCGAGATTGAGCGCGTTCCCAACTGCATTGAAGGTCTGTTCGCGCCCGTCGCCAAAATCTTCGACCACGACCGCGCCCCCATCAATCAATAAGCTGGCAACTTCAATGGCGCTGGACAGCAGCCCGCCCGGATTATCGCGGAAATCCAAGATCAAGCCGCGCCGATTCTCAATTTCCATCGCTTCGAGCGCCGCATCCATATCGCGCCGTGCTTCGATGGAGAATTGATTCAGCCGCAAGTAGGCGTAATCACCGTCTACGATTTCGTATTCGACATTGGGGATGATGATGCGCGCGCGCACAATTTCGAAGTCGATCAGATCGTCACCGCGCTGCATGGTGATGCGTACGATTGTGCCTTCTTCGCCGCGTACCGCTTGCGCCAACTCCATCTGCGTCATATCAGCGACCTCATCGCCATCGACAGTGACGAAAATATCGCCGGGTAAGATGCCAACTGCAATCGCGGGCGATCCGTCAAGCAAGCCAACGACCTCGACTTTGCCCGTATCCTCGTTTGTGCGGATCGAGACGCCAATGCCTCGAATCTCGCCCTGTAGTTCTTCGTTGATCATGTCAAACGATTCAGGCGTCATATAGCCGCTGAACTGATCATCCAGTGCCTCGATCATGCCATTGGTCGCGCCTTCAACGAGGGTTTGGACATCAACTTCTTCGATATATTCGCTGCGCACGAAGTTAAACGTTTGCCAGAAGTAATCGAATGCGCCTTCTACGTCGGCGGGTAGTTCATTTGACGTTTGCGCTGCGCTCGTTGCGTTGGTTGTGCCGAGCGCGAAGCCGGCAACGAAGATCATGACCGCGATGGTCAGCATGAGCAAGTGTTCCGCGCGTTTGCGGATAAACACTGGGATTTCCATTCCGTGTTCCCCAATCTGGTTCTTTTCACCATTATTATTATAATGCGGTTAAGTCGATTTGAAGCTGAGAATGCCGATAGGAGCGAACATGGGTGCGCAGACTGCCGAAGCGATCTTGTTTGGCTTGGCGTTGGGCGATGCGATAGGCTACCCAACCGAGTTCATGAAGCTGGACGCGATCAAGGCGCGTTATGGTGCAGCCGGCATCCAAGCCCCGCCTGATCCGGCGCTGTTCACTGACGACACCCAAATGACGCTTGCACTGACCGAAGGGCTGCTGGACGCGGGCTTGAAGACGGATTTGGATACGCAAATGAACGCGATTGGGGCGCGCTTCATCGCATGGTCGCACAGCCCAGAGAACAATCGCGCGCCGGGCATCACCTGTATGCGCGGTGTCCAGCGATTCGAGTCGGGCATGGCGTGGCGCGCCTCCGGCATTGTGAGTTCAAAGGGGTGCGGTTCTGCGATGCGTGTTGCGACAATCGGCTATTTCTATCAACATCAGCCGGATAAACTCCGCGAAATCGCAGATGCCAGCGGACGGATCACGCATGGGCATACCGCTGCAATCGCCGCCAGCATGGCTGGGGCATATTTGATCAAGCTGGCGCTCGATGGAACGCCCATCAGCGACTATCTGCACGCGACCAGCGCCTTCACAAGCGGGATCAGCGACGATTTCGACGCAGCGCTGTATCGTGTGGGACACGTCGGCGCGTGGAACGATGAAGAAGCGGCGCTGAGTCATATTGGAGAGGGCTGGACGGGCGAAGAAGCCATTGCGCTGGCTTTATACTGCGTATTACGCTATCCCGACGATTATACTGCCTGTATGCGCCGTGCGGCGACGACCAATGGTGACAGCGATTCGATTGCGTCTATCGCAGGCGGCATCCTTGGCGCGCGGCTCGGACTTGAGACGATTCCGGCAGATTGGCGCGCGCGCTGCGAAAAAGCGGACTATTTACGTGATCTCGCCGGGCGAATGGCATCGGCTGTCGCGGGACAACGTTCATGAACTTACCCCATCCGCTGTTTATCACCATGGACGAAGCCGCCGCGCTGGTGATGGACGGTTGCACGCTGGCGCTCGGCGGGCTGACTGTCTATCGGCGTCCGGTCGCGTTCGTGCGCGCGCTGCTGAAGCGCGTTCAACGTCCGCGCGACTTGACGCTGCTGTGCTTCACAGCAGGGTACGAGTCGGATTTACTGGTTGGCGCGGGTTGTGTCGGTACGACGCGCACCGTGTATTTCGGCTTAGAATCGTTCGGACTCGCGCCGATGTTCACCGACGCAAGCGGGAAGAGTACGATTCGCATCCAAGAGGAGACCGAAGCCAGCATTGCAATGGGGCTGCGCGCGCGCATGTCGGGCGTTGGATTCATGCCGTCACATGCTTGGATCGGGACAGATTTGTTCAAACTGCGCCCCGATGTCAAGACAATCATCGATCCTTATACAGGCGAAGCATTGACGGCGTTCCCGGCGATTTCGTGTGATGTGACAGTACTGCACGCGCTCGAAGCCGACCCCTATGGCAATGTCAAGCTGAACAACAATCTTGGCATTGATCTCGAACTCGTTTACGTCGCAGACACCGTGATTGTCACTGCCGAACGCATCGTCGAGCGCGTCGAACGCTCGAATGAAGGCATGGTCGTCGCCGCACCTGCGACAACGCACATCGTTCATGCGCCGAAAGGGGCGTATCCGACAAGCTGTTATCCCCTTTATCCAGTTGGGGGCGGTGAATTGATGCGCTATGTCGATGCGTGCAATGCGGGACGCTTCGATGCATATTTGGCGGAGATGTTGAACGATGCTAATCCGACGTGAGCGGCAGCACAGACGCTGAATCAATAGCAATACCAATGGTATCGCCAGCACGCATTGGCACGGCGCGCGCATTATGCTTAAACGTGAGCAAAATTCCGGCGCAATCGACTGTAATGCGGAAGGCGTCGCCCAAGAATACAACGTCGCGCACGACTGCGCGCATCCCACTGGCGTCCGACAGCGTAATTCCGTCGGGGTGAAATAGCAGCAGCGGCGCATCGACCGAAAATGTGCCAATGGGGGTGATCGCGTGTCCGTCTTCAACACGCTCGACATGAACGATGTTGTTCATGCCGAGAAAGCGCGCCACGAATGCCGTTTGCGGGTGATGGTAGATGGCGGACGGTGTATCCGCTTGGACGATTTGTCCGGCGTTCATGATGATCACGCGATCCGCGACGGCGAAGGCTTCGCGCTGATCGTGTGTGACGTAAATCGTCGGCAGTTGAACGGACTTAATGATCGCGCGCAGTTCGACGGCTAATCGGTCTTTGAGCGCAGCATCGAGCGCACCCAATGGCTCGTCAAGCAATAACAAGCGTGGCTGAGTTGCCAATGCGCGGGCAAGGGCGACCCGCTGACGTTCGCCGCCGGACAGCGATGATACATCGCGCCGCTCGAAGCTCGTCAGTCCGACGAGTTCTAGCATCGTGCGCAAACGTGCCGCTTGTTCATCACGCGCCATACCCCGCATCTTCAATCCGAACACGACATTTTGGGCGACATTCAAATGTGGGAACAGCGCGTAATCTTGGAACATCAAGCCGAAATCGCGTCGATGTGCTGGAATGGTGTTCATACGTTGATCTGCAAACCAGACCTCGCCGGAATCGGGCGTTTCAAGTCCGGCGATGATGCGCAGCAGAGTCGTCTTGCCGCAACCGCTGGGACCCAGCAAGCACACAATTTCGCCCGCCTTGACCGACAAACTTACAGCGCTTAGCGCAGGCTTGGCGTCAAAACTTCGCGTGATGTATTCGGCACGGAACATCAAAACTCTCCAATTCCGGCGCTTCTGAAGCGTTCGATCCCAATGAAGGCAATTGCACAGACCATCATCAGAATTGCACTCATAGCGAGCGCGCCTCCATAATTCGTTGCTCCTGGCTGCCCAAGCAGGCGAAAGATCACGATTGGCGCGGTTGGCGTATCGGGTCGAGCGATGAAAGCCGACGCGCCAAATTCGCCCATGCTGACTGTGAACGCGAACGCTGCGCCAACGAACAACCCGCGCGCGATCAATGGAAGTTGGATCTGCCACCACAAACGCCAACCAGATGCACCCAACGAACGCGCTGCGTCTTCTATCGATGGATTGATTGACCGGAGTGCGGGTAAGATGCTGCGCACGACGAATGGCATAGCGACAAGCGTATGAGCAATCGGGATCAGCAGCAGCGAGGAACGCAGATTGATCGGCGGCTCATCCAAGGCGATCAAGAAGCCGAAACCGAGCGTGACCGCGCTCGTTGCCAATGGCAGCATGAGCAGTGGATCGAGCAAGCGAACGACGGTCGAACGGGCGCGATACAGGAGATACGCCATGATTGAACCCATAATGACCGCCAACACGGTCGTAATTGCGGCAAAAACGAGCGAATTAGCCATCGCTTCGAGCGGTGGCGCATACAGCACAGAGTCGCGTGGATTAATGGAGAGTCGCGCATAATGATCGAATGTGAATCCGTCTGTTCCAGCGGTGAACGAGCGCACGATCAACGCTAGCATCGGCGCGATCAACAAGCCGCCGATCAATAGCAGCACGCCGACAATGGATAATTTCCCGCGCCATGTGCGCGGTGGGCGTGCAATCGTCGCCGCTGCTTGTTGATCGACGGCGACACGGCGCTGCGATCCCGTATAGAACACAAGCAAGATGAACATGAACATAATTTGAATGAGTGACAGCGCCGATGCAATTGGCAAATTGAGCAGCCCGGTGACTTGTTGATAAATTTCAACTTCGAGCGTCGCAAAGCGTGATCCACCAAGAATCAGAATGACGCCGAAGCTCGTGAATGTGAATGTAAAGACGAGCGACGATGCCGCGATCAACGCCGGACGTAAAAGGGGCAGCCGGACGAACCACCACAAACGCCATCCTGACGCGCCCATCATACGCGCCGCTTCTTCCAAGCGTGGACTCTGCGATGCCCATGAGCTAATCAAAATACGGAGCGCGACGGCATAGTTGTAAAACACATGCGCAATCAGGATGATGGTCAGCGTGCGCTCAAGTTGAATGGGCGGCTCGGATAATCTAAATATACTTATTAATAGCGCGTTCACGACGCCGCGCGCTCCGATCAGCGAGGAAAATGCTGCTGCGACCACGACCGTAGGCAGCACAAATGGCAGGGTTGCCAGCGCCAACAAGAGCGTCTTGCCGCGAAATCGATAGCGCACGAATATATATGCGCTTGGCAACGCAAGCACTATTGTGATCACGGTTGAAAGCGCGGCTTGTCCAGCCGTGAATGCCAGCACCTTGCGATAGTAATCCGACGCGAAAATCGTCTCGAACGCGCGCAGCGACAAGATGCCATCAGGCGCAAGTCCGGCACTCATGATCGTGATGATGGGGTAAAAATAGAACACGCCGATGAACGCCAGCGGGACGATTGCCAACCACTTCATAGATTTTAGCAACTCATGTTGATGAAACGGACGATTTAGGTTACTTATTATGTCTGATTTCATTGAAGGAGACGACCGATGAGTGTTGCAGCCCGTTTGAATCGCTTGTTTGCGGCAGATGGCAAATGTTTCGATGTGGCGGTCGATCATGGATTTTTTGGCGAACGCGGCTTTCTCGATGGCATTGAGAATATGCCGAACGTCGTCCGCACGTTGATCGACGCTGCGCCTGATGCGATCCAGTTGAGTATCGGACAAGCGATGATTCTACAATCGACAGCAGGTAAACAAAAGCCGTCGCTGTTCTTGCGTACTGATGTAGCAAATGTTTACGGTAAAACGCTGCCGAGCGCAATCTATAGCGAGATCATCGGAGATGCCGTCGAGCAAGCCATCCGTTTGGACGCGGCGTGCGTGGTTGTGAATCTTTTCAATCTACCCAATCAACCGGATGTCTATCGTCAGTGCATCACGAATATCTGCCGCCTTAAGCCCGTTTGTGAACGATACGGAATGCCGCTGATGATCGAGCCGTTGATCATGAAAGACAATGCGACAGCGGGCGGTTATATGGTTGATGGTGATATCGACAAAATTCTGCCGCTCGTCCGGCAAGCGATTGAACTCGGTGCTGATGTGATCAAAGCTGATCCGTGCGATAACGTTGCGGAGTATCACCGCGTGATTGAAGTCGCGGCAGGCAAGCCTGTCCTCGTGCGCGGCGGCGGGCGCGTCTCGGACAGCGAAATTTTGTCGCGGACATACGACTTGATGCAGCAGGGCGCGATGGGAATTGTCTATGGGCGCAACGTCGTCCAGCACAAGCATCCGGCTGGTATGACACGCGCGCTGATGGCAGTTGTTCACGATGGCGCGTCGCCTGATAACGCCTTAGCGATGTTGGGGGTTTGAGATGGCGCGCGCACGCAAGACTGTGCGATTCGGGATTATTGGCTTGGGGTTGATGGGGAGGGAATTCGCCAGCGCCGCCGCGCGTTGGTGTCATCTGCTCGATTTGGATTTTATCCCGAAGGTTACGGCAATCTGCGATACCAATCCGGCGTTATTCGGCTGGTTCGATGATAATTTCGATACGATTGCGCTCAAGACGGCTGATTATAACGATTTGCTCAACAGCGCCGATGTAGACGCGATCTACTGCGCAGTGCCGCATAATTTACACGAACAATTTTATACGGACATTGTGCGCGCGGGAAAACACCTGTTGGGCGAAAAACCCTTCGGTATCGACCTTGCTGCCAATGCCGCGATTCTCGATGTGATCGACGCATATCCGCAGGTGATTGTCGCCTGTTCATCGGAGTTTCCATTCTTTCCCGGCGCGCGGCGGTTGCTCAAATTCATCGGAGAAGGGCGCTTCGGCACAATAATCGAGGTTGGAGCGGGATTATTGCACAGCAGCGACCTCGATCCGAACAAGAAAATCAATTGGAAACGTCAGATTGCAACCAATGGCGAATATGGCTGCATGGGCGATTTGGGAATGCACCCGCTGCATATTCCGATCCGCGCCGGATGGATGCCGCAGACTGTCTATGCCCAGTTGAGCAATATTGTGACCGAGCGTTCAGATGCAGTCGGAAACCGTGTGCCGTGTGAGACGTGGGATAATGCGACTCTGAACTGTCGCGTTCAGAATGATGGACAGGATTTCCCGATGACAATCCAGACGTATCGCATCGCGCCGGGCGAGACGAATACATGGTACTTGCGCGTTCTTGGCACGCAGTTCAGCGCCGAATACTCGACCAAATACCCGAAAACGCTGCGCTCCATGTCATACACGCCGGGCAGCGAACAGGCATGGCAGTCGCTCGATTTGGGCTACGAGACGGCATACCCGACGATTACGGGCAGCATCTTCGAGTTTGGATTTTCGGACGGCTTGCTGCAAATGTGGGCAGCGTTCTGTGATCAACTGGCGAATGGGCGCGACGCGATGCGTCAGCCGTTCTACTGCGCGACGCCGGACGAAACGCGGTTGCATCATCAAATTCTCACGGCGGCGCTGCAATCGCATAAGGAACAGCGTCCCGTCGATCCGCGCGCATCGAGTAGGGGCGCGGCATGAAATCCGAGTACGATATTATTGTGAGCGGTCATTTGTGTCTCGATCTGCTCCCCGACATGGATCAAGTGCCGTTGCAATCACTTCCATCGCCTGGACGCTTGTTCGAGGTTGGGGCGATGCAGTTTTCGACGGGCGGCGCGGTCGCCAATACTGGATTGGCGCTGCACAAGCTCGGTATGAATGTCGGATTGATGGCGACGCTGGGCGAAGACCGCATCAGCGATATGGTGCTGGCGCTTCTGCGCGAATACGATGCGTCCTTGGGCGATTTGATCCAGATTCGCGCTGGAATGCCGAGTTCATACACGCTCGTCCTGTCACCAGAGCGCGTAGATCGCATTTTCTTGCATTGTTCAGGCACGAACAGCGAATTTGGCGCTGACGATGTAAATTACGCGCTGCTGCCGCGCGCGAAAATCTTCCATCTCGGTTATCCGCCGCTGCTGCCACGTTTGGCGCGCGGCGATGGTGACGAACTGGAGATGCTGTTTCAACGCGCAAAAGCCACAGGGGTGATTACGTCGCTCGATATGGCGCTGCCCGATCCGCGCGGCGTCAGCGGGAATGTCGATTGGCAGCGTGTCATTCGGCGGACGCTGCCTTACGTCGATATTTTTATTCCGAGTATCGAGGAAATTATGTTCATGATGCGGCGCGCTGATTACGAACAGGAACGCCATCAGCTTTTGTCATTCGTGACTGTCGATTATCTGCGCGCGCTGGCAGATGAGCTGCTGACGTTGGGCGCAAGCATCGTCGGCTTCAAGATGGGCGACATGGGGATGATGGTAAAAACGGCAGCCGCAGAGCGATTGGCGTGGTTGAGCCGTTTGGGAGTTCAGCCTGCTGCATATGCGAATCGGGTGATTGTACATCCAGCATTTGAAGTCGAGGTCGTAGGGACGACGGGCGCTGGTGATTCCGCCTATGCCGGCTTTTTATCCGCGTTGATTCGCGGACTCGACTTGCAAGCGGCTGTACGTTGGGCGTGTGCAGTCGGCGCTTGCAATGTCGAAGCGGCGGACGCAACCAGCGGTGTGCGGTCGTGGCATGAAACTGTAGATCGCCTTGAAAATCGCTGGACAGTGCGTGGACAACATATTAGATGATGAAAACATCCCTTTTCAGAAGGGATGTTTACTTGCCCACATTACTGGTGATATCGCCCATTATCGCCTCGTTTTCCGCTTTTCTGCCCGCGTGTGCTCGACTCTCGACTTCGCGGCGTTGGCGCCGCTCGTCTCGGTCTCGCACTGGCGGGTGTCCTATCCGAGCGTGTATCTGTTTATCCCTCGCCGCTGGTTCTCGTGCTTTCGCTTCGCGTTTTCCGGTGGCTTGTCATGGTTTCGTTATCAGTGAGTAATCAGTTGAAAGTTTTAGAATGGCTATCAATAGCCATCATAAACCTGCATTTTGATTTATCGCGGGCGATTGGCTGCAATGAATTCGCGCGGGTCAACATAATGGAGAAACGTCGCATTCCGGTCTTTGCCTGACCAATGCGACGGATTGACTTCCAAGATTGTTGTTGGACTGAGATCGAAATGCAGATGATATGACCAGCGTCCGAAGGCATTCCCAATTTTGGCGATTTGTTCACCGCGTTCTACGCGCTGTCCAACTTGAACTGTCATGCTATCGAGATGCGCATAACGTCCATACATCACACGTCCACTACCGCGCAGCGGATCGTGCTTGACGATAACCACGTTGCCCCAAATCGGCAGTCGATTCGCAAATGTGATGATCCCACTGGCAGCTGCATAGACTGGCATTCCCGCGTCTGCATTGCGCGGCAGATTCAAATCCGCGCCTGTATGATAGGCTTCGCTCGGCGTGCCGATGAAATACAGCCGACCGAACGGACTTGCATCCAACCATGTGCCGGGCCAGATGGTTGAACTTCGGCGCTCAACCTCTGTTCCCACTGGTGAGTCGAAGCCATCTGCGAACCCAAGCTGCCTTACGAGCGATCCGCCATAATTCAGTACCCGCCGCCAACGCACTGCATCAAACGCAATTTCGCGGTCAGGCTCCCCTGTCAAGTCGTTCAAAAACACAAATCCCGCGTTTTGTTGAGTCTTATCAAATTCATAAGCGCCGAGCGTCACCCATTGGTTAGAATGTACCGCCTGATCGAGCGTCGCAATGATCTCCGTCGAAGCGTTCTTGACCCCATTGATCTTGTAGCGGGCGCTGCGCGTCGTCGCGTGACGTGCTGGAACGAATGCGGCAATCTCGTAATATCCTGATTCAGTGAAACGCGGTTCCCAACGGACAGTTACCTTGCTTGCTTGGGCTTCGCTGCGTTTGTAGTAAATTCGCCAGCCCCATGCCCCTGTAAACGTGCTGAATTCGTTTTGTCCCGTGTGCGAGAAGCGTGTACAGCCAGGATCATCCGGCTTGACGATGATTTCTGCGCCATACACCAGCGGCGGTGCCGGCGGCGTAATCACGTTCCCCTGAATGGGTCGATTGATCGCATTCCACTCGACGGGTCCAATGACGCCTAAACGCCACCAACTGACTCCACGAGCGCCATGCCGCTGCGTCGAGAGCGTAAACGCGGCATCCATATCGTTCGGCTCGGCGTCCCCTTGCAGGATCGGCACAATCGGCTTGCCATAGCCGCCCCACACCCGATAGGTTTCTTCGAGCAGTGCATCCGGTGTTTTGCGCATCGTCGCCCAATACACCATTGGATGCACGCTGTTGACGAAGGGCGCCCATTCACGGGGAAACACAGTCTCATAATGCTGGGTACGTGGGTCAACAGCAAGTCCAATATGGAATGCGCCGGGCAGCGCGCGCCGGATACGAGTCATGAAGGGTCGAACACCGTCACGTCCAGCGATCCAAAACCCGCTATAAGGTTCGACATCCAAAATCATCGACTTTACACCGGGACGGCTGCACGCTTGAATGATGATGCTCGTCTCGCCGTTGATGTCTCCGCCGCGCGGCACGCACCACGCATGAAATTCGAGTCCATAACGTGCCAATCCTTGCACCCAACGGTCAATGCTTGCCACCCCATCAATCGCCAATGCACGTTTTGTATCCCAATAGCCCTGCCATTGCGCGCCAGTTCGCGGTGTATAGTCGGAAATTTTGACCCATACCTGTGTGACATGCGGCGCAGTCGTCTTGATATTCCGGGCTAGGTCGTCAATGGTGTTTTCAGCGACCGAATCGCCGCGCCAATGCCATATACCTACTTGATTGTCATACGGCGTCGCCATGTTTGGCGTAACCGGCGGCGGCGCAGTCACACGCTCGAATGCCACGACACTCGTTGCGACCCATCCGCCTAACGCGCCCTGCTCGATCCACACCCATCCATCGCCGCGCTGTGACGCTGGATAATGCGCAACGAGTGAATTTCGACGTAAATCGCCAATATCAAGATAGGTTGTACTGGGTCCATTGCGAATATTCGCGTAAGCCAATCGAGTAATCGCAATTGCAGTTTGCGCAGTTCCGGCGTTCGGCGGTTTAGGGACGGCGGCAAGTGATGACATTCACGTTCCTCCATGCTGCAATGGAAATAACACTTGATTCAATGCTGCCCACAAACGTTCGGCTTCTTGCTTATCGAGATGTGCTGTCCATGTTTGTCCGCCAGTGACGCCCACCAGTTCAAAATTGCCGTCGTCGCGGGTTTCGACAAAGAGTTGATGCGTAATGGTCGGCAGTAAACTGCTTCGTATGGGCAGCGTAACGAGGCGCGCTGTAAGTAGATCGGATTGGTTGGGGAATAAGCCTTGCGTCAAGCTGAACCACAACATCCGCGCAGCGCGTTCGGTCAGTACTCGCGTCCATCGGATTGCATTCTGTGCCGTACCGCCGTTCCCGCGTTGCGCCGCCGATGCCCGTCTTGCGAACGACGAACCAATCCAATGTACGACCATATGTGCGCTCGACCGCTGCCATAACCATCACTTTCTTTTCCGCGCGGAAATGCGGGTTCTGCTGCGTTGCTCGACCCGCCCGATTATTGCACCGACTTTTCAGGCTAAGATCAGACACGCCCCTACCCGCTCAACGGGGTTGAGTCAACTTGGTCATGCTTTTCGCGTCCGCTGCAAACAGATTTAACGCGATATTGTAACGCCGACCCAACGGATCGCAAAAAGGCACAATGATGTATCACGATGGACGCCAGGCAGGCGCGAAATAATGCTCCCCAATCGTCGGAACAAGGACGCGCCGACTCGCGTTTCCGTCGGCGTCCATCAGACAGATCGCGCTGCCGTCGGGCGTCTCGCACGCGAATGCAATGTCCATGACGCACCGCGCGAGCACGACGGCGTGCTTCATATGCGCCGCCCTCGTGTCCACCCGGTCTCCCTCCGCCGATGGGTACGGGGTCATCAACATGTAGGTCTGGCCTGCAATGGGGGGACCATAAGGGCGGTGGCACATACGAGGGTGAGCCGCCGCTACGTGCGGGTGGGTGCGGGTGCGGCTGCGCTCACCAATGGTCTCCAGCTTGTACACAGAGTCGAGATGTTCAAGTATGGTAGCTTTGATGTACGATCTGGAAGTATCCTAGGTAATGGCTTACATCTCTATGCTTCACCATGTGCTCTACTCTACTCTACAATACTAAGCATGCTTATACCGGTAGATACTCTTCGCCTCTCTGCGCAGACCAAGGAAGGAAGTCGCAAGCTTACCAGCCAATAGGTTGGCCATCACGAAAGAATCCACCAGATGGTCCATCATCTGGGA
>ENA-ORBV01012496-ORBV01012496.1-microbial-mat-metagenome-genome-assembly--contig:-NODE-12496-length-13078-cov-4.648181_pt1 | contig 13078 bp, 17 predicted proteins | sample MGYA00237777_ERZ505514 | MGnify/ENA primary metagenome ERZ505514 (study PRJEB26160, sample SAMN06269048) | microbial mat metagenome | isolation source: Oligotrophic lake microbial mat | place...
CTATGGTAGTCTAACACTCATAACTTTCAAATTTGCGTGCAAAAGCATCTATTCTTTTGGTGAAACATTGGAGTAGGAAAGTTTTTTTCTAAGGCGTTGTTCGCTGCATTTCGTCCTTTGTTTGGTCGATTTGACGGTGAAGAATTGTCGTTTGTCATGAACGTGACAAAGTTGTTCTTTGCACGTTCTCAATTGGAACACCTGGGATGCTGGATCACCCGCACATGAACAAAACCGGTGTGTGAAAAGGTCAAGTCAGTCATGAAGATTGCCGAGTCCAAGAATCAAAAAGAACTTTGATCTTTTGTTGACATGGTGAATTGCTGCCAAAACATGTGGGTCAGACGATCGCATGTTCCGGCACGGCACTGACGTCCAAGGCGACCAAGTGGAAGTGGGAACCTCAACAACAGAAGGCGTTCACAATGGCAAAACAAAGCATTGCCAATGAGGCCATGTCAACCCATCCTGATTCCTACAAGCCCTTCCAAACCCAAACTGACACCAGTCACTGCCAATTGGGAGCAGTGGTGTCACAAGAAGGAAAACCGATCGCTTTCTGTAACCACCAGTTGAACCCAGGTCAAACACGACACACGTCTGCGGAAAGGAAACCACTCGGCATGGCAAAAACCCTCAAGGAACATCAAAACATGCTCCTTGGGTAAGAAATTGAAGCATTCACCGATCACAAGAAGCTGGTGCACACACGCTTCAACACGGAAAGAGTCATGTGGTGGCAACTTTTCTCAGAAGAGTTTGGTTCTGAACTGACGTGTGTGAAGGGCGTGAACAACACTGTCGCTGATGCACTCGGTTGACTGGAAATGGCAGAAGAAGAATTTTCCGCTGAAGCATTCGCAAATGAACGTGCAAATCAAGAGGAGGATTGCCCAAAACGACATCCACTCTCATGTGAAGAGTCATCACATTGTCAAATGAAAGACAGAGTGCTGAAAAGCAAGCAAACAAATCAAGGACAAAGCAGATCTTGATTCATTCTTTGGTGTCCAAGGTGTTCTGACCGCATGTTGGAAAGCCATGAATTCTGCAGTGCATGTCACTTCACATGCAAAAAAGTTCAAGAAAGACAGCTTGACAGCCAGTGTCAAAAAAAGGCATCATCAAACACCAAACAATCTTTTGAAGGTCCCAACACATGATGTTGAGCAAAAAAAAAAAAATTGAGCTTCAATGTCACGCATGGCGTGAAAGAACACACAGAGCATTGAAAATTGCAAATGGACACATTGTCCAAACTGGATGCCAACATTGTTGTTCTCTGTGTCTGAGCAGATGTCTCAGTCCTGTGAACAAACAAACCAGGAAAACTGTTTTTTTTTGCCTGGGTTTGTCAGACCAGAGAGCAAGGTCATTGAGCAAAATCATGCATGCGGTTGGGCAGAAAATCTCAATGACACAGTCTGGTTTCTTAGCAAGAGGAATTCACACCTTTGTCCATCTTTCATGTCAACATGCAGTCATTTGATGACATGACAGATGATGTTCTTCAAATGAACGAAATTGGCTTGTCAATGACCTCAATGGACATGAGCTTCATTGTTGCACTGACAACTGACAAGCAAGGAGATCCAGAAACAATTGGATTTCCTTCAATGTTTTGGCATCCTCTGGTCCAGACAGTTGCGCAACATGTCACATGAACGCAAATGCTGAAGGTGGTCATCATGGCTTGATGATTGAATGTTCACAGAACGTTGTGCCAGACTCTGTGCCACAATTGAACCATTGAATGCCAACAGCACCAGGACTTGATTTGGTCTGAACACACAGAAGTTTGATTGATTCAGATGAAACTGTTTGTTTTTGTGTTTTGTGCTAAGCTTTGCCAAACTTGTTGGCTGACATGGCATGAGTTGATGCTGCAATGGACAACGCTGCTGTGGAATTTGATGCAAGATCATTGATGTTTGCGGAGGAAACAATGCAATTCAATTGAAAGTTGATGCCTTCATGTTGTTGGTCCTGTTCCTTTGTTTGCCCCCGCCATGAGGACACCTGCCAGAAGCAAGCAATGCAGATGCGTTTGCCGGCACCGCGGTGGAGCATTTCGTGTTGGCCGGGGCTGGCTGACAGCCAAGCTGTGTGCATTCATTCAATCGTCACTGTGCATGCATGGAATGTCCTTTGCAGAACGGTTCCTGCTGTCTCACCGCAGAAAGAACGCACAGCCTGAGATGGAACAAACTGACTTGGACTGCTCAGGGTTGTCCATCTTGGCTTCCAGTCACTTCGATGGACGGGCAACGCTGGTTGTCGGATTGTTAAGAAACCGCACATCATCCACACAGGTGGCTTTTCATTTTGGAGGTTCGCTTTCCCTCTCATGCATTGGGGACAGATCACGCCCACGGACAGTTATCCCGGAGCTGCAATGCTGATGAACACTGCGAGTCCATCGATTGGACAGATTGGGTGTTTGAGGCACAGTTGGTGGAGGTGGTGGCGGGTGCTCTGCTGCAGGTGGAAGCGGCATCATTGGTTTCTATGGTGTGCAATCTCGGAGCTCAAGAGGATCCTTTGTTGACCAAGGAGCCAATGGTGGCATCATCGGGAATGGCACAAGAGTCATCCATGCTTGCGACAGAGTGGTGGACGTCACTGGGACAGACAACCATGAGACACCTTCACTCAAGATTGTTGATGCATCGGCAAAGATGCTGACGCAATGAGGCTGTGCAGCAGGCATTTTCTGCCAATGTGCATGCCACTGCATGGGAAGAACGCCACATTCCTCAGCTCAGCTCGAACATGGCAAAATGAGGAACGGAAAACAGACAATCTGCACCAATGATGGATGCGTCATTCCTCTGGATGCAATGTCAGGACTTCCCTGTATGAAAATGGCGCCCAACAGCAACGGGGAGCAATGGACAAATCAACATCTGAAAGTGTGCAAGTTGAGATCTCTCCACATGTCAAAGACATCTTGTGCGCCCTCATCATTGACAATTGGCAGAGTGAGCCCAATCGCCAGCACAAGTGCAAGCATGAGCACAAGCACAAGCACAAAACTCTGCCCTCCAGTGCTTTCATGTGGATGTTGCCTGATCAGCACTTGCCTGAAGAGGCGTCCACACAGGAGTTGCACCATCCGGACGCAATGTGAGGAGCTTGGCAATTGGTGAAAGATTCCAATTGGGGTCAACCAACAGCAAGGGTTTGCATGTGCTGTTCCAAGGTTCCCACCAGGGTTTGCCCCTGAACATTCAGTCAATTTGCTGCGACGGGAGGGAGCCATGGACATGTCCATTGTCCCTGATGCAAATGTCAACATCCCCAATTCCAAATTAGACGTGACCCGCCAACATCATCACCATCCATCATCCAGCATCTTCGAACGTTCGCCATCCTTCCCCCACAATCGAAGCTGTCATTGCTGCTGTTCCAAACGTCAATTCCAACTGATGCGAGTGCGGCTGCCCCCCAAGAACCGAGAGCAGATTGTCATCAAATGGCACCATCGCACCGATCAACTCAACGAAGGGAGTTGAACATCCGGCAGGAGTCCATCATGCCAGGCCAAGCAAACCCGGCTCACACGGGTGCCCACACACCCACAGCAAGCCAATGCCTCCCCACGCTGTGTGCAAGGGACCCTGCACCAGGTCAGGAGATGGATGACATGGTTCTCCCTTTGGTCCAAGGTTGTCCGGGGCTTGATTTCAATGCTTTGTGCCCAAAAGACGGATGGATGACAGACCTTGGCCGCAGGAATCTCACAGCGGAGCCCCAAACGCAAACCACCACCAACAACAGCAACAACACCACAATTGCAAATCGCTGCTGGCTCCATGGCTGCCAGCCCTGTTGTCTGCAACATGTTGACATCCTGTCCGCAAGTCATCTTCCAACAGTCAAGGAGAGCAGTGGCTGCATTGCATTGCCCACCGTGCTTGAGTGGCTAATTGGAGGGTGCAATCACCAGCGTTGGAACTCTGCAGAACAAAGATGGCAACAAGTCAAACGCAACTTTGACTGGCACATGAGCTGTCAAAATGCAGATCCAGAAGCATGGCTGCGTTGCCTCATCTGGATTGCCGACATCGTGAACCACACTGCAGAAAAGTCCCCAGGCTGGGGAATTCCGCTGGAAGTTCTCCTGGGACAAACAGTTGACATCAGCATGCTTTTGTGCTTCATGTTTTGGGACGTTGTGTGCGTTGCTCGCTGCAAGGACAACACCTGCAAGGGTGTTCCCGGAAGCAAACAGTCCGCAGAAATCAGAGGAAGATTTGTTGGCTTCGCATGGGGAGTTGGACACGCATTGACTTTTGAAGGGCTTGTAGACAGATGATGGCAAACGCATGACATGTCGTTCATGACTCCGTCTGGCCAAAGATGGGGAGAACAACTTGATCATGATGCTTGACATGGAGGCCGGAGCTGCACCAGAGCAAATCTGCCCACATTCCAAGCGCGACCTGGATCAAGGAGACATGCTCCCAACTGTCAACAGGAGGACAAATCCATTCTCTGTCAAGATGGAAGAACCCCACACATCTGATGACGAGGACAACCATCCCACACCTGCACTTTTTTGTTGCCATGGTCCACGAATTGGGAAACGAATCTCTGAAAGATTTAGTGATGACAAGTTCTGTGATGGCACCATCACAGGAGGACCTGAAATCACTGACACTCTTGATGGCAAGTGCCAAGTTGAGACCTGGCGAATCACAAGAAGAAGACCTCACGGAGATTGAACTCCACCCATGGCTCCGCACTCCTCCTGAACATGGGGAGAGTTATGACAACGACAACGACTCTGGCGTCGACTCCAACAATGATGATGATGAAGATTCAGTCGCAATGAATGAACTGCGACCAGATGAAGAAGTTCTCACTGTTGTGCCTGAAAGGTTTGAAGATGGTGAACTGGTGCCAGGGCTGATCCAAATGAGGAAGAAGCAGCCAAGTTCTGATCCCACTGCCAGATCACGCAACACCTCTCAAGTTGAGGACCAAGCTGCCAACACTTTGCTTGAGACCGTCGGGGAGTTTGAGGACCACCATGCACCTATGGGGAGCACACCACTTGGGCAATTGCCTGAACCTGACCCAATGTCAAAGAGGAAGACTTCGTTCACCTCAAGTCGCTCCACTGTGACCCCGGCAAGCAGTGGCCAGGAGACAAACCACAGGATCTGCAGTTGCAACACATGGCGACTGACAACCCGACGGAGACAACTCACCCACCTCCACAAGAATTTCTGGAACAAACCTTCCTCGTGCCACATTAAGAAGACGGTGCCAGAGTCAGAGCAAAGATCATGGAAATGGTCAACAAACACAGAGTGCAGTGGGCATGGAGTCGCATCCTGAACTCGTCAAATTCAAGTGTCTGGTCAATGGTGACTGTCAGGAAGTCGTGGCACACAACAACATTGTCGACTGCATCAAACAAGATCAGACCTGGGATGGAATGTCATGCGGCACAAAAAAGTCAAGCAGGGTTCAAAGCGACACAAGGGATCTTCCACCAATCTGCCAATGGAGTAGGAGAATGGGGAGATCACGTGGGAACTGCTCATCACCAAAGGAAAGACTGATGTTCATCACAGCAACCCAGTCACTGTGGCAACACATGTGCGAGACAATGATCTGCTGCATGCACAAGGGTGGAAACGTCAAGACCAAGAAGAGACTGGTGTGTCTTGCCAACCAGGCCAAATGGCATTCCATCAGGAACAAACCCGTCTTCATGTGCGGATTCCAGGTGCCCAGGAATCACGCCCATGCCATGGAGATGGACTGCCTCAATGGGAACGACAGGTGCAGGCGTGCAGAAGAAGTGGAGCTGCCGCAAATTGACGAATGCGACACCTTCATTGACAAACGCGAAGGCGGAAACCCAGGGTCTGGATGCAAGAAGATCAGAGTGCACATGGTGTGCGCCGTCAATCATGACAGAAGGCACAAGGCCCGGCTGGCAGCCGGAGGGCACCTCATTGAGACACCAATGGACTCGGTCTGCTCCAGCGTTGTTTCAATGAGAGGAATCAGAATCCTCACCTTCATTGCTGAACTCAATGAAATGGAAGTTTGGACTGCTGATGTTGGGAACACATGCCTGGAGTCTTTTGCACAAGAACCGGTGTTTGTTGTCGCTGGGCCCGAATTCAGGGAGAGAGAAGGCCACGTCTTGGTTGTCTCAAAGGCTCTTTGTGGACTTGAAAGCAACAGGCTCAGATGGCACGAATGTTTCTCAGATGTTTTGCGGGAAATGGGATTCTTTCCTTCCAAGGCGGAGAGGGGCATTTGGATGAGAGACAGGGGAGACCACTGCGAATGTGTTGCGGTCTGCGTCGATGATTTGCTCATCGTCAGTGGCAAGCCTGGGGAGATCACTGCCAAACTTGAATGACAATGCAAGTTCCGGCTGAAAGGAACTGGAAGCATCAAATTCCACCTCTTCAGTGACAAACATGGTGTCCTGTGTTGCAGCCCCCAACAAACACATCGAGAAAATCATGGACAACTGCAGGGGAATTTTTGGCACAAATCCCAATCCAGTGGCGTCTCCGCTCGTCAGCAACGACCATCCAAAACTCGACACGTCCGAGCTGCTTGGGATTGACGACACCAAGATCTGCCAATCTTTCATTGGTTCTCCACAATGGACCATCCAAATTGACAGATTTGACATCACCACCGCAGTGACGACAATGTTGCCGTTCAGGGCAACCCTTTGACAGCGCAACATGGATCGGGTCAGAGAATCTTTGGACACTTGGCCAAGCTCAGGAAAGGAGCAATCAGAATTCACACCAAAGAACCAGAGAGAAAGGCACTTGACATCCTTGTGGAAAAACACCCAACATGTGTTGAGGAAGGTTTCAAAAAGCAACAAGCAAAGAAGTGGATTCTCGTGTGAGAAATTCCACAATTGCGATTTGTCTGGGTGATCAGGCCAAACATTGAGCAATGTTCCGGACACTCCATGTCGCAGTGAGAGCTCCACCAGGTGCAGCCTTTGTGAGCATGACATCACCATTGTCATTTGCTTGAGTCAACGTGCATGGACCATCACATTCATCATCAGTGCGTTTTCTCTGCACACCGGTGTGAACCATTGCACGATCACCGACCTCATGTTCATGGTCCGGTCGCTTTTTGTTCTCTGCTTTGTTGTTTTGAACAATCCGTCACTGCTTGCAATCACAGGCGGATTGTGGAGAAGGAACATTGGCTGGAGGATGGGGAATGGCATTGCTGCAGGCATCTTTTCATTGAAAAACAAATGGAAATCCAATTTGACTGCGCTGCTCGGACGCTGCTGCACCGCCGATGTGATGCAGAGCAGCACGCAGTTGCCCGCCAACAGCGTTTTGCTGCTGCCGGCAGACTTTGCAAAATGGACCAAGTGAGAGAGGAAACTCTCTCTTGGCTTGCTAGGTGATGGCTTTGAGAATCTGATTTCCACAAAGGCCTTTTTCGAGTCTTCTCTTTGGCAGTGTGTTCACGATTTTGCCGTTAAAATCATCATGGGGAACCCGGCGGAACCTGACCGTTCCGGATCACGCATGTTGTGTGGTCGCAATTGTTGACCGACCTTCATTTGTGCCCCAAACGTGCTTCCTTGATTGATTCCGCAACCAATGTGACAATCGACAACATCGAGGCTAATTGTTTGTCCAGCAGCAACGGGGTGCTTGTTTTGAGGCCATTGCTGTTTTTGTAAGCTAGCTGTTCTAGAAGCTTTTCTCGATCTTGATGCACAAACCACACCTGCAGAAACAAATCGATGATGAGCTCCAACAGTCCATTGACTTGCGTCGACCCCCGGGTGAATGCCCAGACCATCAAGCAATGCTCGTTCTGTCTCAAAAGTGAAAACACGTTTGAGGCGGGGCCCTGTCCTTGCACAATTGGCCATCTCAATGACGCTCGCATCGCAGTGGAACCCGCATTCTTGTTGTTTGAGCCAAGAACATCAGAACGTTTCAAAGTTCGATTTCGGGGAGAACCTAGTCTGTGGTGTCTTTTTGAAGTTGAATCAACATGGCAGAGGAAAAGTGATGGGCCGAGACGCGGTGGGCAATGCTGTGGGTCTGTGGGCCATGACCATGATCGACATTTGGGATCACATGGAAACCAGCGTAGAAAAACTATCTGTTTTGTTCCATTTTGTCTGCCACAACCCTGTGTTGCATGATCGATTGAGACAACAGAGCAAGTCAAGAAGGCCATGCTACCAGCGACCATCAAACAACACGGAAATCTGCAACGTTTTGCTGGGCAGCCCTCTGAATTTATCTAATCTCGCACAGCCATGGAGTGATGGCACAAATGTTGACGACTAAGAAGCCAGCTTATTAGCACACAGCGGTGTCAAAGACATCAGCATGTGAGAAATTAACTCAAACCCTAATAGAAAAAAGTCTGTAGTGATTGTTTCATCATCTGAAGATGCCTGGATGCCCTCATCCCCGCCAAAGTTTGTTTCTCCAACACACTTTCCCATGGAAGAGAACGGGGAAGTGTGCTTCACGCACAAATGCCCTCTCTTCTGTCCAAGCCAAAACATGGTCTGCGCGGCAATGGACTTCGCACAGAACATGCCCCATAGTTTCTCACGGGTGCGATGGGCAAACTGAAGACAAGCCACCCAGCTATCTACAGTGGTGCGTGGACATCTCTCCAGGGAAGCCAAAATTCTGGCATCACCAGCGACTAACTAGACAACTGCGGTAGCTATGTAGCTCTTTCCCGTCTTTTTTCTTTTTCTCCTTCCCCCGGCTGAACAGCGATCGATTCTCCGAGTCCGCCTGAGGTGAAGAAGGAAAACGGCATCAACAGTGAGCTGAGTTCACTTGAGATACTGCATCCATTGAGAAACTACATCTAAGGCGGAAGGCGGAATTTGCTGCGCTATGCATCATTCGACTTTTGGACTTCATTTCCGATTGTAGAGATCAAAGATGAAGTTCGATGACCGTACTTGCATGGAATCCAGAGCATTTCAAATCAGAGAACATGCAAATCAGAGAACATTGAAATCATCGCTTACTGCTTGTACTACTAGCGAAGGGTCGGGGAATTTTGATGAAACCGAAGGCTGGAAAAGGGCCGGGCCGGGGAATTCTGATGAAAAAGGCCAACCAAAGAGAGCTGAGTTCCCCCGTTGTAGCTATAACTGTGATGGCGAGATCTTACGTAGCTAGCTAGCTAGTACGATGTAATAGAGGTAGAAAGATACCTACACCGTGGATGAGCGGCAACCAACTATTCTATTCCCAACTGCTCGCGGTTTACCGCAAAAAGAAGCTTTCGTGTACCAACTCGAATCCTTCGCTCTCAATAATTCGAATACCTCGCCGCAGCGCCGTAGCCAACGGTCCTTAGTGTTGGTGGTTGGCTTCAACCCAGTGCTGGACCTGCCGGTACAGTACGGCTGATACAAGATATCGTTACCTCCATTCCATCGCTTTAGCTAGTATTACATAGTAACCAAAAACCTGAAAGGGCCAACAGAGCTCACTTTTACAACCCAGTCACCGGTATCATTGATTGCTGGAATCAAAACCTCACGTGCCGCATCGGTAAGCACAACAACCGGTTCTTTTTCTTTGCTACATGGGACCAAACCCAGAAGCTGCAACTTGATCATATGTCGGGGTTCTTTACCGAATAAGGCCCTCCATTTTTGCATCCGGCAAATGGCAATCACATGATTCACATCAGACATCCAATCCAGACGACTAAAGGGGGTTTATCATGTAAAAAACCACTTGCGGAGTAAAGAGTCTTTACCGGTACTCTGCCACCTTCGAAATCCTTTACAGTTCGATTCTACTGTATGCGGTATTGCACAGAACACAAAGTGAACTTGATGTCGCTCTGACCTCAGGGTTCTTCAAGCAGTTTGGGATCATTTTTGCATCCGTCAAATAGCAACCATGAATCCCGGTGGCAAAAGTAGATTTAACATTAAGAATGTCAATTACAGAGAAGGTCTTTTCTCTCCCAACCCCGAATCCTTCACAGTTCGTTTCGCTTCGCCGACATAACAATTGTACAGTACAAAAGCACTGCACATGATCCCGTCTTCCCGTGGCAGTGGTGGCAACATTAAAGTGTCTACATGACGAATTCGATTGATCATTCGTCATCCTTTTTATCGATGGACGAACCAGAAGACCATCTTGAGGACTTCAAGGCATTCGGATTTTGACCATTGAAGTGAAAATTTTATAACGGACCGGACATTATAGAATGGCCAGTAATTCGTTGAGCAGATGATGTTAAGAAAGTTCAATTACGTGGTTCACACCATACGCCCCCTACGTATGCATTGGACTAAAGCGTAGAAAAGAATGCCAATAGAAAAAGTGGGATTCGTTAGACACTTAATTGTTGAGTTTACTTCATTGTTGGCTAACAAAACCAGGGAATACCGTCTTAAATAACTGTCTTCTTTTATCGTAGAATTTCTACTGTGAATTAACCCGTTTACTCGGATTACCTCCAAAATCAATCAATCCGAACTGCCTTGACTTAATCCGGCATTCTTCTTCTGGCGCTTATCCGGGATATGCAGGTCATAATTACCCATAGTCATTCTTTGGGGGAACTGTGCCATTTTTGTGTTCTATTTCTCAGATCAAGACATCTTTCCTACACAAACGATTACACTACCAGTCATAGTGGTTTTATCTAATTATCTACTCCGAGTTGAACCTACTTACGACCATCTGGCAGACTGGTACTGGTAATAATGACTGCAGACTTCTCCTTCGATGTTTTATCCAAAACCGAAGTCCAGTTGACTTCTTTCACAATATCCAAAAGAGCGCTTCCGCACACACTTTCGAATTGCAACCACCATTCTGATTTCCACTCCGATTCGAACCCTTGTATCTTCTCATAGAACAAGCAAGATCAGACCAGACTGAACAACCAGGCAACTATCGAAGCACTGACCAACGAAGCAATTCTCATTGTTTTGTCATAAACTTCAGATTCAATTTTACTTCATAATATTTTTTCTTGATCCTCCACCAATTCCATCCATAACGGACTACTACACAATGCCTCCTCTTTCAAGACGTTTTTCCATTCTCTCTTCCTCCTCTGCTTCGGCTTCTTCCTCCTCGGTTTGTACCACCTTCTCCACCTTTTCTCAAAAGTCGGTTCAATTCGTGGTGGACTTTGATGTCCGCAATACCACTCACGTCTACAGCACGGAAGGAGTCACCACCGATGAACTCTGGTATGTGACCGCCGATTATGATCAAATGAAACGAGCCACACGTGATCATGGAGACGACCTCCAAGAAGAAGGCTTCGATGAAGTATTGGAAGAAGCCTATGGCGACAACGCCACAGAAGAAGAAGATTCCATTCAACGGTCCCTCAACGACTTTTGCAAATTGACACAAGGTCGTGGCATTGAAAAGTACATCTCCCTTTCGCACTGGAAGGAACGCAGTGCCAGTCGCAAGCATGCCATTCACGCCGTCCTCAAAGCCCAACAGAAGGCCAAAGACGAGGGAAAACTATCGGGCGATGCCTTGGAAGAGCACTTGCGCGAAATGTACTTGCACAAGACTGTGGTCGCAAGTACCTTTGCACGGCGCATGGGACAAGCGGACCAAAAAGCTGCTAGTCAAACGACTACAAGGACTCCTGTCGCTCGCACCAAGTCCGCAACGGACAAACTCATCAGTGCTGCCAAGTCTTTGGTATCACAACCACAATCGGTTGCTATGCAAATCCACATACCACTGCAAATTGTCGCACTGAATGCTTAAAAAGCATCCTGTACACAAGCTTTTTCCTAAACCATTTTGTTACTAATTCTATATAATGCTACTGGGGTTTAACTATATATAAAAGATCTATAAAACAGAATCATAACCTCACTTATCTACTACTTTTAGCGGTGCCAATGAATACCTAGCTAGTACTACTTGTTACAAGGTCCAAAGCACAACGAGCCACGCATCTACTGCTTCTACCACTGCATACCCGGTTCAGAACCATAGACTCTGCCATCAAAGCACTACTTCTACCGAAGCATACTTAGCTCCTAGGTACTACTAGCGCGTTGTGTCGCCGTTGCAGCACGAGCTGATCCTCCTAAAAACACTTGATACCAACTAGACCTAGCTAAAGCCATACCATACCAGCCAGGAGCAGCAGAATACCCCCCAATGAAATACACTGAAAAAGAAGGCAAAGAAGACATAGTGTAGTTCGCTGGCTCACGCGCTAACATCTTTACCGTGACCTACCTCATCGTCATCATTATTTCGTCGTTTCGCAGTTTCAAAAGAACGCCAAGGGTCACAAGAACGTCCAACTCGTCTTCGAGATCTTCTTTTAGGGTGATTTCCTTCTTCCGACTCTAACCTAGTATCTGGATTCTTGTCGTTTGTTCACTGTGAGCCAAAAAAGAATATACTACTCCGTCTTCAAAATCTTTTTGTCGCGGTATACTACTCCGCATAACGAGTATTAGCGCCTGCAGTATCTACAGTAAGAAGAAACACTAGCTAGAAATCAGTCAGCTTCCGCACTGACAGCTGAAGGTGGTACCGGACTACCGGTAGCTTATATTGATTCACTGTATTTCTGTACTGTTCTCCTTTTCTGGGTTAGATCGAGCTATTGGGAATGCCAGTTGTGACACCTTTTGCTACGGTAACTGACCGTGTCCTGCCTTTCCCCTACCGTCGTGGTGATTCCTGACTCCTGAGTCGCCGGGAACTAATATTCACCGGTAACTGGAAACCAAAATGGGTACTCCAGTGCCATATTGTAGCGGACAGACACCTCACTTCACCGCGACATGTCTAATCGTAACTAACGAAGGCATTGTGAACATTCAATCGAATCCATGGAACGAAGCCCAGAACCGAACCAACCCAAAATATGGTAGCCTATCGGTGCAGTACGTACAATTGTAGCTCGCACTAAACAATACCATGGTGCAGGTACCGGCTGGTACTTAGTGCATGTAATGGCCAGAGCAGACGGAGCTACCGGGTCAGTATGCAGGGTGAAACGATAGTAAGGCAGCGATCTGATTGGCTAAAGAGCACCTATTACG
>ENA-ORBV01012497-ORBV01012497.1-microbial-mat-metagenome-genome-assembly--contig:-NODE-12497-length-13077-cov-12.636308_pt1 | contig 13077 bp, 8 predicted proteins | sample MGYA00237777_ERZ505514 | MGnify/ENA primary metagenome ERZ505514 (study PRJEB26160, sample SAMN06269048) | microbial mat metagenome | isolation source: Oligotrophic lake microbial mat | place...
CGTCCCGAAGGTGAAAAGCCAGGAGATTTGCGATGAAGCGAAAGAGATCACGATTTGACCGTTTAATGCTGCCGACGATGGCGGTGGGTGCGATGGTGGCAGGGTTTGCCGCTGCAGAAGCTAAGGCAGTGCTCATTATTTCAGAGTATGTCGAGGGATCGAGTTTCAGCAAGGCGATCGAAATCTACAACAACGGCACTCTAGCCGTGGACCTAGGGGCAACCAGCACCAAGCTTCAGTTCTTTGTGAATGGAGCCATCATCCCAGGGGTGACCATCAACCTGTCAGGCATCCTCGCTGCGGGCGATGTGTATGTCGTCGCTGAGAATGATTCAGCAGCAGCGATCCTAGCCGTAGCTGATCAAACGGACACTCAGGTTTGGTTTAACGGCGACGATGCCATCGTCCTATCGCAAGGCGCCACTGTAGTGGACAGCATTGGCCAAGTCGGCAACGATCCGGGAACCCAATGGGGCACGCTACTGACTTCGACCGCCGACAATACCATTCGACGAAAGTTCGCCATCAATGTCGGCGACACCAACACCACCGATGCCTTTGATCCTGTTGCAGAGTGGGATGGATTTGCAAACGACACTTTTGGCGGTCTGGGAACGCATTCTGGAGCACAGGGTGCTGACCCGGCACCGCCGCCGCCGCCGCCGGCCAATGAAGTGCTTCCGAGTGTAGGCCAATCGCTCACGTTCGACTTCCAGAATTTTACCGGTACAGGCTTCACACCGGTACCTGCCTCTGGCCAACTTGATTCAGATATTTTCATCGTCACTGGATTCAGCGATGGCAGCTTGGCGTATGGTGGCTCTGGGAATTCGGGTGACTTTGCCCGTGGTACAAGCGTTGGCGGCGAAACCACCGGCGGCATCTACGCTTTTGAAGTCAGCCCCGGCAATTTCGCCTTGGGTGTACAGCCCAGCGATCCCGACTTCAGCCCCGGTACCATCGAACTTCGTCTGCAAAACCTCACCGGGACGGTCATTGACCTGCTTGATGTCGATTTCGAGGTCTTGGTCCTGAACAATGAAGGACGTTCGAGCGCCTTCGCCTTCAGCTATTCGACCAATGGCACTACGTTCATTGATGTGCCTTCGGCCCTTGTCTCCTCCGTCACCGCTGCCGCTCAGCCGCCGGTCTGGACATCCAACCCGTTCTCCTTGACGCTCGCATCGCTCGGTTTGGCTGACGGCTCATTCCTGTTCCTTCGTTGGACGGGCAATGACCTGGGAGGAAGTGGCAGCCGCGACGAATTCGCGCTCGACAACATCGTCATCACCAATCCGTCCGCTGTGATCGCTGTCCCCGAACCCGTCACCTTCTCCCTGCTCATCATCGGCGGCGTCGCTCTCATGGGCCGTCGTCAGCGAGCAGCGTGAACATCGTTCATCGATCCGCAAAACTAAAATGACCCAAGGCGAGCCACCGGCTCGCTTTTTTTTATTGACTATCCGCTTCTATTCTTCAATGGCATGCTATAATATGCTCGGTCTATTCTCACCTTTCTCGAATCGCGACCGGGGGCAACGCCATGACATTTCAGACAATTCAGACAATTCAAAGTAACAATCGATACCCCTATTCACTGCTGCGCGACACACGCTCGCCGAAAAAAGCCGACCTCAAAACCAACCGCCCCCATCAACCCGCTTGCGCCACCGCCTCCGCGCACCCTGCACCCGATCTGCACCTCGTCACGTTCCCGACATTCGCATGGACACAAAAAGCCGCAGTATCAGCGAAAAAGCGAAGGGTAGACGTCTACCTAGTTCCCCATAGACATGCTTTAAGCATTGGCAATTCAATGACATACGACAAAAAGTAAAAATGAAAAACAGCGCAGGTAGACATCGTGATAATGCAATCTCATGTAGTTTGTACGGTAGGCGGGCTTAGAATGGTCCCCACTTTTGAAAAATTGAAGTAGACACTTTTAGTGAGCGTTCACACTTGCGACAGCGACTTTGACGTACCGATTAATTCTGCTAAACTACTCGACTCGCTCCAGGTGGGGCACGTTTTTTAATCTTTCACTGCTTTTAACACGGGAACTCCCATGTACGCGATCATCGAAGACAGCGGCACTCAGATCAAGGTCAAAGAAGGCGACGTCATCAAGGTCTCCCTTCGTGAACTAGCCGCCGAGCAGGCCACCCTCACTTTTGACAGGGTCGTCCTCGTCAGCGCCGACGGTGCCGAAGCAGCGGGCAAGATCGGTCAGCCTTATGTTGCTGGCGCTTCGGTCACAGCGGACATCCTCGGCGAGAAGCGCGGCGACAAGGTCCGCATCGTCAAGTTCAACCGCCGTAAGAACTACAAGCGCACCAAAGGCCACCGCCAGGATCACCTGGAAGTCAAAGTGACTTCGATCCAAGGCTGAGCCTTGCGATTCACTCGTATCCTCAAACCCGAAGCGAGCGCTTCGGGTTTTTCATTGCGCGATTGCCTCCTCGATCTTTTCAGCTTTGCCTCTACAATCAAATCATGCACCATCCCGCACCTTCGACATCCACTGCGATGCGACTGCTCATCCCCCTCGCTGCTGCGATCATCATCCTTGCAGCGCGCAGCGCGCCAGCCGTCGCTGCGGATGCGAGCCTGCCTGACAAGATCGAATTCAATCGCGATGTTCGCCCCATCCTTTCCAACACCTGTTTCAAATGTCACGGCTTCGACCAAGGCGCCCGCAAAGCTGACCTGCGTCTGGATCGCCGCGAGGAGGCGCTACTCAAGCGCGACGATGACACCACGCCCATCGTGCCCGGCAAGCCGCAGCTAAGCTCGATTTATCAAAGGCTGACCACCGATGACATGACCGAGCTGATGCCGCCGCCCAAGGCGAAGATTCCGCTCTCAGCGAAACAGGTCGCGATCATTCGCAAGTGGATTGAGCAAGGCGCGGAGTATGAGCCGCACTGGGCGTATCTGCCGGTGAAGCAGCCGGAGCTACCGCACGTTGATAAGCATGATCTCAGATACGTTCGCAATCCCATCGATCAATTCATCCTCGCGCGTTTGAAGCGCGAAGGCATCGCGCCTTCGCCGCTGGCTTCAAGCGAAGCGCTGATTCGCCGGGTGACGCTCGGCCTGACCGGCTTGCCACCGACGCCGGAGGAAGTCGCTGCATTTCTCAAAGAAGTTGAACAGGAGTCGCAGCCCGGAGATGCAAAACATCAAGATGCCTATGCCCGCCTCGTCGATCGCCTGCTCGCTTCACCCGCTTATGGCGAACGCATGGCGTGGGACTGGCTTGATGCGGCGCGCTATGCCGACAGCAACGGGTATCAGGGCGATGGCGAGCGAACCATGTGGCCGTGGCGCGACTGGGTCGTCAGCGCGTTCAATCGCAACATGCCGTTCGATCAGTTCACCATCGAACAAATCGCAGGCGACCAACTGCCAGAGGATGCAAAATCAAAATCGACCTGGCTTGCCACAACGCCCTTCGAGCGCAAACTCGCCACCGGCTTCAACCGCAATCACATGATCAACGGCGAAGGCGGACGCATCGCCGAGGAAAATCGCATCGAGTATGTCTTCGATCAATCTGAAACCGTCGGCACCGTCTGGCTTGCGCTCACCTTCAACTGCTGCCGGTGTCACGATCACAAATTCGACCCCATCACGCAAAAGGATTACTACAGTCTTTTCGCGTTCTTCAACCAGACGCCCGTCACAGGCGGCGGCGGAGACCCGGCCACACCGCCCAACATGCAAGTGATTAGTGATGCACAGCAAAAGCAAATCGATGATCAGGAATCACAACTCACCGCCCTCACCGCCAAACTCGCCCAGCGACAGAAAGAACTCGCCGCCGCTCATGCAGATCGGGAAAGCCAGGCACTTAAAGAACTCGACAAGGAATCGTGGCAGATTCTCAAACCCGCCGCGATGAAAGCGGTCCATCAGGAACTCAAATCCCTTGATGATCATTCCATTCTCGCGCACGGCCCCAATCCCGCCAACGATACTTACACGCTCACCTTCGCCCCGCCGCGCGATCGCATCACCGGCCTTCGCCTCGAAGCTCTTCGCCACGAATCGATGACGCAAGGCGGCATCGCGCGCTCTGACAGCGGCAACTTTGTGCTTACGGAAATCGAAGTGCGCGTGGTACCCAAGGATCACCCCGCAGACAAGGGCATCGGCGAGTTGCCAGTCATCAAGATCGCCTCCGCTGATGCGACCTATGAGCAAGGCGACCTGAAAGTCACGACTGCTTTCGACAGTAAGCCCAGCACCGGCTGGGCCGTCTATGAAGGCAAGCCAGTCAATCGCGATCACGAAGCGGTCTTCCGTTTTGCACAGCCGATCGAATTGCAAGAGGGCGCATCACTTGCCATCACGCTTCGTCACGATTCACCGCACGCCAGTCACAACCTGGGACGCTTTCGTTTATCCATCACGGACAGCGCCAGCCCGCAGCTAACACCCGGTAAGCAGCAACTGATCGATGCTCTGAAAACCGCAGCAGACAAGCGAAATCCACAGCAGATCAAGCTCGTCACTGATCACCTGAAAGTGCAGGACGAAACTTCGCGAATGATCAGTGAAGAAATTGAGAAGACTAAGAAGTCGCTGGCCGACCTTCGCAAAGCGACGGTGAAGGTGATGATCATGCAGGACATGGCTTCGCCGCGCAAGACGTACATGCTCGACAAAGGCATTTACACGCAGCAGCTTGCGGAAGTGACTGCGGCAACGCCGGGCGCGTTGCCTGCGATGGAAGAGGGGCAGCCGCGCAATCGGCTGGGACTGGCGCGGTGGCTCGTCGCACCGGAGAATCCGCTCACAGCGAGAGTCACGGTCAATCGCATCTGGGCGCAGTTCTTTGGTGCTGGCCTCGTCAAGAGTCCCGAAGATTTTGGCATCCAAAGTGAGCTGCCCATTCATCAGGAGCTCCTCGACTGGCTGGCCGCTGACTTCGTGCGCAGCGGCTGGGATGTGAAGCATCTGATCAAGACGATCGTCACCAGCCACACCTATCGGCAGTCTTCGGTCGTCTCTGCTGCGCTGCTCGAACGTGATCCTGCAAATGTGCTGCTCGCAAGGGCGCCGCGCTATCGGATGCCTTCGTGGATGATTCGCGATCAGGCTCTGGCAGCGGCCGGCCTTCTTGTGAAGAGTGTCGGCGGCCCGCCGGTGAAGTCGTATCAACCGACCGGCATCTGGGAAGAGGCGACCTTCGGCAACAAGAAATACGTGCAGGACAAAGGCGATGCGCTCTACCGCCGCAGCATCTATATCTTCTGGCGTCGCATCGTTGGCCCGACGATCTTCTTCGATTCCGCATCGCGTCAGGTCTGCACCGTGAAACAGGTGCGCACCAATTCACCACTGCACGCATTGACCACACTCAACGACATCACCTACATCGAAGCTGCCCGCGCCATGGCGCAGCGTATCATTACCAGTGGTGCCAACTCCACGGAGGCGAGGCTCGATCTCGCCTACCGACTCGTGCTCTCACGAACGCCCAGCGCAGAAGAAAAGTCGATCCTCACTGCAGCGCTGGATCGACTGAGCAAAGAGTTTGCCGCTGATGTGGAAGGCGCGAAAAAGCTGCTGAAAACAGGCGATTCGCCACGCGATGAAAATATCGCTGTCGTCGAGCACGCTGCATGGACGGTGATGTGCAATCTGATTCTGAATCTGGATGAAGCGCTGACGAAGGAGTGATGCATGTTCATTAAGACGCCATCGTTTGATTCGAAATCAGATTCAACAGGCACGTATATGAGTGAAGTGAATGAGCAACCGCTGACTTGACTTTGTTTGCCTGGGGAGATGGTATCAGCCTGAACTAATCGATAGGCCTTCAACATGAATCCACTGCTCGAACATCATCGCTATCTGACGCGTCGCGAAATCCTCGGACGTGGCAGTGCTGCTGTAGGGCTGGGTGTGCCTGCGCTGGCAGCGCTGCTGGCCAAAGACGGACTGGCAGCTACATCATCATCCTCATCAACAGAACGGCCCTACCCCGGTATGGCTTCGCTGCCTCATCACATCGCCAAGGCCAAGCATGTGATTTATCTGTTTCAGAATGGTGCGCCCACGCACGTCGATATGTTCGACTACAAGCCGGAGCTTCATCGCCTGCATGGGCAACCGGTGCCTGATGAATTCGTCAAGGGCAAACGGTTTTCGACGATGACAGGCAACGCTTCGGGCAAGCTAATGCTCGCGCCCATTGAGCCGTTTAAGCAGTATGGCAAGAGCGGCGCGTATGTCAGCAACCTCATGCCACACACTGCGAAGATTGCGGATGAACTTTGCTTCATCAAGAGCATGCACACCGAAGCGGTCAATCATGCGCCTGCGATTTCCTTTTTGCTTTCAGGCGCTGAGATCCCCGGTCGTCCTTCGCTGGGTGCCTGGCTCAGCTATGGCCTGGGCAGCGAGAGTGAAAATCTGCCTGCGTTTGTCGCCATGACTTCCATCAGCAAAGGCACTTCGTGTGGCCAGATTTTCTACGATTTCTACTGGGGCTCAGGCTTCCTCCCTTCGCGCTATCAAGCAGTGAAATTTCGCGGCGGCGGCGACCCGGTGCTCTATCTCTCCAACCCTGATGGTCTGTCGCGCAACATGCGGCGAGGCCAGCTCGATGACATGGCCAAGCTCAACGCGCTTAAGCTTCAAGAGTTTGGCGATCCTGAAATTGCCTCGCGCATTTCGCAGTATGAAATGGCGTTTCGCATGCAGGCCAGTGTGCCTGAGCTCACCGATTTTTCCAAAGAGCCGCAATCCGTACTCGACATGTACGGCCCATCCGTGCGCGAGCAAGGCACCTATGCCTACAACTGTCTCATGGCCCGCAGGCTTGTCGAGCGCGGGGTGCGCTCGGTGCAGGTCATGCACGCAGGATGGGATCAACACAACAGCCTGACCACCGAGCTTTACAACCAGTGCCGTGATACCGATCAGCCCTCGGCGGCTCTCGTGGCCGACCTGAAACAGCGCGGCTTACTCGATGACACACTCGTCATCTGGGGCGGCGAATTCGGTCGCACTCCCTTCATTCAAGGCGACATCAAAAATCGCCCACGCTGGGGCCGCGATCATCATCCTTACGCCTTCACCATCTGGATGGCGGGCGGCGGCGTCAAGGCGGGTACAACCTATGGCGCATCTGATGACCTGGGTATGAACGTGGCCACCGATGGCGTTCACGTACACGATCTGCAAGCAACCATCCTGCATCAACTGGGCATCGATCACGAGAGACTGACCTACCGATTCCAAGGGCGCAACTTCCGCCTGACCGATGTGCATGGTCATGTGGTTAAGGGTGTGCTCGCGTGAGATGATTTGCGAAGATCAGTATCATCCCACCGGCAGCGTGCGTGCCAGCTTCATCACGACCTGCGGAATCAGTTTCGCCGCTCGATCGATCTCATCCTGCGTCGTGTACCTGCTCAAGCTGAATCGCACGGAGCCATGCGCGACCATCGGATCGATGCCCATCGCCAGCAGTACCGGTGAAGGCTCGAGTGATCCACTCGAACATGCGGCACCCGCAGAAGCGCACAGACCTTTTTCGCTCAGACCCAGCAGTATCGCTTCCGCTTCCAGACGCGGGAAGCCGAGGTTGCTGGTGTTCCAGAGTCGTGGCTTGCTGCCGCTGTTGATGACGACATCGGGCAGAGATTCAATGATCAACTTTTCAAACCTATCGCGCATCGATTGCTTGCTGGCGATGGCGGACTCATCTTCGATGAAGGCTTTGGCGAGGTCCGCGGCGACGCCCATGCCGATGATGCCCGGTGTGTTTTCGGTGCCGCCACGTCTGTCGCGCTCCTGCGGGCCGCCCAGATTCTGCGGCCGCAGCTTGAGGCCTGAGCGCACGAAGAGCGCGCCGATGCCTTTGGGGCCATGAAATTTGTGAGCGGCAAAGGTCATCAGATCAATGCCGATGCTCGCCAGATTCACGCTCATCTTTCCGACAGCTTGTGTGCCATCGACATGGAAAAGCAATCGCGACTTGCCCGCGTAATTCTCCTCCACTTCACGCTGCTTGAGCATCTGACGACAACTGGCGATCTGAGCCGCGATTTCTTCAATCGGCTGCACGATGCCTGTTTCGTTGTTGGCCCATTGAATACTCACGACCACGGTGTCGCCGGGGCTGGCGTGATCCATCAGCGCCTTCATGACATCCTGCGGATTGACCCAGCCATCCACGGAGATCGGGAGATAGATGACCTCAGTGCCCAGCGATTCAAGCATGGCCGCAGGTTCGCGCACGGCTGCGTGTTCGATCTTGGTGGTGATGAGCAGTCGGCGATGATCCGTGTTAGCGGGCGCTCCGATATTCAGCGCCCCGCGCAGAGCGAGGTTGTTGGACTCGGTGCCGCCGGAGGTGAAGATGATTTCACGGTCTTTGCAGCCAACGAGCTTGGCGACGGAGGCGCGGGCCAACTCGACGCGCTGGCGTACCGATTGACCAAAGCGGTGCACACTCGAGGGGTTGGCCCAGAGCTGCTCGTTCACTTCGTTCATGGCTGCGATGACCTGCGGCGCAGGTTTTGTGGTCGCGTTGTTGTCGAGATAGAGCCAGTCCATGTGCTGATTGTAGTGCGATCAGCGCGAGGCGGTCGTGAGGGGATGAAGGAGGAAGATGGGAGCGAAGCCGCGAGCGGCTTTTACAGGAAGCGCCAGTCGTCTGTGTGCAGCGTGTATATCCAGATCAGGGCGTTGGTGATGCCGTGCGCCCAGCAGACAGGGCCCAGGCCTTTGTGACGCGTGAAGCGAAGGCAGAGGCAGTAGGCGATGCCGCAGAAGATGCATGCTGCGTAGTCGCGCGGGACGTGGCTGAGGGTGAAGATGAGTGTGGAGGCGGCGATGCCGAACATGCTCAGTGTGCCCAAGGGTACACGTTTGAATTCGTGTTCAAACATCGGCGGCTGCTTGTCAGCTTCCTCCGCGAGCTTTGTGCCCATGAGCTTTTCGCCGATGACCGGAAAATCCTGCGCCACCTGCACGATGCCGGTGAACGTGTTCTTCGCACTATTGAAACTGCGCAGCAGCAGCGAGCGGATGAAAAGCTCTTCGAAGAGTGGCACGACGATGGACATGCCGATGAGTCGCATGATGAATGCGATCCACGCGAGCACGCTGCCATCGCGCAGACCCATGCGGATGAAGATGCTGTCGGAGCGGGCGACTTCATCAACGAAGTGCAGCGAAGTCGCGGCACCGCCTTGCGCGGTTGAGGTCGCACTGGGATCGATGAACCATTGCGTCAGGCTGGAGGTGAAGGAGCCAAGGCCGACGTCTTTCACCTGCTGCATTTCGTCAACAACCATACCCAGCCAGACCCACGCGATGAAGACGATGATGCCCGTGGGAATCGCAAGCCAGTGAAAACTGAGCGTCAGTTCCGGCAGCAGATCGCGGTAGCGCCAGAGCATCCATGAGACGACGATAATCTGAAGCGTGTAGAAAAGCGGATAGGTAGCGGGCACATAGTCCGCGATGGTGCCGGTGAGCGTGAGCAGAATGAGATAAGTGAGAAACGGAATGACGCGAGGATGCCAGACGTGGCCGGCCATGGCGTCGTCGAGTCGGGAGAGCAGGGAAGGCGCGACGCCGCCGTGCTGCCGCGATGGTGCAACCTTCGGGACTGATTCGCCCGGGGGCGACTCGTCTGCTGGCCGGGATGTCGGTTCCGTTGGATCACTCATGGATGGACCGGCCCTGAACCATTATTCGTCCAGATCAGGATACGGCTTGAAGAATGCTTGTGACCACCGTGCGACTGACGGTGTCGTTTCGAAGCTGTAGCATATGAGAATGGAGCATCGCGATCTTCATCCTGCAGCCTTGGAACCAGATGAAATATTAAAACAGTGCGATGTCCGCCGCAGCAGAGCATCAGGCCCGGGCGGGCAGAATCGCAACAAAGTCGAGACCGCGATCACGCTGACGCACAGGCCCACCTCCATCACCGGCAGTGCCACCGAGCGGCGAAGCCAAATCGAGAACCAGCGCATCGCTCTGTTTCGTCTGCGTGTGAATCTGGCGCTACAGATTCGCTGCTCTATTGATGCTCAAGCTGGCCCCAGCGAACTGTGGCGCACGCGCAGCAAGGGCGGTCGCATCGCGCTCAATCCAAGCCATGATGATTTTCCCTCGATGCTGGCGCAGGCGATGGATGCCATTGCAGCGCTCAACTGGGACATGGCGCGAGCGGCAGCATTTCTGGCCGTCAGCAGTTCACAACTGGTGAAGCTGCTCAAGGATGAACCACGCGCTTTGCAACAGGTCAATCAGCAGCGCGAAGCAAGCGGACAGTCACGCCTGCGATGAAATTTGCGTTGAATGCAGAGCGACGGCCCAGCGCCACTGGTTTGAGGCACGATCGCCACTGGTCCATCTATAACGATCAGGCAATTCAACCTTTCACTGTTTCTTTCGCAATCACTTGGCATGGTTATTGGCAAATCGTAAGTTTCGATTGTCGTGATCGTTTTCACGGCTAGTGCAGTTTGCGGAAACCAACGTCCCCGCCTTCGTGCCCAAGGTCGCTTTGGAAAGGAACCTCGAATGAATGCCAGATCAACCATTGTCGCGGCCATGTGTTCCGCTTTCGCCTTGAGTTCACCGCTCATGGCGGATCAGATTCAACTCACCGGCATCGTCCGCGATTTCAAGCGCGGCGATCAGAACGGCGGCCACAACGACTTCGAAACCGCAGGTAGCCAGAACAAGTTCGGCCACGTGCTCAACATGGTCACCATGGACCTGGGTGCTGACAAGAAGCCGATCTATAACCCCACGCGTCCTTCATCGAAAGACACGATGAAGAGCAAAACCACCTTCGACCAGTGGTATCGCGATGTCATCGGCGTCAACGTCTCCGCCCCGCTCACCCTCACCCTCGACAACGAACAGAGCCAGCCCGGCGGCGTCTATACCTACCAGAGCAACAGCTTCTTCCCCATCAACAGTCAGCTCTTTGGCAATCAGGGACTCAGCAAAAACTTTCACTTTACCTTCGAGCTGCACACCAACTTCACCTACACCCCCAATCAGAACTTCACCTTCATCGGTGACGATGATGTCTGGGTCTATGTCAACGGCAAACGCACCATCGACATCGGCGGCGTACACAGTCAGGTCACCGGCTCCTTCCGCCTCTTCGATGGCAAAGCCTGGCTCACCAAGGCGCACTTCAATACCGGCGGCGATGTCAAGAGCCTGACCAGTTCCACCGAACTGACCGCGCTTCAGCAGAAATGGAGCAACCTGGGCCTGCCCGGCAGTTGCCCGATCGCACTCAATGACCGGTACATCGACCTGAACCTCAACGGTGGCTTTGGCGATACCCGCGCCGTCTTCGCCAGCAACAAACTCTCTGTTCAGGTCGCTGCCGCCAATGTCATCGATTCGGTCGTCCTGACCTACAACACCGGCCACTCGCAAACCTTCACGCCCGGCGGCAATAGTGCCACGCTGGCTGGTGTGGGACCCCATGCGAATCGAGAGATCGTCCGAGCAGTCATCTTCGCTGGTGCCAACCCTCAAGGTCAGGCCCATGCCTCCAACGGTGCAACAGGCATCAACTGCACCCTCGCCTTCTTCTTCGCAGAACGCCACACCACGCAGTCCAACTTCCGCATCGATACCTCGATCCTGCTCAACACCGTGCAGCCGACGACGATTAGTCCGCTTTATGATTGAGGAGTCAGAGGTCAGAGGTCAGAGGTCAGAGGTCAGGAGACAGAAGTCAGAAGTCAGGAGACAGGAGACAGGAAACAGGAAACAGGAAAATATCAAGACTCGACTCGCGATGCCTCGCCACAGCGTGTGACGAGGCATCGTTCTTTTAACGCCGCTTGCGGCTTCGCTCCGATCGCCACTTGTGGCTTCGCTCCGATCGCCACTTGTGGCTTCGCTCCGATCGCCACTTGTGGCTTCGCTCCGATCGCCGCTTGCGGCGTAGCGTCATCAGCGCAGTGACTCAAATCCCAGAATGACCTGCTCCAATACCGCCGCCTTAGCCTTCCATGATTCGTGCATCAGCCGCTCACGCGCAACAACCTGCAAAGCGGGAATGCCTTCTTCGATGCGAAGCGGCGCGATCTTCAAAACGTCTTCAATGGATTCAAGCACATCCGCAGCATCCGCCCACTCAATAGTCGCAGGAAGCAATCGAGCAATCACCGGCTTACCCGTCGCCAAATACTCCTTGAACTTGAGCGGCTGAATCGCGCGGGTCACCGGCAGATCCGCATAAGGCATCACCAGCACATCAGCCTCAGCCGCCAGCGCGGGCAGCGATTCATAAGGCATCGGGCCGGGCATGATGATGCGCGGATGATTCAATAGCTTCGCCGACGGCGACTGCTGCGGGCCCATGAGTACCAGCGTGCCAAGTTTCTCCGCAATGGTCAGACACCAGTCCACATCAAGTCGCTGATCGACGACACCCCAGAATAGATAAATCGGCCGCGCCGCTGATGCGTCCCACGCACGGGAGTGCGTGAGCTTTGCGGGGACTACATTTTTGTCTCCTCTCTCCCGTCCCCTGTCTCCTCTCTCCCGTCCCCTGTCTCCTGTCTCCCGCTCCCTGTCTGCTGCCTTACTCCAGTGTTTCAGATCAATGCCATGCGTCAGCAGCGTGGACGGACATCCCCATGCAGCAATGCGATCGCGCAGCGTCTGCGACACCGCCACGATCGCATCAGCGCGCTGGGCCATCTGCTTGTCCATCGCATCGAGCACACTGCCATCAAGGCCCGGCCAAACTGAAAAATCATCGACGCAGTAATAGACCCAGCGATCGACATCCAGCCCGCCGTGATCATTCGCATCAGTGCGAGGAAGATCAGCAGTGATCGGAATCGTCGTGATGGCGGTGCGAATCTCGCCAGGCTGACGCGGGCCAAGAGCTTTGTGAATAGCGCGCACGATGAGTTTGCGATTGAGCTTTCGCTGCCAGCTTTTGCGAAAACCAGGAAACATCTTGGGCGAGACAACAGTGAGATTCTTGAGCGCACGAGATTCGCCAGTACTAGGACTCAAGTTCTCTTGCCCCTGTCTCTTATACACATCTGACGC
>ENA-ORBV01012498-ORBV01012498.1-microbial-mat-metagenome-genome-assembly--contig:-NODE-12498-length-13077-cov-7.584923_pt1 | contig 13077 bp, 11 predicted proteins | sample MGYA00237777_ERZ505514 | MGnify/ENA primary metagenome ERZ505514 (study PRJEB26160, sample SAMN06269048) | microbial mat metagenome | isolation source: Oligotrophic lake microbial mat | place...
GCTGATTACTTCAAAGTGCTGTCCGAACTCAGCCGCTTGCAGGTGTTATGTTCTTTGAAGACAGGCTCGAAGAATGTCACCGAAATCATGGAAGCAACTGGATTGGGGCAAGCGAACGTCTCAAAGCACCTGAAGATTCTCGCGCAGGCAGGCATTGTCTCCCGCACGCCTCAAGGCGTCAGTGTGTATTACGAGATTGCGGAACCGTTCATCTTTGAGCTGTGTGAACTGGTGGGCGATCGCCTCTCAATTCGATTGGGAGAACAGTCCCAGCAACTCAAGCAACTGGAAGGATTACGGCAGGCTAAGCCAGTCGCGACAGACAACAGAAAGTTTAAAGTCAACGCGAGAAAGTAGAGGCTCTCCCATAAAAAATTCCCCACGGCCAAACAACTGCTCAAGTACTTCCCAACACTGGAGCCTGTCCGCCTGTGCCCTTAATCGCCTCTAATTCAGCCAGGGTTTATCGCTTACATCTCCAATCCAAGATCTTTTTGTCTTGATCGTATTCTTTGCTGTTTCTGCTGCTGCAAATCATCCTGCATCTGCTGCCAAGTAGTCTGAGAAATTCCCCGCCCATCAAGATACGCTTGCGTGGCTTGGTGAATCTGGTTTAGTTTTGTAACCCCAGCGCCAAGCTTCTCAGCGGGGTAGTGCGTCAATGTCTCGACCGACGCATTGCGACCAAATGGGAATTGACCGACGAAGTGAACGCTTGGCAGCAGCCACGGAATGAGCAAAAAGCAACGGTGAATTGGTGTTTCGCAACGACCGATGCGCGAGATAAATCAGGGCGATTATATCCTACTTTTGAACCCGGTAAAGTTGATTTGGTAGACCACTAGGGTCGTGTGTAAAAGTTTTGAAATATTTCAAATAACTAATCAATTATACTACTGAATAGTTATATAATGAGTTAATCAAATTCCTTGAGAACCTTATGCTAAAGCCGATGAACAGCCGCCAGCGATCCTGGACTCAGCATCAGTGGCTACGTTTGATTGCGGGCAGCATTATACTCGTGAGCTTAACGTTAGCGTTAAGCAATCCAGCCTGGTTATGGTTAACCGCCTTTGTGGGACTGAACCTGCTGCAATCGGCGTTTACCAACTGGTGTCCGTTGATTGTATTACTGCAAAGGCTGGGAGTAAGAGGGTGAAGCCGTAGGGTGAACACGAGTTGACCCATCAGTGCTTCAGCGTATCGAAGGGTTATTTCAAAACTCAACTTTAAAACTTAATCTTTAGGAGTCGCGATTATGGCTCGTGTTGTTGTGATTGGTGCTGGACTGGGAGGATTGCCTGCCGCCTACGAACTGAGGCATGTGTTACCGCGTGAACATCAGATCACGCTCATTTCAAATCAACCGAAGTTTACGTTTGTGCCGTCGTTGCCTTGGGTCGGTTTAGGGCTAAAGTCCCTCGATCAAATCCAGTTGGATTTGGCTAAGATCGTGCCGCAGCATGGTATTGAGTTCATTCATGCTGCCGTCACGGCGATTGATCCGAAGTCTCGTCAGATGACGATGACCGATCGCACCTTGGACTATGACTATGCCGTGATCGCTACTGGACCAGAACTGGCGTTAGATGCAATCCCAGGCTTGGGACCGGAGGGAGGCTATACCCAATCGGTCTGTAATCCTCATCATGCCGTATTGGCGGGGGCAGCCTGGGAGAAATTCTTAGCCGATCCAGGACCGATTGTGGTCGGTGCGGCACCGGGAGCCAGTTGTTTTGGACCCGCCTATGAGTTTGCCTTTTTGATCCATCACCTTTTGAAGCGGAAGGGATTGCGATCGCAAGTTCCCATTACCTTCATTACCTCAGAACCCTACGCCGGACATCTGGGTATTGGTGGGATGGCTAACTCCCGCTGGCTGATGCGGAAATTCATGGCAGCGCGGGAAATTGAGCTGATGGAAAATACAGCGATTTCACATTTTGAAGCGGATGCGGTGCATCTGGCGGATGGACGGAAGATTCCATCAAAGTACACAATGGTCTTGCCGCCCTTTCGGGGCCCCCGCTTCTTGCGCGAAGCCCTAGGATTAACCGATACCAAGGGGTTTGTACCCGTCTTGCCGACCTATCGTCATCCTGATTTTGAGTCGATTTACGCCGTGGGGGTGATCACCCAACTTAAAGCCGCAGAGCAAACCTCGATTCCTACGGGTGCGCCCAAGGTGGGGCTGATGAGCGAAGAAATGGCGCTGGCGGTTGCCCATAATATTGCCCTGGAGTTAGGAGTTACGTCTGGTGATCAGCTCAGGCCAACGCTACAGGCAGTTTGCTTCGCGGATTTTGGGGATACCGGAGCGCTCTTTTTAGCTGATCCACTCCTACCGGATGAGGCAGGACATCGCCACCGTGCTCTCACCTATCACGGCATCTGGGTGGCTTGGATGAAGGCAGGGTTTGAGCGTTATTTCCTCACAAAAATGCGCCTGGGTTGGACGATTCCTTGGTTTGAGCGTTGGGCTTTTCGGGCGATCGGGCTGCCACTGGTGGAACCTTTACCCTTACCAGTAGAACAGAATCGCCCTTTGACTCCGACCGTTTGAGGTGATGGGATGGCTTCCCCTTCCCCACTCTCATCACTTCGATGGAGCCTGATTTATGGAAATGATTTTGAGTCCTGATGAACTAGAAGGACTCGCAAGCCGCTTCAAGATCCTCGCAGAACCCGCTCGATTGCAAATTCTAGCGGCACTCTGCCATCAGGAACGCAGCGTGCAAGATATTTGTGATCGCACAGGCTTACAGCAGGGCAATGTCTCCAAGCACTTACGACTGATGAAAGATGCTGGAGTCGTAGCCTGTCGTCGGGCAGGGATTTGGCGCTATTACCGGGTGATTGATACCGAATTATTAGCACTCTGTACTCATCGACAAGTTACCCGCCATAAGTAAGGTTCAATTTCATTGACCAACTCTATAAAAAGCGACCTGGAGAGAATGCAATGGCAGACTTATTTTCACCCGAATGGATGCGCGCATTTGGTGACCGGTGGAACGCAGAACCCGACTTGGCAGAGGCTCTTGCCAAGATTCATTTTAATTCAGTCATTGGTTACGGTCTTGAGAACGATCCAACCCCGCTCGGCGTACTCACCGTTGAAGCAGGACGGGTGATTTCTGCGGGGGCATATGACGGACAGAAGCTGAACTGGGATTTACGAGCCGATCGCGACCACTGGCAGCGGTGGAAGACAAAAGGACTGAACATGATGGGCTTAAGCATGGCGTATATGAGCCGGAAGTTGCAATTTCGGGTCGGAGACTACACCGCCATGATTAAAGATCCGCGCATGGCAGGACCATTTATTAAATCATTTTCGGTCATGAGCAGAGTTGGAGAAGGATAACAAGATGAAAATGAAAGCACAGAAGAAACAAGCGATGAATCCAGTTTTGCTGACTCCTGCTCAACTAAAGTCACAGGCACATCAACTGCTGATCATTGATGTGCGAGGGTGGCTGGAATACTGGATGGGGCATATTCCAACCGCGCAACGGTTCAGCCGCAACCGAATTTTGAAAGACATTCCCAAAGAGCAGGCGATCGCCATCACTTGTCTATCGGGTCATCGCAGTGAGATCGCAGCGCAATGGTTAGTGACTCAAGGTTACCGTCAAGTCTACAACCTGCAAGGTGGACTACTGGCATGGCAAGGTGCAGGCTATCCCGTGCAACGCGGTAATCGCCCTTAAAGGAGAACAGCAATGACTCATACCACCTCAGATGAACCGCTGAATGAATCGCTTGATGAAACCATAGATGGATCAGTGCAGCCCAAACGGTCTCCTCCACCAGGGCTTTCTCAAAAGGGGTGGGGACTGTTGCTGGGCGGTGCCTTGCTACTGGCAGGGGGAACCTGGGGTATTTTGCAACTCACCCGTTCGACCCACTCGCCAGAAGCTATATCAGCGCCTGCGATCGCCGTTGAAACCCTGAGCATTCGGGTTCAAGCGCTTGCCAATACACTGGAACTCTCTGGTACGATCCGTCCAGTTGACCAGGCAACCCTGTCAACTCGGGTCAGCGGACGCATCATTTACTTTCCCCTGGAGGCGGGCGATCGCTTTCGTCAAGGAGATATCCTTGCCCGCATTGATGTGCAGGACATCGCGGCTCAGACTAATCAGGCTCAAGCGGGCGTTGCCCAAGCGCAAGCCGAATTGGCGCGCTCCCAGGCATCTTTAAGCCAATTAAGATCTCAGAAGTTGTCCGCTCAGGCAGCACTCCGACAGGCACAAATTAACCAAACTCGGTCTGCTCAACTGAGAGCAGCGGGAGCCGTCTCGCAAGCAAACCTGGATGAGACCAATACGGCGCTGGATCAAGCTAGAGCACAAGTCGCCCAGGCAGAAGCAGGTATCCAGCAGTCCCAGGCGGCGATCGCTCAGTCCCAGGCGGCGATCAATCAAGCAAAATCGGGGGTCACAGCCGCTTCAATGAATGAGAGCTACGGCACTGTGATCGCTCCCTTTGATGGCATCGTGACTGAAAAGCTGGCATCTTTGGGTGAGACGACGAATCCCTACTCCATGAACGGTACGGCCTTGCTGAAGATTGAAAATCCCGATCGGCTCCAGCTAGAGATCTCTGTGCCAGAAGCGAACTTACGCTTCGTGCGGGTGGGTCAATCGGTTCAGGTACGGGTGGAGTCCGCCAGTCAAACCTTAAAAGCCACGATTCAGCAGATTGTTCCAGCCGCAGACGCTAACTCTCGGAGTTTTCTGGTCAAGATTCCCATAAATAATTCTGGTCGCTTGATCTCTGGCATGTTTGGACGGATTGCCTTACCAGTCAATGGAAAACAAGACACGATTCTCATTCCCTCGACCGCGCTAATTCAGCGGGGGCAATTACAGGGAGTGTATGTTGTGAACACAAATACATCGAATCAATCGACTGCTGTTTTGCGTTGGGTCAAAACAGGGCAACAACGTGATGGAAAAGTCGAGATTGTTTCAGGCTTGACGACAGGCGATCGCATCATTACGAATCACATCGAGCAACTGAGCGACGGACAGCCCATTACAACACAGCCTTAAATTCTTCAGGAGGTTTCCAATGCAACGCAGAATTTTAGTATGGCTTTCCATTCTGGCTTTAGTTGTGGTTTTAGCAATTCCCCAAGTTGTGAATGGTCAGATGGGAAGATCTCCAGGAATGATGGGCAATCCGGGCATGGGAGGGGGTGGCGATGCCCAAACAATTCATCAACTCTTTGCTTACCACAATCAAATTCATCGCACTGTAGAAGAAATTTCTGGTGGTATTCGTGCTGTGACTGAATCAGATAGCCCTCAAGTTGTGGCTTTGATTCAAGCCCATGCCTCTAAAATGTACGATCGCGTCAATAAAAATCAACCCATTCCCATGATTGGGATGAGTTCTACGTTGCCGACCCTGTCCCAGTCGGCAAATAAATATCAGCGGCGAATTCAGCTTACCGCTAAAGGCATTGCAGTCACAGAAACATCTGACAATCCTGAGCTGGTCGCCGTCATTCGAGAACACGCGCGGGAAGTGACCCAGTTTGCAGAGCAAGGAATGCCTGCCATGATGAACGGGAGGATGAGGTAGACATGAACAATGGCGCACATACTGACCGAGATCCTGCAAAACCTCACAGACTAGGTTTCGTCGGCAATCTAGCCAAGAAATTCATCGATTCCAAGCTGACACCGCTGATCATTCTGGTGTCGCTGCTATTGGGGATTGGCGCGACCCTGATTTTGCCACGGGAAGAGGAACCGCAAATCACCGTACCGATGGCCGATGTGTTTGTGCAAATGCCGGGAGCGTCTGCAAAAGACGTGGAACAGCGTGTTACTGCGCCAATGGAGAAGCTGATCAAAGAGCTTCCAGGAGTGGAATACGTTTATTCCACCTCGCGTCCCGGTTCCTCCCTGGTGATTGTGCGTTTTCTCGTAGGACAAAACACAGAAACCTCTATTGTTCAGCTTTACAACAAGCTCTATGCTAACTTTGACAAGATTCCACCCGGTGTTTCTCAACCCCTGATTAAATCACGGTCAATTGATGATGTTCCGATTCTCACTTTGACCTTATGGGGTGAACACAGTACGGGAGCAGAATTACGGCAAATTGCAGCGCAATTAGATGAACAAATTAAGCAAGTACCAGATGTTTCAGAAACGACACTGATTGGTGGACAGAAACGGCAACTGCGAGTCGATCTTGATCCAACCCGACTCAATGCCTTTGGCATCACGCCTTTAGAAATTTCTAAAGCGCTTCAAGCTCAGAATACTGAACTGGCTAGCGGTGCCTTAAATCAAAACAATCAATCGTTTTTAGTCAGAACCCAAAGTTTTATCCGATCGGCGGAAGATGCGAAAGGACTTGTGGTTGCGGTTGCGAACAATCAACCTGTCTACTTGCGCGATGTGGCAACCGTTATAGATGGTTCAGAAGAACCTGCCAGTTATGTGTTTTTTGGGCAGGGAGAACAACGCGAAAATAATCAGCGCCAATCAGGAACGCCTGTTGGAGAAACCGAAGCGGTGACGATCGCGATCGCCAAACGCTCTGGAGCCAATGCGATTCAAGTCTCTCATCATGTGCTGCATAAGCTCGATCAAATTAAACGGAACTACATTCCCAACAACGTCAATCTGACGGTTACACGGGACTATGGTGAAACCGCCGCCGAACGTTCCAATGAACTGCTGTTTCACATGCTCATTGCAGTCGGTTCTGTGACACTGCTGATGTGGTTTGTGATGGGTAGAAAAGAGGCAATGGTAGTGGCGGTGTCAATTCCCGTGACCTTAGCACTCACGCTTGCCAGCTTTGTCTTTTATCACTTCACGCTAAATCGCGTCACGTTCTTTGCGCTGATTTTTTCCATTGGGATTCTGGTAGATGACGCGATCGTCGTGGTCGAAAATGTCGGTCGTCATCTGCAATTACCAGAAAATAAAACGCGCTTGCAACTCTCGACCAATCGGCGGCGCACCTTGCAGCAGATTATCTTGGAAGCAGTGGATGAGGTGGGCAATCCGACCATTCTGGCAACCTTAGCGGTAATTGCGGCAATCCTGCCCATGGCATTTGTCGGCGGCTTGATGGGCCCCTATATGCTGCCCATCCCGCTCGGTGCTTCTGCTGCCATGATCTTTTCGGCACTGGTCGCCTTTATTGTCGTTCCCTGGACAACGATGCGAGTCTTTAGTGGTGCCAGCCACGCTGCCCATGATCACGGCGAGGATGCCCTGAGCCGCCTGTATCGTCGGTTTATGCTTCCACTCGTGCATTATCCACGTCGAGGAACCACGTTTCTGGTCGCCACGGTGTTAGCCCTGATCTTCATTGTCGGTGGATTCGCAGGCTTTAAGCTGGTGATTCTCAAAATGCTGCCGTTTGACAACAAGAGCGAGTTGCAGGTCGTCGTCAATCTGCCAGAAGGTACGACGCTGGAGCAGACGGCTAGAGCCACCCGCGAGATGGGACAATATCTGGCGACGGTTCCCGAAGTCATTAACTATCAAAGTTACATCGGCACGTCTTCTCCTTACAATTTCAACGGCTTGGTGCGGCATTACTTTTTGCGATCGGGTACTAATGTTGCCGATATTCAGGTGAACTTTTTGCCCAGGGGCGATCGTAACCGCCAGAGCCACACCATTGCCAAAGCCATTCGTCCTCAACTGAAGGAAATTGGCGATCGCTACAGTGCCCGGATTCAGGTTGCCGAAATCCCTCCTGGTCCTCCGGTGCTGCAAACCCTGGTGACTGAAGTGTATGGCCCTGATTATCAAGGACAGATTGACCTCGCGACCAAAATTCGCCAGTTATATCAGTCAACCGATGGTGTTGTTGATGTGGATTGGTATATGGAAGCGCCACAGACTGATTACCGATTGGTTATCGATCGCGAGAAAGCAGCGCTGAACGGCATCAGCCCGACTCAGATTTCACAAGTCTTGCAAATGGCACTCGCTGGACAAAATGTGGGACTGTTACATGACGAAAACGCGCGGGAAGATGTCGCCATTAATTTACGCTTCAGTCAGTCGAGCCGCACCAGCCTGGATGATTTGAAAGCCCTGAACCTCAAGGGCACCAATGGTAATTTAGTCCCTTTGAGCAGCCTGGTGAAGACAGACACAACAACAGCAGACACGAGCATTTACCACAAAAACCTACAGCCCGTTGTCTATGTCTTGGGTGATGTTTCTGGCAGAGTCGAAAGCTCAGTCTATGCCATGCTCAATCTGCAACCACAGATCAATCAACTCGTTCCAGCCACGGGAGCTACCATTCAAACCTATCTCACTGAACAACCCCCAACGACTGAAACCTACGCGATCAAGTGGGATGGCGAATGGCAGGTGACGTATGAAGTCTTCCGTGATTTGGGGATTGCCTTTGCGGTGGTACTGTTGCTGATTTATGTCCTGATGGTGGGTTGGTTTCAGTCCTTTGCCACGCCGTTAGTGATTATGGCAGCGATTCCCTTTTCGTTCATCGGCATTATGCCCGCTCACTGGCTGATGGGATCATTTTTTACAGCCACGTCCATGATCGGCTTTATCGCTGGAGCAGGCATTGTGGTGCGGAACTCCATCATCCTGGTGGATTTCATCGAGTTACGCCTGAAGGAAGGCATGCCCCTAGAAGAAGCGGTAATCGATGCCGGAGCGGTGCGCTTCCGTCCCATGCTTTTAACTGCGGCGGCTGTGGTGGTTGGGTCAGCAATCATCCTCGCTGACCCAATCTTCCAGGGGTTAGCGATCTCACTGATGGCGGGTGAAGTTGCCTCCTTGTTGCTGTCGCGATCGGCGGTTCCCATTCTCTATTACAAACTCTGGCGTAACCGTAAAGGCAAGCAAAAAGACGTTGGCATAGCAGTCGATCGACCGATTATCGAGATGACGGGTTAATAGGGTAATGGGTAGATGAGAAGACATCCCACGCTCCCACGCTCCCACCCTCTCAGTCCCCTTCCCAACGTCGCAGGTAAAGATCGCAGTCAATCCGCAGAAAAAAGGCTATCTCATCTATCTCGGGTTCTTGGGATTCCTCGGCTTCCTAGGGAGCGCCAATCCACAATGGGCGGGGCTGGCTGGCATGGCTATTTTCTCCAGCCTAGCAACAAGGACAAACAGATAGTCACAATGATTACTTTTCTAATTCTGGCACAACTTGTTTTACCGCTTGGTGCGATTGCGTGGTTAGCGATCGCACCGCTCCGAAATTTATTGGGGTTCTGGCTGCAAGCCCTGATCACGGCGATCTCCTTGTTTGCGATCTCTCTCATGGGCATCTGGATGTTTCCCCCTTGGTGGACACCTTATGTTTATGGTTTGCTCTTTATCTTGACATTGGTGATTGGGCTAAATCGGCATCAGTTCCGGCATCGGATACCCTCTAGTTGGTTGGGTTGGTTGGCGATCGTTGGGTTCGTTGCTTTTGGCATGTTTGCGGGCAACGAAGCAATCCGAAGCTGGGCAGGTCAGTTTTCCCCCGCCATTCCTGCTGTCGATCTCGCCTTTCCGCTCCGTGGGGATGGATATCTGATTCTCAATGGCGGCAACGATCTGCGGATTAATGCTCACTTGAAGACACTGGACGAATCAATTCCGCGTTTTCGTACCTACCGAGGGCAGAGTTACGGCATTGATATTATCCAGACCGATCAATTTGGCTTGCGGGCACCAGGCTTAGCTCCTAGCGATCCTACCGCCTACCAAATTTATGGTGAGCCTGTATTTGCACCTTGCACAGGAAAAATTGTCATGGCGTTCGACGGTTTTCCAGACATGACGATCCCGGAAATCGATCAGGTCAATCGTGCCGGTAATTATGTGATGTTGCGCTGTGGTGATGCTGATATCGCCCTCGCCCATTTTCGTCCCCGAAGTGTCTCAGTTCAAACTGGGATGGAGGTTAAGGTTGGCGATCGCATAGCTGAGGTGGGTAACTCTGGCGCGAGCGACGAACCCCACCTGCACATTCATGCCCAGCGACCCGGATCGGCTAGCGAACCAATGTCCGGCAATCCCCTATCGATCCGCTTCAAGAGCCGCTTTCTAATTCGCGGCGATCGCGTGACAGAAAAATAAGTAAAAGCAGTAGGGAAAACGTTTAAGACGATCCAAAAATATAGAAAAGGATGCCGATCTGATGAACAACCTGAAAGCCACGCAACTCAAAGAACTGGTACGCTATGCTACGCTCGCCCCCTCCAGCCATAACACCCAGTGCTGGAAATTTCGGCTAGACGATCGGAGCATTTCGATTTTGCCAGATTTATCTCGACGCTGTCCCGTCGTCGATCCAGATGACCACCATCTCTACGTTTCCTTGGGCTGTGCTGCTGAGAACCTTGCCCAAGCAGCAAGAGCGCAGGGGCTATCGGGGCAGATTAGCTTTGATCCTTTAGGCGACGGTGCTGTGCAAATTGCGCTTGAACCCTCGGAAGTGTTGGTGACTCCGCTGTTTGAAGCCATCCCAAACCGACAATGCACGCGCAATGAGTATGATGGCCAGCCGCTGACGGCAGAAGAACTCAAGCTACTAGAAACGGCAGGGACAGGGAACGGTGTGCAGGTTGTCATGCTGACGCAACCCGCCGAAATGGAAACCGTGCTGAATTATGTCATTCAAGGCAACACGGCGCAGTTCAACAATCCAGCCTTTCTCAAGGAGCTGAAATTCTGGATTCGCTTTAACGATCGCGAGGCGACTCGCACAGGCGATGGACTGTCTGGTCGAACGTCTGGCAACCCATCGGCACCACGCTGGGTGGGGAACCTATTATCCAAGCTATTATTTCGGGTACAGCCGGAGAATGACAAAAATGCACGCTATATCCGCAGTTCCGCTGGTATTGCGGTATTTGTATCTGATGCTGATGACAAGGCGCATTGGGTTGAAGCGGGTCGCTGTTATGAACGATTTGCTCTCCAAGCAACGGCATTGGGTATTCGCAACGCTTTTGTGAACCAGCCAATTGAAGAAGCGGGTTTACGACCTCAGTTTTCTAGGGCACTGGGTTTGGGTGAGGGCAGACCCGATCTAGTGGTGCGTTTCGGACGAGCACCTGAGATGCCAAGGTCACTGCGGCGACCCGTGGAAGCGGTGCTAATTTGAGCGATTTAATCACAAGGATTACCCCCATGTCACATCACACTCCTCGTTCGCAGCGCACCAACCTTTACCAGCGTCTACTGCACTCCTTGTGGCACGATCGCCGCATCAGTGGCGCGATCGCCACAGTTTTAGCCATCCTGCTCGGTTTAGCGATCGCGCACGTCATGCCCCGTGGTCCAGCAACAGCGACCCAAGCCTTGATAGTGATGGTCACGAGTTTTGCGGTTGGCGGTGTAGCAGGTCTGGTGATGCAATCTCGATGGGCAATGCTACTGGCGACCATCGCCTACGCGATCGCCATTGAAATCGGACGGCTCCATATCGTCGGTCCGACTGTGGATGCAATCCGTCTGAATGAGCCGTTTGGAATTTTGGCGCTGATCCTAGGGCGTGGATTTCATGGTCTAGTGGGCGTATTGCCGATGATCCTTGGTGTTCATTGGGGTATAGCAATTGCCCGATCTCTATCCGGCAACCTCGTTCCGACAATCCATTCTATAAAACTGGGTAGGTGGGCAATTGCTGCAACGATCGGACTAGTTATTCTAGCCGTGCTAATTGCCTTGCCCGCCAGTACACCGCCCATTCTGGGGGCAAATGGAAAACCCCTGGCAGGCAGCATCGCCAGCCTAGAAAAGGTTCGGCTGGGCGGACAGAATCAGTGGATTATGCTGCGTGGTCATAGCATCGATCAGCCCGTACTCCTCTATCTCAGCGGTGGTCCGGGGCAGAGCGATCTAGCCTATTCACGAGTGTTGTTCGACGACCTGAGCCGAAATTTCGTCGTTGTCAGTTGGGATCAGCGCGGAACAGGTAAATCTTACGCAGCGCTCGATCCAACCTCCACCCTAACCCTCGACCAAGCCATCTCCGACACGATCGAACTGACTCAATATCTGCGAAACCGATTTAGCGAGAAAAAGATTTACTTAATGGGTGAGTCCTGGGGCAGTACCCTGGGAGTGTTAGCGGTACAACGTCAGCCACAGTTGTACTATGCCTGGATTGGCAGCGGTCAGATGGTCAGTCAGCGTGAAACCGATCGCCGAATTTATCAGGATATCTTGGCCCTGGCAATCAAAACGGGAGATACCTCACTGGCGACCAAAATGCGAGCCTACGGAGAGCCGCCCTACGCGGACAGTCCCTATGCTAATGCTTTCGTGCTGGGTCAGTACGATCGCCTCTCTCCAACCTACACACCGCCACAGTCCTACATTCAGCGTGGCACCGCTGCCAACATTGAACCTTGGGGCATCTTGGGCAGCGAGTACAATTTAGTGGAGAAGGTGAATGTCTTGCGGGGGTTGATCGATATGTTTACGGTGATGTACCCACAGCTACAAAACATTGATTTTCGCCAAACCGTCAAGCAGCTTGAAGTACCCGTTTATCTGCTCGATGGCGCAGCAGAACTCAAAGGCCGTCGCGACCTAGCGCTGGAGTGGTTCGAGTTATTGAAAGCCCCACACAAGCAATGGCTTAGCTTTGAGAACGCCGCGCATTCCGTCGCCTTTGAACAGTTTGAGGCAGTATCTCGAATTATGGTTGAAACCATTTTGCCCAAAACCTATCTAGAGTGATGACTTGGCTGCTTTTCTGTTCAGACTGCACACCCAGCCCAATCCCAGCAGGACTTTTTATGGAAGTTGACACATCAGAGGCTAGACTATATCAGGTTCCCTTCATCGCCCTCGTGCCATTTCTTCTGATGACGTTTGGCGTGGCGTGGAGCATTTTTGCGCTTTTTATCCTGCTCCCTGAGCCGCTAACAGCGATCTTTGGGGCATTGAGTGGTCGGCATCCGCTATTCATTTTGGCGGTGTGGGCACCCGCGATCGCCGCTTTGATCATCGTCACATACCAGGCTGGCATTGGGGGCTTGCGGCGTTATCTGACTCGGTTGTTCCTCTGGCGCTGCCCACCTCCTTGGTATGTTTTTTT
>ENA-ORBV01012504-ORBV01012504.1-microbial-mat-metagenome-genome-assembly--contig:-NODE-12504-length-13075-cov-6.177104_pt1 | contig 13075 bp, 11 predicted proteins | sample MGYA00237777_ERZ505514 | MGnify/ENA primary metagenome ERZ505514 (study PRJEB26160, sample SAMN06269048) | microbial mat metagenome | isolation source: Oligotrophic lake microbial mat | place...
GGGCGGACATTTGGGTGATTGGTAGATGACCACCCGGGCTATGCATTGTGAAGTCACCCCACCCGGGCATGTGTGTTTCCGAAAGAGCCGATGGCCGGCAACTGGGTGGCTCTGCAGCAGGAAGCAAAAATGCATGTGCCTACCAGCACCAGCAAATGCATTAAATTGAAGTGCCACTCCAGCTACAACCAGTCAGTGCTACTAGCTAGCTAGAGTAGCCAGTGGTTGGAATTTATGAGCTGGACTGGAGACTCCAAAACCTCACGTACTTCCAGCGCAATCAAAATAAGGTTATCCGTAATCAGTTATGGGTTAAACCCGCATGCTGTTCCGTCATGCTTTTCTCATTCATTTTTGGGATAACCACAAGGATCTGGCAAACATTGCAAAATGACCGTCTGTCACCATGAACAAGCTACTGCTGATGAAGGCAGCTACCATAGCTAGCTAGTAGCTAGCTAGCAGCTACCAACCTAATACTACTGGCAAGCTAACGTGCTGACCGGCCAGCCAGCAAGCTAGCCAACCAACCGGCTAGCCAGAGTAGACTTCTATCGAAAAAGGTTGCTGCCGTTTACCAAAAACCTTCCTTACAAAAAATCACATAATATTCACCTAGCTAGCAGATAAAAATATTCCATCGTTTATAGCAGAGAAAAATACACAGTTGACAACACATCACAACATGCCCAAGTTTGTAGGACGTTACAAAGAGGACGAAGAACAGCGCTTGGAACGGCAACGCCAGGAATGGGAGCGCCTGGAAAAGCAGCGAATGGCCATTCTTAATCACAAGCTTGCGCAAGATGTGACGCGAGCCCTCACACCGCCTCCGCCAACAGCCGTTTCCAATAGTGTCACAAACCCCTTTGCTTCATGCGATGAGTCGATTCCAGATATGAGCAGTGTGACGACCATGACTGTCCACAGCAGCAGTGATGATGATGACGAGGAGAGTCACAACAAGAATGACACCAAAAGCAGCGAAACCCATGACACCAAAGGCAACAACAACAACAACAACAGCAATAATGAAACCAACACTACGCCTCGCCAACGAATGAGACCCATTGCGGCCATGCGACGTCGGTTGGGAAAAGGAAAAGAAGATCGCAATCGCAGCAAATCACCAGGAGGAGATGAGGACGAGGAGCCTACAGTAGTGGATGACACGACTGCGTCTGCGTCTGCGTCTGGGACGGTTACTACCAGCAGTAGCAACCCCAAACCGGGTTTCATGCGGCGCAACCGCAATCGTGGCAAATCACCTGGTGCCTCGGAGCAACCCGAGGTGGAAGAAAGCCCGGGCGAAAAGATTGCCAAACACAACAAGGCATCTTTTCAACAACAATCTTCTTCTACGACGAGCATTCCTTGTTTGTTCCTACTCACGCACATTGTGGCCGATATTGGTTTGGCGGCGGCCGAAGCCCATGCGGAATCCCAAGGGTGGGATGTTACCATTTGTATTTGTGATCCTGGTACGTCTATGCGTCTTCGTTGTTTTCTACTTTGTATTTCGCTCCTTTCTATAATTATGGTATCAGAATGCACCGCAATCTGTCCATGGAAGGCAGCCTTTCTCGTTCTTGCAAAAGGATAACTCTGCTGCTGCTTCCAACTGTTCAAACTTGCTCACTTTCTTCTTTTCTCACGTTTCTAGTCGGCATTCCCATTTTGGTCAAACGATCCACGGCCATTTCTCATGGCAGTGCTGCTTCCTACGAAATGGCCGTCCAAAAAGCCAAAATGGCGGCCATGTTTGGACAAGCCACGGGAGGAGGAGGAGGACAGCAACCACAGCAGCAATCCCAACAAAAGGGTAGTAGTGCCGCCGCCATGGCAGCTGCAGCTGCAGCAGCAACCTCGGTACAAACGGCCGCCATGATTCAATTGTATCCCTTCTTGTATCTCCCGGGGGGAGTCCCCTTGATTTTGAATGGGCATTGTTGTGGTGCGGTGGGAGTGAGCAGTGGTACGGCCACGGCCATTGACAATAGCAGCACAGCCGATGAAGCCAAGGGCAATAATAACAATACTCCGCAAGAACAGCAGGGTGGTCCGGACGAACAAGTTGCCTGGTCCGCCGTCAAGGCCATGGCCGATATTTATTGGTCCTATCAAGTACTAGCAGCTGACGCCGCGACCAATCCGGAAGATGGGTAAACCTTGGAGCAAATCAGCATGGCGGGTGGATGGATGGGTGTAGTCGTCAAAAAGATTTGAAGAAGAAAAGGGTCTCTAAATCCAAAAACGAGAGAAGGAAGTGAGCAACAAGCACGACACTATGATAATTTCACCTATTCCAGGATGCGTAATGTGTGATTTCTGGGCGTTCTACATATTCTAAATGTTTGTAAATTATTTTACAGGCAGGGAAACCGACAGAAAGGTTGGCCGTCGTTCTTCGTATCCATTTGAATTAAATAGGTGGCACGTGAAAGACTAATCCTTTGTAAAAGACAAATGCACTTTAGTTTCATATAGCCAGCTTTTTTTTAAATTTATTGCACAGCAAGAGGGACCGACAGAAACATTGGCTTTTGCTTGGCCGTCGATTGAAAAACATACTTCGTATTCGTTTGCATTAATTGGGTTGCACGAGAAAGATCAATCCTCTTTGGGGAATTAAATGTGCTGTATTTTCATATCGCTGTACTTTTTCGGTCTGCAGCTACTGTACGCGGTGCAAGACTATAGACCGGCAGAGGGGAAAGCTAGCGGTGCAAGCCTTGTCACCCAAGGACGCCCCAAGAGCCCGAGTAGCAACAGTCGCATAGATAGCAAACACGACTACATCGTCTTCTGTGCTTTTTTCTTTTCAGTGGCCACGCTGCACAAGACTACTAGAGTAGACCGAACGTAAAAAAAGCTAGCGGTGCAAACCTTGTCGCGCAATAAAGCCCCAACGCTGTTCCCTTGCTCCTAGTAGCAGGCAACAACAAACACGACCACATCTTCTTCTTCTGTGGCTGGGTTTGCTGGCCTTTCCAATCCATTTAATTTTTTTAATAACGCGTAAATTATAGACAAAATGACCGTTTCCGGCGTCGTAGCCTAAAGAAATTCGCTGCACTACTTCTACGACGATCGAAGGAGACTAGTTAGTATTTTCTACAGTGCACATAATAGTTGTATTTTGCCGGTAATAATTGTTTGCTAAATTTAGTAAATTTTCTAGAATTTCACGACTAAAAAGGAGTCGTTTTTGTTGGAGGCAGCAAACCGACCCAAGTCTTCGCGCCAATCAAGGTCACCGCAGCTGCAGCTCCGAAGAAGTCATATACGTTGCAAAAGCACACTTTTTTTTCCCAGAATCCTGACCATTCCAAGCACTCTTTAGCATCGATATTGGCGAACTCAAGAAATTTCTCCTTTTTCACATCGGGGAGTTCAAAAGAAACCACCCACCAACGCCCCCCCGCCGTCATCAAAGTCAGAGAAAAATGGGGTTTCCATTCGTCAGAAGATGGCGAAGCATCATCAATCTTAATTGAAACGGCAATGTCGGAAGTGTGACGCAACACTCCTTTGTCTGTCAAGCGGCCGTAACTCGTCACAATGACTGGTGCGTCCAGAAGATCTCCAAGCGAGAGGTCGTTCACCATACGAAAAGCACCTTGGCCGTAACGATTCCCGGCAAAATCAGAAATGACGGCATCTGCCATCTTTTTTCCCGACCGGTCGAGCACTTCGATGGAAAGCCCAAAGTCCGCTTCTTTCTTGGCACCGTCTGTCTTCTCCTTTCCAATCACCTCGTTCTCCTTTCGAAGCTCTACGATCGCCTTTCGAAGCTCTACGTTCACCTTGCCGCGCTCCTCGTTCTCCGTACGGAGCTTCTCCAGCTCCTCGTTCTCCTTACGGCGCTTCTCCAATGATCCTAGAATGCCTTGGAGGACTTTGACGGAGACAGGCACCTCTGCGTCTTCAATCATCTTGCAGATCCTTTCGATCTGGATGTCAATCTCCTTTCCTACTTCGTCACTCATCGTCAAATAATCAAAAGAACTGCAACACTTACCGTACGCGTACTTGCAATGACTGTCAACTGGTTTGTCGACTTTTGCTTTTTATGGCAACGTTCTGATTGATTTCACCGAGCGAGGAAAGCAAATCGGCGGTGATCGGGGAGGTGAGCAAATCGGCGGTCATCGGGAGGGTTCGTTCAAAAAAATGACAATTTAGAGGTCTCACATTTGCTCTTCGTAGTAGTACGAAGTGACTATAGAACTAAGGTAGCACACGTACCCTATCATTACACCCACGGTCCACGCGAAAGGTACTACATTTACTAGCTAGCTACTAGCTAGTATGAAGTAATTGCGCTGTGGGGTACAATGTATGGATACAAAACACTGCTTCGCTCCCAACCAGAACAGCTAGAACAGTACAGTACTAATAAGAAGGTGGCCATACTAGCTAGTACCATGGAGCGCCATTCTAATAGTAAGGCACAATACAGTATATTGAGAACTCGAAAATCCAAAAAGAAGAAAGATAAACTGATAAAAGTGCAGTCTAAAGATTATACAACACAACATGAAAAACATGGAACAAAGCATCATTCCATGCCGAAAACGAGCAGCGCCGTCATACACTAGGCGCGCTTATTCTTGCTTCGCTTTGTCATTTATCGCGGAATGTCTGGCTCGTGCAGTCGAACAAACTACTTAGTCAAGATCTGCTGCGAAATCCAGATCATTCATGGCAGCTAGTTCCGCAGAGCCGTGTGGTTCGTGGTAGCTATCTTCCGTGTAATCATCCATAGAAGAACCGGATTTCTCTTCTTTAATGGTCTTTTCGGCTGGATCACGGTCTTTGTTGCTCTTCATGCGAGCCTTTGCCATTTGCAAAATCAAGGCACGGCGCGAACTGCGATCGGCAGGATTCGAAGAGCTGTCCGTCCAAACAGACGATCCAGAAATGACAGAGGTCAAAGCCTCGGAATCATTTGCGGATTCGTCCCAACTGACTCCACTGCCCATTTCCCCGCCTATACGAGGGCTGCCTCCTGCGATGGGACTGATACCTTGTTCGGGAGAAAACGAATACTGCGCCGATGCCTTGATTGGACTGCCGTCGGCATCAACAGATCCATTCACACGGTCTTCGCCATTGGTATTTTGAAGCCGCTGGCGCGCTCTGTGATGACGAAATCATAAACGTTTGAGTTGAGAGAAGGAGCCTCTGGAAAGCAAAACATGAACAAAATTGAAGAACAAGCAGACTTACTGTTGCTGTCTTCGTAGACGATTTCGCTTTAACAATTCTTGAGCTCCTCTCATGGCGGACGTGTGAGAGAATTCACTGACAGAATTTTGACTGCTTACTTGGCTTGTCGGGGTACCCAATGCATGAGGACGGTGAGGGCTCATTTGTGCTGAGGTTCGGCCTAACGAACGCAAGTGATCTGTCTTGATCGGAGATGGGCTATCCTCGCCGTGCCCCCCTCGAAAGTATTCTGCGCTGGATGACTCCTGCAGCTCCAACCTTGCGGGGCTCTCATCTTCGCCATAATAGCCAGGTGCCGCGTTGGTGGCATATTGTTGATCGTCCGGATGACCCACCATGTGTTCTGTCGGGTCAAACGAAGGAACAGCATCAGGGTCAAAGTCGTCTTCCTCTTCTCCGCCGCCCGAATGAGCGTTGAAGAACTCATGATCTTGACTTCCAGTGTGCTCTTTCAATCCGTCCGGTGAATCGTAGTATTGGTCGTCTCTCGACTGTTCCTGATGCTGATAGTACTCCGCACTCTTTTCTGGCGATGGAGAATACGAGTAGGCCGGGGGTTCGCCGTCATAAGAAGGCGCGTCGCCCCGTGCTGGACTGGTCTCCATTTCGTTAGAATACTGACTATCTGATTTCGACACTTCTTGAGGCTGGTCATCAGGGTGGGAATAGTAGCTAGCTCCACCATTGCTAATATTGTTGGGGTTACTGGACGCGCCCTCGCTCACAGCCATACTTTCATCGACTTCTGGCTCCCGCGGTTTATGTTCCGGCGGGTCCATTCCACCCATTCGAGTTCCAATGGCTTCGTCCAGTCTATATTGAGAAGAAACATAAACGAAGTGTTGTGAGTAAAAACAAGGTCCTCTGAGTTGAGTCGTTACCAAAGCCGTAGAGAAATGAGGATCGTGGTACTTACGGAGCTGCATTTGTATCTAAAAATGCTCCTTCTTCCTCCACTTCTCGCTGGAAACTTGAGGATTGACGACTTCTATCATCGTCCTGATACTGAAGTTGTGAACCCGCGTTGGAATGGGGCGACTCGTTGGGATTCCCATACTGCTGGTACTGAGGTGACTCCTCTTGGTGATACTGTGGGTGTTGTTGCTGGTGATGTTGTTGTTGCTGTTGATGGTCATAGTGGGGTGGAGTTTGTTGTTGATGATAGGCAGCCATCGCCGTATCTCCCATGATCGATGTCGAGTGTTGACCAACAGCTTCGTATTCGGATGCAAAGCCTTGGCCGTGATTTGGGTGTTCCCCATTCATCATGGGTGACTCCTGCATGTAGTAGCCGTGCTCATTCGGCGTTTGCGGTCCTGGTGGTCCCATTTGATGACTATGGGGGCTTAGACCGTAATGAGGGTGTTGGTGATGATGATGCCCGTCTCGATATTGACCGTGCATTGGTGGTCCTACGCCATATCTTCCATCAATGGGTGTGGCCCCGACAGTCAGTTGTCGCGCCGGTGGCGCTGATAGATCCCGCGGCAAGGGCGTGACTGGACCTCCATGCGACATCTCATATTCTTGTGCACGCAACAAGGCACGATGGCGGGCTTCCAAAAAGTGCGGTGGCAACACCTTGGTCCAAGCCTGCGGTAGCAAAATGTATTGAGGCCTGTCAAGAAGAAAATTGGGTGAAGAAAAATCATGAGAGATTGTCTTTACTTAGTACAGCAACAAAAGCAGTTCAACTACACCTGAGAAAGCGAAGTGTGATACTTACAATGCTCGACAAGGTCCCAAGTGGTACAGCTTCAAATCATGGAAGTCTCGGTCCGTCAAATCATAGACAGTCTCGACTTCTTGCACAGCGGTCACGCTGGTGAGACCGAATGGATGCTCCTCATCACCTGCCGTAATATCCAATTTGTATAATTCTTCCGGTGTTAAACTGGGTGATAGGAAGGCCAACATGAAGATCGGATTGCCATCAAAATCAGCTTGGTAATACACATCTTCATCGGTATTGATGGGTCCACCGGAAAAGAAACAAAACTTGTTCACCAATGTCCATTCATCGGGATCTTGAATGAGCACTTCGGGAGCGGAGTCGCATTGGGTAGGATAGTCGGTTTCCAACAAGACGAGGGTGTCCCGTGTCAAGGGTTCCACATCAATGGGACGGACCATGCCAACCGCGGCGGCCAAAAGAAAGTAGTAGCCTCCTTGGGGATGCAATCGTTGTTTGGAATCTATAGTCAATGAAGACAGCATGGTTGAATGGTGAGTACGATTCGATTCGATTCGATTAAGAGAAACACGATAAATAGACATAGTTGTATACGTACGAAAGAATGGAATACCATCAGGAATGGGTTTGTTGGAAAAGTGACAATATTTGGAAATCCGTCTCCATCCACTCGACAACAACAATTCATCGGGCAGACGACTGAATTGATTGGGATAGGTTTGTTCGACCCGTCGCAAATCTTCGTCGCAAATGGTAGGACATCCCTTGAGTTTCATGGCCGCCGCCAACATGAGTACGACATTTCCTGTCAATGTCAATCCTTCATAATGTTGTGTCGTCTTGCCAATGCCAGCTTTGGTAAAGTAACATCGTTTGGCAAAACTACTGGCCAGTGGTTTGCTCAACAAGGAGGGTGTGGACGCCGCGTTGGCGGCAGCTGCTGCTGCTTTGGAGGGAGATGTGTTGGCTGTACCAGAGGTTGTAGTGTCCATGGTTTTGGAATCATCGTCGAAGGGTCCTTCCTCATCATCATAACTGGCCATACTACTGGGATCATCCACACCGCTGTGAGGAGGTCGAGATCGATGGTGTCGATCTCCTCTGGACGAGGAATGATGGTGTTTGTCACGTTTGCTACGACCCTTTTTGTTGTGATTCTCCTTGCCGTCATCGCTTTCATATTCCGATTGACTGAGATAGGAAGAGTCCATACTGTCTTTTTTACTACTCTTTTTGGGATTCTCGCCGCTGGGCCCGGTCGTACTAGCCACAGTCGATCCATTGACCGTACTGGCATTGTAATCCGTGTCCAGGGTGTGCTCATCATCTTCACTCAATGTTCCACGAGAATCATCGCCGTCCATATCATCGGAATTGTAATCTTCACTGTAAAAACTGCTGGTAGCACGTGTTGAATCTCGTTTCCCGCGTTTGCCACCCTTTTTACCACTCCCACCATGAGTGCCGCCACCATCAAAGTAAGGACCACACATGGTATCAATCAAATGAGCCGCTGGATGATCTTGTTCTTCTAGCTTTTTGACGCCTGCTTTGAGTGTGTCTTGGACGCCCAACAGAGCATTCTTGGCACGTTCGGTGGCGATTTCGGCGGCCGTGACTGCGGCACTCGTACTACTAGTATGGTGGTCGCGGTCTTTGGATTTGCGTCCCTTTTTGCCAGACTTGCCTCCGCTGCTACTGCCATTTTTTTCGGAAGGCGACGCCGGTCCCATCATGGACGAAAGGCTGGAAGTGTTGCCCATTGTTGTGCTGTACCGTTAATGGATGTGCAGAGTTGGTTGTTGTGGGCAGCAGAGAGTGGAAGGACAACAGAGCCAACCAGAATGCTTGCTTTACTGCAAGATAGCGGCGAGTATTGTTGTTTCGTTTCGATGCAGTGATGCCGCTACTACTGCTGTGTACGAAAGAGTGGCCTGCCGCTGGCTGGTGATGGATGAACCAACGTTCCTACAGTTTTGGTACACACAACAGCGTCAACAGGAAACCATGCATCCACCAACCGATCAGTATAGCGAGCTGCGGTTGTAAACCAACAAGTAGCTGTCGACTAAAGCTGCCTCTAGCTATAGAGCTATGGTGGTTGTTCGTCAATGGTAGCCTACGGTATCTATCTACTTGTGTGTGTGTGCTACTACAAAGAATGGATAGAATGTTGTTTCTTTGTATTACACACGACGAGGTCGACGCTAGCTCCGGTGGTAGCAGCTAACTAGCTAGTAGTACGCTATCTCTGCAAGTAGCCAGTTAGTGAGTAGCCAGTATTCTTGATTAGTTTCCCCCGTGTGAACTGACAACAACACAGTAAAGTAAAACCAAGGTAGAACAAAGCAATGATGATTTTTGTCTCGCGTCGGCCGATCGCACACATACCAATCTTTTCTGTCTTTCCAAGAAACAGAGCGCGCCGACCATGTGCTTCTCGGATTTCTTTCTTAGCAAAGGAATGCAGAGAATGTGATTCATTGGCGTGAGTCTTTTTAATTTATTCAGAAGCGAAGGTTATCATTCAACTTGAAAAATAAGAACGGTCCGCAGCCATGGAGTACTTAGAAGAAATGTGATTTTTCTACGCTAAGTAACTCTCGCGCCGGCAGAGGCTTGGCGGCAGCGATGGCTGGGTCTGTGAACGAAAGTTCGATTCGAGAGTGTGTGCGTGCTTAAAACGACAACCTAGGCTTTGTTTATCCTGCTCAGCTACAACATTGCTGGTGGATTAGCAAACTACAGAAACTGCCCGACTACTGGTAGTCTAGCTAGGAGTAGACTGCTGTAGACTTGACAAGTGAATGCATTCTGCTAGTGATGTAGCAGCTATGAGAGCTCCATTTGTAGGTCTACTAGCAGCTCAAGATCTCAGTGTTAGCCAGTTAGTTTGTTGGCTCTTTTGTGTTGTTCACCACAAATTGAGTTTGATTTTTGTACAGTCAATTAAAAAATTGCTTGACTGTTGAAAACTGCATCAAGGAACATTGATTTGAAATCAACGCTTCACTAACAGGAAGGTTTGATAATGCAACCCCCAGCTTGGAGATTCACACCTTTGCAGTTGCGATGCAGCTTCTTGTGCAATTTCTTTTGTTGCGTGAATCCCTTGTCTTCAATGCAGAGAGCAACAATCACGCAAAAGTGAACCAAAATCAGTTGTCAAAAGTTGTCAAAGTGATTTAATCTAGGCAAAAAAACATTGTTTAATGAAGAAATGGAGACAGATCAATGTCCCAACAGCAAGGGCACAAGCATTTTGTTCATGATTGGAAGGAACAGTCAACAACATGCAGCAACACAATCGGCCCTACAGTAGAGAGCAGATGCACCAGGCAAGTCAAAATGGCAAAACCAGCTCAGAACATCCCCCTCCAATGGTGACAGTTCAAATGTTGACATGTGTGCAAGGTTGAGCAAGTTGAAGCAAGCCCGTGCACAAGCGATCCCTTCAAAGGCAAGTTGAAAATTGAAAGTTCAAGATGGGTGCAATGACCAACAAATTGATGCACATTTTCAAAAGGGTGTTTTGCAAATTGGGATGCTGTCAATCTTCCATGCTTAGGAAGATCAACAATGCAATTGGCTCCAATGCCATTTTCACCTTTCTTTCAAATTGATCTCTTGTTTTTGTGCGCGCGGACGAAAAGAAACAGAAGATGTTCAAGATGTCAAGCAGTTGAGATCTTTTCAAGAGCAGATGGTGTGTGTCATTTTAGCTTAAGATGGAGCACATTCAGTCAAATCATGGGCAAAAACAAGCATGTGATAATAAACATAACATCTTTTGACAAGCTTTGCGAGCAAAAAAGATGAGAGAGGTCACACCCTCAGAAAAACAACATGGTGCAAAGTTGCATCACTGAGGGGAAGTTGTTGAAAAAAATTATTGCATTTTTTTGATTTAGCACAACATTGCCATTGTGGTTGAGGCTTAATCTCACTTTGCCTGGGCAAGTTATTTGATTACATTAGTTGTTGTCACCTGAAAAAACTATTATCAAACATCATTTCCTTACTTTGTTCCATCATTTTATGTAGTGGGGAACAAATCTTGTGCTCACCAAAAATAATTGTGATTGTGAACCAGCTCCATGCTGCCCAGCAAGGCAATTGCTGTTTGGTCACATTTTGGAAAATAGCAATTGTGCGTCTGGCCACAAAAGCAATTGTCATTACCTCTATTTATTTCCAGAGCACTAGCCTTAGAAACAATTCCAATAATTTACTATAAATCAGTCACTCTTTGCTGTTTAGCGTGATTACCAAAAAATGTAGTTGTCAAGATGAAATGCACCTCAGGATAATGGAAGCAGCATTGCAACTAATAATTTTGGGCTCTCAAACAGACATAATCTTTTTCTTTTGAGCAAGAATAATTTTGGCATTACAAATGACATGTGGTTTATTGAAAAAGAACAAAAGTTTTTGAATTGTCAGCAACATGAACACACATCTCTCAAGTCAATCTGTGTGGTGATGCCATCTGTGACATAAGAAATGACACATGATTAAATCCTCATAGGTGCCTGGCCACTCGTATTGAACGATTACTAGTCATCAACTATTCATCCATCTCAGTCAAAGTGCAGTGAAGAACAGCAATTTTCAGAACAATTTGAAGGGTTATTGAACAGTAGACAGATTTTAATTCTTTTTATTCCTACACCAATCTTATTTTGCAAATGTCATTCGATTATAGCCTTCAAAATTTCAGTGAGGACAAATTCAATTCCAAAAATAATCAAAACTTTGGAATCGTTGCGTCGTTGCTAGTGGTGTTCCGTTGACAGCAACAATTCCGCTCTGAAGAACATTCAGTCATCCATCAATAGTGCAATGGATAATCAGTGAGCTCCCGATCGCCCCGTCTCATGAATCTCATGCTCCGCACTGATTCAAATCCATTTGTTGCTCCACAACGTACCCAATCAAGAAGGAAGCACCTGCGGCGAGAGTCCCATTGAGCATCATAAATCCACCGGATTTCACCTTGGCCCAACAATTGTCGGCCATAAAGGCTTGCTTGGCATATCCGAGCGCAAACAAAACAATCTCGGTCGCAACGCAGGCGATCACAAATGTCATGTATTCTCTTCCTTCGCCCCAATCGAAACCACCGAGGGCGGCGTATACTATGACTGGAACAGATCCAAAGAGCATGAATGCCAGAAACGTCACAAGCCCCTTCTTGGCAGGGGCCAAGCCTTCGTCGTCCTCCGATGGCGGCATGACTCCCAATTCTTGTACGCACATGTGATCAATAAAGAAATCCTTGTTCTTGGCCATGGTTTGAATAATCAGAGCGGCGTCGTTGTGGGAAAAACCCTTGCCTTCGTACAATTCGATCATTTCGCGAATTTCTCCTTCCGGGAAATTCTCCAATTCCCACTCTTCGCGGGCGCGTTCATGCTTTATAAAATCCAGCTCGGCCTTTTCCGACAAAAAGTCTCCAAAGCCCATACTGATCGCATCGGCGACGAGATTGGCCAAACCCATGAGAATCACAACCTCATGACCGAGTTTGCCACCTGTGCCAGCGACAGCTGCCACAATGGCAAAGGTTGTAATGATACCGTCGAGACCACCAAAGACAAAACTTTTAATGTAGTCGCCGCCGTACATGTTGTGACTCTCTGGCGACGACATGATGATTTCCGTTTCTTCGCTGGAGTCTTCTTGTTTCTTGCCGTAGCCAGCACTCGAGCCCGAACTCGAATCCGTATTACTATTTGCCTTGAGAATCACTTCCAATCTTTGGTCCTCATCGTTGTTGTTCGCATCGTCATGGTTCCTGTTGTTCGTCGCACTGGTGGTGCCAAAGACCACTTGTAGCAGTTGAAGTACCCCTTTATTGCTGTTGTTGTTGTTGTTGTTGTTGTTGCTATTGACATTGACATGGACATTGCTTCCACAACTACTCAAGCCGTGAGCCCTTCGTGCGGCCTCCAAGTCGCCTTTGGCATACGCCTTTTTGGCTTTGAACAGGTCTCTGGATGGGCCGCTGCTTGTCTTGGTCTTTGGGTCTTCGGCAGGGTCGCTCATGGTGGTGGAATGATGTTTCGATTCGGAAATTCCGTCAACAATCAAAGCAGTTTTTTATGCAATTGACCTGCTGCGACCAGCTAACCAGTGTCGGGCGAGTAC
>ENA-ORBV01012506-ORBV01012506.1-microbial-mat-metagenome-genome-assembly--contig:-NODE-12506-length-13075-cov-5.235806_pt1 | contig 13075 bp, 12 predicted proteins | sample MGYA00237777_ERZ505514 | MGnify/ENA primary metagenome ERZ505514 (study PRJEB26160, sample SAMN06269048) | microbial mat metagenome | isolation source: Oligotrophic lake microbial mat | place...
TTCTCCGGTCTATAGGGATAGAGATAACCAAATATCAATCTGAATAATCAAATTGACAATGATGATACGCTCTACTCGATCGTGTTCAGTGCTAGTAGCCACTGATCGATCTTCTTGCATTCCGACTGCTTCGGTCGACAGGTGCTACACGGTAATGCAGACGTTCAACGGATGCGGTGGTTCCCTCTTATCTTGTCAGGCAACTTGGTATGCCAGTTGATGGGTTTGTGCAATGGAGGATCGAAAATCGATACTCTTCACTCACTCTTACCCTTGATCTTCATGATCTTTCGTTAATCAACTGCACGACGCTTTGATTCGTACCTCTCTGTTGATGGGCGATCCGTCTGCCCTCTTATTCAGTTTGTTGTATGGAGCTCCGGCCAATTGTTACCGGCTCCAACACTCTTTGTGTTATTGTTTCTGTTAAACTTTCTCTTGCTATCGATTGTGAGCCTTTCGCGTCCAGCGTTGACTACTCAGTATCGATAGGATTAATTAACATAATGTTGGTAATGACATCTAACTCTGAAAGTTATATTAATTAATGAGCTCAGCTAACTAGGTTGATTGCTGCAGTGAAGCATTTGACTTCACTCAACACCACTAGTTAGTTGTATTGGTCCTGGTACTCTTTGTACGCAGGGTCTTACCCGGACACTCACTGGCTCCATGGTGTTTTGACTTGTCCAACAAAACCTATTTGTTTGCTTTGTTGAGATGAGCTTCCAGTGTTTAGCAGGTAGCTGTAATGCTTATAGTTTACATTTGTTTGTCCAATTGCATTTTGTGCAACATGCATTGCGGGTTACCATCTTTGTTGATTGCTTCACTTCTCAGCACAACTCTAGCATTGCCATCTTCCAGATTAACAATTGCAAGCTAAGCCAACTACTAAGCTTGTAAAATAAAACAAAACCATGGTAGTCGTTCCTGTTCCCATCAATAAGCAAATGTCGTAGCACATGCTCATTAAAACTCTTGGCACTGACCAAAGCATGTAAAAAATATCCTGTTAACTTTTGCCCTCAAGCTTGCTGACATCACAGTACCACCTTTCTACATGACCTCATTTCACTGTTGAAGAAAGATTCATTGGGACTGAAACGCTATGCAATGACAATGCCTGGTTGCCACAGAGACATGACGGATAGGCCAAAGGTAACTGTTCCTTTGACTTCAACAACAAAAACTCACAAAACCTTATCACATTGTTACTGGAATCATTGATCCCAAGCAAAGGGTTACCCAGTGGATGTTTCAACAATTTTGTCAGTGGGTCACTATTAATTTGTGTCTCAATGTGCAATCATCACCCTACAATCATCCCTTGGACACTGTGCCTGCCTACAAAAATGAACACGGAATCGCTCAAGATCATAGACCAGTTTCCATGGACTACAAGATGTTTTCTGATTACCATGAGTTGGCTTCTATTCATAGAACCTCTTGAAACTAATGTTGATGTTCACAGTTTAAGAGAACATGGTGATAGACTCTGCATCATCATGCTACCTCCTGAACAAGTGCTTCAAATGACAGAAAATGTGGTTCTTCAGGTTGCTTTGTTGCTGCAAGACAACATGAAGAGCTGAAGTGCAATAGAATCCCCATGGTCAACTCTAGAACTAGATCTACAGAGTAAAATAGAGAGTGAATGTGAATTATGACTACAGTAAATTAGTGGTTTGCATTCACTACTGGCGCCGTGGATGTCATCCATGGACGCACACTGTCCCCTCGGTTGACATGAAGGTGCCATGTGCCAAGTCCATTGTGCTGAAGCACAATGACACAAAAACAGTTTGGCGCGCATGGAATGAAATCAAGGTGCACTAGGATGACAGCATGGCCTCCAAGATCAACAAAACTACACAAGCATCTCAATGGCCCAAAACTTGGTCATCAGAAAAAAGCAAACATGCATTGAAGACAAAATGCGCAATTTGCACACTAACAGTTTTAAAAAAATTAAAACATGTGCAATGTGCAGACCAAGTCATTGCTACTTGAAGATACTTTTTCATGGATGTTGGAGCAACACTGTCTTTTGTAAAGCTGGATAGCTTATAAATAAAAAGTTTACGATTTTACTGCATTGTGCACATGGAGGTTGATGACTAGAAACATTGTTGTAGTGATTACCTTCATTGTTCCCGCCATGCTAAATTAGAGATCTCATTGAATCCAAATTTCACCACCACCAACATACATACACCATCTGCAATGTCAACTGTCATGGTGTCCACTCTTTCAACGTGCACTGCAAGTTGGTGGAATGCTATTTGCTGATGCATCCAGCTTCATAATTATCTTCAAATTGGTTCATCACTGGATTACGCCCAAATGCATCCACTGGCACACCCGCTCTGATAGTTGCTTCTTGTAAAGACACACTCATGTGAGGATAGCATGCACTGCTTGGATGAAGAATGACTACATCAGACAAGGATTTTCGGTCAACAACAAGCAAAGGTAAAGCCCCCAACATGTTTTGGATCTCCTCCAGTCGCCCCTTAATATGCTGCCAAAGACAAAGAGCATCTGTTGTTATCACTCTGACAAGTTGTTCAAAAGAAAAGAGGGCTTGACAGTGCCATCTTCTGTTCCAAACTGCAGCATGACAAGAATGAGGAAACTGCCAGAATGCAGCATGCACAGCAACAAAAAGAGAAAACAAGAAGTCTGCACCTGTTACTTACAAGTTGTCTGTTCTTGCCACATTAAAGAACCTGATTTCTACATCAGGCTCAAGCAAGAGACCACAAATGCAGGCAATGCATGACATGGCTGCTTTAAAAGCAGCTCTCATGGAGGATGCAATGACCTAGGAAGGACTCTGCAACACAATGAGGGAGACATCTACAAATGGGTACCCCCAAGAATTGTGTTGTGACAGACCAAACCAGTGAAGCAATGGATGGCAATGATAAAGAGCTTCGCAGGAGTCATCAGCCCACCTTAGCCAAAAGAGTATGCAACTGTGGTGTAAATAAGTAAGCAAGTTATGCGACCTTACAGCTGCACCAAAAGGGCTCATCTGCTCATCACAAACAACAACACAGATAGGATTTTGTCTCCACTGTATGGTCTTCTGTTCAGTTCAGCTGAGCACCAATGTCTGTAGAATGTTCTGCATCCTTCAGTCTGAGCACCAGAACATGCAGAGTGTTGCGAAGAACCAAGCACGACCAGTGCCAACCGTTGTGCAACCCTACTGCGGTGCATGATAAAAGGAACTGCTGGGTGCAAGCCAGACATCACAACAATGTCACAATGGACTTGTGGCTAGTGATGCTATCCGGGACCTATGGTGAATCACAAGTGAAATTGTCCTTTTTTCACTCCCCTCGATTAGATTATGGGGAGACAAGAGGTTCCGGAATGGGACTTGCTTGAGGTTCACCTCTCTAGAGCATAAACAACTTCAAAGTTTCCCAGATTGAAGCAGCAGTTTCCACAGTTGTTTGTAACTTGAATCAACCCACTCACAGCCACCTTTTATGTTAAGAAGAATAGTTTTTTTAGCTGGGTTTGCCCTTAAAAAAATTAGGTTTAACCATGCAATGTTTGCTAGCATGTGTCAAATCAAAATCTTTTGTGCATTTGCCCCTAATTTGTTGCGTTAGCTACCTTATTTTTTAAATCTTGATGACAATTAGGGCACAGATGGCAATGTGTTCATACTGCAGTGATTGTCACAGTCGCGGATCTAGATGTCCCGTTCTGCCATCGAGGGTTCGAATCCCATCTCAAGCAACATGTCAGACAGCTGTTCATGCCAATTGAGACCCGAGCTTTTGAGGCTATGCAGAGCTTTGATGACAACCAAAGCTTGGCCTTGTTGTGCACCAAATTCAGGTCCAGCGATGATGCAGACCAGTTCCTTAGTTTTCAATTTAAGGTAGACATGGCCAATGTTGGTGGCCCATGCCTCTAGATTGTTCAGTTTGTCAGCAAAAGTAAGCAGCCAGATTCCACAAAGAGAAACAATGCTAAAGCACACAGAGTCAATGGGGGTGTCAGTCAAATGCCCACCAGCTACTAACTATGCCTTGTGACACCCATCATGATTGAGGGCGTGTGCCACATGTGCTCTGATCTTCTTGTTGTAATTTCCTCCTGTACCCAAGTTGTCTTCAAAACTGCTGTGTTCGTCAACTTGAGTGATTTCCAATCCTTCTTCAGCGGCCACTTTGTGGTGCTGTAGTGCTGGTCAATGGCCATGTCCTGTGCATGGTTTTGGGGTGCTTCAAACCCACACATGTTCAGAAGGTGGGTGCGGAACCACATATTGGCTTTCTTGGCATGGCGGATGATGCCTTGTTGGGTCTTAGCGAGTTTGTGTAGGCCAGGCAGTTTCCATCATTTTGTGTCATGCAAGCTGTTCTCATGGGCATAGCACATAGGAACAGAGACTATTCACAATTGTAGATGCACACTTTGTCCTCTTGATGGAAAGGCTGCCAAGCAGTTTCTCCAGTTTTGTACTTGATAAGGACATTGACGCCGGAGTTCACATGCTCCTTTTTGTTGCTGCGCTTGATGCATTTCCAGTCCAAAATGCATCTGAACTTTCAAAGGCCATGTCTGATTGGCTTCAATGCAATCGATGATGTCATTGCAGGCTACGACTTCTTTGCATTGGTCGTTGACAAGACACTTGCACTCGATGTGCTCAGGCTGTAGCTCAAAGTTGCTCTCCGTGAGGTGGTCATCGATCATCCTGACACTCTTCAGTGGGCATGGTGTCTAGTGCCATCATCATGTGTGGTACGAGAAAGGTCTTGTCAGCTAGCTGTTCTGGAGGTAGCACAGCTGCCAAAGGATCAACTGGGTGCAGGGCATCGAAGATGTCTCAAGAAATCAAGAAAAGTCTGTTGGAGTCTGATCTGAATTGGGTGCCCCATGAGGGTGCTTGGTCCGAAGATGAGGTGGTACGTCCCCATCCTTGTTGGTCACCCATTGGCAAAGTGATGGGGCATTGCTGCATGAGGTGCAGTCTTCTTGGGCCGAGGCCCAGTTGTGTCCGTGGGTGATGCTGATCAATTCAGCTGGGATGGGTCTTGACGATGAACGTGGGGGCAAGTCCACTGCGGGCATGGTGGGAGTGCTAACGGAGAATTTTGCAGGTGCGATGTAACACGTCGTCTTCACTGACAGATTCAGCATCGCCATCATTGTAGAGGATTTCTCAACTGAGGTCATCAGGGCATTCCACATTAGACAGGTAGCGCCCAGCATGTGTGGTGCCACTATGATCATCTTCTACACGACAGATGCATGCAATGCCCCAGAAGAGGAAGAATAGAAGGATCTTGATGTCAAGAGTTTGTCCATGAAGTGTCTCTTGAGGTGGACAGTTTCCTAGCAACTTCTCAGCAGCACAGTTCATGACAGTGCAGATGTGTTGCAATGCCAGTAGCCCAAAACCTGTTACATTAACTTCTTGTCCAGGATAGGTGCATATGCCATAGGCGTTGTCACCAATGATTCCACCATCAGCTCCCCTATCCACTACTAGAGCTCCTCATTTGTCACATCGGATTGCATGCTCTGAGACTTTGTATTTGACTCTTGAGCTGCTGTCGTTATGTAGAAAAGCTTCCAATATATCTGGAAGGGCTTGTCTAATCACGCAACTAAAAAATAAATGTGATACAGACATTCCTGGTGACATGAAATTAGTAGCCGCAGTTTAGCTTAAGATATGAAGACGTTGGAAAACATTTAAAAGACTGGAACAAAAACGCGGCGCACAGAACTGGCGTGGGCATTCATTTATCTGGGGGGCATGGCGTCGGGCTGCGTAAACGAAAAGCCTTGCGTCGATGACATGGGAACTGGGTTGGTGGGTTGCGCGCTGTCATCTGGCAGGTCGAATTGCCGCAAGTCGCTCGTATCGCCCAGCGCCATGTCACCCCACACATCCATCCCAGACATACTGAAGGCTCTGCCGTAACGCCCTCCTGTGCCTTGTGACCTAACGGGCATTGGAGCAGGAACCGGTTGTGGATCGGCAACTCCGGGCGAAGACAAAATGTCCTTGACACTTGCTGTCGTATCGCCTCCTGTGCCATCCCGAAGTAATCCAGCATTTGCAAGAAGCTGCTCTTGCCTCTGCACAATTTTCTTCAATTCAGCGACCTGGTCTGCTAGGTCATCATCTGCTTCAACGCCACTCGATTCCTGCGTCTTCCTTGCGTACCGCAAAATATCACTTACTACAACATCCGCGGACAGAGCATTGTGATACAGTAACCATGTCTGGATGTGACCCGGTAGCTGAAGCGCCGCGAGGACGAAGAGGGGGATAAAGATAATATGACCACAAACCAAATCGTGTATGAAGTAAAATGGCTTCACAAACTTTAGGCCGGTGAGCAGACCAACCAGACACAAAGCTCCGATGCCGTAGTATGCAGCCAAGCCAAAACGGATGTAGTTTTGGTCTTCAATAAAGAGAGTGATTATGCCTGCAACCATTAAGAGGAAGAGCATAATGCCGATGGTGCGGCGTACGGGGTAAGGCATTGAGCTTTCTCTCGCCGAAAAGAGTCGCCCAACCACAAACACAACAACGATGAAGATGAGCACATTTCCAATCGAGATTGCCGGTGTGCTTAGCGTGATGTCGGCCTTGAAAAGACTTGACCGGCGAATACCTTCACCCACCAGGACGTATAAGACGGCCTTCACGAGGAAGAGGAGCTTAGACGGAAGGGGCATCTTCTTGTAAAAGGCATTTTCTTCGTTCCACCACATGGACCAACTTCTGGATGATCCTCCCGATGTACCTCTCATCCATCGTAGCCACAAGCTGTAATCATTCACAACGACGTTCCAATCAAAGGTCAGAGGGTTGAACCAGAATGGACTGCAAAGGAATGATGCAGACGCAAGCCACAAGGACCATGTTCGACCAAAGTATTGCTTTGCGTGACTGTAGACTCCGACAAGGAGGAGCCCGGCGGCCAGCTCAACACCGAGGTACAAGTGGCTCGATGCGAAGAAACGGAACTGCTCGTCGAAGGGAGTGTGCTGCGTTACGAACCCTCGACCTGTCGCGCGATACTGAGCACCTCCAACGAGGATTGTCTGTGCCATGTAAGTCGCCTTCGTCTGGATATGGAACATGAAGTGCAAAGGGCCACCGGTTACGAAGATAAGGAAAATCTCCTGAATACTTGCCCACCATCCACGTTCGACACCCAGGGTTGCAAACAAGGGAATAGTCTGTAAAAGACCGAGACCCCCCAAAAGCATTTGGATCGTTCCCATCGGCGTAATGACGCGGTCTCCGATCTTCTCCAACTTAAAAATCGCCAGTAGCGCCATAAGATACACGACGAGGTAAACCGTCAAGATTGTTAGCACGTTGGAGAAGTAGTGACCAATGCCACCATAGTAGAATGAAAGAAGGCGAAAAAAATCCAGCCTATGACACATCCTGTATACATCACGCGATAGACTTTGCTCAGCCGCTCCTTGGCTAAGCTTCGCCTCGAACTTGTAAATCTGACTCATGCCGACATCACGGCCTTTGCCGACCTGAACATACTCTTTAAATCCAACTGTCCCTCCTCTGATGACGTTGTTATAACCGGCAAAAATGTCTTCAGAAAGGTTAATGCCCTTAGAGCTCTTGCTGATACCACCTCGAGTTATAAAGAAGAGCTTATCAAAGACATCAGGGTGTCCATAGTGCAACCGAATGTGTAGTGGTCGTGTGAGCACTCTCTGCCCGAGAGTAACGAATGACATCTCTTGCATCGCCATGTAGTTAGCCAAGGAGCTGACACTGCCAGTAAAGATGTGCTCGCGAAGGCCAAGAATTGTTGTAGGCAACGGCCCCTCTCGCTTAGCGAATTCTTGCAAGGCGTTGCGCATCTTCAGAGCTTCTTCAAAGTATCCTTCTTGGTTCATGTCTATTGTCTGCAGGAACTCTCCTCGAGTGAAGATCATGGCATGGTTTTGATTCTCGGGTTTTCCCTCTCCAATCACAGGGTCGCCGGGCAATCTAACGCGATAGATTTCCTGGACCCCCCCTTTGCCATCACTCTTCACTAAGACCGAATACATGATAGAGGCTCCGGCGCGATTGATTCGAATATTATCGATGTAGGCAACCCGCAAATGAGGATATCGGTGAAGCAGAGCCTCAATGTCGTCAGCCTTCGAGTCCTGGTTTCTTTTCATGTTGCCATACACCTGACACGACACGATGTAGCCGAACTTCTCTCCCATTAGATCATTTGTTGTATCCTCATCAAGCCGCTCCAAGTTAGCCAACAAACGGAGAGCCTTTTCGCAATACATCATACCATTCACAGTTCTAGATAAAGTCTGCGCTCTGATACTGGCCCACCTCCTTGTCTCATCGATGTACTTCTTGTTCCAGATCTTCTCTTCGTCAGTGATTCCCAGACGTTCGACAAAATTGTTCCAATCTGAGCGGAATAGCGTCTGCAAATACAAAAGCGTCGATACACCCAAGGCATCCGAACGCTTTTCTAGGTCGCCCTTGCTATAGGTCACGTCTTCTGAATAGTACGGAGTGAGAACGTTCCACGAAAACATGTCGTGGATCGACGGAGCGTCTGGCATGTCCATGAAAAGGGAATTCACAAAAAACGTGAGGCGTCTACGGACTTCTTTTGATTTCGGCTCGGCTTCATCGGGGTGCATGCATAAGAGCCCATGCATCTTTTTCAAAACGGCTTTGAACGTAGCGTTTTTCGAGATGTCATCCAACTGATCCGACGCGTAGTCATCGTCCCAGAAGAAACCGTTCTCCATGCTGCCCAGGAAAGTCAGTCTGTCAAGAACGTCCCTGCTTTCCACATTAGCAGCAGTGTTCTTTAAAAGGCTCTTCATCGCATGAGTGCAGCTTCTCAGTTTGTCCCTGACCTGGTCTCGGAGCGCATCAATGTCTGCCTGTTTGTTGAGAATGTTCGCCGCCTTCTCAATTGGATCGATCCTACCCTTGGGATCCGTTTCTAAGCTGTTCAAGGAAGTTGCACTGACAACCTTTCGCATGCCGCCCGTCGTCATTCTGCGCTCGGCACCTTTCGAGAGAGCGCCCTTATCGAGGGCCTTCTTGCTGCCACCTTTAGCTGACCTCGGTTTGGCTGCTGCTTTTCTTTTGCCGATTCCTTGCTGCAATGTCATCACGACTCCTACTAAGTGCTTCATCGCCGTTCTCGTTTTCTCGAGTTTCATGTGCGACGTGAGGCTTGAGTCCTCCACCCATTTACTGATCGTACTAGCAATTGAGTTGACGTCATTGCTGTGCACCGGCCCCAGTACCTGGAGAAAAACGAAGGATCCTAATTCCCAAACCTCTGACACCGCGGTCTGCATCGTGATGTGCTCATTGATCGGCTTGAAGAAGCTTTCGTCGGTAACCGCCCCTGTTTTGGGATCCCGGTATTCGTCGCTGGGCCGCTCGAGCTCCGACATGACATCGTCAATGACGCCCGCCGTTTGGAAGACTGGAAGATAAATAGCCTGGCTGAATCCATCAAATTGACTAAATTTGAGATTGTCGCTTTCATCGTTGGAAACGATATCCTCCTGCCGGAAATGATCAATAATTTCATTCCACGCGGCGGAGAACATCACCCACTTTTGAATACGAACATCCAGCAATCGATTGACGTAGCTCTGAAGCTTGTGCGGATCTGTCCCTAACAGAGAACTTCCCTCTGAGGTCATGTTTCCTGTTGAGGCGCCCAAGAAACTTGCAGAGGAGCCGCGCCGGCTTCCTGCGTCAGGTGACAGCATCTTTTTGCAGAAGTGCTCAGGTGCTCTTCCAAAATTTTGCCGGATGTCATCAATGGAACGGATGTCCCCCAGATGATCCGAAAATCCAACAGACGTTCCAGCGAACGCCTGCCACGCAGCGTACCAAATGCTCATATCGATAAGGTACACAATGAATTGTGGAGACCATCGCATCAAAAGTAAAACAAACATCTTCAAGAAGCTCTGGTTCGGGTAGTTCAAGTAGTCGTCTGTTAGCTGCAGTGTGGGGAGAACCATCGAGTATACCTCAAAGATGTATGAGAAAAAGAGTTTCCAAACCATCAGAGACAGCCAAAACATGATGTAAACAGCCGAGTGCCCAGCAGACTCGTGCACTTCCTTGCCGACGTACAGCCGGCTGAGGGGGTAAAGCATGTTGAGAAATGACTGCACGTAGTCATTTTGGCTCGTACATATTGCAGTAGTCAGAGGTGGCCACAGCTGAAGAAGCGCTTCAATGCAGTAGGGAACCATGACAAGGAGCGACAGCCAAATGTACTGCCACCACCAAAAGGTAGCATCCGCTTCGATTCCAAGATAGACACCTTTCTGGGGAGAGAAGGCCCACATTATATACAGTGTTTGATAAACGAATGTCAAAAACCGAGCGACAAGGATGAAGACAGAACCGCAGACTTCTGTTCCTGACAGGTGGATGCCAGGAAAGCTGACCCAAACTTCAAGAAGAGCCCAGAAGAGATGAAGAGCATTGAAAATCCAGAACACACCACTGGCAACTTGCAGCGAGTACACCCAGCCCCAGACGAGCTCTCGGGCGAAAGCAATAACAGCTAGAAGGTAGAAGGTGACAATGTGCCATTCCAGGATGCGGTTAACTGCGAGCATGCCACGGAACCAGGAGCGCTTTTCTAAGAAAGTCTTGGGGGATTTCTCCAGTCCGTCAGAAACGGGAGTTGCCGATTCTCCAGGAAGTGGCCCGAACATGTTAGCGTTTCCTTCGATATCATTAGCTTCTTGGACGTCTCCTGTCGAATAATGGAATCTCAAACAGTTTCGTGACCAGAAAAATTCGTTGAAATCGTCGTAGTTGCGTTTGTCTTCGTGGTCGGCCGATTTTTTCATGTTCTTAAGTGCATACATCAACAATATATAAGAAATGTCATAGGGGGGCTCACAAAGTTCTCAGGAAGTTCACTACTACGTACCTTCGCTACAATGTCGTAAATAGGCGTAACAACGAAGTCAAGGTAATGCCCAGCGTACAAGCTTCTTGTTTGGGTGTATCCCTCGCTCTTGATGTATTCCTCCATCATTTTGTGATAGAGAAACCACAAACATTCAGGCATATGCCGTAGATTGGACCCTTCTCCCCAGATGCAAAAGAAGAGAACAAGATCAACCACACGACTTGCAACGGCAGGGGGTGCATTCATCGACGTGTTCATTTTTGAAAAATGGGGCGGGATGCCCATTGCACGACACCATTTTACGTAATTTGAGAAAACTTTGGCGTGCAAAGCGTGTATGGGGCTTGGTGGCTGCACCGACGGCGGGAGGATGTGGCTACTCATGTACCGGCGGTTATTACTTAATAAGATGAGCAAATGCTCAGCTTGGTTACGTACAGAAGAGTCTTGGAACCCAAAAAAATTGCCAAGATCTTCGCAAGCTGAATATACCATGTTGGCGTACTCAGCAAGTCGTGGGGGGAGATCAGCGGGGTCAAACATATTGTAGGCATCGGGTGCCACAGGTGGAGGATCACGCAAAAGGGAAGGCTTAGAACTCGTTCCCGAGTTGGCTCCATCGCTTGTGGGGACAGGCTTGTAGTCCTGATGGAACATAGCTCGTAAATCAAAATACGAGCAATGCCCGTCTCGGTTGACGATAGCAGCAAAGACAAGCAAGCATGCAGCAACCCAAACGAGGCCAAAGCATACTTCTCTGGGAATCGGGAGGCCTAAGACCACAGGATCGGAACTCTCAGGTGGGTAATATGGATACCCTCTAGCCACATCCATCATGTGAGGTAGCATTGACTTGAGGACAAGACATGACACAAGAGCTCCTCCTTCCATAACGGCGGCAAGAGTGCCGATCAATGTTGTGGCACAGCTAGAAGAAACAATGGAAGAAATCAATAATGTATTCTCCAGGTGAGAAGCTGGTCAAAGGATTAGCTCCATCGCCCCGATGCCTGTACAATCCACTTCAGAGCACAACTTACCGGACAGATGCCGCGGCTGAGATGAGGGCCAGAGTACCGCCCGCGATAGGGAAGTAGAGTGGTACCGACGCAACGCCAAAAGATCCAATCAAGAGAGCAAGAGTCGCTCCAAAACAGATACCAGGGAACACTGTGGGCAACATGACTCCTAGCGAAAGTCCTACGAATGCACCATTAAAGGTCAAAACGTAGAGCGCAACTTCGGCCAGTTCAAGTCCAACAGGTTCAAAGAGAGGTTCTAGGAAAGTGAAACATAGAAATCCAGACAACGCCGCCGTCAACCAGCCCGAAAATAATCTCTGCTTGCTGTGTGGCAAGAAAAATGAACAGAATGATGAGAACGTTCGTCCTGCCGATGCTTGTTGACCCAATGCAAAGGTGGACAACGAGTGAAAGGAATGCTTACCTAGACGAAAAGCTTCCATACCAGACCACAACCAGGGCCGCAACCAGTCGGATGGCGAGATACATGTAGTTCGCCATGCCGTCGAACACAGTACCGGCTTTGCCGTCTTCTCCCGTTGTTGCCGCCGTCATAGTAAAGTTTCTCACTTCGAGTCAATTTCAAATATCTACAGTAGCACAGATAATGCCGATGAAAAACACTTTTTCACACCTAAACGTGCCGCAGATCTCAATTCTTCCTATTATCTTTACGACTTCAAGAACGCGGAAAATCCAAACTATGCAACAGAAAGGAAATCTATGGATGATTCAGCGAACTGGAGCCGAGGCAGAAGCTTCAATCTCTTGGGCAACAGCAGTATTTTTCCTTTCGACGGGTGTCTCTCGATCTCTGCTACCAGTACTAGCTAGTAGCTAGCTACTTGGTAGCTCTAACTTGTACTACTAGCTAGCTAGCTAGCTAGCTAGTAGCTAGTAGAGTGCTGCAATTAATAGTAGAGTAGTGGCAGCATGTGCAGTAGTTAGCCGATGGCTACTCTAGTAGCTAGCTACTACTAGCTAGCAAGTAGTCTTGCTCTCTCTAGTACCAGTACGACGTAGCAACGTAGCTACTAGCTATCCAGCTACTAGAGTAGAAGCTACTAGTAATCGACCCAGGATGCATTTATGAAATAC
>ENA-ORBV01012508-ORBV01012508.1-microbial-mat-metagenome-genome-assembly--contig:-NODE-12508-length-13075-cov-4.884136_pt1 | contig 13075 bp, 15 predicted proteins | sample MGYA00237777_ERZ505514 | MGnify/ENA primary metagenome ERZ505514 (study PRJEB26160, sample SAMN06269048) | microbial mat metagenome | isolation source: Oligotrophic lake microbial mat | place...
CGCCTAACCGTCGCCGTCGACCTCACCATCCTCGGTGAACCACCGGAGCGTTTCCGCGCTTACGACCGCCAGATCCGCCAGGAATATTCGTGGGTGCCGATGGCAACCTACCGCCCGGAGCGCGCCCGCGTGCTGCGCGGGTTCCTTGCTCGACCCATGATCTTCCCACATCCGTGGTGGGAACGCCGGTTTGGCCAACAGGCGCGCTTCAACCTGCGACAGGCCGTTCGCCGACTGGAATCAACTCACGGACGATAGGGATCCGCCGCGGGATACTCGCGCCAGAAACGCCGCAGCACCTCCAGCAGATCCTCATCCAGTCGTCGGATCGCCTCATCACGCATAACGGCAGGAACCCCACCGTAGAACCCCTCGGCAATTGCACCTGCGATGCAGGCTTGCGTATCGCTGTCCCCTCCCAACGAAACCGCATTACGTAGCGCGTCGACAAAATCGACCGATTCCAGGAACGCTATGAGCGCTTCGGGCACACTGCCGATACACGACACATCGAACGAATACCCTGGACGGATCTGATCAAGCGTCCGATCAAGACGCGGTCCGTAATACCGCCGAGCAAAGGCGCGAATGTCATCCCGCGATTTCCCCGTACGAGCAAGGAAGATGCAGCCAGCCACCGCCTGGGCTCCTGCGATCCCCTCGGGATGATCATGGGTCACCGCCGCGCTCCGCTGCGCCAGATCGAGCACGGTTACCAGGTCATCTGCGATCCACGCGGTCGACGATACCCGCATGGCCGATCCATTGCCCCAACTGTTGTAGGGTTCGCGATCAGTTGGATGCGCGGCCCATTTGGCAAAGGTCATGCCATAACCGACGTGGGGATGCCGCCGGTACCATTCCTTCAGTTTGTCGACCATGGACTGCTGACTGAGCAAGGCGTCGGCGATCGCCACTGACATCACCGTGTCGTCGGTAAAGCAGGCGCCGTGGGCAAAGAGCACGATGTCCTTGGTCTTCACTGGACTACGCTCAAACGGCATGCCGACGATGTCGCCGATGATGGCACCAATCATGGTTCACCTGACATTCGAACAGATCGCATCCCATGGCGCGTACTCAATCTGGGATCCCCTTGCGCAAACGGCGTGATGCAGCGGTCGAATCGTAATGGTCCCTAATCACTCCGCGGACCTCGTCCCAGGTGGTCGTCCGGCGCATGTCGTCAAGATACTGAACTCGACGCGCGATGCTGTGCAGATCGAAGCCCCAATAAATCGGCATGATCGGGTTAACCCACAGGGCGCTGCCTCTGGTGCGATCCGAGGCATGAACATCGCCATATCCGCCCGCGAGTGCTGCCAGGATCGAACTGTTGACGATGCTGATGTCCTGAGGCATCTGACTGAAGACCCATGCACAGGCCTCGCGGTAAGCCTGGACTTCGGCATGTGCTGGCGTCAGACCACAAGTACCCAGGAAGCCACCTGCTGCCGTCAATTCGGCAATCGCCTGCAAGGTCAACTCATTCGACACACCGTGATAGCGATCCACTCCGAAACCAAGACAGGCCAACATTTTCATCGGCACCGTCAGGGACTCGACAGCGGCAATATTGGCCATGTCTTCGGCTGGCGTACCAAGGCCATCCTCATCACCACGCATCAGACTGTCGGTGCCACCATCAACCATGAGGATGGCGTCGAACCCGAGTTCCTGCTGCAATGCATGATATCCCTCGTGCAACGCCACCGCTCCGACCCGATCAAAGCAATGGATGGACTGTTCGATTCCCCGTTCGCGATACCACCGGGACAAGTGTTGCTCTGGAAAGTAACGGCGGAAATTGGGCGTATCGGCATTGACTGTAAGCACGGCTGGAGTCGGCCGCGCCCCAGGCAACCCATCGAGCACGCTGAACGACAGACTGGATAAGTGCACGGTCTTGCCCGCGCCGCGCAAGGCCTCTGCGAGCGGGATACCGCAGAAGATATCGAAGCCTCCACCTGCGCCTGCAATCAGAATTGAGGTGGCAGTGCGAAGACGTGCGATGAATGGTGCCTCAAGCATGGTCTCTATCGTTGATCGGCAAAGAGCCTCGCCATCGGCAAGCGTCCTTGACTTAGTGTGTGTATGACACCATGTTCGTGTGCGAGAGACACGATCATGGCCTTCACCTATCAATACGCCCGCCCCGCTGTAACCGTCGATTGCGTGGTCTTCGGCCTGGATGACCAGGATCTGAAGGCCTTGCTGATCCAGCGCGACATCGAGCCGTTCGCCGGGCGTTGGGCGCTGCCGGGCGGATTCGTGAAAATGGACGAAACCCTGGAAGAAAGCGCTCTGCGCGAGCTGCGCGAGGAAACCGGTCTGGCCAAAGTCTTCCTGGAGCAGCTCTACACCTTCGGCAATCCCGGCCGCGACCCGCGCGAGCGCATCGTCACGGTGGCGTACTACGCGTTGGTCAAACTGCTCGACCACAAAGTCCAGGCCGCCACCGATGCACGTGAAGCCGCGTGGTTCGCCGTCGATGACCTGCCCAAGCTCTGTTTCGACCACGACGACATCGTTGAGGCCGCGCTCAAACGCCTGCAGGGCAAGGTGCGTTACCAGCCGATCGGATTCGAACTACTGCCGCCGAAGTTTTCACTGACTCAGCTCCAACGCATGTACGAGATCATCCTCGAACGCACGCTCGATAAGCGCAACTTCCGCAAAAAGGTTCTGTCGCTCGACATCCTTCATGAACTCGACGAGGTTGAGCAGGATGTGGCGCATCGCGCGGCGCGACTGTACCGCTTCGATGAACGCAAATACCGACAGCTGGTCAAAGACGGCTTTAATTTCGAACTCTAGGAGGACGCCATGAAAGCATTGATCCTGGTCGATATCCAAAACGACTTCTGCCCCGGTGGTGCCCTCGCGGTCGCTGATGGCGATGCCGTGGTTCCCATCGCCAATCGCCTGATGGATGCCGTCGATGTGGTGCTGGCGACGCAGGACTGGCATCCCGCGAACCACGGCAGCTTCGCCAGCAATAATCCTGGACGGAAGCTGTTCGATCTCGGGGATCTCGGCGGACTGCCACAGGTCATGTGGCCCGACCACTGCGTTCAATGGACCGGTGGAGCACAGTTCCATCCTGGACTCGACACCAAACGCATCACGCGCGTATTTCCCAAAGGCACCGATGCCACCATCGACAGCTATTCGGGCTTCTTCGACAATGGCAAGCGCAAGGCCACCGGGCTTGGTCATTGGCTGAAGGCCATGGGTGTGACCGAAGTACTGATCTGCGGCCTCGCTACCGACTACTGCGTCAAGGCGACGGCGATCGATGCGGCCGGACTTGGGTTCCGCACCGTGCTGGTGGAAGATGCGTGTCGCGGCGTCGGCATGAAATCGACGGACGTTCTGAATGCCCTGGCGGCGATGCGCGCCTCTGGAGTAGTGGTCACCACCAGCCACACGGTGCAACGTGGATAGCGACCTCACCACTCTCTTCCGCCCGACTGGCCCCGAGGAGATCGCCTTGGTACGCAAGTCGGGATTCCGTCGCTGGCCACCGCGCTTGGCTGGGCAGCCGATCTTTTACCCGGTCACCAACCGCGAGTACGCGATTCAGATCGCCCGCGACTGGAACGTCAAGGAGAGCGGCTACGGTTGCATAACGCGCTTCCACGTACGCGCGTCATTCATGACCCGTTACCCAATCCAAAAGGTCGGCGGGGCACTCCACACCGAATGGTGGATTCCCGCCGATGATTTGGATGGGCTCAATGACAACATCGTCGGGCTCATCGAAATAATCGACGAGTTCACCCGCGAACCGGTCTGAGCCGTCACCAGGGACCACATGGACCTCTGCACCCCACCATCATCCTTGCAGCTCATGCTGCCACGCCCGTGGCTGTTCCTCGCCGGCGCGATCGATCAGGATCGCGCGGAGCGTTGGCAGGATCTCGTGATCGCGGACTGCCGCGAGGTCGCGGGCACCATCCTCAATCCACGCCGTGATGGTTGGGACCCAACGTGGAACCAGAGTTTGGATAATCCGCACTTTGCCGGGCAGGTGGCGTGGGAACTGGAAGGCCTGGAACAGGCCGACGTGATCATCTGCTGGTTGCCCGCGACGGCGCAGGCACGCATCTCGCTCATGGAGATCGGGCTGCACGCACGCGGTGGACGGCTGCTGATCGGCTGCGCGACCGGATTCCATAGCCGCGGTAATGTCCTCGCCGTTGGTCAGCGATTCGGCGTTCCTGTTCTGGACACACTGCCTGACCTGGTGGTGGCGGCCAAACAGCGACTCGCGACTGTCAGACTGGGAGCACCGCGATGATGACTTGGTTCCTCATCGAGTTGCAGCCGTGGGCCTCACTGCCTTGGTTCAAGATCTGTCCGCTGGAAATCCTCGCCACGATCTTCGGACTGTGGTCGGTGATCTGCTACGTGCGCGAGAGCGTGTGGGCGTGGCCGGCGGGACTGATCAATGTGGCGTTGTTCATCGTGCTGTTTTGGCAATGGGGACTGTTCGCCGAGACCGGGCTTCAAGTCGTGTTCGTTGTGCTGCAAATCTACGGCTGGTGGCAGTGGTTGCGGGGTGGCGAGCAACATCAGGGCGTGACGATCACGCGGACCTCGCCGCGTCTGTGGTTCGTCCTCGGTGGCCTCGCCCTTATCGGCATCGTTCCGCTCGGGCTGATCCTTACGCATTGGACGACCTCGACGGTGCCGTGGTGGGATACCATCCCGACCGTGCTCAGCCTGGTCGCGCAGTGGATGATCTCGCACAAGAAGCTGGAGAACTGGTTGGTGTGGATGGTCGTCGACCTGATCTCCATCCCACTGTTCGCCTACAAAGGCCTCTACCTGACCGCGGGCCTGTACGGCGTCTTCCTGATCCTGTGCTGCTTCGGCCTGCGGGCGTGGCTAAAGACGTGGCGCGCGACCAATGCCGTACCCGCACCCGCAGTGGTCGGTGGAGCGACGCCATGAGCACCACGCTGCCATTGATCGAGCGCGGGATGATCCTTGGCAAGTTTATGCCGCCGACGCAAGGTCATCGTTACCTGGCGGAGTTCGCGCGGCGTTGCTGCAAACGCTTGAGCGTGTTGGTGTGCAGCAAACCTGGCCAGCCGATTCCAGGCGCGTGCCGCTTCGCCTGGATGCGCGCGATGCTGCCGGACTGCGACGTGGTGCATGTGCCCGACGATTTGCCGGATGCACCGGAAGAGCACCCGCGTTTCTGGGATCTTTGGATGCCGGTGATCCGCCGTGCTGTTCCCGATCCGATCGGTCTGGTGGTCACCAGCGAAACCTGTGGCCGGGAGCTGGCGCGGCGCGTCGGCGCGAAACATCTGGTCGCTGACCGCAACCGTCAGGGCGTGCCAATTTCCGCCACGGCGATGCGCGCCGATCCCTACACTCACTGGGCGCACCTGCCCGACGTGGTGCGGCCCTGGTATTGTCGCCGCGTGGTGGTGTTCGGCCCGGAATCGACGGGAAAAACCATGCTCGCCGAACGTCTGGCCGCGCACTACCGCACGGTGTGGGTGCCGGAGTGGGCGCGCGGCCACCTGGATCCGGCGAACGGACAATGCGAGCCCGACGACTTCCCGCGCATCGCCCTGGCCCAAGCAGCGAGTGAGGACGCGCTCGCGCTGCAGGCTCATCGCGTGCTGATCTCCGACACCGACACCATCACCACAACCATCTGGAGCGAGGTCTACCTTGGTGGCTGCGCCGAGTGGATCCGCGATCTTGCACGGAGCCGCCGCCACGATCTCCACCTAATGTGCGACATCGACGTGCCATGGGTCGCCGATGGCCAACGCGACATGCCGCACCGGCGCGAAGAGTTTCGCGAGCGTTGCCGCGCTGCGCTGATCACCCACGGCCGCCCGTTCGTCGAGATCCGTGGCGATTGGGACACGCGTTTCCGCACCGCCATCGCCGCCATCGACCGCCTGCTCGGACCATTGACGGATGCACCGCCGATCGCCGCCCAATTACGACTCACCGCTGAATTCACTGGAGCCAAGCTATGACCGAGATCCTACACACCGGACGCCACCTCGAACTGGTCAAGGAGGGCAAATGGGAATTTGTCCGCCGCCATAAAGCCAGCGCAGTGGTGGCGATCATTGCTGTCACGCCGGCGGAAGAACTCCTACTCGTCGAACAGCACCGCGTCCCGGTCGGCGCTTCCGTCATCGAACTACCCGCCGGTCTGGTCGGTGACGAAGACGCCGGCGAAGACCTGCTGATCGCCGCCAACCGCGAACTGGATGAAGAAACCGGCTGGACGGCCAAGGATCTGCGCATCATCAACCGCGGTCCTTCGTCAGCCGGGCTGACGAGCGAGGTGGTGACCATGGTGCACGCGCGAAACCTCACCCGCACCAGCGCTGGCGGCGGCGTCCCTGGGGAAGGCATCACCGTCCATGCGATCAAACGTGCGCACATTGTCGCGTGGTTAGCCGAACGCGCGAAGGCCGGTTACCTGATCGATCACAAGGTATTTGCCGGGCTGTGGTGGTTGGGGCAGACAACCACATGAGCGACGACCTTCGCAATCGTTTGATGGGCGGCATCATCGGCACCCTGGTTGGTGATGCCCTTGGCGTTCCCGTAGAGTTCACCGGGCGATCCATGCGCGATCAGGATCCGGTCACTGGCATGCGTGGGTATGGCACTTGGAACCAGCCGGCGGGCACGTGGAGCGATGACAGTTCGATGACTCTGGCGACCGCCGATACCTTGATCCAACGCAGCTGGGATCTGCCCGCGATGATCACCGGTTTCCTCAGCTGGTTGGACCACAACCAATGGACACCGCATGGCGCGGTGTTCGACATCGGCAATGCCACTCGAAATGCACTGATGCTCTATCGCATCGGTGGAGATCACACGACCTGCGGCCAATCCAGTGAATACGATAATGGCAATGGCTCCCTCATGCGTTGTCTACCCGTGTCGTGTTGGCTCTTCGGTCAAGCAACGGAGGACATCACGCGCTTGACAGGTGAGGCCAGCTCTTTGACCCACGGACACGTGAGGTCACGCCTCTGCTGCACTTGGCACGCCCTGTGGTGCGATGCAGTTCTGTCAGGACGGTTGACGAGAGTCGCCGCCCGTCAGGCCAGCGATCGACTGCGGCAACATGTTCCGGACCTCGAACGGAAGATCCTGGGTCGCTTGTTGGATGGCTCGGTAATGGACGTACCGCGTGCGTCCATCCAAAGCGATGGCTACGTGCTCTCGACTCTAGAAGCATCGCTGTGGTGCCTCGCCAACCACGACAATTTCCGCAGCACCGTGCTCGCCGCGGTGAACCTGGGAGGCGATGCGGACACCACCGGCGCTGTCGCCGGTGGGATGGCAGGGCTGCTCTACGGATTCAACGCCATTCCTGCTGAATGGATTTCAGCCCTTGCACGTCAACGGGACGTGCTGGATCTCGCAGAACGTTTTACGACGGCCTGCATTGACCATTGGCAACACACGACGCCATGACTGCTATCACTTCAGCGGCGGCGCCTTCCCTTCCTTCGCCGAGTTCCACCAGCCCCACAGTGCGCTGTAGTACGCCTTGTGGTCGCCCATGTGGTCAGCGGTGGGCATGATGATGATGCGCTTCGGCGCGGTGATCTGGTTGTAGGCGGCGAAGACACCGGGCGCCGGGCAGGTGGTGTCGATCAGGCCCATGCCGATCATGGTCGGGCACTTCACGCGGCGGGCGAAGTTGACCACGTCGTAGTACATGCTCGCGGTGCGCAGCTTGGCCTCGTCTTTGCCGCTCCACTTGTTGACCAGCCCGGGCCAGCCGGGTGAGCGTTTCAGATTGGCGCCGGTGTGATCGCAGCCAGCGGGAACATTGGCGGTGGCGGAGGTGATCGCGGGATGCAGGCCGGCGGTGACGATCGCTTGCAGGCCGCCCTGCGAGCCGCCCTGCACCAGCAGGGTCTGCTTGTTCCAGTCGGGACGGTTGGCGAGGTAGTCCGCCGCGCGGAAGCACGACAAATACATGCGCAGGAAATAGCTGGTCTCACGATCGTCGGCGCCGATGCGCGTGTAGTCCTTCAGCGGACCGTCACTCTGCTTCTTGTAGAAGTCGTCGCTCTCGTCGACCGGCAGGTCGTGTGCGATGATGTTGAGCACCATCCAACCGTTCTTGGCCTGATCGACCGCCGAGTTCTTCTTCAACGCATAGACGCCGGCGTACTGCACCTGCAGCATCGCCGGACACGGCTTGTCGCCCGCTGGGCGCGCGAAATAGCCATAGATCTTGCTGCCGCGGATATTGCCCATGGTGATTTTCTGCAGCACGACACCCGGCACGCCGGAATCCGCAGGCTCGAAGGTCGCGTCGACCGGAACCTTCGCCAACTCATCGAGCTTGGATTTCCAGAACGCGTCGAAGTCCTTCGGTTCCTCCGCCGAGGCGGGGATCTTGTCCCACGCATAGGCGGCGCCACCAAAGCTGTTCTTCTGGTCGTGCGGCACGGTCAGCAGCAGGGTGCCGGGTTCGTTCAGCGTGGCGGTGACGGTGGCCTTGTTGTCGGCGAAGCTCAGCACGCCCTCGGCGATCTGCGTCGCGCCGCCGGCCTTCACGGTGTATTTCAAATCAGCGGGTGCCGCGTCTTTCGCCGTGATGGTCCAGGTGACCGCCTGCCCAGGTTCATAGACGCCGGTGGCGCGATCGGGTGCGACGCTGAGTTCGACCGCGGGGGCGGCGAGAGCTAGGCCGAACGTCAGGGCGAGCGAGAGGAGGCGGACGGACATGGGGGATCTCCACGATGATGACAAGGACGGTGGTTCAGGTAACGGCGAACGGCTCCGGCGTTGACGTCTGATATCTCCCGCATCCGGACCGATGTGCGGACCGTGGTGGAACGCATGCATCCCATGACGAACGAAACACCTGGCAGCCGATGGCCGTCCCCTGGGGGCGTGGGCGGCTCGCCCGCGTGGTATGTCCGCATACCGACGTTGTCGGTGGCGTGACCATCAGCTTGGTAGCGTTTCCATCACGTCTCCGGTTGAATCAGGCCGTCACCGCGCGGGCGGGCCGCCCACGCCCCCAGGGGCGGAAGACACTCACTGCGTACGTCGCTGGTCGAGGGCAGCGCGGCCTTTCCGCACGAGGGATCCCCTCCACCATCAGGCCTGCCCATGGACTCCCTCTCCATTCCCGAACAAGCGATCAGCGCCTTCGAACGTGTGCACGAGGTGCTGATCACCGTGCATGATTTTTCGGGACGGATCAAACAGCGACTGGCGATCAACCGCACCTTCCATCGCCATGCGCTCTGCCACGCGGCCAAGGCGCGCGACAATGAACGTGGTTGCCTGGCGTTCGATCTGGTGGCGCTGCACGCGCAGGTGCCGCTGCATCCGCAAGGATTTCTGCAGCGCTGCCACGCCGGCTTGGTCGAAGCGGTGGTGCCCATCCGCATCAATGGCGAGGTCATGGGCATCGTCATGGCTGGGGTGCGCGCGCAGGGCAGCCATGACTTGCCGCTCACGCGTTCGTTGCCGCAAGCGCCGGACATCGCCAAACCGAATCTGCCGTCATGGACGGCGGAGCACGCGCTCACGGTACTGGAATGCCTGCGGCAGCTCGCCGCGCGTCTGGAAGTGTGGCTCGCCGACACCGCGGGCGACGGCGCTGTCGGCGCCACCGATCGCCGCAGCACCATTCTGCACGTCATCAGCCACGGCGCGCCCAAGGGCGTGACGTTGCCGCAACTCGCCGCGCGCCTGGGCCTGTCAGTCGATCGCACCGGCCACGTGGTACGCGAAGAATTCGGCATCACGTTCCTTGATCTGGTGAATCAGCACCGCCTGGAACGCGCGGCAGCGTTGCTGAAACACAGTGACCTGCCGATCTCCACCATCGCGCTCAACAGCGGCTTCGGGGACGTGTCGACGTTTCACCGGCGCTTCCGCGCGCAGTTCAAGGTGACGCCGCGGGCGTTCCGGGTGGAAGAACGAGCGAAGAAAAAGGGCGGATAACTCTCGCGATTTCAGACCTTCATTTCGGCTTGGCAGCCACGAGATACGCCTCGGCCATCTGCATGAAGCCGTCGACCTGTCTACGTACCAACTCCCGATCGAGTTCACTTGGTTTGGCTACGCTCCAGGACAAAGACATGTTCATAAGTTCAGTGAAGCGGATATTCGCCACCATGACTTTCCCCTCCTCGGTCTTCCGTAGCAGGCTCATGGTGGTGACAACACGATCAGGCTTCACCTCAAGCACGATGTGCGCGGCGACTCCGAATTTCGTCAGCAGGCTGCGGAGATCGGCTTCCTCGGTCACCGAGCCGTAGACTTCGCCCGTTTCATCAGTCTGACCGATGATGAAGAGTTGCGTTTCCGCGTATTGTTCAGGCCCCTCCACCCCTACCAACGGAGCAACCGCGAACAGGACCACGAACAGGAATTGGATAGTGAGACTCACGTGTGACCTCCTTGAGATGGCGTGAGAGAACACGTGGCAACAGCGCCACAAACAGGACCCACTCCCGATGTCATCCCCTGCATACACGCCCATCTGTCGATGGCGTTGAAAGAACCTCCAGCGGATCCCACCACTCCACCAGCACAAACCGCCAAGACGCAGAGGTAATTGCTCCTATACTCCCCACATGTTCATCCTTCGTTCTGCCCTGACGTTGGCGTTTGCCGCGTCGTTGTCCGTCCTCCTGCCGAGCACGCTTGCTGCCGTGGAGGCCGCAGCGGATCCCGCCACCAAGCTGCGTTACTGGCACCCCCTGCCCAAGGCCGCGAAGCCCGAGGTCATCGAGGCCGACGTCATCGCCTACGGTTCGATCCGTATGGAGCCAGTGTTCATGGTACTGGGCCAGAGCGCGGCGACCGCGGCGGTGATGGCGATCGATGCCAACAGCAGCGTGCAGGATGTCCCGTACGCCAGGTTGCGTGAGCGCCTCGACGCCGACAAGCAACTGCTGATCGCGCCACCGAAGAAGGCGAAGGCGGCGAAGTAGGATGAGCTTTGGCAAGTCACCTGAATCTTCACAGGAGGCGCGGAGACGCGGAGATCGGATGAGAAGAATCAGCCCTGGATTTGCCCTCTTCCCAACTCCGCGTCTCCGCGCCTCCTGTTCGATCCTGTCTTCGTTTTCCCCTGCTTCAGTCCGGCACACCACATGACCGATGATCATGCCGCCCCCTTCCCGCGCCGATCACCAACACCACGACCCACCGTCATCAGGAACCGCACCATGACCCATACTATCCGCCTGCTGTCCCTTCCCACCTTGTTGCTTGCCTCACTGGGACTGTCAGCCGCCGAGTACGACGTGGTGGTCTATGGCGGCACCTCCGCCGGCGTGATCGCTGCGGTACAGGCAAAGAAGATGGGCAAGACCGTGGTGGTGGTCGGGCCGGACAAACACCTCGGTGGACTGTCGAGCGGTGGTCTTGGTTTCACCGACACCGGTGACAAGCGGGTGATCGGCGGTCTGTCGCGCGATTTCTACCACCGCATCTGGATGCATTACAACGACGAGAAAAACTGGACGTGGCAAAAGAAGTCGGAGTACGGCGGCAAAGGCCAAGGCACGCCAGCGGTCGATGGCGAGAACCGCACCATGTGGATCTTTGAGCCACACGCGTCGGAGATGGTCTTCGACGGCTATATCAAGGAGTTCGACATCCCGCTGCATCGCGACGAATGGCTCAACCGTGAAAAGGGCGTGGTCAAGGACGGCGCGCGCATCACCGCGATCACCATGCTCAGTGGCAAGGTCTTCAGCGGAAAAATGTTCATCGACGCGACCTACGAAGGCGACCTGTTGGCGGCGGCCAAGGTCGACTACCACGTCGGGCGCGAGGCGAACGCGGTCTATGGCGAAACCCACAACGGTGCGCAGCCGGGCATTCTGCATCACCGCCACCACTTCGGCGTGCTGAAGGACAAGATCAGCCCGTACGTCATTCCAGGCGACAAGAGCAGCGGCGTGCTTCCGCTCATCAATCCGGATCATCCGGGCGAGGTCGGCGCCGGCGACAAGAAGGTCCAGGCCTACTGCTTCCGCATGTGCCTGACGAATGTGCCGGAGAACCGCATCCCCTTCACCGCGCCGGAAGGCTACGATCCCAAGCAGTACGAACTGCTGATCCGCATCTACCAGGCGGGCTGGACCGAGACCTTCGCCAAGTTCGATCCCATCCCCAACCGCAAGACCGACACCAACAACCACGGGCCGTTCAGCTTCGACAACATCGGCGCCAACTACGAGTACCCCGAGGCGTCGTACGAACAGCGCAAGGCGATCATCAAACAGCACGAGACCTATCAGAAGGGCCTGCTGTACTTCATCGCCACGGATCCGCGCGTGCCGGAGAAGACCCGTCTGGAGATGCAGAAGTGGGGTCTACCGAAGGACGAGTACCAGGACAACGGCAACTGGTCGCACCAGATCTACGTGCGCGAGGCGCGCCGCATGGTCGGCCACTACGTGATGACTGAGAACGAACTGACCAAGAAGAAGCCGACTCCGGATTCCGTCGGCATGGGCTCCTACACCATCGATTCGCACAACACCCAGCGCTACATCACGCCCGAAGGCTACGTGCAGAACGAGGGCGATATCGGCGTAAGCACCAATGGGCCTTACCAGATCGCTTATGGCTCGCTGGTGCCCAAGAAGGGCCAGGTGGCGAACTTGCTGGTGCCGGTTTGTCTCTCGAGTTCTCATATTGCCTATGGGTCGATCCGCATGGAGCCGGTGTTTATGATCCTTGGCCAGTCTGCCGCCACTGCCGCCGTCATGGCGATCGACGCCGGGATTGCCGTCCAGGATGTCCCCTACGACAAACTCCGCACACGCTTGCTCGCCGACGGCCAAGTGCTGGAATTCACCGCCCCAAAAAAGTAGGCCCGACCCAAACTAGCGCTGACCGCGCTACTCTACGGATGTAGCGTTCGTTGGGAGAGACTGGCTGCCAGTACGCAGGCCCGCCAGCGCCGAAGGAGCAACCGCCCCGGAAACTCTCAGGCAAAAGGACCAATGCGCGCGCAAAATCTGGAGAGAGTCTGGCGTCCGAAAGGTGCTGGGCCGCCGACGGGATAACACTCTCA
>ENA-ORBV01012509-ORBV01012509.1-microbial-mat-metagenome-genome-assembly--contig:-NODE-12509-length-13075-cov-4.586860_pt1 | contig 13075 bp, 11 predicted proteins | sample MGYA00237777_ERZ505514 | MGnify/ENA primary metagenome ERZ505514 (study PRJEB26160, sample SAMN06269048) | microbial mat metagenome | isolation source: Oligotrophic lake microbial mat | place...
TGAGTTTTATTCGTCGCTGTCTGGCATCGGCGGCACCGACCAGGAGATTGCCGCGACCAAGAGCTACACCAACGGCATTTTCGACGGCGCAGACTGTACCTACACCGCAGTGGCCGGGGTTGTCAGTTACGAGGCGCTGGTGATCTATGTCCGCAACGCCGGGGCCAGCACCACCTGGAGGCTGGTCGCGTTTATCGACACTGGCGTGACTGGCCTGCCGGTGACAAGCAACGGAGGCAATATCGTGGTGACGTGGAACGCCTCGGGCATCTTTGCGGTGTAAGGGCTGCTATGACCTGGACCGTCGAATTCCAACCGCAAAAAGAGCAGATCGGCACGCTTGTCGTGTCGTTCGCGGGCGCACTGCCTGCTGATGCATGGGAGTACCAATTTTCTGTTGATTTCTCGCTCGTGAAGGACCTCGCCGGGTACGCAGAAAAGGCGCGGGCTTTGAAGGCTGAAGCCGACGCGAACAAGGCCAAGACGCCGGCCTATCAGGCGCTGCTCGATGGGCTGGCCGCTGAACTGAACACCGGAGGCAAGTAATGGCAAAAACAATCACCGCTGCCGTGCTTGTCAGCAGCGCAGCGAACACGGCGGGCAGCACGACGCGCGGGCGTCTGGATTGTTCCGCTGCTGACGGCGGGATGATCCGTTGGCGCATGACAAACGGTGGTACAGGGCCAACGCTGCAATGCGAGGCGCGAATCCTGATTGCACGCAAAGACACTGCAATGCCAGCGGCAGCCGCTGAGGGCACGGGAGATAACGACTGGAAGATGGTCTACGTGCAGGGGGGCGGCACGACTGCCAGCGCATCGAGTCGCGGCAGCTACCGATTCGGCCCGGAGGTTGCGTACCTTGAAATCGAGTTCACGGGCAACACGGGGCAATCTGTGACAGTGGAGTGCACGGGCGACACGTACACGGTGTAAGCGATGGCGCAGCGCGAAATACTGCTGCCACGGGACAGCCAGCCGCAAGAGGCGGTGGGGGTTGATTGGGAAAATCCAATCGCAGCGCAATGTCAGGGCGTATTTGTTCCGTCTGCTTCCGGCATGGTTGGTTATTTGCCAAGCGGCATAGTATTTCCGACGTCTGACACAGGTACATACCGCATCGGACAAAGCGGCATTTCGCGCGACTACTCGGGCACACAGCGGTCGCGTTTTGCATTCCGGCCTGAATACAGCCTAGCGAGCGCAATGACGCTTGTTTTGTTGTTTGATTTAGATGTGCTATCTAACTACGGCGGTCTGGTTTCGTTCGAACAGACAGATTCCACGAAGGGTTGGGAGTTGCGGCTTGGCGTTGGTACATCGGATTCCAGAATCTCGATGGAGCGTAACAATACTACTTCTAAGCAATATGTCGCTTTAGCATCCGGGAACGCAATCGCTGCCGGCAGCAGGGATGCGTTCCTCGCGGTCACGTACCCAAGCGCGGATATTGATAGCGGTCCAACCTTCTACATAAACGGGGTTTCATTCGAGGCTTTAGTCGGTGCAGGTTCGGGTACAGGGCCACAGACGACGGCCACATCCGCAAACCTTGAGTTTTCAGCCCGAGCAGACGGCGCAACTAGACTAGACGGCGCAATTACCTTTGCAGCGTTGTTTGCAAGGGCATTATCAGAAGATGAGCTTTTAAGCCTACGGGCTAACCCTTGGCAGCTATTCGCCCCTAGATCAATCCCCATCCCCGTATCTGCGGGCGGGGCGTCAGCGGTATCCAGCGACTCAAGCGCAGCCTACAGCGTAGTCGGCTCCGCGCAGTCGAGCACGAGCGCCGCCTACAGCGTCATCGGATCGGTCCAGTCATCGAGCAGCGCAACCTATAGCGTCCTGACGAGCGCACAGCAAGACGCTGCAGCGACGTACAGCGTCGTCGGCAGTGTGGCTGCGGATAGGGCGGCAAGCTACTCGGTGGTCGGGTCAGTCCAGAGCGACACCAGCGCCAGCTACAGCGTCCTGACCGACTCGGCTGTCATCAGCAGTTCCACGGCTGAGTACAACGTGGTTGGCACCGTCTCCGCTGACCGGGCGGCAAGCTACGGTGTGAGTGCAAGCGTGCAGGCCGACCGCTCTGCGTCGTACAGCCTGCTTGCGGCAATCCAGAGCGACAGTGCCGCGTCTTGGCGCATCACGGGCGTCGTGCAGTCGGACCGCGCCGCAAACTACAGCATCACGGGCGTGGTGCAGGCAGACACTACTGCCTCGTGGCAGAACAACGTAGCGCCGTCCAGCGCCACGGACCTGATCCTCAAAATCCTGTCCAACCGCCAAGAACTGAACGCGGCCACCGGCAAGTTCACACTGTACGACGACGACAGCACGACGATCCTGTACCAGTCAAACGCCTGGGCCGATGCGGCAGGGACCATCCCCTACAGCGGCGGCGTTCTCGCGCGAATTGACAGGCTGACCTGACATGGCGACCGAGGCGCAAATCCTCGCCATCCTCACCGGTCGCAAGGTATTCGATGGGCGGCAGTGGCGCGTTTATGACGCTGGAGGGGTAGAGCTTGCAGACAGTGGCGGCGTGCTGTGGCGCGGCGTGCATGGGGCACTGCTGTGGAGTGCCGCTTTGGCCTTGTTACCGGTCCCGGTCGATGGTCCAATTGATACCGGTGACGGATGGGGCGTAGCAGGCTGGAAGCGCAGGAAATCAGCACGGGCGCCTGAATTTGACGAGGCAATGCACATTGCACTGATCCTCATTACAAGCGGAGCACTCGAATGTCACTGACGACATGCATCAAGAAGGCCGGGGATGCCCTGCGCAGCGAGGACAAAGCGGCCATCATCACAGCGGCGCGGGAAAACCGATCGGCAGGCCTGGCAGTCGATGCCGCTGGCATCAAGGCAATTGACGATCAGATCGCCGCCGTGCGCGCGTTGCTGGCGGGCCTGGGTGTAAACGTTGACACACAGAGGGGCGAAGGCGCCGGAACAATTGCAGAGCCGCCCGGACCCGACGAATCCCCACAAGTATCCGAAGCCCAAGCGCGCAAGCAGTTTGAGTGGCGCGACCGTGGGCAGACAAACGGCACGAAGACACACATGCTGTTCTGGTTTGAGAAACCAGAGGGCAAGGGAACCGGGCAGGCCATGAACCGGGGCGACGTGCAGAAATTCCCTGGCAGCGGATGGAAAGTGAACGGCGAAGGAAATTCATTTGAATCGCTGGCCGACGCCAAGGCAGCAGCGATTGAAGCTGCGATCCCGGTGCTGCGTGAACAGGGGTGGATCGAAAGCGCACCAGAACCAGCAAAGCCAGAGGCGAAGGGGGATCAATCCATTGACGGTGACTTGCGCGGGTATGCTTATGCGCTGGTTAAAAATGGGCAAATCATCACCAGCGGTTCTTTCCCGTCAAAGCAGAACATGGATGCGGACGTGACGGCCAATATCAGCCACTTCAAACAAGAAGCGGATGCTAAAGGCGCCGACCTTTACATAGGCGGTTATCCGAATGCAAATACATGGACGGCACCAGAAGGCTTGATTTTTGGCCTGACTTTCGCGGAAATAGACGCCAAACAACAGCGGAGGCACACCATCCCTAAGCCCATCAGCGGAAAGATGCCAAAGGATGCAGTTATTGCTTACGAAGGAACGACAACCACGCCAGAGGTGAAGGGGAAGGATGATCTAGGGAAGATCGACGCGCCAATGCCGCCCGTCGCTGGCAACGTGGCGATGTTCAGCCGCGCAAGCGAACGAGAAGCGCTTGATTCACTGGCCGAGAATGAGGATGCCTTCCTATACAAGCGCGGCAAAGGCACAACGCTACAGGACGTTGCGAAATCCATAAACCCCAAGGTTCGGATTGAGCCACTGGGCGAAGCTGGTGGCGTTGAGCGATTCACATTGGTCATGCCAGACGGCAACCGGCACACGATCAAAGTGCGCCAAAGCGTAGAAGGCCAGAAAAATCCAAAGGCCCACTACGGGTACGGTACAGAAGGTGCGGACCCGGAAACAGCCTTTTCGCACCTTCCAGGCAACAACTGGGAGAACGCTCAGGCAAAGCCAGAGGTTTATCTCGATGTTTCTCTGAGCGAGCCCGGTACGGGCGGCGGGCTGGCTTATGTGATTGCGATGGATTACGCCCACAACACTGGGTCGCGGTTCATTGGCGACCCAGCCGCGCTGTCAGACGAGGCGCTTATTCGCAGGCCAGAGCACATGCTATCCAGCGCTCTTAAATGGGGTACTACAGAGCACTTGGCACCACACCCAAGGCAACTGGCGGGATTGGGTGTGCCGGCCCTTGATTGGACCTATGGCGATGATGTCGGGAACATCAAAAGTTTGATTGACGTGGTACTTCAAGCGGGCGAAAATAGGGGCACCGACGCTATTAAATTTGACCTCAAAAATGGCAACTTCACAGACAGAGATGGAAAAACTCTTAGCCGTGGCGAGATTGACGCCTTGGCCGACGCAAGTTACGGCAGAAAGGCGCTTGCTGGTGGCTCAACACTTGCGCGACACGCTTTCCTGCGATCCATACTACGTGAAGTCGGCAAAGCGGAGCGAGGAACTGACGGGCGACCCGATGGACTTCTGGAAAAGATTCGCGGGTTCGTGTCCACTTATGCGACTGCCATCAGACCAATCTTCTACAGCCGCTCCACCGACAACGTAACGCAGGGCGGCCAGCCCGTATCGCAGGTCCAAGCCCTTGTCGATCAGATTGCCGCACGCTGGGAGAACGCACCGCAGATAGTTGTAGTTCAGTCACTGGCCGACGAGCGCGTGCCAGATGAAGTGCGCAAGGAAGCGCAAGAGTTGCAATCCGCGGGTGAGGCTGGAAAAGCCGAGGGTTTTTACGACAAGGAAACGGGCGCGGTATTCCTGATCGCCGACAACTTGCCGGGCGACGCCGATACCGTGCGCGTGCTGATGCACGAGAGCCTGGGCCACTTCGGTCTGCGCGGCTTGTATGGCGATGGCCTGGGCGCGATTCTGGACCGCATGGCGACCCTGAACGCGGCCAAGGTGCGAAACGCGGCGACGCGGCTGAAATTCGACTTCAACACGTTGGCCGGTCGGCGCATGGCCGCCGAAGAAGTCTTGGCCTACATGGCGCAGGAAATGCCCGAATTGGGATGGGTGAAGAACGCAGTGGCCGCCGTGCGCTCCTGGCTTCGAAAGCACATACCTGGCTTCGGCAAGATGCAATTGAGCAACGCAGAACTGATCCGCGACTACATCTTGCCGGCCGCAAAGTTTGTCACCGATGGCGTCGGCGGGCCTGGCCTGGGTGTAAACGTTGACACCCCGACGCCTTTCAGTCGCGCAGCCAGCACGACCTCAGAGGCTTTCCGCAAGTCGTTCGGCGACAGCACTCAGGGGAGTGCGGTGGCGGCGGCGCGGGGTAAAAACGATCCTCGATTAACCCAAGCCGAGTTTGATGCTGCCTTGATCTTTGTTAAAGAGGTAGAAGCGCTGGCTGAAAAGCATGGGTCTGTTTATGTAAGGTGGTCGGCATCAGAGGCGCACGACCTATCAGAGGGTGCAAAAAGCAGGGATGCCGGGTCAGGAGAAGTGCACAGCGGTTTGTCGTCTCAAAAGATTGATGCTGACATGCATCCGGTGACTATCGCTAGGCGAATTGCGGAATATGGTTTTTCACGCGGGTTCAGTGACAAAAATGCATACCCAAGGATTTACACGGCAGACGAGACTGGTACAGATTCAGACAATGCAGTTTCAATCACGAACCTAAAGAAAGTTGCCGATGTTCCGGCGTCTTTCGTTGCCGCTCTAGATAAGCGATTCCATGACGCATACGACTACCAAGACAGCCTAAATACTTGGTCCCGTCGCAAGAATTCCGAAATGGTGGAAAAGTACACAAAGGACTTGAATTCTGTATTGCAGAACGCACCCCCAGCGCTGAACAGCGACAGCGCCATGTCCCGCACCGGCCAGGACCAGACCGACACCGCTGCGTTCAAGGCATGGTTCGGCAAGAGCAAGGTGGTGGACGCCAATGGCGCGCCGCTGGTGGTTTACCACGGGACGACAGCGGACTTTGCCGAATTTGATCTTGATAAGACTTCTTTGGGCATGCTTGGAGAGGGGTTCTACTTCGCTCGCAAGCCAGAAGCAGCATCGGGGTACGCAAAGTTGCAGGCCATTGGCAAAGACATCGCGGCGCAGAACGTGATGCCGGTGTACCTTAGCTTGCAAAACCCCTTTGTTATGGAGCAGCTTCCGGCCAGTATGCCGAGCCGTGACCGGCTGATGGCGAATGGCTACGATGGGATTATCTTTCAAAACCAGATCGTCGCCTTCGACCCCACCCAGATCAAGAGCGCCACCGGCAACAACGGCAACTTCGACCCGGCAGACCCACGCATTGCTTTCAGTCGCAACCTGGGCGCAGCCCTGACCAGCGGCCTGAACAACGTGCGCGACGTGCGCCTGCCTGCCGGATACATGGTGGGCGACTTGTTCAACAACCGCGCGGGCAAGCTGAACTGGTGGCACAAGTCGGTCGGAACGATGTACAACACGGCGCAGAAACACCCGGAGTTCGGGCGGGTGTACGACGCGGTGCAAAACTTCCTGGGTGATGTGAGCTACTACGCGGCAGAGGCGGCAAACCTTGCGCCCAACATCCTGCCCAAGCTGGAGACGTGGAAGGACATCACCAAGTCGCCACTGTCGGCACAAGACACCAAGGCCATCAGCGCGCCGATCTTTGAGGGTACGCTGACCTGGGGCCGGGATGCCAAAGGCGTTGCACGTTCGCTGGATGACATCACCGAAGAACTCGGCGGTACCGCGCTGGATGACAAGGCGCACATGCTTATCCGCGACCGGCACATGGACCCGAAGATTCTTCGCATGTGGCAAGGCTTGCCGCAGGACAAGTACGAGTCGATGATCACCGGCAAGTTCGAGAAGCACTATGCCAAAAGCGGGGTTGTTTTCACGCCCGCCGAGTTGAAAAAGAACTTTGGCCTGAATGACGCGCAGGTGGCGCTGTATCGGGAATTTCGCAGCGCCACCGACAAGAGCATTGACAACCTCGCGGTGAGTGAAATGCTTCGCCTGGCTGGAAAAGATGCCGACTTCATCCGGCAGGAAGTGCTTGACGTTGGCAACCTGACCGGCGCATCCGAAATGCTGCGCGACCAGTTGATACAGGCGGCCAGCGAAGATGCCGGGCGCAATGACACGCTGATGGCGGCGGCCGAAAAAGTGATAGAAATTGCGGACCACGCGCAGGACATGAAGGATCGGGGTTACGCGCCGCTGTCGCGCTTTGGCACCTACACACTGGAGGCCAAGACAGAGAGCGGCGAGCGGTATTTCAGCCTGTTCGAGTCCACTGCAGAGCGCGCCAAGATGGCCCGCACGCTTACCGCTGCAGGTGCAACCGACGTCACGAACGGAACGATGTCGCAGGAGGATTACAAGCTCTTGCAGGGAATCAGCCCGGAGACGATCGCTTTGTTCGGCGACATGATCGGGTTGGATTCGCAGGGAAGCGAAGCCAAAGACCTGGCGTTTCAGGAGTATGTGAAGCGTGGGGTCGCAAACCGCAGCGCCTTGAAGCGCCTGATTCATCGCAAGGGCATCGCCGGGTTCTCCGAGGACGCAGGGCGCGTGCTGGCCGGGTTCGTCTACTCCAACGGGCGCAGGACGGCAAGCAACCTGAATCAGGGCGATATTTCTCAGGCCGTGTCTGACATCCCCAAGGAAAAAGGAGAACTCAAGGACGCGGCGATGAAGCTCAGCGAGTACGTGAGCAACCCGCAGGAAGAAGCGCAGTGGTTCCGTGGCCTGTTGTTTGCGCAGTACCTGGGCGGCTCCATTGCATCAGCGATGGTGAACGCGACGCAGCCATTTGCGATGACGTTCCCCTACCTGTCGCAGTTCGGCGGTGTGCGCAAGTCGGCATCGCGCATGATCGAGGCCGGGCGCGATGCGCTCAAACCATTGACGGGCGATGCCAAGCTCGATGCAGCGCTCAAGAAAGCCGAGGAACGTGGCATCGTGAGCCCGCAGGAGGTCCACCAGTTGCAGGCACAGGCCGCAGGCAGCTCGACGCTGCGCTCAGGCGATGGCACGATAGCAGGGGATGCGGCGGCCAAGGCATCGAATTCCTTGGCCAAGCTCACGCTTGCCTGGGGCAAGGTGTTCGGCGTTGCCGAGCAGTTCAACCGGCGCGTGACGTTCATTGCAGCCTACCGAACGGCGGTGCAAGAGGGCATTGCGGATCCGCAAGCGTTCGCGGAGAAGGCTGTGGTAGAGACACAAGGCGTGTATAACAAGGCAAATCGACCTCGTTGGGCTCGCGGTGTCGTTGGCTCAATTGCCTTCACATTCAAGCAATACGGAATCGCCTACGTCGAACTGCTGACCCGCATGGGGACCGCTGGCAAGCCCGGATCGGCAGAGCGTGCGGCAGGGCAAAAGGCGGCGCTCTTGATGCTGGCAATCTTGTTCCTCCTGGGCGGCTCGGACGGATTGCCGTTCATGGAAGATGCGCAGGACTTGGTTGATGCAGGCCTGCAGCGCATGGGCTACAACTTCTCCACCAAGCAGCGCATGCGTGAGTTCCTGATTGCGCAGCTTGGCAAGGATGGGGCCGAGTTCGTGCAAAACGGCGTGTCGGGCCTGCCTGGCGCACCGATCGATGCATCTGGCCGCTTTAGCATGGGCAACATGGTTCCAGGCTCTGCGTTCTTCCAAAAGAAAACGGACTACACCCGTGACCTCATGGAGTTTGCCGGGCCGGGCGGTGACTTAATCAAACGCACCTTAGAGGGCTTGGACATGGCAACCAGCGGCGATGTGGGCGCTGGCGCGACCAACGTGCTACCGGTGGCTGCTCGCAATGCGCTCAAGGGCATGGACATGGCTGAGACTGGCATGTACCGCGACACGCGCGGCCGCAAGGTGATCGAGACGACACCGTTTGAGGCGGCGGCCAAGGCCATCGGGTTTCAGCCGCGCACGGTCGATCAGGTACAGCGTGCATCGTGGGAGGCGCAGCGCCAGAAGTCGGGCTACATCCTTGCATCAAGCGCGATCCGCGAAAAGTGGGCGCGGGCGATCTTTGAGGGCGACGTCGACAAGAAGCAAGAGGCGCGCGATGACCTTGCGACATGGAACGAGAACAACCCGGACCAACCTATCAGGGCCAACATGCCGGCCATCGTGAAGCGCGTGAAGGAAATGCGCAAGACCAAGGCGCAGCGCATGGGCGACACCGCGCCCAAGGCGATACGCGAGCAGGTGCGCAGGCAACTTGCAGAGGACTTGTCGTGATCGCCGGCCTGTTCATCCTGGCCGGCCTGATCGCCATTGCGCTAAATGCTGGCTTGATCGGCGGCTTGCTGATCTTCGCTGGACTCATTTACATCTTCATCAAAAGCTGACTGCCGTTTTCGGGTTGCACTTCTGATTCTTGCCTCTCCAATCGAGGCAAGAATCTAGGAGTGCGCAATGCCGAAATGGAACTCGAACCGCAATGGCCCAAACTGGTTCATGGACGACATCGGGCGCATCGTCGGATACCGTGACATCCGTGGCGGTGAACACAGAATCCCGCAGCTATCGGGCGCCTGGGGCGATGCCGAGGCGCTCACTGTGCCGCCTGCTGGCCTGGGTCTGGTAAACGGCGCACTGGTGGATGCGGCTGGAGCCATCACGGCACTGTCCGAAGTGACGGCCTACGCTGCCGCAACCGCATCGGCCACGACCACGGTTTTGACTGGCGCTGGAGAATACGCGGGCTATCTCTGCACAGTCGCTGCCGGAAACATCACGGTCTATGACAACACGGCGGCATCGGGACTGGTGATCGTGCCGACGACTGCGCTGGTAGTTGGTGCATTCCCGATATTCGGCGCGGGTACGAATGGGCGGCTCGCGCTGGTCACGGGGTGTACTGTGGTGCTTAGCGGCGCGGCCACTGTCGTCGCGTTGGTGCAGTAATGGCAACGTATTACATTGATAAAAGCGCGGCTGTTGACGGAGACGGTACGGAGGCCAGCCCGCGCAATGTCGTGCCTAGTATCAACGCAAGCGACGTGTTGTTTTTAAAAGGTGGCGTTAATGTTGGGTCGCAAATCAGCGTGACCGTCGATAACGTCACGATTGCATCGTATGGCAATGGACGAGCAATCATCAATGGGGCGTCGGCACTTGATTACGGTGTTTATGGATCAGCCGTTTCCGGGCTGACGGTCCAAGACCTGGAAATCTACGCAACGCTCAAGAATGGCATTTTGGTGGACAACGATTCCGCTGGCACGACAAAAACAAATATCAAGATTCTGCGCTGCAAAGTGCACGACATATTGCCGGGTGGACTGCTGAGAAACACCGAGCAGCAAGTTCGTATCGGGACTGGAATTGTTGTGGGTAGCGGACCGACGACGGGCCTTGCTGTAATTGACGGAGTGCTGATAGATGGCTGCGAAATATACAATTGTGGTGCGCATGGGCTTGACGTTCGCTGGCGCACATTGAACGTGCGACGCACAAATTGTCATGTGTATCAATGTGGTCTACAGATCGGCTCTCACGGAATTTCGGCGCACCCGATTGCGGCCACGATTACATCGGGGTGGAGTGTGGTTTCTGGAACCACATACAAACGCACGCGAGTCTCGTCAAACGACGTAGAGCAGCGCATGTGGAACCACACTGATAGCACGACACTGACAAAAGTGTCAGGCACAACCCCTGCATCTGGCGAGTGGTCTGTGTCGGCGCCAGATATTTACATCAACATCGGCGCAGATGTGGCTGGTAAAACATTTCTTCTGAAACGGCATGTGCACGGCCCTTTCTATGATCAGGGGCATGTCGTACACGATATTCCTGACTTTGGCGCTTCAGGCGAGGGGCATGGGATTGATACGGACGACGGGTCTGGCCCGTGCACAATGGTTCGGTGCAAATCGTATAACAACGGCGGACACGGGTTTTACTCTTACAGAGGTGAATCAATTGTCAGGCGGTCGTGCTTGGCGATGGGTAATGTAAAAGCCGGCCTGGCATCGCTTAACGTCGCAACGTCTACCGACGATGGAAACACGGCAGTAAACAACGCTGAGCGCGGTATTCAAATACTTGGCGGCGACACCGGAAAAGCCAGGAACTGCTTGTCGCTACAAAACGACGTGAGCGGTGCTATTGGATCGGGGTCGGGATTGTTTGTCGGTGGCACGCATGTTGGCTTTGCATCGACAACCAACGCAATCTATGGCAACGGGGCAGGGGGAACACAGGTAGTTGGCACTGGCGCAGCGGCAACAGTTACCGCCGATCCCAGGCTCACATCCGACTACAAGCCAACCGCAACTAGCCCGCTACTGGCCGCAGGCACGCACCTGGGCTATAGGCGCGACATCGAAGGCAAGCAACGGCAGAACCCGCCTTGCATCGGCGCGTATGACGCGGCAACCCTGCGCACGCCGCCGGTCTGATTCCCACCCCCTGCCGGTACACATGACATGAGCGCAGCACCACAAGCCCCCATGAGCCGCTGGCACATCGGCAAGGAAATCCCACTTGCCTTGATTGTGGCCATGGTGCTCCAGTTCGCATCGGCAATGTACTTCATTGCACAGGTGAAGATGCAGGGCGATGAGAACGCGCGGCGCATCACGGTGCTGGAGTCGCAAAAGATCAGCGAGCGATTGGCCGGCCTGGAGGCGCAGCTTTCATCTACGAATGCGCTGCTTCTGCGAGTGGATGCCACAACTCAGCGATTAATAGAGAGAACACCGCCTAGATGACCCTTTAACCACTGGAGTGCTGCCGTGAAAACGATTCTCTTGATGTTGGTTGCCGCTGCCCTGTCCCTGCTTGCAATCCCGGCGTTGGCCTTCGAGGTCAAGCCAGATGGCACCTTTGTGTTGCACCCTGAAGAGCAGAAGATGCTCGATGCGTGCAAGGCCGCTGGTGGTGGTTGTTTCATCGTGAACCGAGAGACGGTGGAGCGGTACGCAAAAGCCCGCGTGGCGCAGGCAGCAGACGAAGTGAGGGCCGCAGTGATGGCCGCAGTGATGGCCGAGTTGCAGGATGAGTTTGACGCGGCCGTGGACGCCAAGGCCAAGACCATGGCCAAGGACGGCGCGGAGCTTATATGCCGCGACAAGATTTGAAAAACATACAAATGCGGTACATGTAATGCAATTACTGCCGAACTGGAAGCAGGTCATCCGAGGCGCGTGGAGTTCGCGCCTTGCGATTCTGAGCGTCATGCTTGGCATCGCGGAGGTGTCGCTGCCGTACTTCACCGGCTTCGTGCCACCGCGCACGATGGCCGTTCTTTCAATGCTTACCGCTGCCCTGGGCGTGGTGGCGCGCGCTGTCGCGCAACCGAGCTTGCACACCAATGACGCCAAACAATAAACGCGCCGCCACTGGTGGCGCTCTTGTCCTGGCCGGCGCATCGCTGCTGGCATTCGTCTCCGGGTGGGAGGGCGACGAGAAGGTCGCCTACGCGGACAAGCTGGCCTATGGAGTTCCCACGGTCTGCAACGGCCACACCGGCCCGGATGTGCGCGTCGGTGACGTGTGGACCAAGGCGCAGTGTGATGCGATCCTGCTGAAAAACACCACCAAGCACGGCGCCGGGCTGCTGGCATGCGTGAAGGTGCCGCTGAACCAGAACCAGTACGACGCGCTGACCTCGTGGACCTTCAACGTTGGCGTGGGCGCGGCCTGCGGATCGACGCTGGTGCGGCTTGTCAATGCCGGCCAGTACACGGCGGCCTGCGAGCAACTGCCGCGCTGGAACCGCGCAGGAGGCGTCGTGGTGCGCGGCCTGACCAACCGTCGCATGGCAGAGCGTGAGCTTTGCCTGAAGCCCACATCGCCAACCGCGCCGGCACAGAAAGCCATCGCATGATCCCGGTCCAACTGATCGCGGCCGTTGTCATCGCCACAGCCGCATTCGGCTCTGGCTGGAAGGTGCGCGACTGGAAGGCTGGTGCGCAGCGCACTGCCGAGACTGAGCGGGAAATGCAGGTTCTGGCCGCGCGATCGCGCACGGTGGACGCTGCAGCCACCCGGCACGAGAAGTTCAAGGC
>ENA-ORBV01012511-ORBV01012511.1-microbial-mat-metagenome-genome-assembly--contig:-NODE-12511-length-13074-cov-6.865738_pt1 | contig 13074 bp, 9 predicted proteins | sample MGYA00237777_ERZ505514 | MGnify/ENA primary metagenome ERZ505514 (study PRJEB26160, sample SAMN06269048) | microbial mat metagenome | isolation source: Oligotrophic lake microbial mat | place...
GCGCAAACTTCGATTATAGATAGCGGCGCATTTGTAAAATATTTTGAGGTTATCATGGCCGATCCCGTTTCCACAGCAGTACAAGGCGTAGACACAACTACGCTCGCCGGCAGCATCGCAAAAATTGATTTTTCCATGTGGGGCATGTTCATGCAGGCCGACTGGATCGTAAAATCGGTGATGATTTTACTAGTGCTGGCCTCGTTCTGGTGCTGGGCGATTATTTTTGAAAAATTTGTTCTGTTTCGCAATATCAAAGCCAAAGCTGTGCGTTTCGAAAGCGATTTCTGGTCATCGGAAGCGCTCGATAAATTTTATGAGAAAAGCAAAAAACGCGTGAATCACCCAATGGCCGTTATTTTTGTGGCCGCAATGGAAGAATGGTTCCGTTCCAAAAACAGCGCCAACCAAACGCCGCAGGGGCTTCGCATTAGCTTACGCGAACGCATTGTGCAGGTGATGATGGTGGCGCGTAACCGCGAAGTGCAGCGCACCGATTTCACCGTGAGTGTCGACGCGGCCGACGGCATCGCGACGGGTATCAGCGCGACGGACCGCACGCGCACGATCAGGATTCTGGCCGATCCCGAGGCGCACGCGGACCAGTTGGTGCAGCCGGGCCACGTTTTCCCGCTGCGGGCGCGGCCGGGCGGGGTGCTCGAGCGCGCCGGGCACACGGAGGCGGCGGTCGACCTCGCGGTGTTGGCGGGGCTGCATCCGAGCGGAGTGTTGTGCGAACTCGTCAATGACGACGGCACGGTGCAGCGGTTGCCGGAACTGACGGCGTTCAAGGCGAAGTTCGGCCTCAAGATGATCTCGATCGCGCAGCTCATCGAATACCGGGCGAAGCGCGAGCAGCTCGTCGAGCACGTCTGCACCCAGCCGTTTCCCTCGGAGTTCGGCGAATTCACGGCGCAGGTGTTTCGCAGCCGGCTCGACGGGCGCAGCCATCTGGCGCTGGTCATGGGCGAACTCACGGCGGAGCCGACGCTGGTGCGCGTGCACAGCGAGAATCTGTTGAGCGATGTGTTTCAGGCGAAGGGCATGACCAGTCACCATGCGCTGATGGCCTCGATGCAGGCGATCGCGCACGCGGGCCGGGGCGTGGTGCTCTACATGGAGCCGGCGAACATGGGCGAACTGCTCGTGCAGCGCCTCCAGGCCAAGCCCGGGGCGCTGCCGCTCGCGATGGGATTGCGCGACTACGGCACGGGCGCGCAAATTTTGCGCGCGCTGGGCCTCGCGAAAATTCGTCTGCTCTCCGGCAGCCAGCGCAAAGTCGTCGGCCTCGATGGCTACGGCTTGGAGATCGTGGAGCAGGTCAACGTCTGAGCCTCGACCGGGTGGGTAGTCTGCCGCTGAATTTGCAGGGCGTTTGGCTTGCAGACGCCTTTGGGTTGAGCCGACGCCGATCGGCGTCTGCAAGGCGGACGCCCTACGCGGACAAATCGGCGAGCAGGGCGCGGAGTTCGCGCTCGGGATCCTCGTGGGTCTGTGCGACCGCGAGGTCGAGAGCGGCGATCAGCAGCGGGCGCGCCTCGGCGCGGCGCCCGGCCGCGAGGTGCAGTTTACCGAGGAGAATGCACGGCATCATCCAGTCGGCTTTCTTGGCCACGCAGAATTCGTAGTGGGGCACCGCTTCTTCGGCGCGGTTCTCGGCGACGAGGGCCTGCGCGAGACTGAAACGGAAGAGCTCGTTGTCGGGCGCGCGGGCGACGAGGGCCGCAAACTGCGGACTGCGCGGCGCCGGGCTCAAGCTTCGTCGACGATCACGACGACCGCCGTGGCGTTGTCCGGGCCGCCGCGGCGCACGGCCATGTTGACGATGTCGCCCGCCAAAATCTCCGGGTCGTCCTTCTGGCCCATCATGAGGCCGAGTTCGCGGTCCCCGATCATGCGGGTGACACCGTCGGTGCAAAAAAGGTAGCGGTCTCCGGCGATGAGGGGCCGGACGATGAGATCGACCTCGGGCGGAGTGGGCTGGCCGATGCAGCGGGTGAGGGCGGCGCGGTTGGATTCGTGGAAATGCACGACTTCGCCACGCTCCCGGCGCATCCGGGCCTCGTTCTCGACCGAGTGGTCCTCGGTGATGCTTTCAAACACGCCGGCGCGCCAGACATAGGCGCGAGAGTCGCCGACGTGGGCGAGCAGCAACATATGGTCCCGCACGCAGCCGAAGGTGAGTGTCGAACCTATACCCATCACCGGGCTCACGTCCTGACCGCGGTCGATGACGGCGCGATTCGCGGCATGGACGATGGCGCGCAGGTTCGGCGCCTTATTCCCGGGCGAGGCCGCGATGCCTTCGATGATCGTGGTGACGGTCGCCAGCGAAGCCTCGGCGCCTCCGGGGAGCCCGCCGATGCCGTCGGCCACGCCAAAAATCATGCCTTCGACCTCGTGGATGTAGCAGTCCTCATTCTCGGTGCGAACACGGCCGATGTCGGTGAGGGCGGCGGAGCGAAGCTTGGTCATGCGTTAAGCTGCAAAACGTAAGCAGATGGCTTCTCAGGCGAAAGGATGAAATTGCTCGCTCCGTGTTTCCCGCGTGAGGCGGGTGAACTCGGGCTGCGGGAGGCACTCGAGGAAGAGCCGGCCGTAGCTCTTGGCGAGCACCCGGGAATCGAGGATCGTGATGAGGCCGCGGTCGGTCTGGGTGCGGATGAGGCGGCCGATGCCTTGGCGAAACTTGATCAGGGCGTCCGGCAGCGTGAGGTCGTTGAAGGGGTTGCCGCCGTGGTCGCGAATCCATTCGGTCTTGGCCTCGGTGATCGGATGGGCGGGGGGATCGAAGGGCAGCCGGGTCACGATGACCTGGGCGAGGGCGTCGCCGGGGACATCGACACCGGTCCAGAAACTATCGGTGCCGAAGAGCACGGCGTTGCCGAGACGGCGCATCCGGTCGGCGAGTTCGGTGCGCGAGAGGTCGGCGCCTTGCATGAGGAAAGGGCGGCCGGCGGCGACGAATCCCGCTTCGAGCGCGGCGGCGGCGGCGCGCATATCGGTGTAGCTGGTGAAGAGCACGAGCGTGCCGCCTTTCACGGCGGTGACGCAGAAACCGATGTAGTCGATGAGGGCCGCGATGGCGATTTTCGCGTCCTGCGGGGAGGGGAGCGGAATGTCGGCGGCGACGTAGACCCGCATGTTGCGGGCGAAATCGAACGGCGACTTAACGACGACGGCGCGGGCGCGCTCGGCGCCGATGCGGGCGGCAAACGGCTCGATCTGGCCGCCCATCTCGAGCGTGGCGCTGGTGCAAACGACGCTCGTGTTGCGGGCAAAGAGCAGCTCGCGGAGCTTGGGGGCTACGTCGATGGGCGCGCTGCGCAGGGCGACGATGCCGCGGTTCTTGCCGGTCAGCTCGAGCCAATAAACGTGACCCTCGTCGGCGAGTTCGAGGAACTGGGTGATGCTCTGACGGCACGATCCCAGGCGTCCCATTTTTTCGTCGAGCTCATCGCGCACTTTGCCGTCGGGCAACTTGCTGAGGATTTTCCCCAGGCGCACGCCGAGGTTGGCCAGCGGGAGATCGAGCCAAGGCTCGGCAAAACCCGTTTCGCGGAGCCGGAGGATCGGCTTGGTCGCGAGGAGCTTGTCGTGAAGAAAGCCGAAGAACTGGTGCGAGGCATCCAGGCATTCCTCGACGGCGAGGAGGGCGGCGGCGTCGCCGAGCTTGGCGAGAAAGCCCCTTTTCTTTTTCGGATTATAGATGGAGCGGAGCAGGCGATCGACACCGAAGCTGGTGAGCGCGAGGCCGAGGTTGTCGGTGGCGACTTCAGGGACGGTGTGGGCCTCGTCGAGCACGACAAAATCATCGGGCCAGACAACGCCGCGCGCGTGTTGCTGGCCGTTGACCTCGCCGAGATTGATGAGCGCGAAGAGGAGACTGTGATTGACGATCACGACTTGGGCGGAATCGCGGCGTTTCTTGGCCCGTTGGTAAAAGCAGCGTTCGCAGTCGCAGTATTTCTTGGAGCAACCGGCGGAGTCGGCGCTGACGGAATCCCACACGTCGTCGCTCGGGCGCGGCTTCATCTCATGGCGGAGGCCGGTCTCGGTCGTCGCGGCCCACTCGGCGATGCGTTGGAGCTCGCTCTGTTCGGCGCCGAGGAAAAGTTCGGCCTTTTCCACCAAGGCCGAGGCGAGGCGCGTGGTGCAAAGATAGTTGGATTTCCCGACGAGGACAGCGGACTTGAACTCGGCGTAAGGCGCCAAGGACGGCGTCGATTTGAACAAGCGGCGACATTTCGGGAGATCGCTTTGTTCGAGCTGTTCCTGGAGTGAAATCGTGTGGGTGGAGACGATGAGTTGCCGCGAGGTGTCGATGGCGTGGATGATGCCGGGAATGAGGTAGGCGAGGGATTTACCGACGCCCGTGCCGGCCTCGAAGAGGAGCGGCTCGTCGGCCTTGAGCGCGGCGGCGACGGTGCGCGCCATGGTTTCCTGTTGCGGGCGGTGTTCGAGATTCAGGCCCGAGTGGAGCCAGCCGTCCTCGGCGAAAATCTTCGCGGCAAACTCCGGGGCCCGGCTGAGTGGCGGTGGGGGGGGAGCGGTGTCGTCGCGGAGTCCGATCATGAGATGGAGCAACGTCAGTGTTCGCGCGGGACGAGGCAAGGACGCCGCAAATGAATTTGCGGATGCCCCGGGGGAGACGCAGCTTCGTCCGATGCCGGAATCGAAGATCAGTGCGGAGAAATGGATGGGGGAGCTGGTGGAGTTTCTGCGTTCGGAGCCCGGAGTGAGCGCGGTGCGAATCGACCCGACGGCGCACAAAGTGGCGGTGGCAACCTTCGGAGCGGTCGACCTGGCGCTTTTGGCGGAGAAGCTCGCCGCGACGATCGCCGCGGTGGACGCACGGATCGCTTCGCGGAGCGCGGCGGCGGCACCGGCGGGATACACTTTGCGGAGGGAAGGCGAAGCGTTCGTCCTCGCCCGGGACAGCTGCGTGACCGCCGATAAGATGCGGCCGTGGCGCGAAGTCGAGTGGCTCAACCGCGGCGCACCCGACCGCGCGGAGGAACCGGAGTGGAAAAAGCTCGCCGTGCTGGCGGCGGTTTGCGGGGCCGGCGGAATCGCCGGCGCACTGACGCAGCATTACCTGCCCGCCGCCGGGTGGCTCTCGTGGATTTTCTTCGGTCTGGGCCTGGTGGCAGGCGCCTGGGATGCGGCGATCGACACTTGGGAGAACCTGCGCAAGCGGGAGATCGATATCCATTTTTTGATGTTGATCGTGGCGGCGGGAGCGGTGGCCATCGGGGCGAGGAGCGAGGCGGTGTTGCTGCTGTTTCTGTTTTCCGCGTCGGGCGCGATGGAGGCGTTTGCCTTGGACCGGACGCAGCGCGAGGTGGGCGCGTTGCTCAAGTCCGCGCCGAAACGCGCGGTCGTCGTGGAGGCCGACGGCGGCGAGCGGGAGATCGCGGTCGAGGAACTGCAACTCGCCCAACGCGTGCGCGTGAAGCCCGGCGAGGCATTCCCGGCGGACGGGACGGTCGTCTCGGGTAAGAGCGCGAGCGACGAATCCGCGCTCACCGGCGAGGCCCAGCCGGTCGAGAAAGGGAAGGGCGACCCGGTGTTCAGCGGCACGATCAACCTGTGGGGCGCGTTGGATTTCGACGTGGGTCGGCTCCCGTCGGAGAGCACGTTGCAAAAAATCATCCGCCTGATCCAGACGGCGCAAAAACTGAAGGCGCCGAGCGAGCGCTTCACGGACAAGTTCGGCACCGGCTACACCTACGCGGTGCTGGGCGGAGCGACGGCGATGTTCCTCGTGTGGTGGCTGGGATTCGGGTTGCCGGCGTTCACCAACACTCCCGAGGTGCGCTCGGCGTTTTACCGGGCGATGACGCTGCTCGTCGTCGCGAGCCCGTGCGCGTTGGTGCTGTCGATCCCCTCGGCCATCCTCGCGGCGATCGCGTGGGGCGCGCGACACGGCGTGCTCTTTCGCGGCGGCGCCGCCATCGAGAAACTGGCCGACATCAACGCCGTTGCCCTCGACAAGACCGGCACGCTCACGACCGGCGAGCTGGCGGTGGTCGGCTACGAGAGCTTTCCACCTGGACGCGAAACCGAGGTCATGGAGCTGGCCTACGCGTTGGAGGCGAAGTCCGAGCATCCGCTGGCGCGCGCGATCGTGCGCGACGCCCGGGCGCGGGGTGTGCGCGAGGTGGACGTCGGAGATTTCCGCAACATCGTGGGCGAGGGCGTGAAGGGCAGCCACGAAGGCGCGCAGGTGCTGCTCGGCCGCCGCGAACTGCTGGAGGCGGGACCGCTCGCCGGCTGGGCGCAAAAGCTGCCCGCCGCTCCCGCCGATTTGAGCGAGGTCTGGGTGATCGGGCGCGACATGGTCGGCCGCGTGCTGTTGCGCGACCAGATCCGCTCCGAGTCCCGCGCCGTGCTCGCCGAGCTGAAGCGACGGGGCATTTTCACGGTGATGCTGACAGGCGACCGCCAACACGCGGCCGAGGCCGTCGCCAAAGAACTGGGGCTGGGCGATGTGCGCGCCAGCCTCACGCCCGAGGGGAAGGTCGCCGCGATCATGGAATTCCGCGCCGCCGGGAAGAAAATCGCGATGGTGGGCGACGGCGTGAACGACGCGCCGTGTCTCGCCGCCGCCGATGTGGGTGTGGCGATGGGCGCGCGCGGCAGCGACGCCGCGCTGGAGCAGGCCGAGGTGATTTTGATGCAGGACCGGATCGAAAACTTCCTCTCCGCGCACCGCCTGAGCCGCCGCGCGCGGACGATCATCCGACAGAATCTCACGATCTCGCTGGGCGTGGTCGTGGTGATGGTGATCGCTACGGTCGTGGGCGTGGTGCCGCTCGCGATCGGTGTCGCCGCCCACGAAGGCAGCACGGTCGTGGTGTGCCTGAACTCGCTGCGGCTATTATTCGGGAAGAACGCGTGAGGTATCGCTTCCTGGAGAATCAGTCATCAGCCGCCTGCGTCTGTCGCGGTCGGGCGAAGGCGGTTTAAGCCACTACGCGGCGGGGTTTGGCTTTGCGCCGAGCTTCGGGCGAAACTGACTCGCACCAGTCGCCATGGCCCGCTCGAAATCCGCCCCATCTGATTCGTCCGCAAACATGGTTTTTAGGCCAACCTGTGGATGGCCGCAGATAAACCAAGCGACGTCTCCGGCACCACGGCAGCCGAACACTCCCATGGATTCGTCCGCCCGCGCGATGCACGCATGCCGGCGGCGAGTTCTTCGGGATTTCCGGACAACCCGGTTTTAGCGGAGCACCTGTGAGCGACGAGCCTTTGCCCCAATCCGAAATCATCCTCTACCGGACGGAGGATGGACGCACCCGCGTGCGGTGTCGGTTTGAGAACGATACGCTGTGGCTCACGCAGGCGCTCGTCGCGGACCTGTTCGAAAAGGATGAGCGGACGATCAACGAGCATCCGGTGCACATTTTCGACGAAGGCGGATTGCGCCGCGAGGCAACGATCCGGAGCTTCCGGACAGTTTGAAGCGAGGGAGAGATTTTGAGAAGGCGACGAAGGAACTGAAGAAGCTGCCGACGCCGCGGAAACCCGGAAACCGAAACCTTGAGCACGCCGCGCACTATCAGCCTGATCCTCCCCGAACGCGCTCGCCAGCAACGAGGAAGGCCGCATGGCTTCTGAAATGCGTTTCCCGCACCCCACCACGCGCCGCCTCGCCATCATGAACCTCGCCCCGCGCGGCATCGAGGCCGACTTCGGCCCCGAGAACGCCGACTCCTTCCGCCGCGACCTCCATCCCGACCTCCGCGCCGCATGAACAAAAAAACACTCTCCGAAACGGACATCCGGTCCAAGTTCATCACTCCGGCACTCTGCGGCCCAGATGGCGCGGGGTGGAATTTGATGACTCAAGTCAGGGAGGAAGCCTATTTCACCAAAGGCCGTGTCGTCGTTCGCGGAAAAACCGTTCGTCGCGGCGAAGCTAAGAAAGCGGACTACCTGCTCTCCTATAAACCGAACCTGCCCATCGCGGTCATCGAGGCCAAGGACAACAATCACGGTGTCGGCGACGGCATGCAGCAGGCACTCGAATATGCCGAGATTCTCGACGTGCCCTTTGCCTACAGCTGCAATGGCGACGCTTTCCTCGAACATGATCGCACGGCCGGCAGCGGGACGGTCACGCGGGAAATTCCGCTCGATCAGTTTCCTTCCCCCGAAGGACTTTGGTCACGATGGTGCGCTGCCAAGGGCCTTACCCCGCAGCAGATCGCCGTGACGACCCAGGATTACTACGAGGACGGCTCGCAAAAGTCGCCGCGCTACTACCAGCTCATCGCCATCAACCGCACGGTCGAGGCCATCGCCCGCGGCCTGAACCGCATCCTACTCGTGATGGCAACCGGAACCGGCAAGACCTACACCGCGTTCCAGATTATCTGGCGGCTGTGGAAGGCTGGCACCAAGAAGCGTATTCTCTTCCTCGTGGACCGCAACATCCTCGCCGACCAGACCAAGACGAACGACTTCAAGCCGTTCGGCACGGCGATGACCAAGATCACCAATCGCACGGTGGACAAGACGTTCGAGATCTACCTCTGCCTCTATCAAGCTGTGACTGGCACCGAGGAAGAACAGAACATCTACAAGCAATTCTCGCCCGACTTCTTCGATCTTATCGTCATTGATGAGTGTCACCGTGGCAGCGCCGCCGATGATGCCGCTTGGCGTCAGGTGCTGGAATACTTCTCTTCCGCAACGCAGATCGGCCTTACCGCCACGCCCAAGGAAACGAAGGAGGTTTCCAACATCGAATACTTCGGCGATCCCATCTACACCTACTCGCTGCGGCAGGGCATTTCCGACGGCTTCCTTGCGCCCTACAAGGTCGTCCGCATCGGCATCGACAAAGACCTCGACGGCTGGCGACCCGAGGAAGGCCAGACCGATAATCACGGCCAACTCATTGAGGACCGCGAATACAACGATCGCGACTACGACCGGAACCTCATTCTCACCCAGCGCACCGCCCTCGTTGCCGCCAAAGTCACCGAGTTTCTCAAGGCCACCAACCGCTTCGCCAAAACCATCGTCTTTTGTGAGAACATCGACCACGCCGAGCGCATGCGACAGGCGCTGGTCAACGCCAACCCCGACCTCGCCGCCGCCAATGCAAAATACATCATGCGCATCACCGGCGACAACGACGAAGGCAAGGCCCAGCTCGACAACTTCATCGACCCGGAGTCCCCCTACCCGGTTATCGCCTGCACGTCTCGCCTCATGAGCACCGGTGTCGATGCGCAGACCTGCCACCTTATCGTCCTCGACCGTCGCATCGCTTCGATGACCGAATTCAAGCAGATCATCGGGCGCGGCACGCGCATCAATGAGGACTACAACAAGTTCTTCTTTACCATCATGGACTTTCGGCGAGCCACCGCCCTGTTCGCCGATCCAGCCTTCGATGGTGACCCGGTTCAAATCTACGAACCCGGCCCCTATGATCCGCCTGTTCCGCCCGATGATCCGTCACTTGGCCCGACTAGCACCGATGACAGCCTGGACAGAAGTATTCTGAGGGAGGATCCGGCGACGTATGGCGCTACCGATTCTTCCGGTGCAGGTTCCAACACGGGAGCCACCCGCTACGTCGTCAACAACGTCCCTGTGAAAGTGGCCGTCGAACGTGTTCAATACCTCGACGAGAGTGGTAGACTCATCACGGAGTCGCTCACCGATTACACGCGCAAAGCCGTCCTCAAAAACTACACCTCGCTTGATGGCTTCCTCACCGTCTGGAACGACGCAGAGCGAAAGCAGACCATTCTGGAAGAGCTGGCCAAACAAGGCGTCTTTCTCGACGAACTAGCCGAGCAAGTTGGCAAGGACTTCGACCATTTCGACCTCGTCTGCCATGTGGCCTTCGACCGGCCGCCGCTCACCCGCCGTGAGCGTGCAGAGAACGTCAAGAAGCGCGACATCTTCGGGAAATACGAGGCCAAGGCCCGCGCCGTCCTGACCGCGCTCCTCGACAAATACGCTGACAGCGGCATCGCCAGCGTCGAGTCCCTCGAAATCCTGAAGGTGGACCCGCTCACCGCCTTCGGCACCCCCGTCGAAATCGTCAATCTCTTCGGCGGCCGTTCCGCCTACCTCGCCGCCATCCGCGAACTCGAAACCGCCCTTTACCAGAAAGCCGCCTAGCCCATGCCCAACGTCTCCAACCTCATCAAAACCATCCAGGACATCATGCGCAAAGACGCCGGTGTCGATGGCGACGCCCAGCGCCTTGCCCAACTCGGCTGGATGTTCTTCCTCAAAATCTTCGACGACCGCGAAAAGGAGATGGAAGTCCTCCGCGACACTTACAAGTCGCCTCTCCCGGAGAACCTCCGCTGGTGCAACTGGGCCACCGACGCCGAAGGCATCACCGGTGATGCGCTGCTCGACTTTGCCAACAACAACCTCCTGCCAAAATTGAAGGTCCTCTCCGGCAGTGGTGACATCGTGGTGCTCATCAAGTCCGCCTTCGACGGGGCCAACAACTACATGAAGAACGGCACGTTGATGCGCCAAGTGATCAACAAGATCAACGGCATCGACTTCAACGCCTCCGATGACCGCCACATGTTCGGCGACATCTACGAAAAGCTCCTCAAAGACCTCCAGTCCGCCGGCAACGCGGGCGAATTCTACACCCCGCGCGCCGTCACCCAGTTCATCGTCGATCAGGTCAACCCCCGCCTCGGCGAAACCCTCCTTGATCCCGCCTGCGGCACCGGCGGTTTCCTCGTCTGCGCCATCGAGCACCTGCGCAAACAGGCCAAGACCGAGGCCGACGAACGCACCCTCCAGGACTGCTTCTCCGGCATCGAGAAAAAGCACCTCCCGCACGTCCTGTGCATGACCAATCTCCTCCTGCACGGCATCGACGTCCCCTCCAACGTCCGCCACGACAACACCCTCGCCCGTCCCCTGCGCGACTGGGGTCCGAAAGAGCGCGTCGATGTCATCGTCACCAACCCGCCCTTCGGCGGCATGGAGGAGGATGGCATCGAGTCCAACTACCCCGCCGAGTTCCGCACCCGAGAGACCGCCGACCTCTTCCTCGTGCTCCTCATGAAGATCCTCAAGCCCGGTGGCCGCGCCGGACTCGTGCTGCCCGACGGCACCCTCTTCGGCGAAGGCGTCAAAACCCGCATCAAGGAAGCCCTCCTCACCGAGTGCAACCTCCACACCATCGTCCGCCTGCCCAACGGCGTCTTCAATCCCTACACCGGGATAAGAACCAACCTCCTCTTCTTCACCAAAGGCGCGCCCACCACCGCCGTCTGGTATTACGAGCACCCGTATCCCGCCGGCGCCAAGAGCTACAACAAAGGCAAACCCATCCGCATCGAGGAATTCGACGAGGAGAAAGCCTGGTGGGGCACCGAGGCCGACGGCTTCGCCGCCCGCGTGGAAAACGAGCGCGCCTGGCGCGTCCCCATCGCCCAGATCAAGGCGGGCAACTTCAACCTCGACCTCAAGAACCCGCACAACTCCGACACCGGCCCCGGCGACGTGGACCACCTCCTGCCCGAATACGAAAAGCTCCTCGCCCAGATCGCCGAGACGCGCGGCCAATTGAAGGCCCAGCTCATGGAGGCCCTGTCGCGATGAAAAAGAAACCCGCCGCCAAAAAGGTTTCCGCCACGGCCACCGCGAAAGCCAAGCCCGACGCGCTCACCCCGCTCGTTGCGGAGGTGCGCAACCTCATCCAGTCCGCCCGTCGCGGCGTGGCCTCGGTCGTCGATACCTTTCAAGTGATGACGAACTTCGAGATCGGCCGCCGCATCGTCGAGCACGAGCAGAAGGGCGCGAAGCGGGCGGCGTATGGGAAAGAGCTGCTGGGAGAACTCTCGCTCCGATTGTCGGACGAGTTCGGTAAAGGGTTTTCTGTGAGCAATCTCCAGTTAATGCGAAAGCTCTTCCTCTCCTACCAAGGCCGAATTCAACAGCAGCCTACTGTTAAATTGTCATTGCCGGCAAAAAGTCAGCAGTCTGCTAACCGATTCGGAATTCAACAGGAGCCTCCTGTTGAATTGATCAGCCTAGGAATTGCCCAGCAGCCTACTGGGCAATTGGTGGGCGAAGAGATTTCCGCACAGCCTATGCGGAAATCTCCCTTCACCCTCAGTTGGACCCACTACGTCCTCCTCCTCACCATCAAAGACCCCGACGCACGCAGTTTCTACGAGATCGAAGCCACCAACGCGGGCTGGTTCCAAAAGTTCAAAGTTGGCACGCTGATGCTTCCCTACATGCCCCTGGCCCAAAGGCTCATCGTGGCGTTCGAAGAAGGAAGCGGCGGTCCTGATGATCCGCTGACCGAGTTTTACTTGAATCCTGTTGCATATCTCATGGCTCAGGAAGGGCCTGGCATCGAGCGCATCCTGTTCGTCCTCTCCAGTGGCGACGAAGGTCCTGTGTATCCCGGTGAGCCGGGGCAGCCAGCACTTGGACCGGACGATCAACCGCAAATTGACTTCAAGGTGGGTAAACCGGATGACTCCGCAGAGGCTGAGCAGATGCTGGCAGCCTCCCAAGTCCATGGGAAGACAACGGCGTTGGAGTTTCTGGGTCGTGGTTCGGCGGTGACAGTGCGCTCCGCGTCTTGGGAGTTTATACCTTACAACGACGATCCGGTTGAGGAGATCACCAAAAAGTTCACGGACGTAGTTGAAGCTGAACGATCAAAGCTGCTGTCAGCAGCCACGGCCGATGTTCGCAACGGAGCGCTGAAGAGATTGAAGGGAGCCTACGATGTTCATTTCGGTCCAGGTTCTGAAGAACGAAACATCATATCCGTGTTCCTATATTCCGGACCAGTTTATCCTAGCTGGGACTCGTGCTGGATTACTGAAGGAAAGTCGTTGTCTTTCGGGTCGGAATGGTTGTGGCATCGGTGGCCCTTCCCAGAAGAACGAGGTTGGGAGTTTCACGAGCGCCCCGATGGCAGAATCCGCGCGCGGTGCAGCATCCTCTACACAGGTGATGGCTACCTAGACACTGATGATCGGCTCCAGAAACTCATCAGATACATGGATGATCGCCGCGTGCAACGAACTGGGGTTTTTCAGGTGA
>ENA-ORBV01012513-ORBV01012513.1-microbial-mat-metagenome-genome-assembly--contig:-NODE-12513-length-13073-cov-4.861111_pt1 | contig 13073 bp, 18 predicted proteins | sample MGYA00237777_ERZ505514 | MGnify/ENA primary metagenome ERZ505514 (study PRJEB26160, sample SAMN06269048) | microbial mat metagenome | isolation source: Oligotrophic lake microbial mat | place...
TTTTTTTTTTTAATGAGACGGCGACCACAGAGATCTACACCTCTCTATTCGTCGGCAGCGTCAGATGTGTATAAGAGACAGGTGTGTGTGCGTGTGTGTGTGTGTGTGTGTGTGTGTATTGCGTGTCTCCCGCTATTCAAATTAGCCGCCGTACCGTGTCCCCTCACAGTGACGCAATGATCATTCAGGTGAACATCATGACCTTCCTCAACGCCATGATCAACGCGCGTGACCTGCTGGACGGCCGCGTGGCGGTGCGTCAAGAGGCGGTTGATCTGGGACTGCTCAAGGTGATTCACGAGACCCGGCAGTGGATCGATGCCAAGCGGGCGGTTGGCGAGCACACCGAGCATTTGGGCCAGCTGTCTGCGCAGTTCGACGTGTTTGAGGAGGCGATGAATGCCGACAAGCGGGAAACCACTCGTAACGGGCTGGATCTATCGTACGTCGCGCGATGCCTTCTCTTTGCTGCATCGGTCGGGTGTGCTAATAGCGCCTCGTTGCTGGCAGTGACGTTGATGCTCTTCTTCAGCACCTCAAAGAGAGTGTGATCCAGGACGGGTTTACGAATCAGTTCGTGCAGATCATGCACTATCTAATGACCATTCCCGGAGAGAAGACCATGGGGTAACTAGAATAGTGAAGCACGCTTGAGAACGCAAGCTGATGCTCACGGTTTACCTGTCCAGGGAGCAAATGTGGAACAACGTGCAATACATCGTGCACGCGGCAACCAGCGTGGTCACGGACGAGGAAGATAACGAGCGTACGAGATGGGTCGTGTCGGCTCCGTGAGCGCAATTCACCGTTTGCGCTGACGGTGCTCTTTATCTTGTGTGCAGGCATTGAAATGAGCTATGAAGAGCTTAAGGCAGCTCTGACGGAGAAGGAGCGGATGGATGCCGAAGAGCACCAGAACCAGATCCAGGCGCTGGAGACCACCATCGAGAAGCAGCGGCAGGAGCTGCACCAAGTCACCATGAAGAAGGCTGCTGAGGTTGACGAGGTCAAGATCGCAGCGAGGCTGGAGATTGACGGCGCGGTCAATCAGCGCCTCGTGGCAGAACAGCAGCGAGACTCATTGGCTCAGCAGGTACCGGTCCATGAGCGCACAGAAGCTTTGCTGCCTGTCTGTAACGCGCTTTCTTTGTCTCGCTGCAGATCGCGCGATTGCAAGCAGAAGTCGCGAGTCTACAAGATGTTGTGCGCAAGATGCAAAGTGGCGCAGTGTCTCCCAATGATGTCAAGCTGGACATCCCCGCTGCCCCAGGTATCCCGATGGCTCCGGGCATTCCAATGGCTCCTGGTATTCCGATGGCTCCGGGCATTCCGGATGCGCCCGGTATTCCGATGGCTCCGGGTATTCCTTCTGCTCCAGGTCCGTGTTGTGCTCGCTGCTGGCCAATTCTGGCTCAGTGAACTTGCGTATCGCTATCCCCGCGCGCCATTACCGATTTCCTCACGTGCTCCTGCCTGTTCCAGGTATTCCTGATGCCCCCGGTATCCCTATGGCGCCCGGCATCCCCGCACCTCCTGGTATCCCTGCCCCACCAGGCATCCCTGGCGCGCCCAGCATCCCGGGGCTCCTGGTATCCCGGGGGCGCCTCCTCCTCCTGCTGTCGGGCCCCCGCCCAAGAAGGCGATCAAGCCTGCCACTGCTTTGAAACAGTTGCACTGGAACGTCATTCAGCCGAAGGACCTGTCCAAAACAGTCTTCGCTCAGCTTGACGATGAGAAGGTCAAAGAGCGTATGCAATTTGACGCCAAGGAGTTCGAGAGTATGTTCGCGAAGCGCGAGGCGCCCAAGGCTGAAGAGCCATCGGCAGCTGACGGTAAGGCCGCTGAAGCCAAGGACGCCAAGCCGCGACAGATTGAGTTGATTGAGCAGAAGAGAAGCTACAACATCAACATCGCCATGGCGCGCTTCAAGATGACCAACGCCGCTGTTCGCGACGCGTTGCTGGCAATGGACGACAGTGTTCTCAACCCGGATAAGATGAGTATGTGGTGTAGTGTTGGAGTTCACCGAGGCTATGTAGAGCCCTGGTTGTCCAGATTTTACCAGCTGTGGTTCTGACGTGCTGCTCGTGGGTTGCTGTTTCAGGTGCACTGCAAAAATGTGCCCCAACGACCGAAGAAATTGACGCAGTGCGTAATTTTGACGGTGACGTCGAGATGCTGGGTAATTGTGAGAAATTCTTCCTGGCGATGGCGGACATACCTAACCTGGCTCGTCGCCTGGAGCTGCACATCTTCAAGCAGAACTTTACCACCATCTGTTCCGAACTTGAAGGCTCCATGAGCTTGGTTGAACAGGCATCTTCAGTCCTCCGCAACTCTACCAACCTCAAGACGGTTCTTGAAATCGTCCTCGCGCTGGGCAATTACCTGAACGGTGGCACCCGCCAGGGCGCCGCTTACGGCTTCAAGCCCGCTACTTTGGAGAAGGTTGGCAAATGTCATTCTCGTCTGGTTGCACGGCATCTAACGACGCTGTTGTGTTGCACCGACAGCTGCGTGGCACCAAAACCGTTGACAACAAGATGACGTTGTTGCACTATCTGTGTAAGCTCGTCAACGAGAAAGCACCGAACGTACGCGTATTTGTGGATGAGCTCTCCATTCTGGAGGGCGCTTCTCGAGGTACGACATGTCTGTCAACTAGCTGCTTGCGGGCACGCAGCATGCTGACTGCCACCGTCATTGCAGTGGAGTCCGGCAACATGGAGACTGAAGTCAACAAGCTTGTAAGTATGGTCAAGAAGCTGCGAGACGAGCTGGCTCGCACCGCAGACAACCCCAAGGACCGCTTCAAGCCGGTGATGACTGAGTTTTTGGCGATGGCTCAAGTCCGCTCTGACAGTATCGCTCAGCGCGCAGATCGCGTCAAATCCAGCCAGACCAGTCTCATCGAGTTCTATGGCGAGGAACCATCTGCACTGAAACCCGAGCAGCTGTATCGCATTTTCAACTCTTTCGTCCACGAGTACAAGGCCGCAGAGGCCGAGCTGCTCAAGTTGAAGCAGGAGCTGGACCGCGACAAGCAGCGCAAGGAGGTGGCTGACGAGAAGGCGCGCATGGCAGCCCAGGAGAAGGCACTGGTCGATTATGACAAAGACAACCTGGCCAAGCAAGGTGGCAAGGACGGCACCAAGATCGTGGACGGCACACTCAAGACCCTTCGGGCCAACGATGCCATGGACATCATGAAGATGCTCCGTGCTCGCCGCAAGAAGCGAGGCTCGGTCACTACAGGAAACGGGTCCACAGGCGCCGCCCCGACCACTCTTGGCGTGGCAGGGGCTGGCATGGCCGGCGCGGGCTCGTCTGGTACACTGCACCAGCGGGCCACCAGTAAGCGGGAGATGCTTGCTGCTTCGCTGCAGCGGCAGAGTTCAGCGTCTGCCAAGGCCCCGCCATGGGTTAAGAAGACGTGATGGGCGTGCTGTTTCGACATGTTTGCCAATTATCGCGTTGTCCATGCGGTTTTGTTTCCGCGAATACATCACCTCTACAAATCCGGCGGCGGGAAGGCGCGAGAGGAAATTGTTGCGTGTGACAGAACACACCACATAGCGCTTGCGTGTGCACCGCACGGGTCAGTAGTTACTTGGCATCTGATGTCATCCAAGAAGGGCAAGAAAGGATCCAGTGGTGATCAGGGCGATGGGCCCGCTCGTGTTCAGGTGGCTCAGCCTGGAGCAATGGGCGCGTCGGGGGGCATGGGACATTCTCACGGCGGGGGTCATTCGCACGGGGGTGTACCCTGTCAAGGCCATGGGCCCGCACCTTCCCCGGCTCAGCAGGAGCAAATGAGGCGCGCCCAGTTAGCGCAGATGATGCAGGCTCGCCCGGGAGCTATGAGCGGGGCTGACGCTGCTGCCGGCGGCCACAGCCACAACGGCGTGCCGTGTCAAGGCCATGGGCATGGTCACGGTGGCCCTGCCCCGCAGCAGGCGCAGGCACACTATCAGTCCTTCGACCAAATGTTCTTGAACATGCCGGCAGACCAGCGCGAGCTAACCCTCGTTCGGATGCGCGGACAAATGGCTCAGCTGCAAGCCATGCTCAGCTCCGCAGAAAAAATTCAAGGTGCAAAAGCGAAGGCCGCAGCAGGTGCGGGTCACGATGATGTAGAGAGCAAGGAGACTCGAGAGGCTTTGGACGCTCTTCTCGAGGCCAAGCATTACGTGGACGTGGTGAAAGCGTTCAATTCCTACGGCACACACAGGTGGATTCTGCCTGTGCGAGAGCTCCTCAAAGAGGGCACGCTCATCATTGCTGTTTGTCGTGTGTGGGTCCTGTCTGCAGTTTTCAAGGTGTTCAACTGGCTGAGAACATGTTCAAGAAGATTGACCCTGCTTTGCAGTCGTTGGTGCCCGGTATGGTTTCGTCTGCTGCAGGCACGCTAGGCATCGCTCACGTGTCGTGTGTTGCCTTGTTGCCAGGGATGGCTGAGAAGATCAAAGCTATACGCAGTGCCATCTTGTCAAATCATAAGCTCATCCGTGAGATCACCGCTCAACGGGAGGCGTTCCAATCTGCACCCAACATGGTACCGAAGTTGTGATCATGACCCGTTGATTACACCGTGCAGCTGTCAGGACTAATAAGGGTGCCCCTTGGTGTAGGATTACGACGCGCTCGATCGAGCTGCTGGTGCGTCATCAGAAGCCAATATGGGAAAGGTTCGCAGTGTTTTACGTCAATGGTACGTCGTGGCTGCTCGCTGATCGTGTTGTGCACCTGTCGCTGTCATGGTAGTGGTTGCTGTTACTGTTGCTGCTTATTCGTTGATATTGTCGTGTTCTTGATTGATCACAATCGCATGGCAGCGCTCGTGAATGGACTGCCGTAGGTGCCCAGGAGCGGTCTCAATGTTATGGTCGAGTGCTCGAGGTGAGCCAGCGCTGATGACATGCGGGCGTTCGCTCAGTACACTCACGTGGGCCCATGCTTGCGTCCCAGGAACTGGTGCGCGTGTATCCGGATTCTGCCTCGCGCGCTTCCGTACGAGTGTTGACCCCAGGCTGCGGCTTGGCTCGGCTGACGTGGGAAATCGCCCGGGAAGGCTTTGTATCTCAAGGGAATGAGTTCTCCTATTTTATGCTTCTTGCCTCCTATGTCATTTTGAACTGGTACGTCACTGGGCTGTGTTTTGCTCTCTCATCGTCTGAGAACGCATGGCTGGACAGCGCTTTCATTCCTCTTGCTGTTCGATCCCGCAATTTGGCAGTGTCACCAAGCCAGACGCCTTCACTATTTTCCCTTTTGTTCACAACTCGACCAACTTGGTATCCTCCAGCGATCAGCTGATGCCAGGTTCGCGCCATCATTCAACGCTTTATGGATGACATTGTACTCAACGTGCTGTCTGCTTCTTGGGCAGTTTCCATCCCTGACGTCGATCCCTCGAGCTTGCCAAAGCAGAGCGATTTTTCCATCGTGGCTGGAGATTTTCTCGAGGTACATCACAGCTAGCGTGGCGATGCTTGTCGCGGCTGTGCTCCTGGCTCGATGCTCCTAGCCTTCGGGTACTTACTCGACGACATGGTGTCGGTGCTCAGGTGTATGGCCCTCAGCTCGGCCAATGGGACTGCGTGGTGACCTGCTTCTTCCTCGATACCGCTCATAACGTGTTAGAATATCTCCGTACAATAAACCGAATTCTCAAACCGGGCGGCAAGTGGATCAACTTTGGTAGGTGTTGTGTTTGTGCTCGGGGCTGAATAGCTGGTGTTGATGCTCATCCTTCACGGATGCAGGGCCGCTGCTGTACCACTTCGCGGACACGCCCAACGAGGATTCTATCGAGCTCTCGTGGGAAGAAATCAAGGCTGCCTTGCCTGGGCTCGGGTTTTCGCTTTCGGTACGATTCAGGCGGTTCAATTGCGTTGGCTTCGTCGAGTACGCTGATCACCTGACATGCCTGACAGCGGGAGCAGCTTGATCTACCGTCCGTGTACACTCATCCTCCGCACTCTATGTTGGTATCCGAGTATCGGTGCGCCCTGTCAGTGTGCGAGAAGGTATCGCACCTATGTGATGATGTGTAGCCTGCTCCTTCAGTACAGTAACGCATCATGTTCTTTTGGCTGCGCGCCTTACGCAGGTGAAGGAGGCTCCAGCCTATTCAGCTCCCGAGTACGCGGCTGCGCCTCGACCCAGTGCTGCGGATGATGCCAGCGATGATGATGGCGGTGGTGGTGGTGGTGGTCACGCGCACTCGCATGGGCAACACCAGCACGACCATTCGGGCGATCAAGGGCACTCGCATGGACATTAAGTGAGTCGATAGTCTCAGCGCAGCACAACGGCGACGAGTTGTGCGTATTCGATCGTGTATATTCTGCGCGAATAAATATGTCGTTGCGATCACAGTAGTAGTTTCATGTAATTGCGCACATGTCTGCACGAATATGGTGCTCATTCCAGCAGCCAAGTACATCCACTTACCACGGCCGACGCGCGTCAAACAAAGGCCTGACTGGTGTGAGCGGGGCGAGCACCTTCTCATGGGCACGCCACACACGCGAGTATCCGTAGAACGGCACAGACGGATACAAATGGTGGATGTTATGATAGTTCTGATAGAGCAGCATAGCCGACAAGACGCGATCGAAGACCCGCTGACCTGTGTTGGTGATGCCGACGATGCGATTGGTGCAGCCGTACACATCCTGAGATCGAGCTGTCAGATGGGGCGCGTGCGGAATGTAGTCGAAGGCGAACGCTAGAGATATGACAGCAAGCCGCATAGGCAGCAAAAAGGTGTAAAAGGTGTCCCAGAAATGTCCCAAGTACGCCGATACTGCCACGGCTCCGTATGCAAGGACCAGCGTCGCGATCACTTCGACGATCTCGAGAGGCGCCAGCGCTCCGCTGAACATCTGTGGCAGGTTGACGTAATAATGCAGCTCCTGCGAGCACCACCTCAGGGGAGTCAGCCAAATGGGAGCCAAGCCTGACCAGAAGTCTGGATCCTTCTCTGGATGATTGGTATGTTTGTGATGCTGTAGATGAACCCACCGAAAAGCGTGAAAGGGCGCGAGAAAGAATATGCCTGCGACGCGGCCAACCGCAGAATTGATCCATCGATATTGAGCAGAAACGGAAAGATGCACACTATCATGTAGAGGGGTGAAAATCGCAAAGATGGCGACGTACGACGCTGCCACCGCGTACCAGCGATGAGAGCGCCACCATATCGAGCTGGCAAACAGCGCCAAGCATGCAAAGAACAGCGCTAGCGTGGGCCACGCAACCGCAGGACGATCGAACTCCGGACCAACAGCTAACACCTTGCGCTTCGTCAGATCTTTCTCGTGCGTTTGTGCTGCTGGCTCATCGGAGCGCTGCACACAAAGTTGACGCTATGAGCATCGGGAACCGCGAGCCTGAGACCAACCAACCAGCGATCAAGCATCTGTGCGGGCTTCCAATGGAACATACCATGCGTGGTGATGACATCGTCCGCGACACAAACCGAGAACGCGTTCCAAAAAGTCATCGCATGTCAGATCGCAATGATGTTGTTGATGACATTTTGATGATCGACGGCGCGCCTTGCCACAATGATCATGGCCTGCACCGAGTACGCTTGCAAACACGTTCGATGATCTGCCACACCTCTACCTTCCCAGATGCCTAATACGAGGTACGCGACACTCGGTCGACAGCTCGCTACGGTGTTCCGCAACCAGTAGCATGATCCCTGATATCCCTATGGTGCATTGATGATGTCATGTGTCTCAGTGTCTAGGAGCACTCGATACCTCATACCGTCTTGTATGGTCACTGCATTCGCCGCACCGGCAGTGCAATCAAGTGATATGCAGTATCCTCACGATTGAGCGGAACGTACGCCAAATGCACCCCGAGTGATTCCATGAGCAACAGGCGTGGTGGTGCAGGCTGCATGATACTGGATGAAATGCATAACCGCAAGCATGAACTCACCCCTCAGCTTCTTGTACCACTGAGGCGATGGCTGTTTACCACTGGGCTGTTTCAGGAATCATCAGATGCATGGCGATCATACAATCGGTCGACATCGGGCCAAGGGCCGGCTGCCGGTCAGCCAGCATTCCACGAGTCCCAGGACTAATGGGCGCGATGTTCGCTACCGAAGTGTATATCAAGCAGTGATCGATATCGATGGACCAAGCACGCACATGCACAGCCTCCTGAGGCATGGTGCGACCGGTTGGCTCTCCTCGAGGATCGACTTGTTCGATCAGCTGGTGTGCGACAGCTGCATGTTTGGTATTCGCACGTGCACAGACGCGCAGACACCCAAACCCACACACGCAGCTGCTCATTCACAGAGCATGCATGTGGCATCTGGCAGTGCGTGTGTGTGTGTGTGTGAGTGTGTGTGTGTGTGTGTGTGTGTGTGTGTGTGTGTGTGTGTGTGTGTTGTGCTGGCAGCTCTCCTCTCTTTCAGATTTCAGAAACGCGCCAACACTCAATCGATCGGTCCTCGAACCAGGACCGAGTCGACGAGCTCACTCCAGTCGCTTGCTGTTCTGCCCGCGGTACATTCACGCATTCACAGCTGGACAGAATCTGTTGTGTGATCCCTGTTTGTTGCTGTGTGCCTATAAGTGCAGCTCCTGCCCCTGTGCTGCCCCTACCGGCATGGTCGTTGCGATCGAGATGAATCGACCTGTTCAAAGCTGCCGTGCGAGATTTTTCGCCTTGATGTAACCATGCACAGCGTGTGTAATGCGATATCCGTATGCTATCGAACAAAATCCTTTTGTCCCGTATGATGCGATTGCCGCCCACATGGATCCACTCAGTGCAAGGATTATTTTTTGGGGCTCTTTCTGTTTAGTAAGACATTAACCGTCCCTGTTCGAGCCACGCACATTTAAGGGATCTTAAGGGCTGTTCAGGTGCAGATCTGGCTTCGCTTGGTTACCATCGATCGTGCCTGATTGCATTCAGCAGCTGCTCTGCGCAAAACACATCGCAAGCCACTTGCTGTGGGTAAGTCCACCATTTGCATTCGTGAGCGCCGTCCTCGATCGCAACAGATCGTGTACGTTTGGGCCCGCCTTGTCGGGCATGCTGGGTGGTGGGTCGTCCCGCTGAAGCAAGATTCTTAGAATCGTTACTGACGATCGCTGCCATGCACGCTAGCATCTTGCAGTGCATTCTGTCGGATCGCTGGTCGTTTTCTGGCCATTTACCCTCGATCTATAGCATATAGCCGCAAACAGGCCAGGGCGTTGACACCATCTTGTCGCAGCAGCTACCGTGACCACATCTTCAAGCGATCTTGCACCCGTGCTGGATGACGGCAGAGGATATGACTTCCCGTGTTGTGTCTGTTCATGTGTGCGCATGCAGGACCGACTGCGCCACCCCAGCACGGTTTGATCCATACCTTCTGTTTCCCGCCTCGATCCCTTCGATCCCTACTGCACCATCATGACTTCAGAGTTGAATAGCGCTGATGGTGATCCGCACCAAACAGCAGGTACAGAACGTACAATTGCATCTGTTATACGCGTTGCTGTGTGTATGGACCCGCGGATGGCGCGCCTTACCTTGCTTTCCTTGCTCAGCGATGCCGCCATCGCCGGACGCAAGCGCTCCAACCGCTTCGCTAAGCGATCAGCCGCCATCACGACAGGGTGAGCGATGCGATATGATGAGTTTGATTCGACCACCAACGTAATGTACGATCATTTTGGTCATTTTGCGCAGAATCGAAGCATGATGGCTTGGCCCCGGTCTGCCCATCTGCAAGTGCATCGCTGTCAGTGCACGTGTCGGTGTCATCTTCCATGCATATGTCACCATCAGCAGAGCATCTAGTTGATGCCGCGCCCCCCGGTGCGTGTTGTGCAGGGGTTCACGTACGGTCCTTTGAGTGTTTCCAATGTACCTGACTGGTGTTTGTGTCGCGCGACCTCATCTGGGCAGCCCCAACAAGTTCGCACGCATGCGCACCAAATCCTTCCGAAAGTGGAGCCAAAGTCGCCTCCGCTTCATTCAATTCAGGTATGACGTCGCTGTTGGTAGCTCCGCGTTCATGCACTTATGGCGTTTCGGTTGCTGATCTGGCAGTGGAACAGCGAGTAATCCGAGCCATTGACGCAGCCATGAAAGCTGCGATTCCAAGCACGGGTACGTGTGCTCGAGCTGTTTCATTACCACCGCGTCTTCTGACCTGCTTTCATTGATTTGCAGGTGGTCCGCTATGTTCGGGCCCACTCCCTGACAGGGTCCGGCACTTGAGCGGGGTGGTCTCGCAACGCAACGCCTACACAGGTACGCCAGCCGCATTGCTGCCACTGGTTCAGTCTGCTTTACTTCCTCGTGCTGCGGCAGCCCAAGCTTGGAGCGGCATCACCATGTGTTGCGAGGAAGTGACTCAAAGCCTCAGTCAGCTGCTCATATATTGCACGAACAAGAGTCAGCGTGGAGGTAGGCACTGAAGAGATGGGCTGTCGCATCGTGAGTGCTCATCAGCGCGCAATACTGCAGATGTGCTCAAATGCAGTGTCGATCTGTATCAAGCGTTAGAAGCGACAGGTATTTTGAACGCGCGTGCCTTAGTTGTTAGTACTTCAAGGTTTCTTGTGTCGATCTTGGCGTGCACGGTGTGGATTAGACGCGCATACCCATACATTCGCCATTTGTGCTGGGAATGCGTTTTTACGGCGTGCATATTCTTGATGCGACGCTTGTTGATCCTGTGCGCGTGCTGTGATCCAGACGTCTCAAACCAAGACGACCCCAGCGGTGCCGCAATCCCACGGCATGTGCGATCAGGTAAGCATCGCTGTGGCTTGTGTGATGTGATGAACTCGAGCCTGACACGGAATCGTGACATCTAGCGACCGCTGCAGCCCTTCCAGGTAAGTCTTCGAGTTGCCAATCGGCTTGTTTTGATGTTTCTGAGACACTTGTTTGCGATCTAGACCCTCGGATTGCCGATACAGCTGCAGGTATGCAGAGCTTGGCGCTGCTTCGCGGATGCCGCCTGAGGTGGGGGTCTCACTGTAGTTATGGACTGCTAGCAGGCCACACGCGGACGAAGAGCTCCGAACTGTCGTCTGATTCGTTCCCTGCAAGGATGAACGCAGCGCTCGTCTACGCCAATTTCATGCGCGGTCTGCCGCTGGAGGGTACGTAGAGCCTGCATGCGCTCATGTGAGGGAGGGCTTTGTGGCAGCTCATGCACGGTGCTGCGTCCGCCTGCACGGTGTCATGGGCAGCTTGGCCGAAGATGAAGAATCTCACAAGCACCGTGCTGCATGATACGAACACACTGCTCAAAGACTGTTCATCGCTACTCCTCCCCGGTAACCAGTGCTGCTGTGCGGTCCATATGGCGATCTGATCAGAGCTGTGATGTTCAGACAAGGCCAAGCTGCGGCTCAAGAGGGCGGCCTGGTTTCTGGAGTTTAGTCGCCACGGTATGTTGTCGTCAGGCAGCGCGATTCCATCAGTCTGTTATAAACCTGCTTGCTGGTTCTCGGTACCTCCTACGTGGGGAACAGTGGTCAATGCGTTGACTTCAGCGGAGCTCCTCTATCAGCAAGTCGACGGATGTGACGCTGCAGTGAGCGCTTCAGCTGACTCCTTCGTCGCGCGCATAGTTACTGGTATGGTTACACAAGTGTTGTACCCGCGCGAAAACATGTTCGACGTAATCGCTCACTAGATATCTTGTGTCGACAGACGTCAAAAACCCAATGGAAGAAAAGTCGGCAGTCATCGATGGCTACACGGCGGCCATCCTGGCGCACAACTTCGACGACGGCAAGGTAGAGCTTGTAACTGTGTTGGGGCTGATATGCTGATGAACTCAAATGCTGCCGATTGATGTTGGGTCAGTCCCTCGTTATGTACTGGCATCCCGGCGATGCCACAACGATGCCCTGTGCTCGGACGATGTGGACTGAATGCGACAAGTTCAACGGTATGCGATCATGCTTCTTGTGCGAATCTGCCGTGGTTTCCCTTCACCTGACTGCATTGCATGTACTGTGGTTGGGATGGAGCAGGTCCTCTGAGCCGTTATCTCCAAGCCTTCTGGCGGTCAAGACTGCTGCAGCAAAGAGACGAGTTCGAAGTAATCGGCAACAATCTCGACCGTACGTCTTTGTTCGTGCGATCGAAGGCCTATTCTTGTATTGTTGACTCAGCTACATGCCTGGCGCGCAGCCATCCTCGAGATCCCTCTCCCCAACATGGTGCAGGACGGCAGCCTGCTGGAGGAGTTGGTGCTCGCAGAACATGGTGCTCATCAGGCCGACGAAGATGGTACCGTATTTGGCTGCAAACACTGATGTTCCCTTGAGTGGCTGCTACACTACCACATGTGTTGCGTTCCGATCAAGCGTCTGCCGCGATCGCAGATGGGTTACGCATGTGAATGATTGCGACGTGCTCGCTTCCTGTCCCAGGCGGCAGCATCCCTGCTTCCAAAGCTGATCTGGTCGCCGAGAACATTAATGCCGTTGTCGGCTTCCGCCTCACTGCGAGACGGATCGAGGAGCCGGTGAGCTCGCTCATACCTGGCAGCGTGCCGCTCGTTAGGATCATACTCTCTCAATGTTCTGTGTCTCACAACAGCGCGCTGTTGTTTCCAAGCTGGTTCTTTTCGTCCAAATGAATGAAGATCCAAAAGTTCGCTGTTGCGATTCTTCCCTATTTAACGGTATGTCGTCCGTTGGTCATATCAAGTGGCTAGCGATACGTGATCTCGAAGCTCGCTGCGCTGTGATGGATCATCTCCAGGTCACCGCAACCAGGAGAAGTTATGGTTTGAGTTTCTGGCATCAATGCCACTGAGCACGGCACGTCATCTAGTCCACTGCGTATGCCTCGGTACATGGCTCCCCGTTGTGGTCGTAATGTGTTACTATCGGACGGGCTAACGCTGCTTGCTCTCACCATCAGAGCCAAATGCAATCATCGACGGGACAGCATCTACCATCGCTGGTATGGAGATTGTGCACCATGCTGTGGCTATATGCAGCAGGTTTGCTAACGTGTGTGTGTGTGTGTGTGTGTGTGTGTGTGTGTGTGTGTGTGTTTGTGTGTGTGTG
>ENA-ORBV01012515-ORBV01012515.1-microbial-mat-metagenome-genome-assembly--contig:-NODE-12515-length-13070-cov-6.627877_pt1 | contig 13070 bp, 6 predicted proteins | sample MGYA00237777_ERZ505514 | MGnify/ENA primary metagenome ERZ505514 (study PRJEB26160, sample SAMN06269048) | microbial mat metagenome | isolation source: Oligotrophic lake microbial mat | place...
TGAATGACTACGGGCCAATGTGCACCCTTGCAGCAACAAAGTTTCCAAAACAGGAATGAAGTTCATTGCCCGGTCTGGTAGATTTTCTACAGGTTTCCCCCGTCAAAAAAATGGGCTCTATTTACTACTTATTCTTCGCAGTTCGTTTGCGCTCTTTCTCCTTCTCCGATCTTATGGGTGCTTGTGACATTATTCCAGCGGGATGTTGAGACCGCTCTTGTTTCTTCTTGAAGCAATGCTCTTTTTTTTCAAGCCTATCTCTTTCTTGGTATATGTGATTGCGGAAAACCTCCAAACTAAATTCACGACAGCTTCTGATTGGTACATTTGTATCGGCCAAAATTGATGATGCTTTCCCCCCTCGATATCTCGTCTAAGCAACTTGTGTGCTTCCGATTTGTGCCAAGGTGTTGCTACCAGTGCATCACGCCGGATTTCCTCAAGAATTGCTAGGTCATGGCCAAAAGCATCACAGTCAAATTGCAGACAATCAAACTGCAGCAAGATGTTCTGCGTCAGGTTCTCAAAGTTTGTCTTAAAGTTTTAAATGGGAACTGTTGAAACTCAGGCCTTCGTTGGTACACCTCCATTGGGTCCATTCCATCTTTAATGCCGCCATCAATAATTTCTTCCTTCAAAAGGTGCCTGGCAAGACTGGTCACCCATTTCAGTTTTGCTTTCTTTGGGTTCTTGCAGGCTTCCAATAAGTTTTTAAGATTGGTCTTAAAATTGTTGAAGTTGTACAACTTGTATTCATGACACATGTCAAACACAGACTGCGCCTCCATGTCCTCATTGACTAATTTTGCAAGAATGTCTTTGCACAGGAGTTGTTTTGCCTTGCTGCTGCACCATGAAGGTGGTGTGCCCGATGGCTCAGGCTCAGAAATTGTACATGGGCTCGTGTAGTCCTCTTCTGAAATTGCACTAGCACCACTACTTACTGCTTTTGTCTTCGTCTGACATAGCAGCTAACAGCTGGCAGCTAGAATATGACAATAACCAATGTCTAACAATGTGTTCTGATGAGGATATAACTAGCTAGTAGTAGAATCCGCTGTCAGTAACAGCTATTTGATAGTTTCAGGAGTAGCTCTTGAAGCTGCGAAATAATTTCAAGAGTTTCAAGAGCTATCTCTTGAAACGCTTGAAACTCGCATGAAACTCTTGATACCTCTTGAAACTCGCTTGATACTCTTGAAACGCTTGAAACTCTTGAAACGCCCGGCGCGGTCATTCGAAGCGCCCGGCGTGAAATGACTGACGGGACTGACGCAAGCAGGAACTTTAGAAACTCCGAAACTCCGAAACACGACTGGAATTTTCTGTTATGGCAATTTACCGCACCTTGCTTTACTGTAACATACTAGTGCTCAGGCTGTAGGTGGTGGAAGTGTCAAATCATGGTGAAATCACTTTGGAACTGTTGTGCGTGCTGGGAAGATTCTGTACGAATTTAGAGATTCTCTAGCGCCAGGGGAGCTCTCAATCAGTCAGAAATTTGGCAAAGATCAACAACTTTGAAAAAAATGAACATTATTCACATGCACGGATCACCTGTGTATTTCCCACGGAATAATGAATACCTGTAGTTGAACAATCCATAATCTATATAGCCAAGTTGGTTGTCAAAAACCAACATGAATCCGACAGAGACGGAGCCCATCCTGGGTGGAGGAGACTCGTTGCGCGAGCCTCCGCCATCCTATCAACAACAGTTGTCGATGGCATCCACCTTCCAACCAAAGACTAACTCCTATTGGACTTCAGCCGTTGCTGCATATAGTAAATGGAAAGACAAGAATGAGCCGCCACCGCCGCAACCGACAGTAAAGAAACGAAAGAGCATGAGAAGAAAAACCTTATACAATTGGCAGACGTACCGGCCGGACGACGACTCCTGGCTGCACTTTGTGCGCTGGGTAATAGCCGGGGAGGCTCGCTATGTGCACGTTTCCGACGCTGCACTCTTCGAGTCACTCAGCAGCCTGGCTCGATGTCTCGTATTGCTACGGTCATACCAAACTAGATTCGGAATGCCCGAGAATGGAGATCTTCGTGACCAAGAGTACGTCTTACGCGAATGCGTGAAAGATCTCTATGCAGGAGGGGCACCGTTGTGGAGTTTGGAAGGCATCATGTCGAAAATGTCCCATGGTCTGACCGGGCATCCAAACATCAATTGGTTCTTTTTGCCGAAAAAGGTCTTTGTCTTTTCTCCTAGTAGTGGGGCAACTACCATGTTTAATATGGCACGTGGCTTTTCCATGCGCAAACTTGATGACATGGAAGTGGTTACGGTGAGGCTTGCCTCGTTTGCCAGCAACACGCGAGGGACAAGCGACATTCCCATGAGATTTCCCAACCATGACGAATTTGAACGGACAGCTCAAGCAGCAGAGGCGCGTATGCGATTCGTATCCGACTCTCAGACACAAGAAGAGCTTGCGGAGGAGATTCTCGACGTGGCATCACAAGGAAAGGGTTTATTTTACTTCTTTAATTGTGCGGAATACTACCAGAGCGTCAACGATAGCGAGGTGTCCGAGTTTTGGACTATTTCAAATGAGGATCGAGAGCTCTTCTCCCGCCTGGCTTGTCGAGAGGCAATGACAATGATCCGAGAGATTGATGCTGGTCAAAAGAAACAATTATACCCTCCGGTGGTAATTGTTGCCTTTAGAATGGTCGCCGCTGCTGGAGCCTGTGGCTTTTGGTATCGCGGTTCATGGATTGACATGTTCGTTTCGGGACTACTCGCCATTGTGGTGGCCATGATAGGCGAATGGAGTGTCCTGTCCAAGCAAGAGAAGCTCATTTTTGAGGTTATTGCAAGTTTTGTCGTTGGTTTGACGGCTAGCTTTGTGTCACTCTTATGGCCGCATAGAACATGTTTTGCCGCCATAGCTCTTTCTGGCATTATGGATTTGATGCAAGGCTTTCGGGTCGTGTATGCTATAATAGAGGTAATGAGCCGAAATGCTGTGGCAGGAACATCTGACCTTATGGAGGGTCTCCTATTTACTGGATTGGTGGCCTATGGCATGAGAGCAGGTCAAGTGACTGCTGCAGCTATATTTCGCACGGGTGATGTTGACGTTGAATTCCATCAGTGTTCCCACGGAATCAACGAATGGTGGTACTTGTTATTCGTCCCCCTTGCGGCCTTTTCATGGAGCGGCCTCTTCACCCCTAATTACAGCGACCTTCCACTTATGGCCTTACATGGAACAGGTGGTTACGCCATGAATTTCCTACTCAACAAGGCAGGCGTCAATGACAATATCAACAACTTTGTGTCGGCTATGTCTATATCGTTCTCCTCCGGGATTGTCTCGCGCTTCACTGGACGTCAAGCCATTGCATGCACGGTGGCAGGTCTCTATGTGCTATTGCCTGGGGCATACTTGGTGACCTCGCTCTATTCCCCAAATGTCGACAACAAGTTCTTTATGCAAATCATGCAGCGAGCTGTGGTCATTGGCATTGGTGCGTGGACAGGCTCGATTATGTGTTCACCAACAATACTGGGGTCGACCGGAGGTCTGCTATCGCAGCTGAGGACGGAAGGCAAGGGCCGTGACACGAGCTGGCAGCCAAATACGATGTTGTTCTTCTGAAAGCATAATGAGACTTGAAGGAAGGACATATGACCTTGGAAAAGCTTCAATTCGTATCATCATGGGCGACACAATGTCGGAGGCAATGGCGGCCGTGCTGGCCGAGCAGACAGCTTGTGTTCATGTCCGGCTATGGAGGCTTTTGGTGAATTTGAGAATTCAGTTGCTGGAACAGAACGGAGGTACTTGTCCGAGCTGGAAAGAATTGATCAAAGGAAGTGATGCAGGACCAACATTCATCGCATACTTGCACAATTTGAATCAGTGAATGTGTAAAACACAACCAATGCTCAAGGGCTTTGGGAGATGTTGACAACATTGATGGAAACTACTATCTTGTCAAGTGGACGACAAAAGTGAATAATAATTTCTTGTAGCAGATAGACATAATGTAGAAAGCAATTTTGAATGGGTGGAATAATTCTGGAATGTGGGTCTATTTTTTGTCAAAGAGAACCATTCATGGTCAACAATATCATGAACACATGCATGCTATCTTCTTGGGTTTTGATTGCCATTGAAAATGCTACCTCTGTGTGTCCTTGCATAGTTTTAGGTGAAGGAACTTTTCCACAGTGTCAAGCTTTTTGCTCAGATTGGATGGAAGATGCCTGCTCTTGTACTGTAGCTTCAGAATTACAACGGAAAGAGTTCTGGTGTCATGAGTTTACCCAGACAGGACCAAGACCAGAGAGACAGCCAGTCACCAGGACATTGGATTAAACCTGATTTACAGACAACAGAAACCACGGGGGCTGATGAGCAATCATTCCTCATTAGGAGCTAATGTGCTGTACAGAAACTTTGCATGTCTCCAAAAATGATGGCTTAATGTATGCTCCAACACTTCTAATGTTGTAAATTTGCAATGGCTCAGGGCCCACATTAAACTAGAGTACTAGCTAGTAGTACTAGTACCTGGTGCAGTACTGTGACACCGAACTAGTAGATAACTAGTAGCTGCTGGTAGAATATCAGTAGCACGTCCCGTTCGGTTTGCTCATGACTGAAATTGATTTCGTGAATGGGCCACAATCAGAATTGGAAGTTTTGTAAGCCGCACAAACTTGGACTCATTCGACTCACGCGACCCTTTCAATCCCTCACCTCGTTTCAGCCGACAGCAGGGTTTTGATGGGAAATGTGCGAGCACACCTTGAAGCATCATCGCAGACACAAACTATCGTACTTGTTCGTTGCGATACGAGTAACTCAAGTACTATCTTGTAGCAGACAGATAGAAGCGTTGGGTGTGTCAAATACTTGTATTACAGCCCGCAAGCTTCCGTAACAGGTAGCTGCAACCTGACGCCTACTACTATCTAGTATTGTGGCTTTGATTTGTCGTTCTCTTGCACGAAGGTTCGCTTGGAATCAAAGAACAAATCAAGCAAACACCCAATCAAGTTTTTCCTATCTCTGATCATCTTCAAGAAGCTGTGATCACAATCACACTTTGGAGCAATAGTTTGGTCGAAAACGAGACTCGCTGATTGACAGATACGCCGATGAGCAAGGACAAACACGCGCCATGAAGCAAACGAAAAAGGGCAGCCAAGATGCTCCTCTTGGAGACATTGCAATTGTGGAAGGCGGCAGCGCCGCCATCGTCAGTATGACCAGCAAGTTGCAGCCAAATAAGAAGGAACCAGTTCTAAAGAAAAAATCGGCGACTAACAACCAAAACAAAGCCATTAAACCAAAAAGTAGCAACAGCAAGGCAGAGCCAACCAAAAATTCAGGCGCTCTGGCACGGCAGAGTTCAGGTTCCACAGCAAGTACATGTGCCAGCTCCAAGAAGAAACGTGGCACCAGCAAGGCAGAGCCACCCTTTCCTTTTTATCGTGATGTGTCGAAAGCCACTGTTTCAGAAGGTTTTGAGTCCATTGTGAATTTATTGCGAGGGCGCAAGAATATTGTTGTTCTGACAGGAGCAGGTATTTATTTCTCTCGTATTCATTTGGGAAAATGGTTGGCAGTCGTGTGTGTTGGGAAGAGTGTAGTCCCTCAACGCCGGTCTTTCTTTTCTTTCTTTCCTCAGGAATCAGCGTTTCCTGCGGTATTCCTGATTTTCGCTCTAGGGGGAGCGGGCTGTACTCAACATTGGACACGCAGGTTAGTTGAATTTGTCATGTGTTTCAGGAATAATTATGTCTATTGGATACTCTAACATATGTAAACGTCGTACATCGTCCAAAGGAACTTGGTTTGACTTGTCCTGAAGATCTTTTCGATTGGGAGATGTTTCAAGAAGACCCCCGTCCATTTTTCAAATTCGCCCGCAATCTTTATTTTCCCTTGGGATGCGGAGACAGCACGCAGCGAGTCAGACCCAGTGACTCCCACAAGCTCTTGGCATTGTTGGAACAAAAGAAGATGTTACTTCGTGTATACAGTCAAAACATCGATGGATTGGAACAAGTTGCAGGAGTATCACCAAAGAAAATGGTCTATGCGCATGGATCGCTTCAATGGGCTACTTGCTGCAGATGCAAACACAAAGTGACTGCCAAGGAGATTGAACCTTCTATTTTGGAGCGAAGTGTTCCACTCTGTCAGGAACCCATTCAAGGTCGACGCAATGGCAGCCCTAATAGTAGTGTCAGTGTCAGTGGCAGGAGGGCCACCTCTCCACCCCAGTTGCAGCCTTCCAGAGGCAGGAAACGCCCACGCCATTTATCGGATGAGTTTGAGCCGAAACAAGAGGAGGGCAAGCCTATGACATGCAACGGCGTTCTCAAGCCCGGAGTAACTTTCTTTGGCGAGGCATTGAATGACACTGTGAGAAGAAGTCTCGAGTCAGATCGCAACAAAGTGGATGCTTTGATCGTCATTGGGACATCGCTTTCTGTGTACGTACTTTGTGACTACGTGAAATTTATTAGGTGGTCCTGTTGGACATGCTGTATTTTGTATATGCTCATCCAAGTATGTTTCTTCCTACACAATTTCAGCGCACCCATTTCGAAGGTCATTGGATATTTGCCGGGAAACATTCCTCGTATCCTAATCAACCGGGCGATTGTCCACCCCCCAAAGAGTAACGTGGAAGCGTCGGATGACAACGATAGCGACGACGACGAGGAAAGGGATTTTCGTGACGATTACGTCTTTGATGCGTACCTGTTAGGATATTGCGATGACGTGACGCGATTATTAGCGAAAAACCTTTTTTCTACTGATACCCGAGACGGAGAAGGCGACAAACCTGAAGAAAAACAAACGTTTTGCCAGCTTTTGTCCACCGTAAGAGAACGCAATTCCAGCAAAGTCGAGCTTGACGGTGCAGCTAGTGAGAATGGTGAGAATGATGATGATGCTGATGATGAGCAAAGTGTTGAGCCTGAAATGTTCAAGGCAGAAGATTGGGCTTTCTGCAAAGTTCCGGAGGAGCGCGTTGTCCTCTTTCATGGCGCAGAGCCTTCTCGGGGAAGTGGATATGGATATGATGGGGAGGAAGACGCCAACTCAGAGGTAACATTTCGAGAAGTTGCCCAGTGCGACGGTTGTTCCAAACGTATTGAGGGGATTATCCAAAAGTGTGTCGATTGCTTTGACTATGATTTATGCCAAAAGTGCTATCCAAAAATATCCAAAACTCACTACAATGGCGAGCATGTCTTTGCAGCCGAACCCGCTGCCGTGGTGGACGCTTGAGGCAACATGCTACCTAACAGATAATGATTGTGGTTTTGTAAACTTTAATATTAAATGAATTCTAGTATGTAAATTGAATGAATTGATTGTATGTAATGAGTGATTGCCAAATTGTCAGTGCTCCTCTATATTCGATGTTTCATTATGCCTTCGGAGGCATTCGCCCCCCTCGCAGAGCCGGGTTGTTGCTGCTTCCGGTACGTACCCGCCTGATGGGACTGATGCTTACCCTCTGCTTGCCAATCAGCGCGCTCTTCTTCGTTGCGTCTTGGTTGATACGAACAGAATCCTCAGCGTCACGAATTGCCTCGCGGATCGCCATGTCTTTGGCGTATTGGCTAAACTGTTCCGATGCCTGTTGAAGCAGCAGAGAATCGTCCTCGCAACCAGAGGTACAACCTTCTTGTTTTTGTTGCTTGATAACGTTTTGATAATCAAGGACTGTGCGAATAAAATATCTTTGCAGCTCCCGTCTGGTTTTGGATTGGAAGATTTCCAGCCCTCTCATCGAATCGTCTTGAGGTGGGTTAGGATGAGGAACTTGTCCAGCATTGTTGCCGAAAAGAACGTCATGTAGATCACGGCGAATCGATCTAAGCTCTAGTGGCGTATACCATCGGGCGGATGGATCCTGGCCGTTAGCGACGTTTGTCCATTTCAATTGTTGATCCTGCTGATAGAAGCTCTCAACCTCTTCGAGAGGTTCCGAAAACTGCACTCTCTTTGGCATCTTAAACTATTTCAAAAATTTAATGTATTCAGAGAAAGAGCTTTATCCGTGCATACCATGAGCCACAAATCCTGAATGGCGGGTCATTCATACAGATAATTGAATTGCAGTGAATTTATGCCAACAGATCGCAGCTTAGCCGTGGTGGTACAGTGTAGAAAAACTTGATCAATTGAGGTGTTCATCGGAATAATGTGAATTGGAACAGGAGGTGGCGACAAAATCTTTTTAGTTCGTACTCTGGAGGACAGTAATGATATCGACGGGGAAACAAAGGAGAACCTATTGTACACATTTTAATCTTAAGCCTTTTCGCGACCTTGGTTTCATCTTCTTTTTGCTAAAAAACGGTACTGGCCGATCGGTGGTTAGGAACAAACGGTACTGTGGTATCTAATGCTACGTGGAAAGGAGCGTACAACAGATGAGTATCTAGGTAGTAGTACTTGAACTAATTAATGCTTGATAGTAGAGCAGTCTGGTATGCAGGTAGGTAGTAAGAACTGTTAATTAGGTTGATAAATCCGGTGGAACTTTCAACGCACTACGACGAGTCTTGGATTTACTACTCCGTAGTAACCAATAGAGGTACAGCACAGTCAATACTACTAGCTAGTACGTGCTTCCAGGTACCGGTGCCTCCCGGTGCCTAGCTCCCGGCAGAACCAATGCAATCTACACGTATGATCCTGCATACATTTCTTCCAGGACTACCGTAGCTACTCTAGCTAGTACCTGTATGCTAATAGAACGAACACGTCGCAAGCCCCGGTAGCTGACGGCCGGTACTACTGCTACCGGTCAACGAGAATGCCAGCAAGTGTCGGTCAATTGGATTGAACTAGGTCGGTGACCAAATTCCCGGTTAGTTCTACAGGCTGCTTCATCAAGTACCGTAGACTCGTGGGTGGGATTGGCAAGTGCTATTCTAATTAGAGTGAACAACATCGTTGACCTGAGCTCCATGGGCGCGCAAGGTGTCACTATGCATGAGTGGCGCAGAATCAAGCAGAGATGTTAGATGCGCTTACTGCTTTTCGTCGTACAGAAAGATAGAATAGAAAGCAACTTACCGCAATGTGTCGCACGCTTTCAAAATGGATGAACGAGGTACTCCCTCGGTGTGATTTCGCAGACATCCGGCGATGTGGTCGTGGAATTCGCTTGCTGCATGTTTCATAGAGCCTGAAGGGGATCTATCGATTTCCTTCGCAAGCACTGAAAGTGTATCCAGAACAGTAGCTCTATCCTGCGATTTATCGCCAGCCTTTTCCAACGCAAATTGACGAACTATTAATCGACACCGAATGGCTTCCCTCTGCAACGCATGAGTCGCTGCGTGCTCCCGACTTGCTTCATCCCTTGTGTGCGCTTTTCCTTTGCTCTTGAGCTGTGCACGTTCGTTTGTATATTGTGCTACTGCATTTTCGTCGCCGATTTCCTTGGCACATTTTCTGAGCCATGTCAGATTGGTTAGCCTCGCTTGATGAAGCCGTTCAGCCTGGGTAGAAGACGACTCCTCGAGTTTTTCCAAAATTGATCGTTCTGCCTGGAGCATAGCAAGAGATTGCGCATGCCGACCTTGCGCATAAGCGACGCAGCCGAGCTCATGGAGGCAGCACGACACCTCGATGTGAATTGGATCTTTACAGTTTTCTTCTGGTGTTTCGACTGGTTTCGCGTATGCATACACATGTCTCCGTATCCTCAAGCATTCCGAAAAGTGTATCCAGGCATCCTCCAATTGCTCCCTTTGATGTGACAGAGCGCCTTGTTGAAATTTCACAGCCGCCACATTGATATGCATCGCACGCTCACCGTAGAGCTCAACGTAAAGCTCCAGGGCCCGTCTGAGGTAGAGCTCTGCCGTATCTAGCAATCCCTGGCGAATTGTTACTCTTGCTAGTTGTTTCAAAGTTGCAGCTCGTTGACCTATCTGTCGACTCAGCTTGAGAGCTTCTTGAAGCAACTCCTCAGCTTTGCAAAGAAGGGGCGGCTTTCTCGCAACATGAACTGCCGCAAGTTGGTGTAAGGTTGCTGCGCACTCCGCTTCAATTTCACCATCCTGGTCGTCAACTGTCCTGCGTTGATTCAGTGCCTTATTTAGATAAGTCTCCGCGGTGTCTAGGCTGTGCTTCTTGACCTCTAGAACTCCTAGTTCATGCAGGGTGTCAGCTACAAGGAGCTTGGCTGAGGCGTCCGCCTTGGCAAGCTTGTTTCGAATGCAGAGCGCAGCAAGCAAAGATTTCTCAGATTCTTCAAAGCTTCCCTGGTATCTAAAGACTCTACCAAGCTCGTGAAGAGCGTCAGCTCTGGCTTGCATAATGGACCGCTCAGATTCCTTTGCGCAAGCGACCATGTCGAAGATTTTGAGAGCCAGCTCAAGAGATGCTTGGGCCTCCAAAAATGCATTCAACGCCATTGCGGCGAAAATGCCGGCTTCCTTTGATAAAACCCCCGCCTTATATGCAGTTCCGCACACGTCTTGATCTCGTTCGGCTACATGCGATACCAATGACTTGACGTGCTCCACAACATAAAGAGAGTCCTGCCATGTCTCTGCTCGTTTGGGTTGAAAATGCCAGACCGTATTCATAGCTTCCACACAAATTCTCAGGTTCTGACAGCATTCCTCGTCTGAGTGCGCCATTCTCAGAGACTGGGCCAACAACCTGTGCATATTGCCCTTTCCGTCCCTTACAGTCAAGATAGAGAAAGATTTAAGAATATTCCAAACCAGATCAGATTGCTCGAACTCATCCACTGCCAGTCTACCGCTGCCGCTTCTACGAGGTGCTGGCGTTTTAGGTGGCCTGGAAGGTGAAGGTTTCGGTTTTGGCGGCGCCGCAGTTATGGCCACCGACACAGCGAGTGATAAGGAAGCAAACAGTCCCGCGCCATACCGAAATTTGCTATTGGCCGCGCGCAATGGCAACAACGTTGCGCCCCCGAATAGGAATCCTGTCAACAAAAAAAGCGTAGCCATTCTACTCGAGTATAGTTTTCCTTGCCATGACGAATCTAGTTGTAGCTGAAGTTGATGTTCCTCGTCAGCTCCATTCTTGGAAGATATCAAGGCGCGCAGCAATGCTTTTGTGATTTGGTCGGGACCGAGCCAACAAAGAAGTCTCAACAAGTCGGATGCGGTCGTGCTTTCATTCTCGATTGCTTTCAGGCTCAATGATAAACTTGCTGCCACGGTCAAGGAATAATCTTGCAGTCGCCCTGCCTGATGCCGAAGGAGTGATCTTCCAGTCTGCTCGGAGCGAAGATATCGTTCCAGGTATTCCACACAGGAAACATCACAACGGTGCATGTATGCTGCTGCCATTCCCAAAGCCAATGGTAGGTGTCCGAGGTTTTCACAAATTTCTTCTGCGGCAGATTGATTCTTCGGGTCGCCACTGACTGCTTGCGGCCCCAGTGACCGACAAAGCATTTCTTTTGATTCCAACGGACTCAAGCAACCCAAAACAAGCGACGTCGATGCACTGCTGCCTGACTCCATGTCTACAACACGACTTGTGATCAATACATGCCCCCTGGATCCACTGGCGGCACCTCTCGGGACAAACTTGTCCAGTAGATTTCGATCTTCCAAATTGTCAAATACCAACAGCCACGGCACCTGACATCGAAACAAGCGTGTCTTGACTTCACCAATCACTTCATCCGTGGAATTGTCCGTGTTGCTACTGGTTGCCGCGCTGTCCTTGTTGCCATTCGTAGTGGTTGACGTATTGACGTCTGCGAGATCGGCCAGCAATTGTCGGTAGTCCGCTACCAAGTTTTCCGCCGACTCGGCATTCAACCAAATGACCAAGCCAAAGGAAGCCGGGAAATGTCGATAACAGTACTCGGTACATGTCGAAGACTTGCCAACACCGCCCATGCCTTGGACACACAAATAATTGACGCCACCACCACTACCAAGTGACGATGCTGGTTGTTGTTGTTGTTGTTTGGTCAAGCGAGCATGTATTTGTCCCAACTCGACATCCCGACCTGTAAAATTTTGATTTCGTCGTGGCAAACTCCAAGTTCCTCGCATCCGTCGTAACAAAAAGGTCGATGCAAATTCTTCCGGGTGTCTCCGATCGGCATAGCGTGTTCGAGTCGAATGTTTTTGTAAGATGCGATCAATGATATCATAATCCTTGCGAAACAACCAGGGCCTCCTGGAAGAGGGCGTGTCATTTAAAAAGAATGGGCTCCAACCTTCTGTCGATAAGACAAAATCTTCGGCCATTTTCTCGCCACCATGTTCGAGACATCCTTGCAAGACGGTATCCACATAACTTTGAAGAAGAGGATGATTTTCATCTGGTGGTCGACATTGGGATGCTTGAGGGACGTAGATCCAAATTTTGTCCGATTCGGATAATTCAAAGGGTGCTGGTATTTTCTTATTACCGTTGTTGTTGGAGTGTTGTTGGTAATAGTCGTCACACAATTCAATATACTGTAGGGGAATGCGGACTTTATCGTAGCCCACTTCGCGGCGATCAAAGCCTGGCATCATGGACGTTGAAACTTGAAAGATGACACCATTCATTTTCACTGCTGCTGATGATGATCGTTGTTGTGGTTGTTGTTCTTGTGATGATGAAAGTGAAGAACGTATGACACCCAATGCCGTAAAGCCAGTCGTCGAACGAAAATTCCAGCGACGCTCATATCCAAAGTCTGGATGGATCTGCACCACGCGTCCTTGGAGTGCCTTGACCTCAGCACTGCTACTACGTTTGCTGCTGCTTTCGAGCCACGGGGCATGCGTACTCGAGTTCATGATGGAACCAAATCCAAAAATGTATTCGTACTCCTCATTGTCAACATCATCATCATGCTCGTCATTAGTATCTTGAGGATTATCGTTGTTATTGGAAGTCATGCTGATGGCAAAAATGAATCTAAAAGATACTAGAGATCCCCGTCAGAAGCTACAGTACCTATATATAGAGGTGTTTAGAAGGACACTAGCTAGACCAGATACCTGTCTCTTATACACATCTCCGAGCCCACGAGACTAAGGCGAATCTCGTATGCCGTCTTCTGCTTGAAAA
>ENA-ORBV01012516-ORBV01012516.1-microbial-mat-metagenome-genome-assembly--contig:-NODE-12516-length-13070-cov-3.788655_pt1 | contig 13070 bp, 9 predicted proteins | sample MGYA00237777_ERZ505514 | MGnify/ENA primary metagenome ERZ505514 (study PRJEB26160, sample SAMN06269048) | microbial mat metagenome | isolation source: Oligotrophic lake microbial mat | place...
ATGATACGGCGACCACCGAGATCTACACCTCTCTATTCGTCGGCAGCGTCAGATGTGTATAAGAGACAGGTTTACACCATACCATGACTGTACATGTTGCGTGCTTTATTTGCAACCCTTCATTATTTCCACTTCGGAGATTTACTGTACATTGCGCCCCCCTTCACCCCGAAGCCACACTTTGAACTTTTACTATTACGTACACTGCTAGATATAGAAGCAAAATAGCTACATACAGCTTATTATAAAATAACAGTAGGTGCTGACGCCAATGAAACAACGACACTAAAAACAAACCAGAACAACGAAACGCCAATTTATTGAATGAATCCTTTGGACCTCCTACGAGGAGGAGGAGGAATTCCACAAGTCCCTTCTCTGAGCGATCACACCTACGAGTCGCTTCGGTACTATGACAATTTACGACGCCGCGACTCCAATGGATACATTACAGCAGAACTGCACAATGATGCCCAAAATCTGAGTCAATCGAGCAATGTCATTCGCATGATTTTATTGGAACACAGTTCAAGTACAGGCACAGGCACAGGCACTGCCACTGCTACTACGACAGACACTACTACTCCAATAGACGCTGCCAACAACAACAACAACAACAACAACAACAACAGGTATACCGTCTCCGAGATGCGATTGTGCCATTTGACGAGCATGTTGCCCACCACGAGTGACGCACTCGGAACCTTGCAGGCAGATTATGGACTGTACACCGAAGGAGCTGGATTGTTGGCCTTGTTGCATTTCAATGCCCGCGATGCTAGCATAGTGGGGGAGGAAGACATGGCGCGACTCGAAGAGTGCAATGTCCGATGGACCATGGACTTTGGGAATACCCAATTTTCGCCGATGGAAGCCTGTCGCGTTTTATCGCAAGACGTGGAAGAGTACGGACGTCCTCATTCGGTGGAACAACCCCATCCCATTGCCTTGGTGGGGGCCACGCGCAGTGCCGTGTCCGGACCATTATCGACATTGGGCAGTGTTTATGATTTGCCCGTCGTGAGTTATGGTTCCACGTCGTCGCAATTAAGTTCGCGCTCGTCCTATCCCTTATTTGGACGGACGGTCCCGACCAGTCAAGGCGATGCCGTGGCGGCCGTCCAGTACCTGCGCGAAGTTCTTGGAGTGACCCATTTGGGAGTCATTTTTGTCAAGGACAATTTTGGATCCGATTTTCATTTGGCGTTTGACAATGCCGCCAAGAGCTTGGAACCGCCCATGAAACTGGTCAGCAGTCCCTACGATCCCAATGATTTGTCGGGCTCCCTCTCGCTCGAACGCGCTGTTCAACGATTAAAAGATTCGGGGTACACATTCTTTTTTGGCATCATTAGCACGCCTACCTTTGATCAAGTTATGCGACAAGCCTTTGCCTTGAACATGACGGGACCAGGATATACCTGGATTCAACAATCCGGGTCGGGACAAATCTTGTCGGAGGATTATTATTATGACGCCGACACCGACGCCGATTTGGCCGCGGCGGTGAGTGGCATGGGCGTCATTGCGCTCAATATTGAAGCCAATCCCAAATTTGATGCCGCCTGGAGGATGTTGGAATCCAACACGGCCATCAAGGAGTATTTTACATCCCAACAAAATCGCATCAGCAGTGCTCCATTGAATTTTACGGGCTTTCAATTTTATGAGACACCCACGTATTGGGAATATTTGCAATATGACGCCATTATGGCCTTGGGATTTGCGGCCTGTGAATCCGAACACGAGTTTTTTACCGGCACGCAATTGTTTGATACCATGATGAAGACCGTCTTTCAGGGTGCTACAGGAAGGGTGGAATTTGATGCCAACTCTGGAACTCGAAAACCATCCAGTTTATCCTACAAAATTACCAATGTCGTGGCACGACCACCCGACGACCAAAATCGAATTTATTTTGATATTGCCGATACCATGGCCCAACGACCGGAACTCAACAACACCTGGGTCACCATGGACAATGCACCACCCTATATCTATGCCGATGGGACTTCCAATCCACCACCCGCGTTGCCTCCTTTGGAAAATGTCAATGACAATTGGATTGGGTCTTCCTATCGCATTACGGGGCTGACTCTGGCGGCCTTGTGTATGCTGCTGTCCATGGGATGCGCCACGTGGGTTGTGGTGAAACGCAATTCTCAAGTGGTACGCTTTGCCCAACCCTTCTTTTTGCAGCTGGTATGTGCCGGAACCTTTTTGATGGCACTGGCGATTGTGCCCATGAGTTGGCAAGAACCCACGTCGTTGACGGTGTTGGATATTGGGTGCATGGCCACGCCATGGTTGTTTTCGTGTGGCTTTGTCGTGTCCTTTTCCGCCCTCTTATCCAAGACCCTTCGGATCGTGCAGTTGATGAGCCTGGGCAATTCCTTTCGACGAGTGGCGGTCACGGTCAAGGATGTCTTGCGCCCCATGGCGGCGTTGACCACTCTCAATGTCACCATTTTGATTGCCTGGACCGTGGTGGCGCCACTCAAATGGACGCGTATTCCCATGAAAAGCGTGGATGAATACGGTCGAAGTACCGAAAGTTATGGAACCTGCAGTCCCGAAAAAGAATGGGAGTCCAACATCTTTTTGGGTCTGCTGGTGGGCGTCAATGCCCTGGCGCTCTTCGCTGCCAATGTCATGAATATACGAGCTCGGAAAATTGCACGGGCCTTGCACGAAGCGAGCGAAATTATGATCACCATGGCCATCATGATGGAGGCGTTTCTGATTGGAACGCCCGCCATGATTGTCGTCAAGGATAATCCCTCGTCCAATTTCTTGATCCGATCCTTGCTGATATCCATCATTTGTGGGGCCATTTTGTGTACCATTTTTCTCCCCAAGATTCTGCAAAAGGCGCGGGCACCGGCAGTGTCTCGGCATTCCGATTTTTCCTCCGGACCCAAAAGGGGGACCGTCGCCGCCATTCGAAGTCAGGCGGCACTGAGTCAGGCTGCAGGAAGCCGGCACAGCGGGTTGAGTCAACACAGTCAGATTGCGTTGAGCCAGGCTGGATCCTCGGGACTCGAGCCCAATCCCGACGGATCCGTCGATCTGAAGTTCATTGAGAAAGTCGCCCGCGAGATCGCACCGTGCATCAAGAGCTACAAGGTCATCGTCGATAAATCCACGGTGCCGGTAAAGACCGGCGAAAAGGTGGCTGAGACGATCCTGCGCTACGCTCCCGAAGCGGCCTTCGACGTCGTTTCAAATCCCGAATTCCTCCGCGAGGGTTCGGCTGTCGCCGATCTCATGAAACCCGACCGAATCGTCTTCGGATCGAACAGCGATCGGGCCTCCGCTCTCATGAAGAAGGTCTACGAACCCTTCGTCGCGCCACTCCTCGTCACCGACATCAACGACCAGACCTCGCTCCTCCTCGTGCAAGGCGACGACGCCTTCCTGCAAACGATCGACTACCCACTGCGCAGCCCGCACATCTGGGAACTCGCCGGCGTCGTCTCGCGCAAAAAGCAGCTCCTCCCCTACCTGCTCCACTGCCTCGCGCAGATGGACTCCGCAGGCCGCAAATAACCGGCGCTACCGCCACACCGGCTCTTCCTCAAAACCCGGGCGACCGATGAGTAATTCGTGCGGTCCGTACTGGCCCTTGTAAGCGGTCGAAGGACACTCCGCCACGCGATAGCCGAGATACAGATGCGCGCAGCCGCGCTGGCGCGCCCATTCGATCTCAAAAAGCACGCTGGCCACGCCGGGCGACCACGGCGCGGCATCGGGGTGATAGAAAAAATAGATCGAGCTGACCGCGTGCGGCGTGACATCGATCAGGCCCAGCGCGATCAGCCGCGAGCCATCGTAGTAGGCCATCTCCCGCGCGCAGGGGTTGGGCGGGCAGAAAGTCGCCGCGTATTCATCTGCGCCCATCGGGCTCGGATTCCAGCCGCGTGTTTCCTCCCGCATCGCATGCCACGCCTGAAAAAGTTCGAGCCGCTCCACGTCCACCCGCGGCGCCCCCACAGCCACGCGCAGGTGCCCACACTTTCGCCACGCGCGGCGCTGGCTCTTCGTCGGCACAAAGTCCGCGACCGGAATCCGCAGCGACACACACTCCATGCAGCCCACACACTCCGGGCGGAAATACTGCACGCCAAAACGCCGCCAGCCGCGAACCAGCATGGCCTCATGTTCTTCGGGCGAGACCTCGGTGAGAATCCGGTAATCAGTCGTCGCCGCCCGGCCCGCCAAGTACGGGCAGGACTCATCCTGCAGCGCTTGCCAATGCTGCCGGGCCATTTTCCTCCGATCAGCGCTGCGGGGTTTCCGCCTTGTCCAGATAGACTTGGCGCTTCAGCAACTCACTCACCCCGCCCTTGTTGTTCATCAGCGCCTTCATGTTCCAGTGAATGTGCCCCGGCGCGCCGCCATTCAGCTCGCCCTGCCGCGTGAGCTCGATCTGCCGCGCCATCTCACCAGCCGGTCGACTCGACCCCACGCGCTCCGTGGCGATGCCCGGCCAGATCGGTTTCCCCGCACGGCTCTGCTGCCGCCACCAATTCAGCAGCACCGGGAAACTCTGCTTCGCCGGCTCGATCGACCAGTAGAGCTGCGGCGCGAGATAATCGCACCAGCCCTGCGCCAGCCAATGACGCGAATCCGCGAAAAGCTGATCGAAAGAATCGAGCCCGGCCTGTGTCGTCTCCGGCACCCCCGGCCGCCAGATGCCAAACGGGCTGATGCCCACACGCACCGACGGCTTCACGCCCTTCACCCCGCGATACATCGCCTCGATGAAACGATTCACATTATCCCTCCGCCAATCCGCGCGGCTCATCCCGCTCGACGCGCCATAACGCTGCCAGCTCGTCTCGTCGGGAAACGACGCGCCACCCACCGGATAGGGGTAAAAATAGTCGTCGATATGCAGGCCATCGATGTCGTAACGCCGGACCACATCGAGCATCACCTCGAGCACGTAACGCCGCGCCTCCGGCACTCCGGGATCGATGTAGCGCTGCCCGGCGTAAGTGCGAACCCACTCGGGATGCGTCTGCGTCACGTGATTCGAAGCGAAAGGCCCGGTCGTCTTCGTGGAAGCGCGAAAGGGGTTGAACCACGCGTGCAGTTCGATGCCGCGCGCGTGCGCTTCGGCGATGGCGTAGGAGAGCGGGTCGTAGCCTGGGTCGGCACCCTGGCGTCCACTCAGGAAGACCGACCACGGCTCGCGATCCGAGGCGTAGAGAGCATCGGAAGCCGGGCGCACCTGGAAGAGAATCGCGTTGAGTTTGAGCGATTGCGCGCGGTCCAGGATGGCTCTCAGCTCACCCTTTTGCACCGCCGCCGGCAGACCCGGCTTCGACGGCCAGTCGAGATTATGCACCGTCGCCACCCACGCCCCGCGGAATTCCGGCGCCGCGCGCAGCGGAGCGAAGGCAGCGAGCAAGGCAAGGAGGGAAAGTGAGAGAGTCTTCATCAGGCGGTGATTCGTTTGACTGTAGTGAGCGTGCGCCGAATTTCCATCTCCATGCCAGCTCCCCCCGCCGAACTTTCGCCCGTCTTTGCGTGGTTCGCGGAGAAGTATGGCGAGCCGACTCCGGCGCAGCAGGCCGCGTGGCCCCGCCTCGCACGCGGCGAAAATCTCCTGCTCGCTTCGCCGACTGGCACGGGCAAGACGTTCGCCGCTTTCCTCGGCGTGCTCGATCAGCTCGCGCAGGATCACGCTGCGGGGAAATTGCGCGACACAATCCAGTGCGTCTACATCTCGCCGCTCCGCGCGCTGAGCTACGACCTGGAGAAAAATCTACGCGAGCCGCTGCAGGAGATCTTCGGCGAAAAGCCGCCAATCCGCATCGAACTGCGCAGCGGCGACACCACCGCCAGCCAACGCGCGAAGCAATTCACCAAACCGCCGCACATCCTGCTCACCACACCGGAGAGTCTGTGCGTCCTGCTCAGCCAGGAGAAGTGGCTCGCCCCGCTGGCCAGCGTCCGCTGGGTGATCGTCGATGAAATCCACGCACTCGCCGAAAACAAACGCGGCGCCCATCTCGCGCTCAGCCTCGAGCGGCTCGCGGAGGGACGCGAAAAACTCCAGCGCATCGGCCTCTCGGCCACGGTTTCGCCCTTGCCCGAGGTCGCCCGTTTCCTCGTCGGCACCCACGGCGAGTGCGCGATCCTCGACGTGGCGTCGGCCAAGAAAATCGAGCTCAGCGTCCACACGCCACTGCGCAAGAACCCCTATCCCGAGGCCGGCTACACCGGCCAGCGGCTCGTGCGCGAGCTGGGCGGGCTGATCCGCAAACACCAAACCACGCTCGTCTTTTGCAACACCCGCTCCGGCGCCGAGGCCACGACCTTCTGGCTGCGCCAAAGCTTTCCCGATCTCGCAGACGTCATCGAATGTCACCACGCCTCGCTCGAGCGCGACGTCCGGCGCGAGGTCGAGGATCGGCTCAAGCGCGGTGAACTGCGCGCCGTCGTCTGCTCGACCAGCCTCGAACTCGGAATCGACATCGGCGCCGTCGAGCTTGTCGTCATGATGTCCACGCCGAAAGGCGTGAGCAAAGCGCTCCAGCGTGCAGGCCGGGCGGGACACAACATCCACTCCGTGAGCCGCGGAGTGCTCATGGCGACCAATGTGAGCGACCTCGTGGAATCCTGCGCCACCGTCCTTCTCGCCCGCACCCGGCATCTCGACGACGTGCGCCTGCCGCATTCGCCGCTCGATGTCCTCGCCCAGCATCTCGTGAGCATGGGTTGCACCGCCTACTGGACGCGCGCCGACGCGCTCGCGCTCATCCGCCGCGCCTATCCCTTTCACGATCTCGCCACCGAAGACTTCGACGCCGTGCTCGATTACCTCGCCGGCGGCGGTCAGTCGCTCCGCCGACAATACAGCGAAGTCTTCGGCAAGATCGAACTCGATGACGAAGGCTTCCGCACCCGCGATGGCCGGGTGCGCCGCGACTTCCTGCAAAACATCGGCGTGATTCCCAACGTCGGTCAGGTGCGCGTGCGGTTGAAAAACAAGGCGCTTGGCAGCGTCGAGGAATCCTTCATCCGCCAGCTCCGGATCGGCGATGTCTTCATGGTCGCGGGCCGTCCCGTGCGGCTGGAAAAGGTCAGCCAGATGGAAGCATGGGTCGCGCGCGCCGATGGCGCGCTGCCGACCGTCCCACGCTGGAATGCCAACAAGATGCCGCTCTCAAATCGTGTGGCGCAGGAGATCGAAGCATTCCGCGGAGAGCTCCGCGACGCACTCGTCACCGGCACGCCGGACCTCATCAGTTGGGTCGCGGGTCGGCTCGATTGCGGCAAAGCGAATGCCGACATCATCCTGCGCACGCACCTCGCCCAGCACGAACTCTCCGAGATCCCGACCGCCGACTGCCTGCTCGTGGAGGAGCTCAACGATAAAGATCAACCCGGCCTGCACTACTTCTTTCACTCACTCATCGGTCGCGCGTCCAACGACGCCCTCGCCCGCATCGTCACCGCGCGCCTCAGCCGGCTCCGTGGTGGCAATGCCGTGGCCACGCCGCACGACTACGGCTTCGTCCTCACCGTCGAACGACGCCAGCGTTTTACCGAGGACGAGATTCCCGCTTTGCTGAAGATCGAAGGCGCGGACCTCGCGCTCGACGAATCGCTGCGCCAGTCGGAGATGCTCAAGTATCATTTCCGCAACGCCGCCCAGACCGGCCTCATGGTCTATCGCAATTTTTTCAACCAGCGGAAATCCGTGAAGAAACTCCAGTGGTCCACCGAGGTCATCTTCAACGTGCTCCAGCAGCACGAGCCGGATCATGTGCTCATGCGAGAAGCGCGGCGCGACACTTTGCAAAGCTTCATCGATACCGAGGGCGCGCACGCCTTCCTCACCGCGCAAGCCACACGCCCCGTGCGGCTCCGCAAACTCACGCGCGTGCCGCCGCTGTCGTTTGCGATGTATGCCACGAAGATCAAGGAAGCGCTGCTCGTCGAGGATCCTTACGAAACAATGGAACGGCTCTACCACCAGTGGTGGAGCGAGATCGAACATGGACCGCAGCCGGCTCGAGCTTGAACCCGGGCTGTGGCTCGACGCGGAGCGCGCCGTGTGGCTGGAAAAGCCGCGCGTGCTCGCCGTCGCGGACCTGCATCTCGGTTACGCGTGGGCGCATCGTGCGGAGGGAAATCTTCTGCCGATCAGCGCGCAGGAAGACACCACCGAACGGCTGATCCGGCTCATCGATCGTTATCAGCCAAACGAAGTCGTGATCCTCGGCGACGTCGTCCATCGCGCCATGGACGCTCCCGCCCTGCACACCGAGTTGCGCTGGCTCGCGCTGAATGTCGGCGAACGCGCGCGGCTCCGCCTGATCGGCGGGAATCACGACCGGCAACTCGCGGCGACGCTGGCTGCCGCGGGCATCGCGCTGGAGATCGACGAGGCTATCGAAATCGGCCCGCACGTTTTGCTCCACGGCGACGAACGCCACGCCAAAGCCGCGCAGGAGCGGCTCGCCCGGCATGGCGCCCTCAATGGTCGCGTGATCCTCGGACACGAGCACCCGGCGATCACTCTCGGCGACGGCGTCGCCTCACGCGCGAAGTGCCCGTGCTTTCTTGTCGGGCCGGGCGTGCTGGTCGTGCCGGCGTTTTCCGCGTGGGCCGCGGGGACCGAAGCGCGCGACGGGCAATTTCTTTCACCCTACCCGAGGCTCGCACCTCCGACGCACGCCATCGCCATTCTCGCGGGCAAGCTGCTGCCGGTGCCGCGTTGAGCCACGCTTGCGCCACGGGGAAAATTCGGGCGAGGTATGCCGCAGATGCCGCCGATCCGTTTTTACCTTCCCGACCCGATCCCGCCGGACATGCCGTCGTCCCCGGATGTCTATTGGCTGGGCTTTCGCGGGAAGATGCGGAGCGGCGTGTATGCGTGGATCGTGCAAACTTTCCAGTGGCTGCAGCGCGCGGGTTTCCCCTGCAAATTGACGAGCGAAATCCCCACGGACGGAATCTTCGTCGCACATCGCAAGTCGGTGCCGCGCGATTTCGTTCCACCACCGGGCGTGCTCTTTGTCTGCCTTCGCGCCGATGCCACGTTTCAACCCCATGCCCACCTGCACGTGGTCCTAAACCGGCGCGCGCTCCGTCGGTGGTATCCGTCTTTCTACATGCCGCACTGGCCTCAGCCGGGCCTGCTTCCGCGTGATCCGGCCCGCGGCGATCGCTGGGAAAATGCCGCATTCTTCGGCGATCCCGCGTCTTTCACGAGCGAGATGAGCGGTGCAGCGTGGGAAGCGACGTTGCGCGAACTCGAACTGCGCTGGCACTTCGTCCCGCCGGAAAAGTGGCACGACTTCCGGGAAGTCGACGTGATCGTCGCCGCGCGCAGCTTCGACAATCATCGCCACGAAAACAAACCGCCGACGAAGCTCTTTAACGCCTGGCGCGCGGGTGTGCCAGCGGTGCTCGGCCGCGAATCCGCTTTCCAGCAGGAACGCCGAAGCGATCTCGATTACCTCGAAGTGCATTCTTTCGGCGAAGTGATCGAAGCCTTGCGCCGGCTAAAGAATGATCCGGCGCTACGCCGCGCGATGACAGCGAACGGACTTGAGCGCGGCCATGAACTTCGGCAGGTCGAGGTTGCCCGTGCCGATGATCACGTCGGTAGAGTTGCGGGCGCGGTCGAAAGTGAAGTCTTTAATGTGCACGCCGTGGACGCGGCTACCGAACTCCTCGACCCACTTGACGGGGTTTTGCTTGGCGTCGAGGGCCCAGGCGGTGTCAATGTGCACCCCGATCCGCGGGCTGGTTTTAGAAAACACGTACTTTAGGATGGTGTCGTTGCCCAGCCAGTCGTAGCCGCCGTGGTTGTGAATACCCAACTTGAGGTCGTACTGCTCGGCAAGCTTGTCAATGTTCTTGAGCTTGCCCTCGAAGAGCGCGTCGGGGCTGAAGGAGATCGACATGTTTTTGATCCCGGCGGCTTTGCAGAACTCGAACTTGGGGCGGTCCTTTGTTTCGTCGCCGGATATCCACTCGACGCCGATGCAAACGATCTTGACGCCGGCGTCGGCGAACTGCTTGACGGTGGAGGGGTAGGTGGAGGGGTCGTTAAAGTTGGCGTGCACCCCGCAGAGCTCGGTGGCGGTAACGCCGGCGGCTTTGAGTTGTGTGAAAAATTCGGGCAGCGCTTTGAAGTGCCGGAAGCACCAGGATTGGATTGCGATGGGCTGGTTCATGTTCATCTCCGAATTGCTCCCGTTTACCTAAGGACGCGTGTGACTGTGCACCGCCGGGCGAGGGAGCACCGGCTTGGCAGTGCGCAGTCACACTAGGTCGGCTTGGATCATCAATTTCTCGATGGTCTCAAGGGTTCCGTGTTGGCCACACCAGTTTCGCATGTAGGCCACATCAAGCTTTCCGGTTTGTACGGCGAGGACGTCGGCGACATCGTCGATGTCATTTTGCCTGCCCGGCACGCGCAACCATCGAAGCTTGGTTATGACGACGTTCTCGGGCGATGGAAGCCACACCTCCACGCCATCCAACATACCCCTTCTCCGACGGGAGAAGCGCTGCGTGTCGTGGGCATCGGAGCTGAGGTGAAACACCTCGATCTTGAACACGGTTGATTTGTGATAGATGACGTTCTTGGTCGTCGAGGTGATGGTTTCGAGGCTCATTTGCGGCTCGAACCGAAAGTCCGGACCCAGTCTCTCACCCAACAGGCGAGCGATGTCGTGGTCGGACTGACCAAGGACGCCTACGTCCTTGGTCGACCGTGGGATTCCGTAGGCATTGCTTGAGAACGACCCGACGAGCATGCAGGCGACACCCTCGGCGTCGAGCGCAGAGACGAGAGAGATCACGACCTGATTCGGCGTTGCGGTCATGACGCTCCGGTGGTCGACACGGCTCGGGCTGGGCGGCGCTCTCCGATGGCGAGGCGTCGGCGAAGTTCGAACATCGCGTCCGCGTCCGAGATGCCGGGGTTTTGGCATTTGATTCCGGAGATCGTAATCGAGCAGGCGTAGTCGAAGAGGGGGCCGCCCTCGGACACGCGCTCGTCGACCGTCATTCGCCGTGCGCGGGCCACCCGCTCGCGGCGGATCGACTTGGAAACACTGTCAATGTCCTCTTCCATGTTCCCCAAATTGTAGCACGCGGTCGGTGATCCATCGCAAGGCCGACTACAGCGCCTCGAAGAAGTCGTTCCCCTTGTCGTCGACCACGATGAACGCGGGGAAGTCCACGACCTCGATCTTCCGAACCGCCTCCATCCCCATGTCCTCGAAGTCCACCAGCTCGACTTTGCGAATGTTCGACTGCGCGAGAATCGCAGCCGGGCCGCCGATGCTGCCGAGGTAGAACCCGCCGTGCTTGCGACAGGCGTCGGTGACGGCGTTGGATCGGTTGCCCTTGGCGAGCATGATCAGCGAGCCGCCGAGGGCTTGGAACTGGTCGACGAACGAGTCCATCCTGCCGGCTGTGGTCGGGCCGAAGCTGCCGGTGGGCATCCCCTCCGGGGTCTTGGCCGGGCCGGCGTAGTACACGGGGTGGTCCTTGAAGTACTGCGGCATGGGCTGACCCGCGTCGATCATCTGCTTGAGCCGCGCGTGCGCCGCGTCTCGGGCGACGATCAGCGTTCCAGTCAGCTCGACGCGCGTCTTGACTGGAAATTGGGACAGCACCCGCCGCACCGCCTCCATCCCGAGGTCGAGGTTCACCTTCACTGGCGGGGCGAGCTCGGGCTTGTCGGCGGGAAGAAACCGCCCGGGATTGGTCTCGAGCTGCTCGAGAAACACGCCGTCGGCGGTGATCTTGGCTTTGATCTGCCGGTCAGCCGAGCACGACACACCCAAGCCAATCGGCATGCTGGCCGCGTGTCGCGGCATCCGGACCACGCGCACGTCATGCGCGAAGTACTTCCCGCCGAACTGCGCCCCGATCTTCGATTCCTGCGCGATCTTGAGAATCCGCTTCTCCCATGCCGTGTCGCGAAACGCCCGCCCGCCCGGGCTGCCGGTGGTGGGCAGGTGGTCGTAGTACCCGCAGGAGGCGAGCTTGACGGTTTTGAGATTGGCTTCGGCGCTCGTCCCACCCACCACCAGCGCAAGGTGATACGGAGGGCAGGCGCTCGTGCCGATGTCCTTCAGCTTCCCCCGCACGAACGCCTCGAGGTCCTTCTCATTGAGCACCGCCGGCGTCGACTGAAACAGGTACGCCTTGTTCGCGCTCCCACCCCCCTTGGCGATGAACAGAAAGTCGTACTCGTCCGCGTGCTCCGGCGTCGTATCGGCGTACAGGTCGACCTGGGCGGGGAGGTTGCTCGCCGTGTTCTTCTCCTTGAACATCTCCAGCGGCGCGATCTGAGAGTATCGCAGGCACTTCTCCTGATACGTCTCCCAAATGCCGTGAGAGATCGCGCGGACGTCGTCGCCGTCGGTTAGGACGCGCTGTCCCTTTTTCCCCATGACGATGGCCGTGCCGGTGTCCTGGCAGGTGGGAAGGTTGCCGGCTGCGGCCACCACCGCGTTCTGCAGGTGGGTGTAGATGACGAACCGGTCGTTGTCGGAGGCTTCGGGGTCTTTGAGTTCCTCGGCGAGCTGCTTGAGGTGGGCTGTGCGCAGGTAGAACGAGATGTCGACAAACGCCTGCCGCGACAGCAGCCGCAGCGCCTCCTGCGCCACCCTTAGGTACGACGCCCCGTCGACCTGTACCCGCTCGACCAAGCCCGCCGGCTCGGCGATCTTGCGGTACTCGGTCGTGTCGTGGCCGAGCTGCACGATCGGCTCGTAAGCGAACTCGGCGGCGGCTGGCTTGACGCTCGTTTTCCCGTCCATTGCGGTTCTCCTGTGTGTCAAACGAGTGTAGGTAAACCGCCAGTAGGAGGAAGGGGGCACTCTGTGGCGTCGCGGCGCAGCGGGCGGGGAAAGGTCGATTGGTTTCATTTGAGCGAGCGACCGCATTGCGTGTGCTGGCCAAAGGGCGCCACCGGCACCGAAACCGCCATCACCGTCGCCCCCGTTTCAACCTCAACCGCCGAGCTGGTAGTCCGCATGGCCAGCAAAGTCGTATCGACCGCAGTCGTCATTCCCGAGCTGGGC
>ENA-ORBV01012517-ORBV01012517.1-microbial-mat-metagenome-genome-assembly--contig:-NODE-12517-length-13070-cov-3.281459_pt1 | contig 13070 bp, 18 predicted proteins | sample MGYA00237777_ERZ505514 | MGnify/ENA primary metagenome ERZ505514 (study PRJEB26160, sample SAMN06269048) | microbial mat metagenome | isolation source: Oligotrophic lake microbial mat | place...
CACACACACACACACACACACACAAACACACACACACACACACACACACACACACACACACACGCACGCAAGTATTCCTCGTAAACATCAACTGAAATCGCTCGTGCGCCTACAGTACTCGCACGGAGGCCATCTGCTACTAGTAGCGTCAGGCAGTACAATCTACCTGCTGGATGCACTGACTCTGCACGTGCAGCACACCTTCATGGGCAATGTGGCGGTGGTACATGCCATACGCTGGGCAGAGGATGATACCATGTTTGGTACGTGTATGGTTTCATGCGGTCTCGTTCTTAGCTCACTAACGTTTGCATTCTGTTTGCAATCCGTGCGATTCCACAACAGCATCTGTGGCCGCAGATGGCACCGTGTACGCATGGGATGTGCATTCGCAGAAGAGAGTCCATGATCACGTTGATCGGCGTACGTCACATGCTTCCGGCTGTGTCGTTTGGAGTGGTGTTTCAAAAATTCGTGTTTGGAATTTTCAATGCTCATCCAGGCGTCAGCTTTCACGATGTGGTGATCGACCTCTCGGCTCAGCGCACCATCCGATCCACAGTGGATATGGAAGACAAGGAGAGGAGGTATGACCAGACTATCTGGATATGTGATGTCTCCTTGTGGTATGACCCCAGGCAGCTCCAGCGTGGTTTACTCGATTCATAATTAACGATGTTTTGTGCCTGAATATGTGTGCAGTCGAAAACTCGGCGACGTCCCTGTGCTGTTGATGGCAGGCGATGGGCGGGTGAGTAGATTGCTTCTGAGAGAGCGTGTGATTTGTGCGCACTCATTTGAGGCCTGTACTCCTGGGTTGAACAGGAAACATCCTATTTGCAATGCCTGCACGGTGACAACACGGCTTCAGGAGTGCAGGCTGATGAAGTAGCTTTATCTTCATTATCCATCACAAGACTGGTACAGCTTTGGGCTTCATCGGTGTAATCAATATCACTGGGGCTGATTCAGTCTTCACTCATTATGTTGTATAGGTCCTGGATGTATCCAGATCATGTCTGATCGTGGGTACCAAGTCAGGCTGGGTAATGCTATTCAAGTGGCCCTTACAAGCTCCAGGTACTCGCATTACCTCAATTACTGTACTTCAGAGGCAAGCGTTCTGATGCTCTCCTCTCTGCGTGTTCATTGCAGATCCTGCATCTGGATCGTCTTGCATGAAAGCCAGCTGCTACGCCCGTTATCCAGTGCATCAAGGTATGTCACCCGGCTTGATCCCGTGCAATCTTGTCGATGTCCGTATTGTCACTTTAACATTTTATCTGCTCCCCTTTTGACAAATGTATAGGCGCTGTACGAGATATCAAGCTCATGAAGGTATTTATCCAGCTCTGTAATGGGACAACAAACGATTTGAGTGCTCATATACTCACATCATCCTATCTGGGACTGCATTCAGGGCACTGGTGTACTGTACACGTTCGGCGATGATGGTCACGTATTCGTTCTCGACGCTCGAAAGGCCGTCAATGTCGACTCGCGAGACACTCGAGTACCGGCATTGAATCTACCCGGAGTGTAAGCAGCATATGAACATACGCCTGTTTGCATACTCTGATACTGTATGCAATGATTGCTCATGGATAACTGCATGCATGCCCTCTTCACAGGGCGACTCATCCCAAGACTGGTGGAGCAGCTGCCGCGGCGGCAGCAGCGGCGATTCGCAGGGCATCGATGAGCAAGTTTGGTGAGCCACCAACCCCTACAGGGGCACACAAGCACTTCAGTGCAGCAGCCGCTGCAGCAGCCGCCGCCGGAATCGACAGTGACGGCGCATCTTCGTCGGAGTATGAGCCGGCCACAGCAGCTGCTCTGGGCGCGGGCTCCGCTGTGCACAGCACTGTGACGAGTAATGGAGAGGTGCACAGCATGCAGGATGTATTCTTGGGCGATGCGGAAGTGACTGTGGTTGAGCGAGCAGAATACGAGCGGATCAAGCATGCCACTGAGGAGTCACAGCGAGATATGCAGAAGATTCGCCTCGACTCCGAGTAAGTCACCTTGTGAGACCACTCGTCCAGATACACGTAATACTATCAGTGCTGAGCCATGTGTGCGTGTTGCAACGATTTAGAATTGCGTTAAAGCAAGCCGGAGAGCGAACGAACGCTGAAATCAGACAGCTGCGAGAGGAGTATCAGGAGGTGAGGTTGCAATCCATTGCGTGCTAATCAAGATCGTTTCTCGTGCGGGTAGTCTGTATAATAATCTCAATTAAATGCAGCTTCTGGCCAAGAAAGAGACCGAGGTTAGCCACCTCAAAGCTGAACTGCAGCGTCGCAACGAAGAAAAGAAGAGGTTCGAAGCTGAAAATGCAGCGGTAAGTGATTGCATTGTGTCCTGCCACAAGAATGTTAAGCGTCATTAGTTGATCGCTCTGAGTGGCGCTGTATTGGATGAATTATTCATCATGACTGTGTTGTGTGATTGACACTGACAGAGCACGCGAAAGCAGCTGGCGGCCATGCAGAACCAGCACGATCGCGCGTTGGAGGGCGAGCTCATTCGCTACGATGCACTCGTCAAGGAGTTAGACCAGCTGGTAGGAATCTACGTTGGGCTCTCCTGGTGGTTGTCCTGCGTACGTGGTTTGAATGCTCTCGCTGAAGCACGATGATGTGATTGTGTTTGCATCAGAAACGAAACAATGCTTTGGATCGCGAGGAGCAGAGGCTCTGGTAAGGAGAACTCCGATCTCTGCCGCTCTTTGGCAAAATGAGCGCTGGTGTGTATTTTGCTGAGCACCCGTAAACTAATGCGGTCCTTTGCAGGTTTGAAAGCGAGCTGGCCCTCCGCTCAGGCAGCGACAAAACCCGAATAGCCCAGCTGGAGGCCGAGGTTCAGGTACTGCAATACGTGATTGAATAGCAGTAGCGAGGTTTCATCGCAATTTATGGTACCGTCTTGACTGATTGAAATGCACCTATCTGTATTGCCATATGGTGTGTAGCGCACACGGCAAGAGATGGAACTGCAGAAACAAGAGTACGAAGAGGCGATTGACGAGCTTGAAAATGAACAAGACGTGCAGGTAAAAAGCAGCAATCCAAAGATGTTACATTCAAGCCATCATTTGTCTTGCATTTTATTTGCACTTCTGCGTGCTGGAACAGGTTCTAACTCTGAAGCAGCAGAAGAAGAGCATCGTGGAAGCGGACAGACTCTCGTATGCAACTATCAGTGCCGAACTCAGCGGCCTGAGAAAGCAGCACGAAACGAGGTACTGCCGCTGGTGCACTCACTATCGCGGTGGGCTCAGTCGCAAATGCATGCACCTCTTACACACATACTTTGGATGCCAGCGGATGTTGACTGAATGGTTTTGCCGTTGTTGATGCAATGCTTTACGTACAGTCGAAGCAAGCTCAGTGAAGCGGAGATCAGAGTTGGCGAACTGGAGAGTGAACTCGCTAAAGCCCGAGAGCAGATCACCTATTTAGGCAAAGAGTGGCAGTATGCCAAGACAAAGATTAAGGAGCGCGAGCACGAACTAAGCTTTCGACAACAAGAGGTAACGACAGTGTTCGGTTCAACAGCTCACTGCAAAGTCGATGCTCAGCCTTCACGTTGCTGCATCAGCTGCTCGCGGTGCGAGAGGATAACGCAAATCTGAAGAAGTTCCAAGGAGTGCTTTCACAGCGAATCGAGGAGCTGGAAGATAGGGAAGGTAAAGGAAGCATCAACGGATGCCGTGCAAGCAATCAGGTTGCAAAATCATATTTCGAACAAAACTAATGGAGTCGTGATGCATTTGCAAATTGCGTTTCGCAGCGCCTGCAATCGAATACTTGAAGAATTTGACTCAAACTGTGCATGACATGGATTCGGGTATGTGCGTGGACCGGTCAAACATGCAATGCACATCAAGAAACGTTGATGCATTGGTTGCTATGCTCTATATGTTCGCAGAGCTGTTGGATCGCACGCAGCAAGCGCAGAGTCTGGAGAGCTCGGATCTGAGCAAGTAAGCTTGATCCATTGCATTTGCCCGTTGCTTAACAATGCGTTCAAAAATAGTTCTGCGCCTTCGTATGTGTTAGGAACCAGCGCATCGTGGGAATGACGCACGAAATCACCTCACTGCGACAGAAGGTAACGCTTCGCAGATTTGAATGTATTGTCATCGGCGCAGAATTATGACACGTGCCTAATTGTGCACTCTTGATGGTTCTTGTCTCTACTGTCGCCGAAACTATTCCCACAGCTGTCACAAACGCAGAAGAAATGGTACCCTTTCACATTCGATTGTGAGCTATATGTTGCTTGAGCTGACTGACTGCATTATCGATTCTTGCAGGGTTGACATCTGCAAAGCAGTCGAGGAAACAGTGGTATGCATATTGCTTGCAAACTGATGGTGACAGCCGGTGCTTGATGCTGCGGTGTCCGATGTAATTTGACCACAGCGCTCCGTGCCGAAGGAAGATTGCGCGGCTGCAGTCACGAAAATGTACAGAAGCACGCGCTAGTGTTGCTGTCGTGTGACTTGACTCTAACCCCGTTGTTGGTGCTCGCAGATACAACGAGTATATTGCTACTCGTCTGGCAGATCAGTTGCCGGTCTCACCTTCGCACGCTGGCGCAAAGAGCACGGCCGCGTCACCGAAGGGTGCTGCGCCCGCATCGCCTACAGCTGCAAGCTCATCCAACCAGCCGAAAGCGTCACCATTCGGTCGTCCCACATCTCCAACTCATCAGCGGACAGCATCCACCATGCCTGGAGTGCCATCGCCGCGAGCCGCGGGCGACACAAGTGGCAAGCCGCCGATAGTTACAGCGGCTGAACCTGATGGTATGCGCTTGGCGTGAACGATTGTGTTTCAGAAGAGTGATGAGCTCATGACGCATGTTGACTTTTCGCACAGGCCTAAAAGTGCTGTTGAGACAACGGAAGCATCTGGAGGTCAAGTTAGATGTGCTGCAGAGACAACTACAGGTATGCTGCATCATAATCGATGACGTATCCCGTTGTAATTTCTCAGGGGTCCGGTTTACCGTTTGCGCACCTGATAGAGCCAGGAAAAGCGACATTCGAGAGAAAAACAAGCAACGATGCGAGAAAACTACATGCTGATTGAGTACGTTTGACGAGCCTCGAATTTGACCTCTCCGTGAGGGTATCGCATACTGTATACTGATGAGAGCTGCGTATGCTGAATCCTTTCGTATGTAGCGAGCTCAATCAGCTGCGAACCAAGATGCTTGAATGGCAAATGGCGCACAAAGACTTCCGTGCAAATGGCCCTGCGGCCACGTCTCATCCAACAATGGGGACGGTGGAGCCTAAGTCTGACACGTCTGTTGAGCTCAAGGCTCCGCCATCACGTGCTGCGTCGCGTCGTGACTTGTTCACAGCAGCGAGCTCAAGCTCCCTGTCCCCTCCATCCGAAGCCGTGCGCTCAACACTGACCACCGCTCGCTCTAACGCATTTCCTCAGCTAGGTGTGAATCGCTCTGCGTCCGGGCTACTGTCACGCCCCGTCAAGGAATCCACTTCATCTCTTCTTCGAGTAGGCTCGCCTCAGGTAACAGCAACCGCCCTCTACGTCCATGTTCCGAGACATTTATCCGTTTCGTCGTACTGCAGACAAAATCGACCGTCGTGCTGCATCCCCCTAACCAATCCGTTCGGATTATCTCCGGTAACAAGGCGTCCAAGTTGCTGCAGCCCTCGTCGAGCAGGTATATATGTTGTGATAGTGCACTTGCATACCACGAGAACGAATGGAACTCAACTGTTTGTGCTCCCGATGAAGTGTGACCACCACAGCACAGCACGTGTACAAGGGGACCACTCGCCCACTTACGGCGGTGTCGACACTGCACAACACAGTACACAACATGCAGTACCAGCTTCATGATGCACAAGTCACCATGGAACTGCAAAAGATCGAGATCAGCCGGCTGCAGGAGGGAATGAACGCTGCGCTGCGACTCCAGTTTGAATAGCCTGTACTGTCATCATGTTCTAATATAATTACTATAAACCGTAAGAGCCAAGAAACCAGTGGACTCCACTTTATCGTTCAGATGTCGTCTAAGTTGATCTCGTCCGGGTTTGGAGCAGCAGACCCTCCCTGCGAAGTCGCAGTTTGGGATGTAGTAGCTGCCTCGTCATTTAACGCGTCTGAAATATCGAGCTCCTCCGGATTCGCTACATGTCCAGCCATCGACGACGATGCTGTCCGATTCAAGCCGTCATCATCAGAGTCCACATCTGAGGGCTCTGCGTTCGGTTCTTCTAAGTCGTCTAACGGGATCTCTTCTGGGTTTGCGATCTGCGACACTCCGCCCGGCAGAGCGGGTAGTGCACCGGACGAATGCTGCTCTGCAACTCGAGGCAGAGAGCGTAGGTTATGTAGTACAACTCGTAACTGAGACAGCTGCTGTTGAGCCAAATTGAGTGCCTGTTTTGTCGCATCGGTCGTACTGGCTGCCGCATCGAACTTGGCGCGAATAAGGTCCGGCACATCCAGCAAAGCGCACAAAAATGATGCTTGAGGGTTGACCACGTACTCTGTACCCAGCAAAAGCACAAACCATTTGAAGTTTATGCGCATGGCCATTCGAAGTCAGCAACGCGAAACCTACTGGCAGGTTGAGCTGAAGCCCGGTGAGCTTGCGGTGCATGCACAGGAGCCGTCTGCACGAATGTGACTGGAATCGGAAGTTGGCTGACTCGATCGTCCCCCAGATGTTGATCCCCAGGCTGCCCTGAAGCTGAAGTGTAGTCCATAGGTGCCGCGCCGTTGAGGGCTGTCGGCATTCCGGCCGCTGATGTCGCTGCAGCTGCCGCGTCAGGACTCGCAGCACCTCCAGTGGCTGGGTCAGTTGATGATTCGGGCTCCTTAGCAGTCTGATCCGCTATAAGCTGTGCGTACCGCTGACGGATGGCTTGCACGTCCGCAGCGCTCGGAAAGATGGGATGACCAGCACTCCCATTCGAAACAGGCGACTCAGAGCTGTCTTGCTTCTGATCAGTCTGCACCATTGGCGGCCGTGCTGCAGACGGCACGGGGAACGGCAGCGATACACTGGGCCGCACATCGGTAAAGGGCAGAAGCAGCGGGTTCGTGTTGCGCAGAATTCCTAGCCATTCCGGATCGTAGCATAGGCGATGAGGGCCCGGCTGCCCTGGAAACGTAAGCACCTGGCCCAAAACGAGTCCATCACGCGACAGATCGAAGTGCTATATCAGCAAGGACCTCAAGAGTGATCCAGTCAGCGAGATACCTGAAGGAAATCCCGATTCGGCAGGCACTTGTCCAGAGCCAGGAATCGAGTAGAACGACCGGTCTGCTGATGGCGCACCACAGCGCTGAACTTGACCTGAACACCAAACATGCACTGTATTAGAAGCAACAAGACTAGCTTGAACTTGTTCTCCGACCTCGACTTACATGCAGATGGGCCGAGAACCAATAAGACGGTTGCAAAGCATGCAGCAGCTGGGCGCCGGGCGGACTACCGAGTGTATTTGTCTCCACCTAATGGCATGGCAGTACAGTCAAATGAATCAAGGTGCAACAACTCTGCAGGAGTGGAATCGACGCATCTAATATCGAGCGGCAGATCTGAAACATACCTCTTGGCGCAGGAAAGGCTTGCGACGGAACAGCTGTTGTCGATCTCCGTGGTGTGCAACGCCGCTGGGCCAATCATGCGATATGAAAACGTCTATCGGCTGCGATACCTGCGTTCGAGAAAGGACCAAACCATCGAAACATGACGTCTGTTTCACTGGCAGCAGGTGGTTCTTCGAAAAAAAAAAAAACCATACATGAGCCAGTTTCCAAACGTCAAACTCGCGCAAATGGTACGCACTCCGAATAGAGCTGTCCGTGTAAGGTGGGGCTTCAAAATGACCTGAACCATGCAACCACGCCTGCTCAGCAGTTCTCGTCCAAAAAGAAACAAATAGGCCGAAATGAGGGCGCTGACCTTTCCGGTAGTCTTGTTGCTTGAAGATACCAGATAAACCAGCGATGCGTAATCCGCCAAACTGAACCACGCCGCATGAGCCCATATAATAGATGTTAGGAGCCACCCACCCACCATGGAACCTAGCGATTGCACGCAACGAATAGCATAAGCGGATGGAGTTGAACGGAATCACATCGCTCGCTGCGACGCCGCAAACAACTTACACCTCCAGGTGATGATTGGATGCTTCGTGATTGCCAGCTACATACACCGTAGGGATGGGTGCACGACGTTCTCCATTGTAGTACTTATAGAACGTCTTCATGTGCCGGTACTTTGGCGGACAGGACAGGCATTCTAAATCTTGCAGGTTACGCGTCGCCTACGAAGCATTATCACGTTGCAGTACCGTCATGTCGCTGAGAGCATGAATTTCGTACCTCGAAATCCCCACAGCATATTAGTAATTCGATCCGATGCCCTTTTTCCTGAAAGCGAGAAGGCGTTCAAGAATCAGTGACGGAATTCAAGACGACTCGTGGCAAAACCGACGACGCACCTTGTTAAGCTGTTCCACGCTGTCGTAGATATGGTCCAGTTCGCCATGCGAACAGCCCACGATTGCGACCTATGTTGGCGCCATAGTAACTCGCGAGGTCGGCTTTGTGGCTTTTGCATTGCGACGAACAGAGGTGCGATGCTCGCTTACCTGCATGTCACCGAGGCTGACAAAATGGCGCTGCGCGGTCAGAAGCGTATCTTGATCGTTGGTGATTTCTTCATGCTATGCGTCATCGGACCTCAGTAGCTCAGTGCGCGTTGACAAGTCAATTTTCACTGGCGGTGACACTAGCCGACCTGATTTTTCTCAACGCGATACCCGAGTGAATTGTTTTACCTAATTTTACATGTATTCACATAGAAACTTGATGGCGACGTTGAATCAGCTTGAACGCTCTGTCAATCTGCAGCTCGTCGGCCTAGTGTCCGATTGGATACTAGTAGAACTTCGGTGCTTTCGCAGACGGTAACACTGGATCTAGCTGACGCTTTTGTACAGGGGCTGGCATGGCGAAAGAGGAGCCCGCGCCGACAGGGGCACTCGATGATGTGCCAAGTGGTGCAAGCGAAGAGCTGATCGCCGCGCTGCTCGCATTGGGATGCTCTTGACCGGAAGAATGCGACATTGACGCCACGGAGACGTCTGCCGAGGTAATTCCTGAGGGTATAGCGAAAGATGCGGCTGATGCCGGGAAACTCCTTGAAACACCAGTATCGGATTTGCTCTCAGCTTTCCGAGTCCTAAAGCAGCAACACGCTTCAGCCATCAGGAGTAGTTCAACACCAGCAAATTCGTAATACAGATACCTGAATTCTCTCGCTGGATATATGGCTAAATCGTTAGGAACGTTAGGAAAGTCTGAGAGCTGGAAGGAGCTGTGGCCGCAACAACGCATACAGCAGATGATGCAGACACGTCTCATGAGAACGAATTCGAACGATCGTACTTTTGCTTGGAAAACTGAGGGGCCTCCGTGAAGAAAGGATGCTGCAACGCTTCACTTGCGGTAATTCGTTTTGAAGGGTCTGAGAACGAGTGGTGTTGATGATGAAAAGAAACAGCTACAATCGAAGTAGATGGAATGTTCTCACCGTAGGTCAACATCCTGCTGAGCAGATTGAACTCCTGAGGAGTGATTTGGCGGTGAAAACTCTGCATCTTCTGCCTTAGGCGGTCCGGAAAGCTAGATATTCCAAGACGACGTTAACGTGTTGCAAAGCGACAGCATGAATTCGACAGAAACATACTCCGCATCCCTCCAAGACTTGACACGCTCCCAGAAGGGGCACTCCACGATCATCGGCCACTGCTCCGGTGTAGGCTTACCCAAGACTAGTGCACAACAGCATCGCATGATGCTGCTGCATCGACACAAGAAATGCATGCTACAGCCAACCTTTGAAAATCTTAGTCAGCTGATCGCGCTGAAAAGCGATGCGCTCGCCTTTGTCTTTGGTCTGAGGGATGTGCAACAGGACCAGTGAACATGGTATCACCATATTCATCAAATGGGAGCTAGTACCTTGACTTCCTCCCCAGGGAATATAGCCTGACACAGGATCATCTCCGCAAAGATGCACCCGACGGCCCAAATATCTACCGTTCGGGCATCACAGCGATGAGCGATCCGAATACATTGGTACAAATGACTGGCGCTATCGCGTACCTATTGCAGGAGTATAATGTTTGTACCCCATCAGCAGTTCCGGTGCTCGATACCATATCGTCACTACGTCGCCTGTTTGACAATTTCAGGTCAGCCTCAGAACAGAACACCCGTGGAAGATGGAAAGATACCGTCATCTGACAACTTGCGCAGGATCCCTTGAAAAATCCGCGCGAGTCCAAAATCCGCTGGTAAACAAGTAAACGAACCGTGTAAGATAACTGGAAGACTTGCACCGGATACTGGGATTCGGAAGCAGCGCACCTATTTTGACACGGCCATGTTCAGACCCTTGTCCCATCAGCAAAATGTTGGCTGGCTTGATGTCCCGGTGCATCACCCAATTCTGCGGTAGCAAGATTGCGCATGTCGTTGCTAGGTTACAAACGGGCATTGGTGAACGGATCAGCAGGGTGGCAGATACCTTGTGCAGAAAATCGACCCCTTCCAGCAACTGCCAAAGAATCGACTTTATCATTCTGGGCTTGATGGGAGCGTTTTTGGTCCGATGATATCGCACTATTTCCTGCTCACAGTAGTGATAGTGGCAATGAATGAGATTGCAACATGCTGACAGGCTGAATGTACATTGCATTTACCGCCAGATCGTGCTCCGCGTAGGCGTAGATCAGATACAACGAAGCATCTGACCGCATGAGTGCAGTGAGCGAACGATCGCACCAAAGCAAAATGATGCGTTTACCTTCAGCTAGATCTTGCGGCGCGTTCAAGAACACGCGCTCCAGCTTGACGATGCTAGGGTGCTGTATCTCTGATAGGATCTGCAAGAAAGCCGAGCATTAGCACCACAGATGACACAAATTCGGTCAACACATCGACCTTTATCTCTCTGTAGGCGTCAGGCGGAATGCCCACCCCCGACCTGGTCGACTTCATTTGCTTGATGGCGACATGCCTGGTGCAAGGAGCGCATTAGTTCCTGTTTCACGATCGCACGCTCAAACGCCTTACTTCGCTGCGCCCTGAGCGGCATTCAAACGCTCGGCCTTGCGAACAACACCATAAGCACCCTCGCCAATCACGCCTAAGGTGTTGTAGAACTGTTCCAGTGGCTTATTTGTACAGAAAGGCACATCATCTGCGAGTGGTGCTGCCATCTCGGCTGTCCATCTTGGTGGCGCCAAAAAATGATGCGGTCCTAATCGCGACTAAGGAATGTTTGCCTTTGAAATGCCCTTCGATCAACCCGGATTCTCGTGTAATAAGATGGCGGCACCTGCTGGACGCATAACTCCCGCGAGCACGTTGTTTCTTTTGTGCGATGTGCAAGAACGCTTCCGTAACCTGATTTTCAATATGCCGCTCGTCATTCACACGTCAAAAGTGATGGTACGTACTGGCATGATGGAATCAGGTCAGGCCCGTCTGACTGCAACTGCTTCGTGCAGATGCATGCTGCTCAGGCTTTGAAAATCCCTGCGGTCGTCACTGAGCAGTACCCAAAGGCTCTTGGTCATACCGGTCGGTTCCGATTCAGACGGATGATACGCTTGTTGTCTTCATAATTGACAGAAAACTTGATTCGTGTGTGACAGTCCCTGAAATTGCCTTAGACACGTTGGAGCAAAAGGTTTGCAACATCTTTCGATCACGTACGCCGCGTAAACTTCACTTGGTCGTGCGTCGCAGGCACCAGTCTTTGAGAAAAAGTTGTTCTCGATGATGACTCCTGAAGTTCGCAAACACATCAGCTCGCTGCAGCCGCAACCTCAGCACGCTGTCATATTTGGCATCGAGGTCTTTGTGCTGAGCTGAACTTTTCCTTCACATATTGCAACTAACTTACGTGTTGGTATCCCTGTTTACTCGCAGGCGCACGTATGTGTGCTGCAAACAGTGACGGATCTACTCGAAATGAACATGCAAGTGTACATCGTCGCAGACGGTGTGAGCTCCCAGCGCGAGCATGATCGATCCGTGGCTCTAGAGGTACGGAATCGCGCGAGTCTCTCGGCATCTCCGTCTCTGACGATGCGAATTTGTTTACCTGGCCTCAGCGATTGAAAAACGCGGGCGCTGTTCTGACCACTTCGGAGAGCATCTTGTTCCAGCTGTTGGGATCCGCAGAGCATCCGGCGCTCAAAGCCATCTCCAATCTGTGCAAAGAGCCGCGCCCCGGGGCGTTTTCGTCGAGGTTGTGATGCTTTGGCACTCGGTGGTTCATTACACAATGTGCGGCCGCTTCATCGCTTATTCGTGCTCGAGCATTGGCAGAGGCAAATACGAAAATTATACTTTTCACGCAAGCAAGCAGCTGATCAGCTCAGAAACAGCCGCTGGGGCTTGCATGAAGCGGAAGTGAAGGAGGGTTTCGAAGAAAGGGAACAAGAATTGAAGACAAGAAAAGAAAAGGAGAATGTAAGACCTTGTCGACAGAAGGCAAAATGCAATATAGAGGAAACGCTGTAGCACGCGCTCGCCGACTCGCCGTCCAGCGCGAATAGATGAGAGATACGACAACAAGCTTCACGCATGTCTGCTTCAAACAATCAATGCACGTTCCGTGTCTACTCGCGTCGGATCTGACGAGGCACGTAGGCGGGCTGGAACACATGGTCATCTGGATCATCATCGTCGTTGTCATTGGTTTCCTGACCTCCCATTTCGGGGACCGGCTCGTTGGCAGCTCGGGCTGCCTCAAACGCGCGCTCCTGTGCCTCAGCGGGGCTCTCTGCCGAGACAGCAGGGCGTGGGGCGGGCTTGTTGAGGGAGCCTGCGCCTTCCTTGCGGTCCTGCTTCTCGTCATCGAACCCTTCGCCATCAGCACCCGTGCCTCCGGTGTCGCCTGCGTTCATACATGGAGGACGTGAGAACCAGGCCAGCACTCCCCAGAACACTAAGGTCCCAACAAAACATTGAGCAGATGAACTACTT
>ENA-ORBV01012519-ORBV01012519.1-microbial-mat-metagenome-genome-assembly--contig:-NODE-12519-length-13068-cov-5.496190_pt1 | contig 13068 bp, 11 predicted proteins | sample MGYA00237777_ERZ505514 | MGnify/ENA primary metagenome ERZ505514 (study PRJEB26160, sample SAMN06269048) | microbial mat metagenome | isolation source: Oligotrophic lake microbial mat | place...
AAAGTGGTCGGAGTGCCGCTGGTAGGGTTGCTGGTTAGAACGGATGAAATGGCCGTGTTGCTGTTGATGATGCTGCCTCTCATGATGCATGTGGGTGCGGTTGCGGATCAACGCCCAACACACACTTGATGACGATTGATTCAGAGTTTCCGTTATCTCAAACCTTAATACTGGTGTTTAAAATTTATATGTTAGACGCACACATAATCGAAAGGTCGCTAAAAACCTGCATTGATTATTGATTGATTATTCAAAACCATCATCCCTTCCTCTCAACACAAAACCACGATGACGAGAAGCAAAGCAAACCAATCACCGCCTCCACCGCAAGGGACAAACAACAACAATCCCTCAACTGCTGAGAGAAAGCTACCGAAAAGAGGGCGATCTCGGAGAGCACGAATCTCGATTAATAGTTCTTTGAATCGAAGGAGTCTAAATGAAAGTTTTAGCTCCCCCACCAATGACAGCAATAATAACCTCACCAATGAAGAGCCGTTTATTGTTTTATTTTTAAAAGTCGGCGTTACTTTGTTTCTGTTTTCTACTGTCAGCTACCTTGTTTTCGTTCAAAACACGTGGTGGAGTAACCCTAATTTCAACGACCATCGTTTTCGCGAATCACAAGGTTTGATGGAAGAAAATGCACCAAGAAACCAACCTTCACTCCATAATAATGCCGGTCAGCCAAAAAGAAACGCAGTCAAACCGGCTCTCAAAGAAAAGGCAGTAAAAATTCAGAAGAAGTCGCTAGTGGATGCTTATGATATTGCTTCCAACTATGGCCTCTATCAATTGCAAGAAAAAAACAACAACATCACCACTAACAACAGCTCTGACACCAAGGTGGAGGAAACGGTTTCAATACAAACACCGTCGTTGTTTGAACAAAAGGCTGCGGATATAAGATTTCAGTTTGAAAATTTGGTTGGAGGCACAGATCATGCCAGAGAAACTTTGCAGCGCAGTCTTTTCGGATTTATTCCTCGACAAGACGAGAAGGAGACGCCCCTTGAAAAAGACAACAATTTCCTCGCTTGGCGACTGCGTAAGCTTTCGAGCAAGAGCAATCACGATGAAAAGCGAAAAATTTCTGCTGTCGTCCTTGGCAGTTCTGCAGCAGCTGGATCAGGCAATTATTATCATCAGTCGTACGCCTTTGTGCTGGAGCAAATTATGGCGCCCGTCTTTGAGTCACTTGGCATTGATTTCCAAGTGAAAAACCTGGCGATCGAGCACACTGCAGAATTTCCCTTTCTCTGGTGCCTCGAACATCATCTTGGGGCGGACTCTTTTCCTGATATCATTGTCTGGGACTACGGATGGTACTCCACGCCCGAGAGTTTCGAAGCCTTCATTCGCAACGTGGCCGGAAAAGCCCGGGATAATGGCCAACAACCGCCGCTCTTAATATTTCGAGATAGCAAACAACCAAACAACAATGATCAAAGGGATACTCTGATACAGGCATACGTGGATCATACCATCATTGTGGGTCCTCTCCTACTGCACGTCGATCAAGCAGCCGCGCCGTTTTTGCGGTTGCCCGACAAGGACATTCCAACCGGCTTTCAGTCGTGGACGACATCGTTTGGTGGACCACAAGGCGCCCCAGGAAAAGAACACACTCACCTAACAGTCAAGCAGCATGAGATGGTTGCATGGCTGATTTCGATGCATCTCTTAAGTGCCTTGCAATTAGCAGTTGCTGATCAAGCCAATGCGGATTCGGTCATTTTCTCGGCATGGGAAGATCAACTACGAAGTCCTGACGCCTTGCTACCCCCGCCGGTTGCAATCCAACGAAGTAGCAGATCAAGGTGGTTTCTTGACCAGGAAAATGAGGATGAAATGATCGAGAAAGCGCCACCTGCATGGTTGCCCCTTCTTGTTGGCGTACCAGATACCCAGCCAGAACATATTATGAGTAGGGACGGCAAAAATGTCCAAGCTGATCTGGATGGTGGTCTATTCCATTATCCTCGTAGCCTCCATTGTCGTACCAGCTACATCACACAAACAACTGCCGACGACTTGGAAGCCCTAATAGTATCGGGTTCCGTTGCGCAAGGGCCGTTAAACTTGGAAGAGTTTCATCAGAATAACACGCAACTGTTGGAGGACCTGCTTCTACCCAAAGGCGTCATGTTCATGAAAGATGGTTGGGTTCAGGATATGGACAAGACAACAAAAAGAAAAATGCAGCTTTCTAAGCAATTCAATTTTTTGGGATTTGAAGACATGATTAAGAAAGCATACTTCGGATTGCCCAACTCGGGTGACTTGAAATTTTTTATACCTCTGTCGACATCTGCGCAGCAAAAGGCACTGGCGGCATTCCGTGAGACTGGACGGATGCCAGCTCAGGACTTCATCGAAACGGTGCTAATTTGCGAAACGGACCTTCCCAAAACCCTGGCACCGGATGACTCCAAAGACCCCAATTTCAAACCAGACGAATGCCGTCTCCACCAAGACGCGTACATCCATGTTGGAGGAGAAAATGGAGAATTAGCTTTTCAAGAAACTATCCCAAGCGGCGTGTCCTCCAGTTGCGTCTTTCTCAACGTTCCTGATGGTTCCATGTTAGCGTTTAAGAACGAGCTGATCGATAAAAAGGATAATTCCAATTTGAGAGGCAAGACTGGAAACGAGGAGGATGAGGAAGTAGGCAACGATGTTATTGGTCTACCTGTCACCATACGAGTGAGAGCCGATAGGGGTGGATTAAAAGCACCCTGCAGCGTCGCCAATGTGTTGTGGCAGGAACAGGAATTGGATAATGACTAATTTTCAACGGCTACTGCTGCAGAGGCTTTCCTAATGATGATCTCATTGCTGGAAGAGGCCAAATTCCGACGTCATGATTTTAATTTTTTTAAATGTACTTATATATCCACCATCCCTGCTATTCTTAGTCGCCCTGGGACACCATCTCAAGATTGTCAGCCGGTGGTGGTGAACTGGTGGAATCAACCCAGTGCCTAGATCTATTGACCGAAGTAGGAGAGGTAGGAATAACATCCCCCTTGTGTTGTGCGGCGGCACGAGGAAGTTGACACCCCAAACACAGCAAAAAAATTGGCAAGAGGACCAGTCGATTGATGACAGAAATGAGCATTGTCAATACACGAAATGTGCTCCAATCGCGGAGACGAAGGACGCCTGCCACAAAATCAGCCAGACTAAACAAGCCAATGAAAAGCGCAAATCCAGCCAAACTGCGGGTAATCTTTGGTCCATCCGGTGGGAGGGAGTTGACACTGACGTAAAATAGAATCAGAGAAAACCCCAAGCAAAGATACTCGAAGGAGTCGATCCAGATGACAGATCCATAGGTCACAAGATGCGAAACCTGCAAAGTTCTCCATCCAATGTTGTCATTCGCATATGCCCAAGTTGCTAAATTGTATTCCGTACTAAGCCAATAACCCCATTGGGACTGGCCGAGGTGCATAAAGCGCGCCAAGAACTCCATGGAGCATCCAGCAATGGTCAAAACTCCAATAAACATGTGCAGCGATAGCTTTCGAGTGCCTCCATTGGACAAGATCACAGCAGCCTGGATCATGGGAACGGAAAGAAAGAGCCAAGCAAAGGCATTGATAAAGCCACCCGCATCTGCAAGTGCTTGATTCTCTCTGCGAAATTGCCAGTCTTGTTGAATATAGTTAGGATCGAGACTCGTGAACTCGGCATAGTCAAAGTTCTCCTGGTTCTTTTCCTTCATTTGGTAGGCGATGCTTAGGGCGCCGCCCGTAATGAAACAGGCGGCGGATAACAGGCACGAAAAATCCACTCCCATACTGTAATTGACAATTAAGTACTATCAAAAGTAGAGTCTTCAATGCTGGTTGCTTACGGTAGTAGGCCGTAACTCACAATCTCGATATTCACTAAGCTGCAGTACAGAGACAACAACAAATGTCGAACGCTTTGACAAACGTAGTGCAGGTAGAAGTATTACCGGTTTTACCTGATACTTGATCCACTCGTACTTGTGATCTATTAGCTAGTACTAGTAGTACTATCAGGTACAATGTACTTGATTGTTGCTCGTGCTGATGGAGGGCATGCGCCTAATGAATTCGTGAGTATTAGTGCATGATGAAGGTTTAGTTGCCGTTGCTTTGGTATCGCGTGGCTCTTTTTTTGTCATGGACGGCCGGCTCGCCGGGCCACGAGCCGCATTTTCTAAAAAAGGGGGGGCTAGCTAGCTAGTAGTAAATTTAGCTAATACTAGCTACTAGCTAGCTAGTAGCTACAGTAGTAGTACACTGGAGTCTACAATAGTAGTACACTGGAGTCTAGCTAGAACTGAGGTTGGATAGCTATCAGCAGATCAAAATTAAGCTAAATTAATACAGTTTGATCCATGATTGAGCAAGATAGAGGCTAGCTAGCTGAGCCGCATCGGATCTTTGACCATACGTATCTGATCAGTATTTAATAGTTCATATAAAATGATTTAAAAAAAATCTACTTTTTATGATTCATGTAAATAAAATGATAATATCTATCATTCATTCACTTCCCGCTTCATAGAAAACAAAATCAATAAAGCAGAAATGAATTTCAGCACTTCGTATCCGTGTCTTGCAGTGTATAATATAATAAATGCATTAAATTTATTCCTTTTCGTTTGTTTAATCGCTGATAGTGAAGTCATTGGGCCCGGGCCCGGTGGGAGAAATCGGATTTTTGGGCGACATGACACCGTTTGTAGCTGCAGCCTCAGCTCGTCTTTGATTGAAATCCTCTACTGCAGCAGGTAATTTACACGACAGCAAAATCAGCCATATGGGAAGAAGGCTCAACCGGATCAAGACAGTCATCATGATAGATACCATATTGAAGGTATCCCAATTTTTGAAACGGAGGATCAAAAACACAAAATCAGCCAAGGAAAGGCATCCAATGAAAAATCCCATTCCAGCCCAGCACATTTCATCTCCCAAGAGTCCAACTCGGGAGGTACGAATGCTCCAGAAATTGAGAATGAGAATACCAAAAAGAGCAAAGTACTCCCATCCATCCACCCACAAGATCGTTCCAGAAGCCAGTTGGTAGGAAACTTCGAGTGACTTCCAGCCAACTCCATTAGGGCTCTGCTCATTACCACCCCAGTCATCCAAATAAAAGTCTTTCGAGATCCAGTTGCCTGTATTCCAGGAGCCAACATGCATCAATCGCGCGACAAATTCCGTGGTGGCGGCGGAAATGGCCAAGGTGCACATCATCGTGTGCACCCACAGCTGACGCTGGCCTCCATTGCTCAATAAGAAAGCACACTGCATGAATGGAATCACCAAGATGACCCAGGAAATGGCAATGATGAAACTGCCGGCAAAATGAAGGCCCGCCAAATCATTGCGGTCGACCCAGTGTTCCTGCAAGAAGGTTGGATCTAATTTGCGGTAGGAATCCCAGGCAAATGTGGGTCGAGATCGTTCGATTCCGCCCCAAATGGCCAGCAACAGATTTCCGGTAAAGATTAAGACTGCGGCTAAAATACAAGTAAAGTCAGGCATGATGGCAATGGCGGTCAAAGGAGGGTGTCCTGTGCACTTTTGTGTGTGTAGCGGTAGAATTTATGTTTGGTCGGGAATTAAGGTGGCGTTGATTCAATCACAGATCAACTCTTGTTCCCAGATACTTGGTACTTGCTCGTCCAGCTGTGGTGATGAACGCAAGTCTTCTATCGATACAATGTAGCTAATCAATCAACCGATCCGTGTACTGTAATAACGGCACAAAGCAAAGTTGTTTGTCTCTTGTAAGTCGGGCTTTGACTTGCGTTTTGGACCCGCACTTTACTGCTGCTTCCACTTTGCACGGACACACTGAGACGGGATCGATTCATTCGATGGGCTGAAAATGGTCATCGCGCCCCCGTGCTTCGAAAGGTGCAAATCCACGTCCAAATGTAAATAGCCGTTGAATTAACAGCTCTTTTTTCTTTTTCTTACGTAATTGGCTAAAAAATTAGCAATGCGCATGAACAGCACGAGCCAAGACAATTAAATTTTGATGGGATTGTTTTTTCCTCCACCCTCCTGGCAAAAAACTTACTGTAACTTGCAAAAACTACACCAGCACTTTCTGTTTGGGTGCTAGCTAGTAAAGTAGCTAGCTATCGGACATGGATGGTTGGTTGGTATGATGGTTGCTTAACGATGTAAGCTAGCTCGCTAGTAGCTAGATAAAGTAGCTAACCAAGAAACAAAAGATGCAAGAAAGCAGCATCTGCATCTGTCAGTCATCACTGGCAACTTTGGAATTGAAATTCGAAAGGTTTTGGTTTCTAATGTCATGATCGACATGCTAAAGAAAACCTGAAAGAAACAATTCTTCTAAACAGTAGCTCATCAAAATCCAACAACAACACGCCTAGCTAGTAGGAATAATGTAACAATATCTAAGTAGTTTGATTCATTCCCGTCATTGGAGTGTAGATTGGTCGAGAGTCACAATTATATTCGCTTTGAAAAATGCATGAATCCTTCATCCGTACAGCATTTTTCCTCCTCAGAACCAATTTTTTCTTTAATCTAGATGCCTTTCGTGGCCCTCCGCCGGCATTGCTTCTCCATTATGTTTGGCAGTTTCGTCTTGTTCGTGGGCTTGGGTGGCATAAGGCAACCGACAGGACAACGCAAGAAAGAACATAGGGAGGAAGATCACCCTGTTCAAAACCGAAATAATGCGTCCAATCAAGCTTGCAGTTTCCCAGAATTTGAATCGGACGACATAGGCAATGAAATCAGCTAGACTCAAAATTCCGATAAAGAATGCAAATCCAGCCATGGGCATTCCAATACTCTGGGGCATGTTGCCCATGCTGTTCACAGACCAGAAAATCAATAAAAACATCAACGTCAGAGCCAAATATTCAAGACTGTCCACCCACAAAGTGAGACCAACAGTTTCTCTGTACGAAACCTCCAAGGATTGCCATCCAACCTTATCACCACTTTCCGTGGTCATCCAATTATCCAACTCGAATTCCACAGAAACCCAGTCCGCTGCGTTAAAGGCACCCATATGCATCAACTGTGCTGTAACTTCGGTAATAGCAGCGCCCAAAGCGATCGTCACAATAGCTACATGCAACCACAGCTGGCGGTCTCCTCCCAGGGATTGGACGACGGCGATCTGCATAATGGGGGCCGTCATGAAGACCCAGGAAACCGCGGTTATCATTTTCCCGGCAACTTCGAGCGGTCGATTCTGGCGGCGCCAATCCCAATCCAGCATCAAAAAATCAGGATTCAATTGAGCGTAGGCTTCTTGGTCCCAGTGTTCACGGTTCTTCTCAATGGCATAGTAGATGACAAGGAGCGTGTTGCCCACGAACACAAAGAGGGCGGTTAACAGGGACGGTATATCGCACGGCATGATGGATTCAGATATCAGAAGGGGGTAGACTGGATTGAATATTGTGTCTAGTTAATGACTTTAAAGTCACTAGTCTCTTAGCCTGTCGGGTATCGGAGACGAATGGATCAACGTAGGGATTGGACAAAGGAAATCCAAAATGCAACAATAACGATGCTGTGTGGGTGGGTGTTAACGTTGTGCCGCCTCCGCGCCGCAACCAAGAAACGGCAACAACCAAAGCAGGGACGAGTCCTGCATGAACGAGCTACGGCGCGTACCACGCAGTCCTGAATATTCCCGTACCACGCAGTTAGTAGGACTTCTACACAAGGGTGAATCTACCGACCAGATGCGGCAACTCACAAAATTGACACTGCAGTCTACTAGTAGTAGTAACAGTTGCACACATCTCATGTGCTCTTAAAATGCACTTAATTTTCCCACAAAACAAACAGTTTGACTTGCTAGAGATTAGTTGAGGACTGTCCTTGCTGTTCTTGCCATGATGTGTGTGACAGGTGATTGTGCACCTTCGGAAGGTAGGATCTTCTCTCGTGTCTGCCATCATGTGCCCCCTTCACAAAGCATATGTTCCTTCTTTTGTGAAAGCACTGAAGTGACATTTCTCTGCTTGGTTGTCCCATCTGCAGCAATTATGAAGAATTTTTGCTCATAGCACATGGGGAACAGATCCAGCTAAATTTTATAGATAAATGTAGAAGTTGGGTCTTAGGACCATAAACTTCTTTGATGATTCAGTGAGCCAACAGATTTTGCCATTGAGGGTTGTAATCTGCTGCTGAAAAAATGGCTCAGTGGCATGTGGTGACAGGCACAAAACAAACATGATGCACAGAAATCACAAACAAAAACAATGAATCGGTAGAAACTCAATCAAGTCGCAATGACCAAACAAAGGCAAACAAACTGCACATTCAGATAGCATGTGAAGTGAGAATGATGAGTTGGTATGAAATAGACAAAGACAGAGAAAGTAGGGTAGCAAAAGCTGCACTTTAGCACAACACATTCACTCTTTGAAAAAAGGCTGAGACAAAAAATGGGGCAATTGTGCGCAAAGCAATGGATAGTTTGTGCGACGAGTTGTCACAATACGTGGTACCAGTACTGCTCAGCAGTACAGTCCTATGCACGTACTGTACAGTAGTGTGTGATGAACGTCGGTCCGTCGTACCGGTACCGGTACATCGCGCTGTTAACACGCGTTGATGATTACCATCAACAGTCTGCAAGAAAACTACACAGCGAGCACATAGTACTAGCTAGTAGTATCGTACCAGTACGTACAGTACGACGTATTGTTGATAGGTATGCATACTATTAGGACGAAGCAACAAGCGATTTAGCCAACCACCACGTACAACAACGCCGACAGTGTTGGTGGTACGCTGAAGGAACATTTACAGAGTTCGTCCACTGCAAGCTTATCAAAGGGATCCTATAGAGAGAGGCGGACAGGATTACCACATAGGAATTGCGTTACCCAATCGATTGATTCCAATTTAATCATCCACATTGATTCCAGGCGCCAATTCCAAGCAGCAACATTTTTGTGTTGGTCAAGTTTTCCCAGGAACACGATAAAATAAACTGCGCAACAATACACATCATCACTTCCAATTTAAAAAACCATCAACATGTCTTCAGGTGGCCAACGCTCTTCCTGCAGCGGCGGAAGCGCCGAGTCGGTGGCACCAGGATGCAGCCTTCGAGAGCTGCGGAAACCACGAACAACGCCCAGTGGAGAATTTGAAGGATTGGCCGTGTTCACCTTTGGACGAGGCGAGGACGGCCAGCTTGGACTTGGAGATACATGTGACTCGGATGAACCCAAATTTGTAGACGCCCTGCGAGGTGTAGGTGTCCGGCAGATTGCCTGCGGCTCGGGTCATACAGTGGTGTTGACAACGGATGGAGAGGTTTACACGTGGGGTGCGTTTGCTTTGCTTTTATGTAGTGTGCCGTGTGTTACACGGTGCTATTAGCAGGCGCAGCTTACTCATTATTTTTTTAATTACTTCTGCTTCCTTTTCTAGGGCGTGGAGATGATGGTCGTCTTGGTAGGTGATAGAGTCGCCCCCCGATTTCTTTGTTTCTGTTTCGCTGCAACTAGTCTCATTAAATGTTTGTATTTTTCTTCTTGGCAGGACACGGTGACAACGGATGGAAGTACGTCCCCAGAATGATTCAAAGCTTAGCAGGACAAATAGTAGTCCAGGTTACTTGCGGATCCTATCATACTGCATGTGTTACTGGAGGCAATGGTCATCTTTGGACTTGGGTACGAAGAAAAAGTCTAGGAATGATGTTCTTGAAATTATGCATCATCTTTTCTAACGCGTGCCATTATTGATCTTATCACAGGGAGGTGGCATGTATGGTGAGTAGCAAGCAATCGCCTTGCTCACATGCTACTGCGTACGGCATGATTCGACTGTGCTGGACTAACTTGCGTCGTGTATCTACTTCTTATTTGCAGGAAAACTTGGACATGGAAACGAGAATGGACATTCTACACCCAAACGGGTGGAAGCATTAGTTGGGCTCCAAGTTTCAATGATTGCTTGTGGTAGTCGGCATACAGCCGTTGTGACCAGTCCCGAAGGGAACCTATACACCTGGTAAGCGCCACAACCCCACAACTGCTCTTGTTTTGTTTTACGCGGATATCCCCTATTTAGTGTGACTTGACCGCTTGAATCCATATTCTCAAAAGTATCCTATCTTGTAAACTTTATTTCTGCAGGGGCGATAATGAGGCAGGCACCACCGGAATCGGGTCGAGAGAAGGTCACCAATACACGCCCAAGCTGCTGGAGCGCCTCGCTGGAAAAAGGGTGGTGCAACTCAGTGCTTGTGGTTTCCACACGGGTTGCTTGTGCGACGCTGGCCTTGGTGGTGCACTTGAATTGTATACATTCGGTGAAGGTACGTGATTTCTTGTCGTATCAGCATGGCGCTGGTGGAAAGTGGAAATCAGGTCTCATATTTTTATGCGCTTGGTCCTGTTTCAATTTTTTTTCGTTTACCGAAAAAAAATCATAACTTCATCAACCAAACAAATCAAATATACTGGTATAAAGGCAAGTTTGGACGGCTAGGGACAGGAAACGAGCGCAATTGCCATACTCCCCATTTGGTGGAAACCATGGTTGGAAAAAAGCCGCGACAAGTCAGCTGTGGCGGTTTTCACACAGCAGTCCTGACCGAGGACGGTCTCCTATACACTACTGGAGGAGGAGAGCACGGACAAGTAAGCCATGAATCCATAATTCACTGTACTTCGGAGTTGCCGTCTCATCCGTGCTAACACTCTGTTGCGTTGCACGTCCTCTGAACCAGCTTGGTCACAATGACCGAGTCAACCGGTTGAAACCAACTTACGTACAAGCTCTCGACGGCGAAAATGTTGTGGAGATCACATGCGGTTGGTCGCATTCGGTAGCCCTGACAGCTAAAGGCCACGTGTACACTTGGGGAAACTCTGATCACGGTACGCCCTTTTCTTATAGTAACAGCTCGTTGCTAATGGCTGTTCGAGTACTGAAGGTGTCTTACATTGATTTATTATGTCCATTACGCATAGGCAAGCTTGGCGTTGGGTCATCCCGTCGGGTTAGCGTACCGCAGGTTGTGGAGAAATTGAAACAGTATAAGGTGGTAAAGGTCGCTTCGTATAATGAACATACTGCTGTTTTGGTCGAACCCTTCGACCACGTCGGTGCAGGTTTGGCCGGAGGAGTCAGTGCAGTGCCAGTTACAACGACTTACTCTTCCCACATGCGAGCTTTGGTCAACGATCAAGAATTTTCAGATGTCACCTTCACTGTAGAAGATCAACCGGTGTATGCTCACCGTGCCATTCTTGCGGGCAGATGCGAGCATTTTGCAGCAATGTTTCGATCGGGCATGCGAGAAAGTGCAGCAGAGGCTGTTATTCCTATTCCAGACATGTCGCGATCAGTCTTTTTGTTGTTATTGGAATATGTTTATACGGATATGGTCAAGATTGAGCTGGAGCATGCTATTGAGCTCTACATCACGGCTGATCTGTATCAACTCGAACGTCTCCGAGATATGTGTTGCACGGTAGTGCGCCGCAACTTGAACTCGGAGAACTCGGGGCCATTACTGCAGAACGCTACTGAAGCGCACTGCCATACATTGAAGGAAGTGTGCATGAATTATGTCGTTGAGCACTTTGATGTCGTGTCCAAGACAGAGGGAATCAAGCAAGTCAGTCATTCACTTTTGTTGGAGATCTTGTCACAGAGATAGCCGTGTCAGGATGTCGGCGGGATTGCCTCACTTAATCACCAATCCAACTAACCCCAGTACGTGATGCTATCATTCTCGAAAATTAGCCACCAGACGAACTAGAGAAATCTTATCATGCTATATACTTTTAGCAAGTGTAAAGTAAGTATGCAATAATTAAAGAATGCAGTTATATAAGCACAGCCAGTCAAGTGTGGAATCCGATAAGATGTAGATACATGCTTTTGCGCTGTTTTATTTGGTGCTGATTTGTTGTATAGAAAGTGGTGGGCAGAGGGGGAGAAAAAAAGGCCTAAATGTGGCGCCGGGTGCTACCCGCCTTTCCCATCTTCCGCTCCAGCTCTTGTAACATAGCCCTGGTCTGCACCACGACGATACTGTCAGGTGGTAGCATGGTCTTCTGCAACAAAAGAGCTTCTTGAGTGGTTTCAACGGCACCTCTCAGATTCTTCAACTTTTCATACATCAGGTTTTGTTTTCGCAAGGTATCGCAGCAATCTTCGGAGAAAATATTGTGATGAGAAATTTGAGCAGCTTGCATTTCCTTGTAACACTGGGGGAAAAGAAATGGGTGGAGCAGTTTGTTCGTTGAGAAAGTGAAGGAACCAAAAACATTATGAGATACAACAATAAAAAAAAACTTACACTCAAGGCAGCCATATAGTCCTTGTTCTTCGAGTGGGAATATCCCAGATTATCAAGCGTTGCAATGCACCGAGGGTGGTCTGTGCCCATTACTCCTCGTTGCAGCTGTTTTCCGCATAGTCAAGTAACAAACGATTTGTGAGCAAAGATCGCATCAAATTGGGAAGGAGATAGGTGGTGTATGTTTTGCTTACATCTAGGGCTTCGTTAAAGGCGGCAATTGCATCGCCAAACTTCTTGCGCTTGTTGAGAATGGATCCAATATTACAAAGTGTATCTGTAAGCTGCGCCATGCAAGAATCTCGGTCTGCGTCTGAAGACCAGACAGCTCGGTAGATTTCGAGAGAATCTCGAAAGGTTGCCTCAGCAGCCAACAATTCGTTCGCGCTGAAAGTCCGGGAAAAGGAAAATAGAATTTGATGAGCAAGGGGTGAAACCAACATGAAAGATTTTTTAGGTTCGTCGCTATACATACCTGAAGTAAAGATAGGCAATATTCGATAGGGTTTGAGCAACCGTTTTATGCTGTGTACCCACTTTGTATCTTGCAATTCTGTTTGCCTCGCGTAGATCCACCAAAGCCTCGTCAAATCTCCCTAATGCAACTCTCGTCGATCCCAATTTGGACAGCGATGCCTGTTACGGGAAATCAATTTAGTGTGTGTATTGTGAGTGCTGTCTCTTATACACATCTCCGAGCCCACGAGACTAAGGCGAATCTCGTATGCCGTCTTCTGCTTGAAA
>ENA-ORBV01012520-ORBV01012520.1-microbial-mat-metagenome-genome-assembly--contig:-NODE-12520-length-13067-cov-11.996613_pt1 | contig 13067 bp, 11 predicted proteins | sample MGYA00237777_ERZ505514 | MGnify/ENA primary metagenome ERZ505514 (study PRJEB26160, sample SAMN06269048) | microbial mat metagenome | isolation source: Oligotrophic lake microbial mat | place...
GAGTGGAGACCGTGGGGGCGGCGGTAAGGACCGTCGCAGTGGCGGCAGCGATAGCGACTGGTAAAGACTCTTTGCCTCTATCAAATCAACACTTACAATCACTTCAGGACAGCTTTTTCAGGGCTGTGCTGTTGCTTTTGATCAGGCTTTTTCCCTCCGGACTTGCGGAATTTGTCGGCCTCGATTGCAGGGGCTGACCAGCCCTAAACTCTGGCCTCGAAGGGGTTTGTTCGTTCGCTGAACACCAAGAGACCCCCGGCGAATAATCCGCACACTCTGGTTCGGGGACTAGTGGCTCGGGTGGTCGGGCCAAACGTCCGCCGGGTCTTGGCTTTGGTAAGTTGTAGTGGCTCGATGTGGCGGACTGCTCTGCCTTGGCTTCAACAGGTTCCAGACGAAAGGGTTTTAGACACATGCTCGCCAACTTTCCGCGTTCCTTGAGCCGCCGTCTTGTGGTGTCCCTTGCCACGCTGGCCGGATCGGTTGCTCCCGTGACGGGTGTCCACGCTCAGGTCGTGACACCACCACCAAAGGAAGTGACGCCAATTGACTGGAACATTCCCAAGCCCCCACCCGCTCCGACGGCTGCGCCGATGGAAGTGAACGCGAATCCCGTTCCAGCACCTCGCCCGGCACAAGCACCTGTCGAGCGACTGCCCGACCTCAAGTACACGCCGCTGGCCGAGAAAGGCGCGGATGGCAAACTTGTGTCTTTGAAGGAGCCCCTGCACCTGTCGGCAATGCGTCGCAACCCGATGCTGCCCGAGGGGTACATCGATTCGATCCAGAACGTGATCGACGAGCGCAAGCAATCCACCGATCGTCAGGTGGTGGCCAACCTGGATGTGCTCGAGCGGATCGAAGACGGCGCTTTCGAGAATGTGGACTTTATGAATCGCGCATCGGTGCGGTCGCTTATGGAGACCATAAAGCCTCTGACCAGCGCGATGAAGACGCTTGGGGAGGATCTTCGCGAACGAGGGCTGATGGACCCGATGCAGACTCGCTTCAATAACAAGATCGTCAACGATTACGTTCGGGCTGCGAACGAAGAGAAAATGGCAGCATCCGAGGCCGACAAGGGCAAAAGTTCGCAGGCCCTGCTGCTCTCTCTGTACAAGCAGAACGTCGACGAGTTCGTGTTCGTCCACGCGCAGGCGATGAAGACCATTGTCTCCCAGTTTGACGAAGCCATCGGACCTGTCCTGGCCGACGAGGCCACCAAGTCTAAGACCCGCGACGTGGTCGCCAAGGCCCGGTCCGCTGGCACCGATGGAGAGCGGACCGCAGCGCTCAAGGGCCTGCGCGATGTGCTGAGCCTCGACCAGCGCAAGCAATTGGTCGAAAAGGCGATTTCGCTGTCCAATGACAGCAAAGCCAGGCGTTGAAGTCCTTGGCCACAACTACTGTCCACAACTACTGTCCAGAAAGGGCTGGCCAGAACCGCTCGCTCGCAACTGCTTGCAACGCGGTGATTCAAGCTAAATCTTGATCTTGATGTGCCAGATTTCGTGATCGACGAACCGGCCTTCAAGACGGCACTGGGTTCGCTCGCCCGCACAACAGACAAATCCGGCCCGCTCTGCAACCCGGCGGCTCGCGAGATTGTCCGCAGTGATCGCCGCGTCGACTTGGATCAGGCCCAGCCCCTTGGCCAGGTCGTCGAACGCATACTGCACCATTGCCTGAACACCCTCGATCGCGAGTCCATTGCCTGCGCATTGGCGGGTCACCCACCACCCCGCGTCGGCCTTTGCGAGCAGGGCGTGGTCGATGGCCAGCAGATGGAACATGCCAGCGATGCGGTCATCGTCGAGCACGCCGACACGCCGCCATTCGAGGCCAGACATATCACCCTTGACAGTTGCTCGCAGCAGCCGCTCAAAGCAATCGTCGAGCGTCTCCCCCACCACACGCACGTTGATCCCGCGATGGAGGTATGCCTCGTCGGTGCGAAGGATGCCAACAAACTGGGAGCGATCGCCCGGCCGCAGCGGGCGGAGCGTCAGACGAGGCGTGCGGATGTCCCTGCAAGGAGCCAACACCTCGACGGGCACACGCGGCACGGACGGCTGGCCCGTCGATGCTGGCTGTATCTCAACCAACGGGCTGACCATCCAGTGTGACGAAGCCCGCGTGTCCGTCTCTGGATGCCATATGCAGGAAAAACGCATGCACCCACTTATCGACTGTGCCCGCAGGTTCGCTGCAAGGACGCAGCTCGCTGTTTTTCCGCAGCATCCTCCCTACGCTGACTGGTTATGAGCGATCGCAAGCCCTTTGTCGGCGGCAACTGGAAGATGAACACCAACCGGACCACGGGCAGTGACCTGGCCAGGGGGGTCACGGATGGGCTGCTCCAACTGGACGGCGTGGACGTGGCTGTCTATCCCCCCTTTCCATACTTACTCACCGTCCGGGCCGTGCTGCGAGATCGCGGATCATCCGTCAAACTGGGCGCACAGGACGCGTACTTCCAGGGCGATGGTGCATTCACGGGCGAGGTCTCGTCCACCATGCTCAAGGATTGCGGCGTGCAAACTGTGTTGTGCGGGCACAGCGAACGCAGGCATGTCATCGGGGAAAAGGACGAACTGGTCAACCGCAAACTCCGGGCGACGCTCGAAGGCGGTCTCGACGGCGTGCTGTGCGTGGGCGAAACCCTCGACGAGCGGCTCGCGGGCCATCAGGACATCGTGAACGCGCGGCAGATTCGCACGGGTCTTGCGGATATTCCCGGCTCGCTGCTTGATCGTCTGGTGATCGCCTATGAACCCGTCTGGGCCATCGGCACTGGCAAGACCGCAACGCCCCAGGACGCGCAGGATGCCCACAAGCAGATTCGTATTCAGGTCGCTCGTCTCTATGGCGAAGACGCGGCGCAGCGGGTCCGCATCATCTACGGCGGCAGCCTCAAGCCCGACATCTGTGCGGATATCTTCGCCCAGAAGGACGTGGATGGCGGCTTGGTGGGCGGGGCGAGCCTGAACGCGGGCGACTTTGTGACGATCTGCAAAGCCGCAGCGAGCACCGCGAAGGCGAAGTGACCTTCACGATATTTTCATATAAAACTCGTGGCATAATCGTGGTTGTGGGGTATATTACTTTGCCTATTGTTATGCGATTTTCTTGATGGTAATCGGACCACGAAGTCGTATTTGATCACCGCCACCGGCTGGACGTCGCCTACACCAACCGCTCCAGACGCTATTGCTCACTCACGCTTCGCGGAACAGTGCCTTGAACAACAAAAGGGCAACTGGCTATCAGTTTACACCGCTCAAGCTTTTAATTCGTATATGCGTACCGGTTTTTCTATCCAGCCGCCTCATGAGTAAGGATGATATTCATGAATTCCAGAATAAAAATATTTTGTTGTTTGCTGACGGTAAATGCTTTCTATTCATCTCATTCGCACGCCGCGTTGGTCAATATGCCCGGTTCGATACTAGGATCTACCGAGCCGTTTTTTTATCAAGGAAGTCAATACGGTCCAGCTATTCTACAGTACAATCAGTCGACCGGGGGAATTCTTGGTCAAGTTGGATGCTTTCGGGTTGGTGCCTCCGACATATCTCTGCAAGGCGTGGCAACTATCGGATCAGATATTTATGTAACATATGTAGCAACAAATGGATTCAGCTTGTTCGAGAGGGGTGTTGGGCAAGTCAACCCTGATACCGGTGCAATTACCCCGCTAGCTACGTCCATCCCTGCTTTGCTGAATGGCCCCTTGGCCTTGCTGCTCGTGATGGTCGATTTTAATCCAGAACCGCGGCAACTTCGCAGAAGTTTCCCTTGATGGTTCTATCTCTCCTGTTCTTGCAGCAACAGGTACCGACCTACAGTTAATCCATGTCGACTTCGCCACCGATGTCGCATGGAATGGCACCACCTATCTGGTCAACGCGTATCGCGCAAGCGATATAACGCCCGTCAATACGATCTACAGCATCAATCCAGTCACCGGGGCCGTCGTCGGCGAGGTCGTCACGCCAGTCTCTCTGCCCAGCGAAAACCAAAGTCTGGATTTTGATATTGCTACTGGCATCCTCCGCTCCAGCGGCTCCTTCAGCGTCAATGGTGCGCCAGTCTATGGCATCAGCACCCTCACGCTAACCCCCGGTTTCTTCGATAGTGTGGTGAACAACGGCTCGCCCCTCTTCACCGACGTCACCGTCTGGAACATTCCCAGCCCCGCGAGCGTGGGCATTTTGTTGGGTGGTTTAACGATGGCAATTCGCCATCGGCGTTGATCCGTACGATAGCTGATGCACACGTCCCGCCTCGTCGTTCCGGTTCTGATTGCCAGCCTGCTTGTGGTTTCCAGCACTTTGTGTGCCCCGGCCCGTGCCGACGAGGGGATGTGGCCGCTCAATGCGTTGCCGGTTGCGACCCTCAAGGACAAGTACGGGTTTGAGCCCAGCGCGGAGTTGATCTCGCACTTGCAGCGCTCGGCGATCAACTTTGGCGGGGCGTCGGGGTCGTTTGTGTCGAGCGATGGGCTGGTGATGACCAACCACCATGTGGGCTCGGGCGCTCTGGCCAACCTCTCGACGCCCGAGCGTGACCTGTTTGCGACCGGGTTTCTTGCCAATTCCCGCGAGGAGGAATTGAAGGCCCCGGGCATGCAACTGCGCGTGCTGATGAGTGTTCGGGACGTGACGGAGAGCATCAACGCGAGCATCACGACCGGCATGGACAACGCCATCGCGGGGCGCATGCGCCGCGAAGCCATCGCCAAGATAGAAAAGGAAGAAGGGGATAAGTCGGGCCAGACCGCTCGGGTTGTGACGCTCTACAACGGCGGGCAGTATCACCTCTACCTCTCCAAGACCTTCACGGATGTCCGTCTGGTCTTTGCGCCCGAAGAAGCGATCGCTTCATTCGGTGGCGACACCGACAACTTTGAGTTTCCCCGCTACAGCCTCGACGCGACGTTCTTCCGGATTTACGAGAATGATAAGCCGTATCAGCCCAGCAACTTCCTGAAGGTTGCAACGGATGCCAAGGCCAACGATCTCGCCCTCGTGATTGGCCACCCGGGACGGACGCAACGGTTGCTGACCCTGGCAGACATCGAGTTTCAGCGCGACATCGCCATGCCCTTCCAACTTGGGCGGCTCTGGCGCAGCGAGATCAAACTCGCCGTCTTTGCCGGGCGCGGCAAGGAAGAGGCCCGATTCGTCAGCGATGATCGGGATGGCGTGGCAAACGGGCGGAAGGCCATCACGGGCCAGTACGCGGGACTGATTGATCCGCAAGTCATGTTGGCCAAGCGCACGCAGGAGGATGATCTGCGGGCCGCGGTCGCGGGCAATCCGCAATGGGCCGGCAAGTGGGGCGGTGCGTGGAGCATGATCGAAGGAGCCAAGAAGGCGCACCGGGAAATCTTCAAGCCCTACACGATCGTGCAGCCCCGGGCTGGCACACTGCTGCGTCGCGCGCTGACGGTCGTTCGCCACGCCGCTGAACTTGCCAAGCCCAACGATCAACGCCTGCGCGAATACAGCGACGCGTCGCTGCCCGCGCTGTATACGTCGCTGTACGCCCAGACACCGATCAATCTCTCCTTCGAGCAGTACCAAGTCGAGCAATACCTGCTGTGGGTTGCAGAGACGCTGGGCGCTGAGCACGCCATCACCAAGTCCCTGCTTGATGGACAGTCTCCGACCACGCTCGCCGCAATGGCGATGCAGAGCAGCACCCTCCGCGATCCCTCCGGCGTGCGCGAAGCCATCGAGGGCAGTTCGGCGTGGATCGGCAAGCACAACGATCCGCTCCTGGCCCTTGCCCAGCGCATCGACGCGGCGTGGCGGCCGCTCAACCAGCGCTATGAGGACGAGGTTGAGAGCGTGGAGCGTTCGGCGTATGCCCAGATTTCCGCGGCAAAGTTCGCTGTGCTGGGCAGCGGGGCCTACCCGGATGCAACGGGCACGCTGCGGCTGTCGTTTGGTCCGATCGTGGGCTGGAACGATCCGGAGAAGGGTGTCGTGCAGCCCTACACCAACTTCCAGGGTCTGTTTGATCGTGCCACACTGCGGGCGGGCGAGCCGGACTTCACGGTGCCCCACTCCTGGGCCAAGGCATCGACAGTGCTCAACCCCAACACGCCATACAACTTCGCTTGTACCGCAGACATCATCGGCGGTAACTCGGGTAGTCCCGTCGTCAATACGCAAGGCGAACTGATCGGGCTGGTCTTTGACGGCAATATTCACAGCCTGCCCGGTGCGTTTCACTACGACCAGCGGATGAATCGCGCCGTCGCGGTTGATATTCGCGGCATGCTGGAAGTGATGGACAAGGTCTACGGCGCGAAGCAACTGGTAGCGGAAATCGGGCGATAAGCGACGAGGCCGTGGGTACTCTTGCTCGATGCGTTCTCTTATCAAGCACCACGCCGGCCCTGAACTCCAACTCGTTGATCGCCCCAAGCCCAAGCCCGGCCCGCGCGAGGTATTGATTCGCGTCAAGAAGGTCGGCATCTGCGGCACCGACCGCCATATATGGGAGTGGGACGCATGGGCGGCTGGACGTATCCCGGTGGGCATCATCACGGGCCATGAGTTTGTCGGCATCGTCGAGGAAGTCGGCAGCGCGGTGACCAACTACAAGCCGGGGCTGCGTGTCTCTGCGGAGGGGCACATCACGGCGTGGAAGGACTTCAACAGCCGCACCGGCAACGCCCACATCGCCAGTGATACCAAGATCATCGGCATCGACCGCGATGGCTGCTTTGCCGAGTATGTGTGCGTGCCCGAAGAAAACGTGTGGCCCGTGCATGCGAACATTCCCGACAAGATCGCGGCGGTGCTTGATCCGCTGGGCAACGCTGTCCACACAGTGATGGCGGCGAATGTATCTGCCAAGAGCGTGCTGGTGACGGGCACCGGCATCATCGGGTTGATGAGCATCACGGTTGCCAAGGCCGCGGGCGCGAGCAGGATTTTCGCAACCGACATCGACCCGCGCCGACGGGCTCTGGCGAAAAAACTGGGCGCCGTCGAGGCGTTTGACCCGCGCGACAATGCGTGGATCAATCAGATTCGCAAGGACTGCCGGGGCGAGGGCGTGGACGTGCTGCTCGAAATGAGCGGGGCCGAGCCCGCATTGGCCCAGGGCTTTGAGGCCCTCCGCAACGGCGGCACGGCGGCACTGCTGGGCCTGTTCAAGGGCCCCATCAAGTTTGACATCAACAAGTTGGTGATCTTCAAAGGGTGCACGGTGCTGGGCATCAATGGCCGCAAGATGTTCGAGACGTGGTACCAGATGGAAGAACTGCTACTGAGCGGGCGGCTTGAGCTCGAGGACATCATCACGCACGAAGTTCCACTGGAAGACTTCAAGCGCGGACACGGGCTGATGATCAGCGGGGAGGGGATCAAGGTGGTGATGAGTATTGGGTGACGAATGTTGCGTACCTGGGCTTGATACGCGATAACTCTTCAGAAAGAGACTCAATTCAAGTCGACCCCGCGTGTTAGTCCTACGACTGTTGCCCGAATCTCGCTATCCTCCAAACGAACTCCGACCGATCCGCAACCTGCGGGCCGCGTCGGCATCACAAACTTGTAAGGATCGCAGGAAGGGATCATGCCAACACATTCGTCAACTCCATCTTCATCCGGTGCGATCCACGGTGAGTCAATTGTTCAGGGCCCTGTCGTCGACGATGCTCGCGTTTCGAACGCGATTGGCGATTCAGTGCCCGCGAGTTTTCGCGAACTTTCATGGCAAGATCGGCTCGCCCACATCGTCGAAACCATGCGCGAGGTGAGCAAGGAAACCGATCCACAGGCGATGGTGCGGGCGTACGGACGGCGCATGCGCGGCACGGTTGAGCCCGGCCACACCATCAGCCTCTCGCGCCGCGACCTACCATTTCCGCAGGTTCGCATCACGCGCAGCACGCTCTGGAAAGAGCAACTGGACCCATGGAAGGATCGTGATCGCCTGCCGCTGCTTTCGGGTGGTTTTTTTTCAGAACTTGCCTGGAGCGACAAGCCGCTCGTCGTGACGACGGTTGCTGTTGCGGAAGATGACCCCGCGTATCCATACCTGAAACATGCCAAGAGCCTAATCGCAATCCCCCACTATGAGCATGGTGTGGGGCTCAACATCGTCGTTCATACCGCGTTTCGAGAGAATGCTTTTGACGTCGAGAAGTTTCCTGATCTTGTCTTGCAGAGCAATCTCTTCGGTCGAGGCACCAAGAATCTCGTGCTGGCCCGAGACCTCCGCGAGGCGTATGAGCAGATCGACGCGGAACTGCGGAGCGTCCAGGACATTCAATTGTCGCTGCTGCCGCGAGAGACGCCGCAGATTCCCTCGCTTGAGCTCGCCGCGTTCTACCAGACCAGCAAGCGGGCGGGCGGAGACTACTACGACTTCTTCTCGTTGCCCAACAATCAATGGGCGATCCTCGTCGCCGATGTCTCGGGGCACGGCACACCCGCTGCGGTGCTGATGGCGATCGTGCATGCGATCGCGCACCTGATGCCTGGCGACGTTGCCTCCCCCGCGTCACAGCCCTGGGAACCGCACGAGGCGATTGCCTTCGTCAATCGCGCGCTTTCCGAGCGCTACACGCGCGAGACCGGCGCGTTTGTCACAATGATCTATGGCATCTATGACGACAAGACCCGAACTTTCCGATACGCCAACGCGGGCCATCCCGCGCCAGTGATCCGCGAATACGACGGCACGGTGCGCAACGACACGTTCGAGGATGTCGGTTTGCCCCTGGGCATTCTTCCAGATGCGGACTACGCCACGAGATCGCTGCCGCTCTCTTCTGGCCAATCGCTTGTGCTGTACACCGACGGCATCACCGAAGCGTTCAACGGTTCGAACGAGATGTTCGGCGATCAACGCATGTTCGCGTCGATCAATCGCGGGCATGCCCGCAACGGCAGTCAGGATAATGGGCACGCTCCGATGTATGGCGAGCAGCCGGCACAGGATGTCAGTGGTTCGGCATCGGGCATCCTGAACGCCATCGTCGATGATCTGGGCAAGTTTGCCGGGCTGACAAGCCGGAGCGACGATCGCACGGTCGTGGTGGCGAGCGTCAAGTAGCCATGTCTTCGCCCATCATCACCATTGCGATCCAATGGGGCGATATGGATGCCCTGGGCCATGTCAACAACGTGATGTTTTTTCGGTACCTTGAGTCCGCTCGGGTTGCCTACATCCATGCGCTGGGGCTTGATTCCCTTCGCGAAGTCGATGGCGTGGGCTTTATCCTGCAGAGTGCCCAGTGCCGATTTCGTCGTCCGCTGTTTTTCCCTGACACCATCCGCGTGATCACGCAACTGATATCCATCGAGACCGATCGCTTCACCCTTGGGCACGAGATCATCAGCCAGAAGTCTGGCGAGGTTACTGCGCATGGGAGCGGCACCATAGTGACGTACGACTACGCCGCAGGGACTAAGGTCAAGATGCCCGACAGAATCCACAGGGCGATCGAGGCGTTGGAGGGTTCGACTGGCGACAGCCGCGCATGAACACTCGCACTGTCAATAGTTCTTCAGAAAACACTTGTTTTTCCGTTTGAGGTTTTCGATGCAGACGCGTCTGTTCCACTTTGTCGGCGGCCTGCAAGGCCCCTGGTTTGTCGAGCGTCACACCGCTAGCATCGGGGCCGCATTCCCAGTTGCGGCGCAACTGGACATCCTTGAGGTTGGTGCGCCAGCGACAAAGGCTGCTGATGTCGGTGATGCCACATGGGTTCTGCGCGGCATCACCAGCAATGTTCGATACGCCACGCGGGCGGAACAAGATCAACTCGCAAAGGTGCTGGCGCCACTCGGTCGCCCCGAAGCCACCGCCGGCGCACTGATTCCCATCCGCAAGTCCCCCGCATGGTGGGCACTCTCGCAGGATCAACGCCGCGAGATTTTTGAGGAACGATCCCATCACACTGCGGCAAGCCTGCGATTTCTCCCCGCGATTGCGCGTCGCTTGCATCATTGCCGGGACCTTGGCCCGAGCCCGGACGGCCGCACCGAGCCGTTTGATTTCCTGACGTGGTTCGAGTATGCGCCCGAGCACGAAAGCCTCTTTGACGAACTGGTTGCGATCCTGCGAGGCACGGAAGAGTGGAAGTACGTTGACCGCGAAGTGGACATTCGCGTCCGACGCGAGTGATTCGGGCACACTCCTGCCACTGACATAACGTATCTCATGCAGGACTTGCCTCGATCCACCGACGCGCCGCAATCCCCCCACATCCAGCCTCGCCCCGCCGTGCGGATGCACTGGGACAACCTGCTTTTTCTGCATTGGCGCGTGGATCCGAAGGTGATGCGCCGCCTCGTACCGATGGAACTCGAGCTCGACTTGTTCGATGGCTCCGCGTGGGTTGGCCTTGTGCCGTTTCGGATGGCGCATTGCTCGTTTCGAGGTGTGCCCGCCTTGCCTGGCCTGACTGACTTCTACGAATGCAACGTGCGTACCTATGTCACGCATCGCGGTCCAGATCGTCACACCAAGGGCGTCTGGTTCTTCAGCCTCGACGCCCAAACCCTGCTTCCAGTGCTGGGCGGGCGCTGGCTTTGGAGCCTGAACTACGTTTACAGCCGCTTCACTGTGTCGCGGACTGGCGACACTACGGATTACGCACTGGCTCGCCGCACAAGCACGTCCATTGCAAGTTGGAAGCACGCCCACACCCATATCCGCTGGCGGACGGGCGACCTGTTCGAGCCCGATTCGCGTCAACGACCCGGCCCGCCCGACACGCTGCAGCACTTTCTCACCGAGCGATACTGGCTCTTCTCGCACCGAGGTGGGCGGATCTGGGCTGGGCAGGTTCGCCACGAGCCGTGGCCTCTCCGCCACGCTGAACTGTTACATCTTGATGACAGCCTGATTGTTGGGGCGGGGCTCAAGGTTGAGGGGGTGCCAGTTGCGTTTGCGAGTGAACACCTTGAAATTGAGGGGTACAGCCTGCACGCGATTTGATTGCTCCCGGCACGCGACTCTGCCCGTCGGTCGCGTTTCGTGGTCGGGTTGGCGTCCAAGCTATGCGTGCGGGTAGCGGGTACGCTTGCTCTGGTGGCAGAGTCGAATCATCCCCACTTGCCAGTGAGCCACAGCCACGATCTGGCCGTGATGCTTGAACCCGTCCTGCACGAAGTGTGCAATGGACGCCTGGGCCGCATCGAGTGGTTTCACGCGGCGTGGCAACGGGGCGGGGCCGCGACCGGTTTTTCCACTTTCCGCCTCCACGACGACCAGCCACCCATGGGCGTGCTTGTGAAGCTCCCAATCGGTCCGCTCGAGTACAAGTGGACCACGCGTCTGGGCGGCGCCTGCAACCCAGAGTCCTTCGCAAGCGATCGCGCCCGGCGCCTGCCCGTCGCACGAGTCGTCGCTCATGGCCAGGAGCTTGGCGGGTATGACCTGGGCTGGATCATTTCCGAGCGGCTCGCGGGCGGAACAAGATCAACTCGCAAAGGTGCTGGCGCCACTCGGTCGCCCCGAAGCCACCGCCGGCGCACTGATTCCCATCCGCAAGTCCCCCGCATGGTGGGCACTCTCGCAGGATCAACGCCGCGAGATTTTTGAGGAACGATCCCATCACACTGCGGCAAGCCTGCGATTTCTCCCCGCGATTGCGCGTCGCTTGCATCATTGCCGGGACCTTGGCCCGAGCCCGGACGGCCGCACCGAGCCGTTTGATTTCCTGACGTGGTTCGAGTATGCGCCCGAGCACGAAAGCCTCTTTGACGAACTGGTTGCGATCCTGCGAGGCACGGAAGAGTGGAAGTACGTTGACCGCGAAGTGGACATTCGCGTCCGACGCGAGTGATTCGGGCAATCCGAGTAATCCTGTCGATCACGAGCCAGATTCATCCATTCAGGTACGTCGCAACTGCCTGTCGCCGACGATCCACCCGCAACTCAAACACATCGGGCCTTGCGTAGTGTCCAGACGGATCGAAGTTCTGACGCTCGCGCCGCACTGCGTCCAGCGACACATCCGCGTAGATCAGACGTTCCTCGTTTGATACAGGCGGCACGATCCACTGCCCATCGGGCCCCGCGATGCACGAGCCGCCATCGCTGATCAACTCACCTGGCGTCACCATCCGTTCCCGAAAAGGCACGCCCGCGGGAATGTCCTGCTCGCGCAGCAGGCTACTCGCTGAAAGCACGAACGAGCGTGACTCCATCGCGATGAACCTGGTGATGTCGATGGTGTTGCGAACGCAGCCAGGCCACAATGCCACATGCAGGTTGACTCCCTGTGCGTAGAGCGCGGCCCGCACAAGAGGCATCCAATTCTCCCAGCAGTTGAGTGCGCCGAGCGTCAACTGCCCAACCGGATGCGCGACCAAGCCGGCACCGTCGCCGATGCCCCACGACAGCCGCTCCTCGTATGTGGGCATGAGTTTGCGATGCACGCTCAGTACTCGTGCGGGCGCTTCCTCCATCCCTGGCTTCATGCCTGGCATTACACCGGGCTTCACACCGGGCTTTAGACTTGGTTCCAAACCAATTACGACTCGCGAGCAGTACACCGTGTGCCCGGCCCGATCCATCGCCCGCTCGGCTACGCCCAGCACGACGGTAATGTTGTGCTTGCCCGCCACTCGACGTACATCATCGAGATCTCCCGAATTGCCAGTGTCTTCGCTGATGACCACCGACTGGTCGAGGTACAAAGCGTGCAGTTCCTTCTGGTCTGAAGCGTTGAATCGCGCGGCATCGGTGCGACTGAGCCAGTGCGGATACGCGGGCACCAACGTCTCGCCGAACGCGACCAGACTCGCTCCATGCTTTCCAGCCTCATCGATCGCGGCGACCACCTTCTCGAGTGTTCGTCGTTTGTCAAGAAAGACTGGCGCGATTTGGGCAATGCAGACTCGCATTCGCAAGTATTGGGGCACGACACATAGATGTGACAGGCCAAAGAAAAAGCCCTGACTTTCGCCAGGGCTTGTTTGCGGATATGTACTTTATACCAGATCGCTATCGCGACTGGACGAGTGTATTACCAGCCGCCACGGCCACCGGAGCCGCCGCGACCACCGCCGCCGCCACCACCACCACCA
>ENA-ORBV01012521-ORBV01012521.1-microbial-mat-metagenome-genome-assembly--contig:-NODE-12521-length-13066-cov-8.388944_pt1 | contig 13066 bp, 9 predicted proteins | sample MGYA00237777_ERZ505514 | MGnify/ENA primary metagenome ERZ505514 (study PRJEB26160, sample SAMN06269048) | microbial mat metagenome | isolation source: Oligotrophic lake microbial mat | place...
GCCTGATTCAGCAGTTGGATCTGATCATCAGCGTCGATACTGCCGTCACCCATCTCGCCGGAGCCTTGGGCAAACCGACTTGGCTGCTGTTACCCTTCGCCCCCGACTGGCGCTGGATGCTGCACCGCGACGATAGCCCCTGGTATCCCACCGTGCGAATTTTTCGTCAGCCCACCGCCGGAGATTGGGATAGCGTGGTGCAGCAGATAAGTACAGAATTACGTTCGCGTAGCGTCTCCCTAGGAGATATGACGAGTGACGAAATGCGAATGGGAAATGATGAATTACATTCGCGTAGCATTTCTGTAGAAGATCTGACGAATGATGCATTTCAACCTCAAAACCTGCTATTCGACACTCAACCCTCAACATTAGACACTCGACATTCGACACTCGACGTTCGACATTCACTTGAAACCGCTCTCCAGCATTACCACGAGGGCAAGCTAGCTGAGGCAGAGCAGATTTATCGTCAGGTTTTGCAGCAGCAGCCTGATCAAGCGGATGCGCTGCATGTGTTGGGCGTGATTTTATGCCAGACGAAGCGCCACGAGGAAGCGATCGCCCAGCTACGTCATTTAACCGATCTACAGCCCGATTTTGCCGAAGGTTGGGGCAACTTGGGCGGCGCACTCCAAGAACAGCAGCAGTTTGCAGAGGCGATCGCCTGCTACGAGCGATCGCTGGCGCTGAATCCTGCTAATCCAAATGTGCATCAAAACCTGAGCGTGGCGCTGCTAGATCTGAATCGTCCAGAAGCGGCGGTGCATCATGCAGAACAGGTCGTATCAGCAAGACCTGAGTCGTCAGACGCTTTCTATAATTTGGGGTTTGCCCTGCGGCGATCGAACCGGGTTACCGAAGCGATCGCGGCTTATCGTCGGGCGATCGACCTCCAGCCCAACTTCGTCAACGCCCACAAAAACCTCGGTCATGCCCTGTTGCTTACTGGCGACTTCAATACCGGATTTGTGGAATATCAATGGCGCTGGCAGCAAGAAGGCTGGACAGTCCGCCCGTTTACCCAACCCGAATGGGATGGCAGCGACTTGCATGGCAAAACCATTTTGCTCCACGCCGAACAGGGCATGGGCGACACTCTGCAATTCATCCGCTATGCGCCCCTCGTCAAAGCCTATGGCGGACAAGTCATCGTCGAATGCCAGGAACCCCTACTGCGACTGCTCTCTAACGTCTCCGGCATCGATCAACTCGTTCCCCAAGAGTCGCCCCTGCCGCCCTTCGATGTCCACGCGCCCTTGCTCAACCTGCCCCGCATCCTCAGCATCACTCTAGACACCATTCCCGCCGATATTCCCTACGTGCCCGTGCCGAGTGTCGAGTGTCGAATAGAGAAAGACCATTTGGTCTCCTCATCCACTCGAAAATCGAAAATCGAAAATCGTCAATTCAAAGTGGGTCTTGTGTGGGCAGGCAACCCCAACCACCGCAACAATCGCTTCCGCTCCTGCCAATTAGAGCAATTCCAACCGTTGTTTGATCTGGAAAATGTCACCTTTTATAGCCTGCAAAAAGGATATGCCGCCGCCGAGTTAACTACTTCCTCGCCAGTCTACGATTTGGGATTGGAACTAGAAGATTTTGCTGACACCGCCTGCGCGATCGCCCAGCTAGACCTAATCATCACAGTTGACACTGCCGTTGCCCACCTCGCCGGAGCGTTGGGTAAACCGACCTGGGTGCTGCTAGCCTTCGCCCCCGACTGGCGCTGGATGCTCGATCGCCCCGATAGCCCTTGGTATCCCACTGTGCGCCTCTTCCGCCAACCCCATCCCGGCGACTGGGACAGTGTGATGCAGCAGATAAAAGCAGCATTGGCAAACACCTTGAATGATGAAAGGCGAATAACGAATGACAAAGAGCAAATTCCAAATTCACCACTCGAAACTCGAAATTCAAAACTTAAAACTCAAAACTCAAAACTTTCCATTTCCCTCTCTTGGCATCTCAACGGGCTGACTGATTGGGGCGTTTTGGGAACACAATTAGCCTTGCAGTTGCGAAACCATTCCCAGTTTATGCCGATGCTTCAGCATCCATTAGCGGTGTCTAGCGATTTGACTCCGCTGGAAGTGGCGCTGTTGCGATCGCTTGAAATAGGCACCAGTGATCTATCGAATGGGATGCGGCTGCAAGCGATCGCCGATGGCTTTGCGCCGATTGCCGCCAGTTCGCCTGCCGATCCACAGCAGACGATCGCCCTAGTTGCTCTAAAAGATACGCATCTCGATAACCCGGCATTGGCGGCGGCAAAATCTTGTCGGGCAATCATTACAGGTTCTACCTGGAACACGGATTTGCTCAAAAGCTGTGGGCTGGAAGTCTCTCAAATCGGGCTTCAGGGGATTGATCCCATCTTGTTTTATCCAGGAAAAAAAGGTGATTGGTTGAGCGATCGCTTCGTCATCTTTTCCCCTGGCAGGTTGAGCTATACCCACGGTCAGGATATCTTGATCGCAGCGTTCAAAGCCTTTCAAACTCGTCACTCTGACGCTCTCTTGCTAACCGCTTGGTGGACGGAAAGGGGTTCCCTTCAAGGTTTAGATCACGCCCATTATGTTACTGGAGTGCTAGAACTTGACTCAAACGGACAACTTGCTACCGCCCAATGGCTGATTCAAAACGGATTGCCCAAAGAGTCTTTTCTGGTGCTTGAACCTATTGCCTATGCAATGCTGGGTCAAGTTTTGCACCAAGTCGATGTTGCCGTTTTTCCAAGCCGCTGCGAAGCCGGACTGAACCACAGCGCGATCGCCAGCCTTGCCTGTGCGGTTCCTACGATCCTCTCCAACAACACGGGCAACCGCGATCTAACTCAACACAACCTGGGCTTTCCGCTGCAATCGCAACGTCGAGTCAAAGCGCCTGCGGAGTTTGTGGGAGTGGAAGGCTGGGGCGAATCGGATGTAGAAGAACTGGTTGAAACCCTAGAATATCTTTACACTCATCGTGCTGAAGCGCAGCAGCGCAGCCTTGCCAGCGCCGACTGGTTGCGATCGCGTCCCTGGTCAACCGTCACCAAAAACTTCGCGGATCTCCTCAACAATATTGCTATGCCGTAAGTCCTCGGTGAAGATGTTTAATTCATGCAACTAACCAACATCCTCAGAAATACGCAGGAGCAATCTAAACAACTGCTGGAAATTGCTAAAACAGGAGTGGAACGGGCGATTCTCTTACAGAGAGGCTACGCCAACGAGGAGGATGAAGAACGGGCGATCGCTTGGATGAATCAGCAGCTTGAAGCATTGGGAGTTGATTTGGGATGAAACTCAAAAACATTAAAGTTCCTACCGATGAAATAGCCGCGCTTTGTCAGCAGTGGCATATCTATAAACTTTCCTTGTTTGGCTCAGTCTTACGAGATGACTTTACAGCAGAGAGCGACATTGATATTTTGGTTGAGTTTGAGGCTGGATTCACTCTCAAGCCTGTGAAGAGGAACTGATCATCTATCTAGTGCAAGGTAGACGATCGCGATTGTCAGGACTTCACATATTGCAAAATAGCACGAGCGATCGCTTGGGCAATTTTGCTACGTCCCGTCGCACTCGCCAGTCGAGCCGCATCTTCTGTACCCGTGACAAAGCCAATTTCCACCAGTGCCGCAGGCATCGGAGTATATCGAATGACGTAGAAATTTGCTTGCTTCACACCGCGATCGCGTGCGCCCAACTCTTGTAGCAAATTGGTTTGAATCATCCGAGCAAGCGCTTGTCCATCACCTGCGTAGTAATAGGTTTCAATGCCACTCACATCAGTCCGACTTGCAGTAAAAGCATTGGCATGAATGCTAACAAAAACATCGGCATTTGCTTGTTCTGCAAAGTCTACTCGCGGGGCTAATTCAACTTCCTGGTCACCCGATCGCGTCAATATCGCGTTAACTCCTTTCTGCCGCAGCAATGCTACAACTTGCTGCGATACTGCCAGCGTCACCTCTTTTTCCTGCAAGCCGCCAATGCCAACGGCTCCGGGATCGCCGCCCCCATGCCCTGGATCGATGACGACGGTAATGCCGCTTTTAGGAACAGGCATTGGGATTGGGTTAGGGTTGCGCGATGGGTTCGTAATCGGAGAAGGCTGCTTAGAAGGCACTTCGTTCGCTTGCACAGGCAAAATCGTCGCTTGCAAATTGTTGCGGTTCAAAATCTGTTGCAATTCGGTCGCTTTGCCTTGTTCCTGAAATATGCCTGCCTGCACGACACTCTGTCCATTCACTGTCGTCCGAAATGCACCCGGAACCAGTGCGGTCACACGAACAGCATCGGCACCGTTCACTATTACCCGATAGGCTAGCTTGCCATTCAAAATTGAGGGTTGAGTAAGTTGCACCTCACTTGCTTGCACAGGTAAAACCATCGCTTGCAAGTTGTTGCGGTTCAAAATCTGTTGCAATTCGGTCGCTTTACTTTGTTCACGAAATATGCCTGCTTGCACAACACTCTGTCCATTCACTGTCGTCCGAAATGCACCTGGAACCAGTGCGCTCACCCGAACAGCATCGGCACCGTTGACTGTTACCCGATAGGCTAGCTTGCCATCCAAAATTGAGGGTCGGGTAATAGGAGTAGGAGTGGTTCGATTGGGGATTGGCGGCAGTTTGCTGGGACTGGTCACCGTTGGATAACGGGGTGAGGTAGATTGTGGCAACGTCGGAATCACCACTGCCGAACCCGGCGATCGCGAATAAGGAAAATTTCCGCCTGTAGTCGGGGCATTAATCGGTACAGTGGGAACCACAAAAGAACCGGGAGCAGCCAAGGCGTTACTGGCGAATCCTAAAGGACTCAGGGCGATCGCGCTCCAAGCTATCAGCCGAAGCGAAGGAAAAATATGCATGTCGAATGTGTGAGGTGCTACTTGGATACAAACTCCACCGCCAGCACCAGATCCGGATAAAACCTGCGATCGCGTTCAAAATCAGGGTAGAGGCGAATTGCAAAGCGCCCCTACAGAGAGTATGAGATTCAATAAGGTCTGAAAACAGCGCCCGTTGTTCTTTTGAGTCAGTAGATTGGCAGAATCATTTAGTAACTACAGCTACCGCCACATGAGCGTTCACCCGCTCTATCACACTCGCTCGATGACTGGCTATAATCTCAGATGGCTTTACCCGCTCGTTTGCCCAAAATCGATAGATGCTCTTGGGTTTCAGCCGTGGGAATGTCAAGTTAGAGAGATATTATGACCCATTCTTTATCGATCAATCTAGCATTTTTGCCGATCGCGCCAACAGGATTAGCGACCTATGCGATCAATTTATTGCCACATTTGAAACCGCTTGATCCGGCTTTATTTGTGGCAATAGATCAGCCAGAGTTTGAATGTTATTCAGTGCCTAATAATCTGACCCATGAGCAGGGCAGAAAAGGGCATCTTTCTCGCTTATTGTGGACTCAGTTTCAAGCACCTAGGCTGTATCAAAAAGCGCGATCGCGTCTCTTATTTTCTCCCATTCCTGAAGCACCTTTGTGGTCTAATTGTCGATCGATTGTGACGGTTCACGATCTAATTCCACTGCGGTTTTTTCGCAAAAATACGCCGCTTTGGCTGTATCAAAAATACTATTTACCACAGGTTCTAAATCAAGCCGAACATATTATTTGTAACTCTCAGGCAACAGCACAGGATATTATTGATTTTTTTGGAATTCCTGCTGATAAGATAACTCCTATTTTGTTGGCGCACGATGCAGCCAATTTTCGCTTTCTAGAGTTGCCAACTCGCAATTATTTTCTTTGTTTGGGACGCAATGATCCTTATAAAAATCTTCAGCGATTGATTAGCGCGTTTGCATCCATTCCCAATTCTTCAGACTATGAACTGTGGATTGCCGGACCGATGGACGATCGCTATACACCCGATTTGATCACACAAATTGAAGCTCTAAAATTAACTCGTCAAGTCAAGTTTTTGAGCTACGTTGCCTATTCGGAATTGCCGAAAATCATTGGTCAAGCGATCGCGTTGGTGATGCCGAGTCTCTGGGAGGGATTCGGATTGCCTGTACTGGAAGCGATGGCGTGCGGCACTCCCGTGATTACCTCCAATCTGTCATCATTACCAGAAGTGGCAGGCGATGCGGCTTTGTTGGTTGATCCCTATGATGTAAATGCGATTGCCGATGCAATGAACGCGATCGCGGCTGATTCTAGCCTTAGAAGCCAACTGCACCAGGCAAGCCTTACTAGAGCCGCCCAATTTAGCTGGGCAAAAACTGGCAAAGAAACTGCCCAGGTTTTGCAACACTATCTTTAACAGCGTTTGTGAATCAGCCTAAGATGTTGTGGGGCGATGATTGAAAAATCTCTACAAGAGTCTAATAAACTAGGGAACTACGGTAAGTAGCTCCCTGAATATATAGGTTTGAATGCTCGACAGACTATGAAGGGGCACATCCGAAGGATAGGGGACTTTGAATTAAGATTAGCGAGAATAGAAGAGGAAACAAAAAAGGTGCACCCTGTAGGGCACACCTCAATCAATAAAACTTCTAGATTTATGCTAACGCTCAAGGAACAAATTGACTTCGATACGCCTGAGTGGCAAGATTTCCACGAAAAACTGCAAAGTAGTGTCAGTCCTGCCAGTCTAGTGCTCACAGCTTGGCAAATCGGCTTGTGGTTTGCCAAAACTTTAGTAAAGCACCATCTCAATCAACAAGCCCAGCGCCCTGATGAGTGGTAGGGTTGATTCTCTAAAGAAAACAAATTCTTGAAAGTCCTATTTTTAGGTTCAACTTCTTTTGAGGGTAAACCAAAGAATAAGGGTTCCAGAGTTATTCCTCTGTTAAAGAATCGTCCCTACTGATGAGTGGGGGCATTGTGCCAAATGTGGCAAACGATTAGAGAGCAAAGGCTTTGTGAGTCGACGGCTGCTAACACTGGTGGGATGGGTGGAGTGGAAGCGGCGTGTGGGACGTTGCCCACAGCGGTGTGCAGGCAGTCACGATATTCCCTTTGACCGCACACTGGGCATTCATGCTTATCAGCAAACTTCCGTTGAACTGATGCGGTTGGCATGTCTGTTGGCGGTGTTTCTGCCGTTTGAGTTGGCAGTGAAATTGTTGCACCAATTGTGCGGGATTAGCATCAGTGACGACACCCTCTGGCAGTGGGTACAGACCTTGGGTGGGCAAGCGATGCAGCAGTTAGACACGGAACTGGTGGGTAATGTTTCAGATTTGTTGTTTTCCGCTCAAAATGATGCTGTGATGGAGGTGCCGGCAATTAGGGGAACTTAACCATGATTATAGAATCAGTGTTGCATCGCGATGCCCATGCCGACCTGCCCCCTTCGCTGATGCATGAGTTGACTCTACTTCATTCGAGGTCAGATGCTCGCGCGATCGCACGTCTTGATTTTTGGGTTTGCGGGGCGGAGGGGAGGACATTTTGAAACTTTGCCGAAAAAGGTAGTTGGGCGAGTTTTTGTAGTAGGGGTCGAGCCGACATAAAGGCAAAAAAGTGCAATATAGGCTCAGAACTCTTTCTCTGTAGGGTTTTCAGGGAACAATCGATTTGAGCTGTACCGCTGTAACCCCTGACTAGTAAAGGTTTGGACTACTTTTGGACGCTGTACTAATTGAAAATCAGTAGTATGTAGCCGCTTTTGATGGGTCTTTAACGGCTGAAGCCCGCATTCTCTCGTGGCACTTCTGCCAGACCCCGCAGAAGTCCTGCTTCCAAGCTCGACTCGGGTCAATTTTCTGTAACATCTGCTATACAAGGCTTTCCAGCTCATCTTGCACTATTCTGCCCTTATGTCTGCTCAACCCCTAGTACTTCTACGTACTTGTGCGTAATGGATAGATTGACAACTCCCACCGCTAAAGCGAGGGGGATTCTTTCGGACAAGCGTTAGACTTTGGGCAACACCAAAAGTCTGACTCTGCCTACGGTGGTCAAACACCGTCTACCCAGTCTGCTTAGGTCAATGCCTAAGTTTCTGGCTACTTTGCAACTTGTTCTGCCCATCACACAGCCAATTCGGTACGCTCAATATCCTGCCATTATTTGCGCCTTCTCGTCATACTGTCGTTAGATTTAATTAAACCTAACCGTTGTTTCACGGTCGCCGGGATTGCTCCGTTACTAGGAATATCTCAACACGTAGATAGTATTGCAGAACAATTCCATTCTAATTGAAGACTGGATTGATCGTCTGTCAGTGCCTAAAAAGACTCTGACGCTTAACAGCCTCGTGAGAACCCTCGCTACATCCCACGGCTAAAGTGCGTGGGTTTTGCGGGTTCTCAAGCTCTCCCACTTCTATAAGATTTGAGTAGCAGTCTCATAATAGTTCATAAGACCTTTATGCCTCTGTGCAGATCGTCGAGCGTTAGTAATATCAGAACATTGGGAAAACTATCCACGAGAAAACTGTTGAACGCTGCTCGTCAAATTGTGGTGCGGCGGATTGAAAAGTAGTGAAGGAAATGGGCGATCGCGATCATGACCTTTTAGGGAAATTTTCTAGAGAAATAAGGACAGTTGATGGAGTCACAGCTAGTCGGCAAACGGATTACGATACTGGGTCAGTTTACGGGGGCTGTGACTGTTGAGGATGCTACCCTCGTCGAAGACACAATTTTACTGAGAGTTAGAACCCAGCAGGGCGAATTGCGTGATGCTTTTATTAGCGTGGATGAGTTGGCAGAGATTTTGTCTACTCAGAGTCAATCTTTCGCAGTATCTGTGGATGCCAATCAGTTTTTTCTCTTTGTCGAATCGGCTCGTATCAAGTTAGCGTTTGCCTACGACCCTCATTTTGCGGTTAGTCTCAGTGGAGTCCGCCCCCTACCACACCAGCTAGAGGCTGTTTATGAACGAATTTTGCCTCAAGTCCGACTCAGATTTCTGCTAGCAGATGATCCTGGCGCAGGCAAAACCATTATGGCGGGGCTGCTCTTAAAAGAATTGAAACTGAGAGGGGTCATTGAGCGGATTCTGATTCTTGCTCCTGCCTCCCTAACGTTGCAGTGGCAGGATGAGCTTAAGAGTAAGTTTTCTGAAACCTTCGAGGTGATCAACTCAACGCTGGCGAAAGGGCAGTTAGCGGGTAATCCTTGGGAACGTTTCCGCCAATGTATTGCATCCATTGATTTTGCCAAACAAGATGACATTATTCCTGGCATTCTTCAGGTGGATTGGGATTTAGTGATTGTCGATGAAGCACACAAATGCTCTGCCCGGACTCAGGGAGATGATTTGCGACGCACTGGGCGTTATAAGTTGGTTGAAGAATTATCGAAAAACTGTGAGCGCATTCTGCTTCTAACTGCCACACCTCACCAAGGGGATGTAGACCAATTCCATAATTTTCTGCGGTTGCTCGATCCAGAGCAGTTTATTTCTGATCAGATCAACCCGGAAATGTTGCGGATGGAGAATAGCCCCTGGTTTTTACGGCGAATTAAGGAGGAACTCAGAGATTTTGATGGTCGAAAACTATTTAAAAAGCGTTTTGCCCAAACTGTTCCCTTTGAGCTTTCATCGGCTGAGGAGCATCTTTATAAGGAAGTCACCAAGTACATCAACAGGTTTTTGGGGAAAGCAAAAGGACGGAAGCAGGCAGCCGTTGCTTTAGCCCGAACGGTATTGCAGCGTCGGTTGGCGAGTAGTCTCAATGCCATTTTTAGTTCGTTGAAAAGGAGAAGACAGCGGTTCGCTGATTTGCTAAAGGAGTTAGCAGGGCTTTCTCCAGAAGAGCAACACGCTCGTTTGATAAATCTGGGCAAACCTGTTGACTCAGAAAAAGAAAGTGATGATTACGAGGAAGATGAACAGGAAAGTTTAGCGATCGAGGCTACAGCGGCAGAGCGAATGGATCAACTCCGCAATGAGTTGCATGAACTGGAGCGATTAGTCAGACTGGCTCAACAAACGATCGATGCTGGGACTGAGATGAAGCTGAACACTCTGAAAGAGTGCCTAAAAGGAGGGCAATTTTCAGAACTTCAAGAGGATCGAGGCAGACTGCTAATTTTCACAGAACATCGGGACACGCTGGATTACCTGAAGCAAAATTTGGAAAATTGGGGTTATACGACCTGTCAAATTCATGGGGGCATGAGTCCGATCGCCCGTAAGCAGGCACAGAAGGATTTTCAACTCAATCGGCAGATTTGCATAGCAACGGAAGCAGCCGGAGAAGGAATTAACCTCCAGTTCTGTCGGTTGATGATCAACTATGACATTCCCTGGAACCCCAACCGACTTGAGCAGCGTATGGGGCGAATTCACCGAATTGGTCAGCCCTATGATGTCTACATCTACAATTTTGTAGCGATCAACACTGTAGAAGGTCGGGTACTGGATAAGCTTTTGTCCAAGCTAGAAGAGATTCGGGCAGCAATGGGCGATCGCGTCTTCGATGTAATTGGTCAACTTTTGCAGTTGAATGATATCCGCTTTGAAGACGTAGTGAAGGAATCGACTTACAGCAAAGCTTCCGAAGAAAATGCCCTAGAGCAGCTTGAGCAGATTGATCTCCAGCGGTTGGAAGAGTTGGAGCAGGCAACGGGGTTGGCTTTGGCTACGAGCCACGTTGATCTATCTCAAATTCGGCGAACCCAGAGCCAAGATTTTCGATCGGAAGAACAGCGGCTGATGCCCCGCTACATTGAGGAATTTTTTAAGCGATCGTGTGAGTTCTTGAGCGTTAATTTAGAAGTCCGGGCAGATGGGCTGTGGCGAGTTCCCTATGTTAAGGAAGAATTTCGATCGAACAATTTAGAAGCTATTCGCCGATTGGGAACAGTTGAGAAGAACTATCCAAAACTTTCCTTTTATAAGGAGCAAATTAATCACCCCAATCACCAGGATGCAGAACTGCTGTCGCCGGGTCATCCGTTGTTTGCAGCGATCTCCGAGCGATTAGATATTGAACTAGACCATTCTATCTGCACTGGCTCTGCCCTATTTTTAGATGCCGATGCTGATGAACCTTACCGAATCTACTTCTTTGAAATTCAGGTTGCTGGACAACAAAAAACGGGTCAGGCAATGATGTTGAAAGCTGCTCTATATGCAGTTTTGGAGAAGGTGTCGGGCGAACTGGTTTTAATCTCCCCTGACTGTCTCCATGATCTCGCCCCCGCTGATATTCGGGATTTGGGATCAGGAATTGGGGATCAGAGGAACAGCCAACCTCCAAACCCCAAGCCCCAACCTCCAACCCCTCAAGAGCAAGAGCGCCTTGAGAAGTGGCTAAAGGTTAAGATCCAGGTGCCAATGGTGAAGCAGGAGCAACAGCAGCGACAGCGTGAGCTAGGTATTCGGCAGGACTATTTGAAGAAAGCAATGGAGGCTGCCATTCGGGAATCTCAAACGACTCAAATGAAGCTGGCGGCAAAGGTAGCAGCCGGGGACGAGACTTATCGGGTTGCACGAGACAGCGCTCAAAAGCGAGTAAAAGACCTCCAGGAACGGTACAGAGTTAAGCAGAGCGAGTTGGATCACCTCAAAATCGTTGGCTTTGGGCGAGTTGCCTATTTGGGCTGTGCGATCGCCTATCCTGCTCCGGCATTTGTGGCAGCCATGCCAGGGATGAAAAATGACCCAGAAGTTGAAGCCTTTGCGATGCAATATGTCATGAATTACGAGCAGCAGCGGGGATGGGAACCGGAGGATGTGAGTAACAACCGAGATGGTAGCGGATTCGACATTCGTAGCCTAGGTTTAGTTGATCCAGAAACCGGGGTTGCACCCGTCCGACGAATTGAGGTGAAGGGACGGGCACAGGTTAATCAAGAAGTTTCGCTAACTTCCAATGAGTGGCGGAAAGCACAACAGTTGGGAGATTCGTATTGGCTTTATGTGGTCTGGGGCTGCAAAACTGGTAGTCCTCAACTTTTGAAGATTCACAATCCGGCGAAGGTTTTGGTGGGTGATGCTAAAGAAGTTCGGCAAGTCACTCGGTTCTTAGTTCCTGCGGAGGCAATTACGCGGAATGCTCAAGCGGATTCGGAGGCGATCGCAGAATGACTCAGCCCGTCAGTCTAGTGTTTCCGATCGAGAAAGCGACTTATCTTTTCACTCGCGAAACAGAGCCGAAGAAGGGAGGAGATAAGCAAAAGTTTTGGCGAGAGGTGATGGGATTTGAGTCCCCAGAGGCGATTCGAGAGGCAATTTTGGCAGAGGTCACGATAGACCTCCTGGAAGCTAGAGGACAGGATGATCATGGGTATCGCTTTCAGGCAGTAGTTTTAATGACAGGACGTTCTGAAGTTACTTGGCAAGTCAGAACAGGCTGGATTGTCCGCTATGGTGGGGATGTAGCAAGGTTTGTGACGGCAGTTCCAGAGCGATCGGGGAGGCAAAAATGAGTCAATTTCAATTATTTGATGTCGTGCAACTGACGGAAGCGATTCCACTATCGGGGGATTTTACCAATGCAGCGATACAGCCTGATATCGCCCCAGTAGGTACGTCTGGAGCGATCGTTGAGATGTTTAACGATGGAGAAGCCTACTTAGCAGAGTTATTTGGTCACTGGATAAAAATAGGGGTTGAAGCTGATGAATTAATCTCTGCTGAACCTGATGATCCTCAAGCATTTCGGGAAACGATCGGGGTAGAAACAGTTTATCCTCATCAACTCCGTTTAGTAAAACCTGCTAGAGAAACGATGGGTGCAAAAGGACATCTAGCTTCTATCCTGGAAGACTTACCAGAGGAGTTGATTGTAGAAGTCCGAGATTTTGCTGAGTTTCTTCAGCAAAAACAACAACGCAAGCAAGCCTAGCTCTTTCCAACCCCCAACTCCCAATCCCCAATCCCTATTCCCCATGTCCCAAGATCGCCGCCTTATTGAAGACTTTATCCCCATCCGTGAGATTTCTGTGGAAGCGGCACGGGAGAAGTCGATCCGCAAGGGGCATATTTCAACCCTGCATTTGTGGTGGGCACGGCGACCTCTGGTAGCGGCACGGGCGGCGGTGTTTGCGTCATTGGTGGCGGCACCAGAGACACCCCAGAAGCGAACGGCTTTAAGCAAGGCAATGATTGATCTTTGCCAGTGGGAGGCAGGGGAAGACACG
>ENA-ORBV01012523-ORBV01012523.1-microbial-mat-metagenome-genome-assembly--contig:-NODE-12523-length-13065-cov-4.883739_pt1 | contig 13065 bp, 6 predicted proteins | sample MGYA00237777_ERZ505514 | MGnify/ENA primary metagenome ERZ505514 (study PRJEB26160, sample SAMN06269048) | microbial mat metagenome | isolation source: Oligotrophic lake microbial mat | place...
AGAGACAGCTAGTAGACTAATCAGATTACTGGAGTAAAGGTACTACTAGCTAGCTACTGGTAGCAGTGAAGTGCTCGAGCGAGGGAACAAAGGTGAACCAGGATGGATACGATAGCCACTGACCAAGATTAACATAATGACCGAATAATTATGTACTCTACCTCTATTAGTGTCGCAATTAACCCCCAGAAAGGGCATTGTTCAATATGTCTGCTCTAATGCGAATCTTACTGATAAACTTTTATTGTCACCGTTAGAACTCCGTTGTATGTGTTGGAACATTTGCGAACTGATCATGTTCGACTAATTTTGTCATTGCCATTTTCTGTACAAGCTCTCTTGATAGTCAGTCATTCAGCGAGTCAATTGGACTGTTACGTGATTTACGTCGTACCGGCACGTACCGGTACGTACCGGTGGTACCAGGAAATAATGTAAAAAGGGAGATAGAGGCACATAGTAGTCGTCATAAATAGGAGTAATAGTTTTGGTAACTACTAACTGAATTTTTAAAAATGTAGGGCACTTGTTCCTCGGCGAACTGAAAGGAAGAAATGTGGCGACGGCGCACGGATTAGCAAGTTCGGCATGGCATTAAAAGCCGTAAGCCCGTAACTCACTCTGTACCGGAGAGGCACTTTGGAAGTCAGTGACTACGAGTCTGCTCGGAGTACAGCAAGTAACAGTTTCAAGGCTTCTGCACGACATTCTTAATGACATTCTTTACTATAGTTAAATAGGTTCTTTTGCGATTCGATGCTGGGGGAGTACCAACTTCGTCTTCTTGGAGGTGACATTTGTATGTGTACTACTGGAGTAGCTAGTACCATTACTACCATACCAGTTGCCTTCTTTTTCGCTCGCCAGTGACCAAACACACGGAATGGATCTCCAGAGTACAATAGGCTGCATCGTGTTACTAGCTAGCTAGTAGAAGTACTTGTTTCCATAGTCCAATTGCGAGCCACATTGTGACGATTTGAACCACCGTGGCCTCTCGCAGATGTTATGATCCCGCCCCCTTTGATGCCAAACAGTGCGATCCAATTACTGTGAACGGTAGCTAGACTTTGCTAGTTGTTGGCTCTAAACTAAGCCCACCCCAAAGCAAAGAGTGGCAAAATATGAAGATTTGATTCTGCGAAAAGAAGGCTATACACACGAACCCTTTTGAAATCATTCCTAGTGAATCTTTTTTTTTGGCATGTAGGTAAGTGCCTTGGAAACAATTGTAACAAGAAGGTTATTTGTTACCAAGGACTCTGCTGATCAAAGAAATGAAAGCTGAAGACGAGGCCATGGACTGAGCCTCGATGAGGCCCACCAAGCCAAAGAGCAAAGGCCATAGCCGAGGATGAGCCCACCTCAATGACTTAGACTCGGTTGGCGGTGAAAACTGTTTCTTGTAGAGTGTACTTTTAATTAGCTTAGAGAATTATTCAAACAAATCATTGGGCATACAATATTGTTGTCATCCAAGCCATCGTCAGTTTCGATAGATTGCCATAGCCCATAATCTTACTCGTTAGCGCTGCAAGACTCATGCTTCATCTGGTCCTCGGTGCGCCTCAAGTAAATTCCGCAACTCAACTCACTCGCTTTCCGTGAATGAACACAGCCCCGTTCCTCATAATCTGGTACGCACTGCCACTTGTATAGCACAGTGTCCAAACACGATTAGACGACACCACGTTTAAATGGTCTACCGGTACGTTGATGAGACGTTCCTAGCTAGCTAGGTTCGACATCGCGTTTCTCGCAGGCGATGCAAACGCTCTTGCATTGCTTCCAAGTTTGATGCAATCGTATCGACCGAAGCGCCAAATGTTCAACAAGCTGCAAGAACAGAAGGGCGCACACACGGCTGCCTTGAACAAATTTGGGAGCCCCACGACCTCCTATATCATCTTGATCCAGCAAACATGTTGTCTCACTTGTCATGCCACCAGTAGTGTTGTCGTTGTCCTCCACCACCATGATCATCTGTTGCAAGTCCACCTGGGAGGTAAGAAATGCAGTTTGCGAAGGTGATTTGGCCACAATGGCGGATAGCTCAATAATGAAACCACGAATTTGCGACAGTTTGGTCTTGAGCTCGGCACAGGCTCGCTCATTGATACGACTATCACCAGTTTGTACCGCCAACATGTCTCGAATCAGAGTACCCACTTGTGCGAATAAATGAATATGCACTTCACTAAAATTGTGCTTGGGGTCATTCCGGACAATCCCATCCAGCAGAATCACTGTATTTTGGATCCTTAAGGCGCGTGCCAAGGTATGCGTCATTTCGGTCTCAAACTTGGTCAGCAAATAATCGGGTGTGCCAAGGTTGAAGGGATCATAGCGCAATATGCTCAGTTGTGTTTTGATATTGCGCCAATCCTGAATGGCAGATTCATACTTTTGAAGTACCTTTTCATCACCATCCATACTTTCTCTAGTATCGTTGTGGATTCCATTACTCCCGGAAGCTCCTTGTGGCTGGTTTCTCCAAGGTCGTCGCGAGTGTGAAATGTGTTCGCGGACAGATGCCTTGATCGGTTCCAAGTAACCAAGCCCGCTTTTGGTATCATCTGTTTCGGCTTGTTGCTGTGTTGATTGCTCTTCTTCGTGTTTCTCTTGTTCATGATGTGAAACAACATAAGCGTTTTCCGAAAAGGAATCCGCCGCATAATACAGTACCGCCTGGGAAGCCTCTCCTGCCAATGTGATTTTTCGTTCCATTTTGTGCCGCAAGATGCGTACCGTGGACCTAGGAAGAATGGTAATACTCAGAAAAGCACCCATGAGGCATCCCATGACCACATCTGTGACACGATAGATAGCTTTGGTCCACTTGGGTTCTTGATCCGAATAAAAGGGAAGGAGACAGATATAAAAGGTCAATAACGATAGAATACAAGCATAATTGTATCGGTCAATGATTTTGGCTCCTCCCACTTTGTATTGGACTGCCCCCCAACAAACTAAAAAGGTATAAACCGCAATGCAAGCAATGATGAAGACGGATTGGGCAAACACATTTTGATCGGCTTCTTGGAGTTCCTGCTGTACAACGGCTACGTCTTGTTGTTGGGTGCTGTTGATTGTTAATTCTTCATCTTGAAGAATATCCAGAGTGTCTTGCACTGCGTCTTGGACCATATCATAATTGCCAAAATATAGAATGACCAGCGACACGAATCCACACCCAATTCCTGTCAATGCGCCCATGGCCGTGCCATACAGACGCTGGATACTCTTTTCTACTACAGATGCAGCATCCAAGCTCGGAAACCAACACACAAAGAGCACGGTAATCACAATCCACATGGCTTCGGGAACCAATTCTTTGCCAGGTTGTCGCAACAAAATAAATAGGGATGCTGTTGTCATGCAAACGGCCATTCGAACCCCAAAATGAACTCCATCCCGATCAATGAGTAACCGTAGCAACCGACGTCTGGAAATTGTGGTTGTGGTTCTGTCGTCAAAGCTTGAGTTGCTTGTGACGCCTGATTCTGTTTTCGTTGCGAACCTTTTATGGTTCCCGTCAGCACTCGTGTTGTTACTATGAGTTACACCTGCCTTCACGGTAGTCCCATTCTTTAGATCCCCCCCAGTGGAGTGATACTGTGTGGATCTTGTTGCAGGAATCGGCTGCTCGTCGCTCGCAAAAGCATTATCACCTTGTTTGTTGAGCAAATGGATGGATTCTTCCATACTAATATGTATCTGTTTCTCAGTTTTTGCAAGGCAATGCTGTAGATACCTACTATTCGCACTACAGTAGCAACTTTTGCACAGACTGCAGGAGAAGGATAGTGTGGCTAGGTACTAGCTAGCTAGGCTATTAGGGACAGTAGTAGAAGCGAATCAAAGGGAAAACGTACTTCAGCACATTTTTGATTTTTTTTTTAATGAATTTTTTGTTGTCACGGAACCAACTTGATGTTCTTCTCTCAACGCATTGGCACTTTGCCAATGCCACCACCCGGGCAGTGACGTTTGTTACCTCACTGGTGCGTTTGTGTAGAGCTAGCACATTTTCTACGGCAGAGGTTTCATTACTACATAAGATAATAGCACTAGTACCCACTTTGGTGCGGAGACCCCCTCCGGGAGGCTGCGTAGATTCGTACGTATGCTAGTAGTAAGCACATGTTAGTAGACCGATCCACATCCAACAACAAAGGATCGGTCCTTAAATGCCAGATCGTCCCGGACTGTTGACTGCATGACGTTTGTGCACCATGCACCGATTCTGCAACGAATCGTCCCGGAGGGGGGTCCTCCGGCGGTTATTTTCACGGAACAATTTAACTGTAAAAATGAGAAGGGTGCAACACGATTCAAAATGTGCACGCTCTGCAGACTGCCAACGTGAGGCAACTGTCGCAACAGCCCCGCAGGGGGGTGCACCCCTCGTGAGGATCTCGCACTCGCGCGCCGGGGGCGCTCTCGTACTCGATCCTCACTCGGGGTGCACCTCCCCTCCGGGGCTGTTACTGAACACAGCCACCGGTTCCCTCCGTTCACTGATGTGTCTGAAGCTCTGTGTGGCAAACACAAAATCACATTGAGACAACAACAATGATTTGACACAGTTTGGTGGACTTCCATTCATTTTTTTTTCTTTCTGTTGTCTGAAGTCATTCTGTCAAACAAATCTTCTGCAAGTGATTGTTCACAGTCATTTGTTGCGGACGGTTTGACATCAGTCGAATTTCAATGGGCCGATTTTGTTGAGACATTTCATTGTTCAAGTGTGTTTCTGCTGCCACAGTTGTGGTTGCATCACAAAAGGTTGTTTTTTCCAAGGAAACTCATTCCTCATGGTTTTGGTGTTGCCAATGCGACCAATCAGTGATTTGGAAGCACCGCAATGACAAACGCCAACAATTCTTCACTGCAAAATGACCGCAAACAAGGGAAGAAATCAGCAAAGACATCCCCTCAAAACAAAGTCTCCTGCTTCAATGTTTCACCAAAAAAATGGATTGCATTTTGCACAAATGAGAAACTCATGAGTGTTGCAATGAACTGCGTCTTGCTCCATCTTTGTTGATCAGCTTTGACAAGATTGCCTCGTCTGCAAGATTTGTTGCACGGTGCGCATGTTTCGATCATTCTGTCCTCCATTGTTGTCACATGTCCGCAGGAACATGCAACATTGTGACAGAACACGTCATGGAAAACCACTTCATGTGTTTCCGTTTGAATGTTCCGCTTGGATCTTGCATCTGTTCCTTGAGATGCACATCAGTTCCAGGTCCAGAACTCGCATTGCGACTCGAATTGCGGGACTGAGTCACGGGCAAAATCGCACCTTTGTCAACAATGCGAAAAACAGCATTGCTTCTGGAAAGCCATTGTTTTTGCAAAATTTGTTGAACTGGTGGAAGCCCCAGCTCAGAGGAAGTGCAACTTTGCTGGCAAGCAGTTCGAACCAAATTCCTCTCAATTGTCTCTGAGTGGTCAAATTTTGTTTCAAGGCAGTGTGAGGGCTCTGTTCAAGTCAAAGCCAAGTTGAATTCCAACAAACAGGTGCATCAACTGGAGGCTCGCAGGCTCCACGCTTGCCTGGCACCACAGAGCCAAAATCTCGCTCAGGTTGGCTCCACATGGAGCCAATGGAGCCAAAACAGGTGGACATTGGCTCCATTTTGGTTCCATCGGCTATGTTGGCTGCCAGCAAGCAAAAGGACGAGTCTCAATTGGCTGCGCTGGCAGCTGCTGCTGGCAGCAGGCCCATGCGGCACTCACTGGAATTTTCAAAAAAACCTTGGATTTTGAAACAAAAGCCTTGATCGATTTTTGAAACCCTCTGAGGGTTCTCTTTGTCAAATCCCACATCGCTGTTGAGAGAGAGATGGGAGTTGACCAAATCAATGACCCTGTGGAAGAATCCAAAAAAAAACAGCAATGAGATGATGAGCTGCAACAGCAGCTACCGCCATGAGAAGGGGAGCCGCTCATGGTGAGATCTGCCGTTGCCGCCCCGAATTGCAACGGCGAAGAAGAAGAACAAACGATCCGGTTTGCAGTGGCCTTTGGGGGAGCAACATGTGGCGCTGGCATGACAGTTGCCAAACTGGAGGAAACGACCGAGGAAATTTTGAAATGGAAACATCCAGCAGCCATGGTGCGTCTCACCAATGCCAAACTTTTTTGAGTGTCGCATGACACCCGTTCCAAGAAGCATTGCCACAAACCTGCATGTACCAAAATTGCCATTGGGTGTCATTTGCATCAGATGAGTCTTTTCCTGGAACTGGCCAATGATTTTCATGACAACAAACTGCCGATGGGCGCGTGCTTTCCAAAATCCGTGTGTCACACCATCCCATTCCTTCATTCTCACAGGTGGCAGCCTTTTGTGTGGTCAGAGCCGGATTGGCACCGATGCCAGGTGGAAGTTGGTGTGACATGCATGTCTCTGCTGTCGATGCATTGATCGTCTGCGGTTTGTCCGTGGTCATTGCCAATGTGCCACCCATCTTGTCCTTTCTGCAACGACTTGACATGTTTTGTTTAGCCTTTTGTGCTGGAACACTGACGACCGTTGTAAGAATTTAGATGCCACAACTGACTCTCTCACTCTTGTCATGGTGTCGGTTGCAGCCATTCCATTGCTGGGGTCTCGGTGGGAGTCGCCGAACTCGTGTCCAATCGCATCACTGCCGGCATTGCGCATCTGGTCGCTGGAATCATGTGTCTGGGTTCGTTGGTGTTGGGCGGTTGGATGGGCTTCACGTTTGTCAATTCTCTCGCAGGTCTTCCACCAGCCCAGCATGCCGATCCCGTTCCATTTGTGTGGCAGGCATTGTGGATCCCGATGCTTTCCCCAGGACTGCCCATTGACTTTCAAGCTTCCTGTCGCGACGGCCTTTTTATCGCCGTGGGACTCATGGTTGGAGATGCCTTGGTTCCTGGTGGTGTTCCGCTGTAGGTGGTAGACTCGAGAGCGAAAACCTTTCTCTGTCTATGGTTTTTGGTTGATCCATCCGGCGCCCAAGCTTGATGGGGAACTGCTGCAGTTTCCCCTGGCGACCAAATGATTTTTTTTGCGTTCCTCTCGAACGCGCGGTCGATTCGATTCGTTGATAAACACCCCTTCTCGTCCCTGCACTAAACTACTAAGTAAGTTGTTAGTCTACGCTTGTGCCGGCGTTGCGCAGAGGGTTATCGTCGGCTTGCCTCCCAAGTAGATAGGCCGCCCGGTTGATCGCTACGTGGCGCTCTCACTCCGTCAGCCTGCTTTACTGTACGAGCATGCTGGACAGAGCTAGAAGAACGAGTAGACCACGAAGGAAAAGCACAAACAAGCAAATCGCTGTCGTGAGCACGCAGAAATTCAGGGACATGCAAGCCTGTGATGGTGACCGGATGGCAACCACTGTTACCCGCTTCCGTCATCTGCGATGGAAAGAGTGTACCCCCGAGGATTCATATTTTTTGGCCTACTTCTTTTTACGTGTGTATTCTAGTTACTGTCGATGCCAGGAACCCCACCAAGAACCAATTCTTTTGTTGAGAACCACCAGCCAAGAAGCAGATGCTCTGTATGGGAATACTTGCTCATTATGATAAGGCTCTCATAATGCTTCTATTCTTTTTCTTTTATAAAATCGCCAGCAAGTCAAGTATTGCTACGTCATACCGTAGTAGTAGTAACGTAGCTGGCTGTGCCAATATTCCTGCCAAGGAACAGCTATGAAGCTTCTACCGGTGCTTGCTACTGGAGCAATAGACGGAGCCGACTACTCTAGAAACATCACCTACAGCTTCTACTGGTGCTTGCTACTGGAGCATTAGACGGAGCTACTGGAGCTAGCTGGAACACGGCAACTGAATGAGTCGATTGATAAAGTACCTGTAGTTGTTTATGATCAACGGTGAGCCAAAACAGCTGCAAAATAATGCCACATCGACCCGCGATCCGGAACGCGCATCTCGACTCCCGGACAAGTTAAACATGGTCGACGTACTTTGCCCCCGTGAATGACCCAGGATTTTCATGATCTACGATCTACGGTGTGCTAACCAGGTGAACGCGTCCAGTATTCTGTCCCAGTCTAACCGGAATGAAAGAGACAACGCAGAGGACTAAAAAGGAACAGCATCTCCAGTTCCTTCTTGCAAGCTACTATTTTGTGCTTTACGACCAGTTCCCCTTTTCTCGTTGCAGTCATTCCTTCGGTTTGATGTCACCGTAAAAATTGCTTCCCCTTCTCCTACTAGTACCGTATATGCACAAATATATTGCCACTTATGGGACGAACCAGAATTGTCAACTCCGATCAACTTCGGGATTTGTACGCTATCAAAGATCCATCCTCTCATAAAAAAACCATCCCCACAAAAACAGAAACTAAAACTACAAACAAAAAACAAAGTAATCATGCTGGATCAATCTAACAACTCTTTAAGCTCTGTTGACTCGAGCCGTCGCTATCCAACCAAAGATGACAGATTTGGTAACTCCTCCCCCAGAGTCAACAAGAAAGATCTCCCAATCATGGCCCCTCAAAGAAAACGGGACTTTGCAAGACAAGCCCCTCGACGAACTCAAAGCTGCAACCTCGGCAAGCGTACAATTTGGAAAGACAAGGGAGGATCTGCCAGGTATACGTTGAGGGAGGAGCCTCGTCCGGAAGAAGTCAAGCCGGTGGGTTTCGGAGAAGCCGCCAAGGCAAGAATGACAGATGCCCTGCTCTCTGGTAGTTTTGCTGGTCTTGTTGTCCTAGAAAACTTGGAAACCGCAGTATCGGCAGCTGTCGCCACGAAACGAAGCCTTGATCGCCAGTGGAGCGCAAAGATGGTGGTCACATCTTCGGATACAGATTCTCAATCGGAGGAGAGTGAATGGCGCTGTAAGGATGGGCAACCTTACTGGTCTGCAACGTTCTGCACCAACGACTGACGCTGAACGCGCAACCGTCACGTCGACAGCTGCATAAGAGATCAATAGATGGAACAAGAGAGGTGCCCCACTAATTGCGCATGCGCATAGGAATCTCTGCACCTTTGCTGACTTCGAACGCACAGCCGTCGCATCGACGGCTGCATGATAGGCAGAGAGAGGGAGGTACCCTTTGGCTGCACAATAGGACGAAGTATAGAGAAACGGCATGCTCCTAAAAACTAGAAAAAACTACTATTTCAATAACATGATTTTTGCCACACACCTATTAGTTAGTTGGCTCTTGCCCGCTTGTTGGCATGGCATCTAGTATGTCGTCAAGGTTGATCCATAGCCACATCAAAGAACCAAGCATAGCTCGTTCCCGCAGTAATCTCTAGCCAGGCGCCAGCCAGGCTACAGTAACCAGACGGAAAATGTTAGGGGAATCGATCAAGTGTGGGTTAGTCGGGATCAGCTGCAATTCAGAAGTAAGAACCTCCACCACCTTCCGCGGATCGACATCTACAGTGCTCTAAGGAACAAATCAATCATAACTTCGCTAATATAACCATCATAACTTCACTCTGGAATGCCCCAGGGATGGTCAACATTCACATTGCATAACGTTCCTGGCATGGAGCCGAAGTAAACTGGTATGCTTGATGTCTTAGTTCTTAGCGTTTGGATAGGAACGCCCCGTACTATCAACCACAGTTCATGCAGTTCGGCTTCGTTCGAATGTACTTCGCGTTCTAAAAAGAACGCCCCATACTACTGAACCAGCGACAGTTTGTTCTACGGTGTGATACCGGAGATGCTCAAAGCGGGAGTCACAATTCGCATCAGTGACCCGAGTTCGTCTCTGTTAAGTCACACAGCTTCTCCGTTCTGGGGAGAACAACTAACTAGCTAGAAGCCTAGCAGATGCTGATGTAGTTACTGGCTACTACAGTGGTTAGTAACTAACTAGAAGTAGTTACTCAAGTCTGGTTAGTAACTAGAAGAGGTACTGTAGCAAGCAACCGACCAGCAGCCCAGCTTCCTGGCACCAGGCCAGGTGCCAGTCAAAGGTAAACTGGGAGGCTGTTTGCTCACAAGTAATATTTTCGTGTCGCAGGCAGTTGCTATTGTGATCTTTTTCTTTTTTATATGGTGACCGGCCAAAAGGGTTGCGGATTGCACAGATGCTGGTAAAACTATAAAGAACGACTACGGATGAGAACTAGCGAACCGGCCAAGACTACTTACTCTGCAATGTCAGCGATCATGCCTGGGCAGTCTGGCAAGCCCAAGAGATGAGCCTTCAGCGATAAGTCTCACAAATTCAGAGAGTTGAAACCATTTCCTTCGGCATCTAACCACCAACAGGAACAAACACAATCATAAGAATATCCTTTTGCAGGCAGATCTCATAATTTATCTCAACCATCCAATACTAATACAACAAAAGAACAGAAAACATGATGTTTGAATCGAACAACAACGAAAGCTGGTCGGATTTCAATTCCAAGTTTGGCCGCGAAGGATCCAAGACCAAGCTCCTTTCCAGTATGGGGCTCGCACGCACCGATTCCGCGAGGAAACTCCCCGAACGAAGCTCGTCCATGCCCAAGCGTGGTGCTGGATTGGTCCGGGCGGCTTCTGCCACCGGTGCCGGGCTGGTTCGAGCCGCTTCTGGAGATGGCTTACTCGCCATGGCCAGTGCTGTCAATCGAAGCGGCAGCCGAAAATGTTTGCTATCGAAGACCAAGAGTCACACCAATGTCATGACTGGAAGTGAGCTGAGGGCAATGAGCCGCAAACAAAGAAACGCAGTCATGTCAAAGGCAGCATGAGCTAACCGTAGCCCACAAAAAAAGTCCAATATTATATAGAGTTGTAACACCAAATAGATACATGTATTATCAAATGCTACTCAAATCAAAAGTCTCATTTCAAATGTGTATCTTTCGCAGCGTACAAAAGACTAGAATTTACTTCACTGCGACGTCGCGCAACAGCCTTACTGCCTGTGCATCGCGACGGAGAGTCAAACATGGAGAAGAAACGGACTCATCCGAGATTCCCACTCGCCGTCTACAGCATGGCGACAGGGGGAAGTGGACATAAGCTGATGCTTCTCAAAGACTTGGTGTGGCCCAAACCTGCTACACAATTCACTCCAAACAGGGCAGGAGAGGGCGCGCTCTTCGAAGAACTACCACCAGGATGGCCACACAGCCTAAAAAGCTAGCTAGAGTAGGTCGTACTGCAAACCAGGGGAAAGCGACCGGCCATTTTCGTAATAAAAAAAGGGTTGGCGAAAATTAGAAAGCTGCCCAACGAGAATCGAACCTGCCACCTTCGAAAAAAGTTCAAGCCTGGCAAAAAAATCAAAATTTGGTTGGCTTAGCAACAAACTGCGTAAGTCATGAATGGGACTGCCTTCTTTGTTCGCTGACACCAGGCTAGTCGTAACGGCACTGAATACTAGTTCTGTGCGTCATTCGGCTTCCCACGTGACGACACCATCTGCTATTATCTGTGTTTTCTCCAATCATATTCTCCATTCTCCCAGAAACGACGACGATGGCGTTTCTCTTTCTCCAAGGCGGCTACCAGTATTCTTTGTTTTCTGTCTGCCATCCAGGAAACATTGCAGGGAAGGAATCGAAGCGTCGATCGAGAACTGTCTAGCTAGCTAGCTAGCTAGTAGTAGTGCTAGCTGTACTGTGCGAGGGAGTCCTGTACAAGTCAAGAGAAAAGAAAACGAGAAGCTTTCTTGAAACTGTTTGACTGACAAAATCTCACAACTTGTATGAACCATCCATCAACCATCATTCGATCCATCATCATAATTCGACACCTGCTACTTCTATCACTCCTTCTATCTCCAATCACTTCCAATACGTCTCCTAACACTAGCAAGATGACGAGACAAGCAGACGACGAAGTTCCTCACATGGAAGGTATTTATCGTGGTGAAGCACCCGAATGCGTCGGCACTTGCTGTTTCAAGACACGCACCGAAACCAAGGATCAGACACCAGCACAACTCTTGGCGGATTTTCGTGCCTATTGCGAATCGCCCGCCTTGCCCGACTATTGTCGACGCCACGGAGTCAATTTTTCCAAATTCACGTGGAATCATCGCATTCAAGGCATTTCGGCTGCAGCTGCAACTGCTCCAACAACGAATGCAGCTGCTGTGACCAAAGACAACCATCAGCATCACCACCACCGTTTTCACTTTCCACGATTTTCGTTCGGTGGCCACAACAATAAGCATTATGCACTCTACCAACAATTCTGGAAGGCCTATCAAGAAGATTCGTCCTTGAATTTGGCCTTGGCCTTTCATGGGACACCCGAAAAGAATGTTTCCAAAATTTTAAAAGAGGGTCTGGATCCTCAATATCGTCGTACACAGGCCTTTGGAAATGGCGAATACTTTGCCAAAGAACCAGGTCTCTCGGCGACCTATCGACAAGAAGGCCATTGCCTATTGGTGTATTTGTTGCTAGTTCCCAAAGATCACGAAAAGCTCTTTTCGCAAAAAGATCGTGACATTATCGTGGTGGAAGACGGACAGCATCAATTGCCGCTGGGTGTCATTTCCTTTGATACCGTCAGTGAACGTCGGATTCAATACTCGCAAAACATGCGATTGGTGCAACGCGGACTGAAAGAAGCGGCCAAGGAATGCGATTGGCGAATCAAACAAGAAAAACTGTTGATAGATTTGACACAATGTTTGAAAGAAGGTCGTATAGCCGATGCCGCTGCCGCATTGAAATGTGCCACGAAATATCACAAATTGACCGAAGATGGCCAACAAGAATTTGCGGCCGTCGTACAACCCTACTGCAAAAGTCAGAGCGATGTGGATGCTTTTCCATCCCTAAAAGCAGCATTCTCGTCGTCACCACCATCCGACAACAATACGCCTGTGAAAAAGTCCATACCCGCATTGCAAGAAGAGGCTCGTCAGGCTTGGAGGGCCTTTTTGGTCATGAAAATGGATCCTCATCGCAATTGGATGGACAAGCCTACTGCTGGTGCAGCAGCCATCAAGCCAAGGTGTGGTGCTGCTATCGTCGAGGACAACCAGGAAGAACAAGAACTACACCTGTCTCTTATACACATCTGACGCTGCCGACGAATAGAGAGGTGTAGATCTCGGTGGTCGCCGTATC
>ENA-ORBV01012524-ORBV01012524.1-microbial-mat-metagenome-genome-assembly--contig:-NODE-12524-length-13064-cov-56.555248_pt1 | contig 13064 bp, 9 predicted proteins | sample MGYA00237777_ERZ505514 | MGnify/ENA primary metagenome ERZ505514 (study PRJEB26160, sample SAMN06269048) | microbial mat metagenome | isolation source: Oligotrophic lake microbial mat | place...
ATACGGCGACCACCGAGATCTACACCTCTCTATTCGTCGGCAGCGTCAGATGTGTATAAGAGACAGCTCCAGCCCCTCCTCACGCCCAAACCCTCCATGCCAAGCCCCAGATGATGGATGCCGACAGCGACAACCCCTGGGCTCGGCGAGTCGTCGGAGAGGCCACGCGGGCCCGCGACTTCCACCCCCGCACGCCGCGCGGCGCCCTCCGGCACCTCGCCCTCTCGGTGCTCGCCGGCAGCGGACGCCTGCTCGGGCGCGAGCGGGCCGTCGCGTCCCTCCCTCGGGTGCAGATCGTGCTGCTTCACCACCTCTTCGACGACGAGGTGGCGAACTTCACCCGGCTGCTCAGAGCCCTTGCCACGCGCTACACCTTCGTCTCGTACAGCGCGGCGGCACACGCCGCTCGGAACGGCGGGGCCACTCGACCGCTGCTGTCGTTCTCCTTCGATGACGGTCGGCGGAGCTGCCTCGCGGCGGCGCGGATTCTCGCCGAACACGGCGCGAAGGCCGCGTTCTTCATCTGTCCGTCGATCGTCGGCGAGCGCAACCCCGAGGTCGTCCGCCGCTTCAGCCTCGATCGGCTGCACTATCCGGCGACACCATTTCTCGACTGGGCCGAGTGCGAGGAACTCCTTCGGCTCGGTCACGACGTCGGCAACCACACGCTGAGTCACCTCAATCTCGGTCGCGTCTCGAGCGAGGTGTCGCGAGAGGAGATCGAGTCGGCCCGTGAGGCAATCATCGCTCGACTCGGCGCGTGCGAGCACTTCGCGTGGCCCTACGGAGGCGTCGTCAACTTCACCGCCGAGGCTGCGGCGGCCGCAATCGCGAGCGGACACCGCTCGATCGCCTCTGCGGTCCGAGGATGTCATCCTGCCGCACGGGATGACCAGCGCAATCCATCACCCGCCCCACCGAGCTTCCTCTGCCGCGACCACGTGATCGCCGCCTGGCCGGTGAGCCACACGCTCCACTTCCTCGCGCGAAGCGCTCGCACCGCCCGCCATGACGCCGGGGCCTGGCCACGGGCGTGGGGCCCTCCGCCACCGGGAGCACCACCGTGCGGGTCGTGATCCTCACCAGCATCGAGCGCGGCTTCGCCTCGGTCTGTCTGCCGCACCTGGTGAAGCACTCCGGGGCCGAGATCGTCGCCGTGATTCTGGCCGAGGGGCCGCAGGTTTCTCGAGTGAAGCGGCTGCGACAGATCACTCGCAAGGTGGCGACGATCGGACTTCGCGGTGCCATCAACGGTCTGCGCATGCGGCGGTGGTACGGCGACGACGTGGCTGCGCTGCTGGCCATCGAATCGCTGACAACCCTGTCCCCGAAGCTTGGTGTGCCGCTCCTCCGCACGCCCGCCGTCAACGACGATCACACCGTCTCGCTGATGCGCGACGCCGGATCGGACCTGGCGCTTTCGCTCGGAAACGGCTGGATCAGTCCGCGAGTCTTCTCGATTCCTCGCCACGGCATGATCAACGTGCATCACGAGTTGCTGCCCGAGCATCAGAATGCCCAGAGCGTGATCTGGTCGATTGCCGATGGGAAGCGAACGACCGGCTACACCATCCATCGCGTGGAGCGGACCATCGACACCGGGGCCATCCTGGCCCGCGTCGAACGCCCGATTGCGTTTCGCCAGACGCTCGCGGAGACGGTGAGCGCAACCTACGCCGAGCTGATGGTGGACAGCGGCCGCAGCCTCGCCGAGGTCATTCGCGACTGGCCCCGCGTTGCTGCTGCAGCCATGGCCCAGGGATCGGGACGGCGCTTCACGACGCCGACCTGGGCGGAGTATCGGTCCATCGAGCGACGCTTTGCGGCGCTCCGCGGGAAGGTCGCCGCGGCACCCCCGGCCAGTGGCCCGCCGGCTCCAACCGATCGCAGCGCCTGAGTCGCAGGGCGCGTCGCGGTGATCGTGGCAGCGCCATCTGCGGCGGCCTTCGCAGCCACGCACCCCATCTGAAACTCCTCTACGCTCCGCCCATGCGATTGCTCGGCCGAGGGGTCATCGTGTTCATGCTCGTTGGGCTGTGGTGCGTTGCGATCAGTTTCGGCATCGGGTTCGGGCTCATGCTCTGGCCTCAGATCGACTCGGGGCAGCGCTTCGTCGCGGCGAGCGGCACGGTCACCGGCAGCGACGTCGTCACCACCCAGCACCGCGGGAAGCGCGGCCGCATCACCCACCGCCATCGCCCGGACATCGACTACACCTACGTCGTCGCAGGCACCACATACCGCGGCTCGCGATTCACCTTCGGTGATGAAACCACGCGCGATCTGGACGCGGTGAATGCGATTCTCCGAGAGCACCCGATCGGCGCGGCCGTCCAGATCCATCACGATCCCGACGATCCGTCGCGCTCCTGCATTCGGCCCAGCCTCCACGCAGGAAGCGCCACTGGGATCTTCTTTGCGGTGCCGGCTCTGATTGCGCTCTGCTGGGCCACGCACGCGGGGATCTGCCACCTGCGCCGCGGCGACCGTCCGGCGTGGCTCATCGAGGATGACGGCGAACTCGCTCGACTGCGCGGCTCCGTCGCCGGCCCCTGGCTGATCGCCATGATCATCGCCGGCGTGTTCTCGATCTTCGCCCTGATCGTCGCCCTGATCGTCGCCTTGATCGTCGCCTTGATCATGGCCCTGATCATGGTCTCGGTCTTCGACCCTCCGACGCTTCCGCTGACATTCATCGGCGCAACCATCGCCGCAGCCTCTGCGGGCTTCTGGATCCGCCGCGCGACGCTCGTCTCCGGAACGCTCGATCTCCACCTCAATCGGAGCCATCGCGAGATCACGCTGCCCACAAGCATCGCCCGTGACGCTCCGCGCGAACTTCGATTCGACGACATCGCTGCAATCGACGTGCTTCGCAGCGAGAGTCGAGGCTCGAAGGGACAGCGGATCATCAGCTTCACCCCCCGCCTTCACCGGCGCGGCGGAGCCCTGCTTCCGGCCAGCGTCTTCGCCGGCAGCGAAGCCAAGGCAGTCGGCTTCGGCACGTGGCTCAGCACCGAACTCGGCGCCCGCTTCAACGGTGTGATCGACGAGAGCGCGGCGGCGAGTGAAGCGGGTGATTGAGGCGCTGATTGGTCCGGTGATGTGCGACCAGTACGACTCGCACTCGAACATCTGGCCGAGCTGGAACTCGGCGGTCCCGCATGTCCCTCTCCGCCCGCGGTGGGACCTTCGTGCGCTGAGCGACCACTCCGCGCACGCACTCAATCGTGCAACCCTCTGCTGCTCCCTGCCCCCCCGCTCCCTGCTCCCACCGCCCCCGCCTCGCGTTGCGCGCCTACTTTCCCTTCTTCGCCCGATGCGCCCGGGCCTTCTTGATCTCGGCAATTGCGGGGAAGTCGCGGCAGGCGGTGTCGCCGTGATCGATTCGGACCGGACCGATCCGCTCCGCCGTGGCCAGCACCTCCTCCAGCAGTTCGTCCGCATAGACCCCGAGGGCAATCAGAGCGGCGTTCATCCCCTCCCGCGCCCGATTCGCCGAGGTATGGATCTCCTTCTCGATGATCGAAAGTCGCTTGCGGAGGATGTCGATGTGCGGCATCGGGCCTTCCTTCAGCCCATCCTTCAGCCCGTCCTTCACCCCGTCCCTCAGCCCATCCTTCAGCCCATCCTTCAGCCCATCCTTCAGCCCATCCTTCAGCCCATCCTTCAGAATGATCGTCAGCGACATGTAGCCGGTCCGGCGCACGTACTCGGCCGAATCGTCGGCCCAGCGCTCTGCGAGGGCGAAACCTTCCGCGCTGCGAGCGACGGTCGCCGAGAGGGCATCCGCCAGCAGGCAATTCTCGACGTCGCGGCACCAGCGATCGAGGACCGACCGTGGGGTCAGGAAGATGTCGCTCACCTCGGCGATCATCGTCGCCAGGACGCGGGCGTCGTGATTGCCCTGGGCCCATAGAGCCAGAGCCAGCGGCTGATCGCGCTTGAGCGACTTGGCCATCGACTTGAGATTGGCGTAGCTGACTCCGAAGACCGGCGGCCGAACGCCATGGCGGGCGTAGAGCTTGCGATTGGTGTCCTTGCCCACAGCTTTCAACTGGGCGACAACCCGATCGACGACCGGGCCGCTGGCTGCGGCGACACCCGAGGTCGGTGGGCGCGAACCCATCGTCGGGCGCGGGGGAAGCGGTGACGGCCGACGCGGGGCCGAGATCGCAGGCGACGACACCAGCGTCGGAACCGAGTGCTTGACGAGTTCACTGGCAGGACGAGCCGAGGCCGCCGACGGCGGCACCGCAGGTCGCGACACGCTCAGCCGCGGCGCCGCCACCTCGCGGGCAGCGCCGTTTGAAGTCGCGGCGCTGCTGCGGGCCTTCGGAGCCGAGCGAGCGCTCTTGCGACGTTCGGCAGTGGAACTGCTCGCACTGGAGCTGCTGCCACCGGTTCGCGCCGACCCGGTCATGCCGCCACGACCGGAGCCGCTGGTGCGGGCCGCGGTCCGGCTGGCCAGTGGGACAGTGGGACTCCCCTGCCGGGCCGGAGCCTGGGTGGAGTTCGTGCCTCGGGTATCGGTCGAACGACGGGTCGCCATGGCGCTCCTCCAAAAACCTCCTCGGACGTCAACGAGCGAAGAGTGTAGGAAGGCCGTCCGGCCGATTCCGCCCCTGCCGCGGGCTATTCAAGCGCCCTGCGCCCGACCGTGCCGTTCCCGCGCCAGGGTGATGAAGTTGGTCTCGGGCAGCGGCGTGACCCCGAGTTGTCGGAGCATGTTGACCGCCTGGGCGGTGTGATAAAAGCCGTGGGTGCAGACGTGGATGAGGATCTCCTGCACGTTGGTCGTGTGCGGCACGCCGGCCCGATTGGAGCGGACCACGAGCCGGTCGAGCTCCGCCGGGGTCAGGGATTCGAGATATTCGGACCACCGCAGATCAAGCGCCGCCCATGCGTGCAGCAGCTTGGCGAAGTCCGTGAACTCGTCGTCGTTGGGAAACCGCGGCGAGGGGGTCCCCAGGAGCGCCTCGAGCCAGACCAGTTCGGCGCCATACATATGAATGAGGATCCGATGCAGGCTGCCGGGCCCCATCGGGAACACCTTGGTGCGCTGCGCTTCGGTGAGCGGGCCGAGTGCCTCGATCAGGCGAATGCGAACCCAGAGACGGTGCTCGTGCATGCGGTGGACGAGTTCGACGGCGGTGGACATGGGCGGATCGTACCGGCGTGCGGCGACCCGTCCGGCTCCCGCAGATCGACCGACATCCACCGGGGTGCTCTACGCTTCGCTCCATGACTCCGCGCCGAGCCCTTCTGCTCGCCTTCACCGCAATTGGGCTTCTGACGGGCCCGACGCTTGCCCAGGATCTCGCTGCCCCCGGGCCCTACTTCGCCGGGACCATGGCGGTGACGGTCTCGCGGCCCAACGGATCGACCTTTGCCGCGACCCTCCACTACCCAGCCTTGTCCGACGGAGCCGGCGCGCCCTTTGACAACAGCGGCGCACCCTACCCGGCGATCACCTTCGGTCACGGGTTCCTGCAGGCCGTCACCCAGTACACCTCGACGATCAAGCACCTGGCCACGCACGGCTTCTTCGTGATCGCCAGCCAGAGCGAGGGTGGGCTCTTCCCAAGCCACGGCAACTTCGCCTCGGACCTCCGACACTCGCTCTCCTGGCTCGAGCAGCAGCACGCCCTCGCCAACTCACCCTTCTTCGCCGCCGTGCAGGTGGATCGATTCGGCGCCAGCGGCCACAGCATGGGCGGCGGCGCGGCCCTTCTGGCCACCGCTGCGGATCAGCGGATCGTCGCGGTGGCCACCACCGCCGCCGCGGAGACCTCGCCCTCTGCAATAGCCGCGCTGGCCTTGATCGATGTCCCGATCCGCTTGATCGCCGGCAGCGACGACAGCATCGTGCCGCCCGAGAGCAGTCTCGATCCGATGTACGCGGGAGCCTCCGCGCCCAAGCAGGCGCTTCTGATCGACGGAGGCTTTCACTGCGGCTTCACCGATGGCTCGTTTCTCTTCTGCGACAGCGGGGCCATCACGCGACCGGCGCAACTGGCCATCACCCGGCGCCTGCTGACGGAGTTCTTCCTCGCCCACCTGCGGAGAGATCAGTCGCTCTGGCCGGCCGTGTGGGGTCCGGAACTCCCCGATCCCTCGGAGACTTCGATGCTGCGGGATGCGGGCATCGCCATCGCGCTCTCCAAGGCAACCTTGTCCGCCGCCCCGGGGTTCGCGGCGGGCGCCCAACTCACCATCACCAACACCGGTCCGATCGCCTCGACCTTCTCCTTCTTCACCGAGCCGGTCGAAGGGTGGAGCACGAGCTGGTCGATGGCGACCTCTCCGCTCCTGCCACCGGGCGCAACAGCAGTGGTGACGCTGACCGCACACGCCTCGTTCCATCCCATCGACATCGATCTCCTCATCAGCGCCCGGCGCGAGGCCGACGGCGCCACCCGCGGGTATGCGACGGCGACACTCGTCGCCCTTCCGCCGACGCCCGACTTCAACGGTGACGGCGCAATCGACGGCGCCGATCTCGGAGTCCTGCTCTCGGCGTGGGGTCCCGGTCCGTCGATTGCCGATCTCAACGAGGACGGCGTGGTCGACGGCGACGATCTCGGCATTCTGCTGAGCGTCTGGGAGTGAGGGTGTTGGAGTGAGCACCACAACCACGCACACTCTCGTGCCACACATCATCCGCACACGACCATGAGCGACTCGCACCCGCGGCGCCTCCCTGCTTCGGCGGGTGGCTGGCCCGCAATCCTCTACACCCTTCGAAGCGGCCATGGCCCCCGCGGACTGTGGCGCCTCTGGAAATCGCTGCGCTCGAAGAACGCCTGCAAGACCTGCGCGCTCGGCATGGGCGGCCAGCTCGGCGGCATGGTGAACGAAGCCGGTCACTTCCCCGAGGTATGCAAGAAGTCGATTCAGGCGATGGCCTCCGACCTTCAGGGCCGTATCTCGCCCCATTTCTTCAGCGACTTCTCGCTGGAGAAGCTGCGAGGCTTCTCACCGCGCGATCTCGAGCATGCGGGACGCATCAGTCAGCCGCTCGCAGCGGGTCCGCTCGACCAGAACTACCGGCCCATCGAATGGGACGACGCCCTGACTCGGATCATCTCGACGCTGCGCTCGATCACTCCCGAGGAGTGCTTCGTCTATCTGAGCGGTCGCAGCTCCAACGAGGCGGCCTTTCTCGCCCAGCTCTTCGCCCGGGTCTACGGGACCAATCACGTCAGCAACTGCTCCTACTACTGCCACCAGGCCTCGGGCGTGGCCCTGTCGCACGCCACCGGCTCGGGCACGGCGACGGTGGCGCTGGAAGACGTCGAACACACCGACCTGCTCTTTCTGATCGGCGGAAACCCTGCGTCGAACCATCCGCGGTTCATGCGCACGCTGGTCAACCTCAAGCGTCGTGGCGGCCGGGTGATCGTGATCAATCCGATTCGCGAAGTCGGCCTCGTCAACTTTCGCGTGCCCAGCGATGCACGCAGCCTGCTCTTCGGTTCGACCATCGCCGACGAATACCTCCAGCCCCACATCGGCGGCGATCTCGCCTTGCTGACGGCCCTGAGCAAGGCGATTCTCGAGCGTGAGGCCGAGGATCGATCGTTCATCGCCACGCACACCGAAGGCTTCGCCGAGGTGGAGAGCGCCCTCCGCGCCGCCCAGTGGGACGACCTGACGCGGGCCTGCGGCGTCGAACGGTCGGTGATTGCCCGAGTGGCCGATCTCTACGCCGGCGCATCCAGCGCCGTCTTCGCGTGGACCATGGGGATCACGCATCATCTGCACGGGGTCGAGAACGTCGAAGCGATCACCACTCTGGCCCTGCTGCGGGGCATGGTCGGTCGTCCGCGCGCCGGGCTCCTTCCGCTGCGCGGCCACTCCAACGTGCAGGGTGTGGGCTCGATGGGCGTCGCCCCGAAACTGCGCGACACCGTGCTTTCGCGGTTGAGCGAACGCCTCGGCGTGACCGCGCCGCAGCATGTCGGGCTCGACACGATTGCCTGTCTCGAGCGGGCTGCGGCCGGGAAGTTCAAGGTGGCCATCTGTCTCGGCGGCAACCTCTTCGGCGCCACCCCCGACGCCGCCTTTGCCACGCGGGCCCTCGGCAAGGTCGATCTGGTGGTCCAGCTCAACACCACGCTCAACACCGGCCACGTCTGGGGCCGCGGTCGCGAGACGATCGTGCTGCCGGTCTTGGCCCGCGACGAGGAGCCGCAGTCGACGACGCAGGAGTCGATGTTCAACTACGTCAGGCTCAGCGACGGCGGCCCGCAGCGCTTCGCCGGTCCGCGCTCCGAGACCGACATCATCGTCTCGATTGCCGAAGGGGCCTGTGCGCCGCGGCATCCCTCGCCCAGCGTGGAGTCGCCACCAGCAGCGCTCGAGTGGTCGCGACTGCGCAATCACAACGCCATCCGCGCCGCAATCGCCGATGTGATCCCCGGCTACGAGCCGGTGCGCGACATCGGAACGACCCGACAGGAGTTTCAGATCCCGGGCCGCACCTTGCATGAGCCGCGCTTCGCCACGCCCAGCGGTCGGGCCCGCTTCGCCACCTGCGCGCTGCGGCCCGACCCGCCTGCGGCCCGCGGCGAGCTGGCTCTCATGACCATCCGCAGCGAAGGGCAGTTCAACACCGTCGTCTACGAGGACGAGGACTTCTATCGCGGGCAGGAGCGGCGTGACGTGATCCTGATGCACGCCAGCGACATCGCCCGCCTGGGCCTGCGGGTGAATCAGCGAGTCACCGTGCGCAGCACCGTCGGGGCCCTTTCGAACGTGCTGGTCAGGGAGTTCGACATCCGCGCCGGCAACTGCGCCATGTACTGCCCGGAGGCGAATGTGATCGTGCCGCGCACCACCGATCCGCGCTCGAAGACGCCCGCGTTCAAGAGCGTGGTGGTGACGGTGACGCCGGACGGTGCAGCGGGTGCGGCGGCACGCGCTTCGAGTGCGGCGGCAGGTGGCGAGCCTCAGGCGATTGCCTTCGTGTGTTCAACCGGGGCGACGACTGGCGCGGCGGGGCGCCGACCTGACCCGTGCTGATGGGTGCTGACGCGGCGCTGTTCCTCCACCCGCTCATGCCGAGTCGAGTCGCGTCAGTTCATCCGGCGTGTTGACGTTCAGCAGGAGTGCTCGCTCGGCGGCACGGGTCTCGATCGTCTCGTGGGTGAGTTGATCGAAGAGGCCACGCACCGCGTAGCGACCGGACTCGAGGGCGCGGCGCACCGCGGGGAGCGCCGCGAGCGAGAATCGTCCCGGCAGCGGCTCCGGCTGGCGCGAGGCACTCCCGCGTGGACGGGCGGCGCCTGCGGAATCGCCGAGTGCGTTTCCGACCGCATCGCCCACGGCATCGCCGAGCGCATCCCCCTGGGGTGATGCACCGAACCCAACGAGCGCCGCCGCCGAGGGCTCGAGCAATCGGGCGAGAAGGGCCGGAGTGACCAGCGGCGTGTCACACGGGACCACCAGGGCGTGCTCAGCGCCGGCGAACAGCTCGGGGGCGTGCTCGATGGCCGAGAGCGCCGCGTCGATTCCCGCGAGCGGACCTCGAGCGGGAACGCGGTCGCTGACATGCATGAGTTCCGGCAGCACGTCGGACGGACCGGCGACGATGACGCGGGTGCAGATCGGTTCCAGCGAGGCTGCGACTGCCTCGGCGAAGGTTCGACCCGCGAATGGAGCAGTGGCCCGCGACTCAATCCGGATCGCGTGCTTGGGACGGCCCATGCGGCGGCTCGCGCCGCCTGCGAGGACCACGCCGACCGCCCGCACCACCTCGCGCGGCGGAAGCAGCACGCGGCGCAGGATAGTGACGCAATCACCGGCAACCACCTCGCCCGCAACGATCACGCGGGCGTACATGCCAAGCCTGCCCGCGGCGGCGACCTTCAGCTTCGGATCGATGGCATCGAGCACGTAGCACGGCTCGCGGCGCCTGGTGATCTCAAGCCGCATTCCGCTGGGAAAGAGCAGTTGATCGCCGATGGTGCAGTGCCGCACGTGGGCTCCGACAAGGGTCAGATTCTCGCCAGTTGCGCCCGGCCCCACCTCGAATCCCTCGCCCCGCAACTCCTCGATCTGCTCGAGATCGAGCAGACACACGGCCTGCTCGGGTCGGTTGTGCTTCTCGTGATTGTGGGCGTCGCCGCGGAGGCCGCGAAGCTCGACGGCGCACGACGGCAGTCCGCGTTTGGGAATGCCGCCAGCCGAGATGTTGATGGCGTGCACAGGCATCGGGGGGAGGGTAGTGGGCGTCGGCTTCGCCGAAGAGTTGGTCGGCTTTGCCGACTGGGGCGCTTCGGCTGCGGCTCCGCGCAGGAGGTGTGCCGCGTGCGCGGCACCTCGTATCGCTCGGCACAATCGACGGCTCCGGCTTCGCCTGCGCCGCCGATTGAGTCGAGCGGACAGATTGGGGCGCAGATGCAGTGTTCGAGGCCCGGGCCTGGATGCCGTGTCTTCATTCACCGGCGTCGCTGCTGCGCCGCACTCACGCCATCGGACAATTGGCCGAGCTGGTGCTCGGCGGTCCAAGGGGGCGATGTGAGGCTCGTGGACGAACGCACGGCTGGCATCCAGGGATGGCCCGACCTGGTCTGAGGCTGCGACGAGTTCGCGCAGCCATCCCGCGCACGCGGCACACCTCCTTTCGTTGGCGCCAGCCAACGAACCCCGTCGGCGCAGCCGAAGCCCCCAGTCGGCGAAGCCGACGTTAAGCTTCGCTCCATGTCCGACCCATCGCACTCGCTTGCCCTTCGAGACCGTCGCGCCATCGTCTGCGGAGCGACACAGGGGATCGGACGATCGTGCGCAATCGAGTTGGCGCGGCTTGGCGCGAACGTGACCCTCGTCGGTCGCAACGATCAAGGCCTCGCCAAGGTCCTTGGCGAACTTCCCCGGCCCGGCGAGCAGTCGCATGCGACCGTCGAGGTCGACTTCGTCAATCTCGCGGCAGTGCGATCGGCGACCGAAGCCCATCTGCGACGCGTCGGGCCGGCCCACATCCTGATCCACAACACCGGCGGTCCTGCGGCGGGGCCGCTCTTTGACGCGGCGACCACCGATCTGGCCAACGCCTTCTCGCTGCACGTCCTCACCGCTCAGACGCTTGCCCAACTGGTGGCGCCGGGCATGCGCGCGAACGGGTTCGGTCGAATCATCGCAATCGTCTCGACCTCGGTGGTCACGCCGATTCCCGGGCTCGGGATCAGCAACGTGATCCGGGCCGCGATGGGCAACTGGATGCGAACCCTGGCGTGGGAACTCGGCCCATTCGGCATCACCGTCAACAACGTCCTGCCCGGCTACACCCGCACCGCGCGGCTCGAGTCGATCTTCAAGGGTCGCGCCAGCCGCGCCGGGACCAGCGTCGACGAGGTCGAGGAAGGCGTGCTTCGATCCATTCCCGCGCGGCGACTCGCCGGTCCCGAAGAGATCGCCGCAGTCGTCGGCTTTCTCGCCTCGCCTGCTGCGGCATACGTGAATGGTGTGAACATGCCCGTCGACGGCGGGCGACTCGCGGGGCAGTAGCGACGCGAGGTGCGCATCGCGCCCGAGTTCCTGGCCTCGCGAGAGGCGCCGCCCGACGATCATGGCCGCCACTTCCATGCAGACCATCCTCCATCTCATCGACGGCGAACAGGTCGAGCCGACCTCGGGTCGCTGGCTTGACAATGTCGATCCGGCCACTGGCGCGGTCTATTCGCACCTGCCTGATGGCGATGAAGCCGACGTCACCCGCGCCGTTGCCGCCGCGACTCGGGCCTTCCCGCAGTGGAGTCGGACGCCGGCCGAGGAGCGCTCACGCGTGCTGCTTCGGCTCGCGGATCTGGTGGAGTCCAATCTCGAGCGCCTGGCCCGCGCCGAGTCGATCGACAACGGCAAGCCGCTCGCGCTGGCTCGGTCTCTTGACATCCCGCGGGCCGCGTCGAACCTGCGTTTCTTCGCCACCGCGATCCTGCACACCCGCTCGGAGTCCTACGCAACCGATCAGGGCGTGACCGGCGGCGGCGCCGCCCTCAACACCGTGCTGCGCACGCCGCGCGGGGTGGTCGGGGCAATCTCGCCGTGGAACCTGCCGCTCTATCTCTTCACCTGGAAGATCGCTCCGGCGCTCGCCGTCGGCAGCACGGTCGTGGCCAAACCGAGCGAGGTCACACCGATGACTGCCTTCATGCTCGGTGAACTCGCCGTCGAGGCCGGGCTGCCGCGCGGCGTCCTCAACATCGTGCATGGGCTCGGCCCCAAGGTCGGGGCACCGCTGGTTGCCCATCCTGAGGTTCCGACCATCACCTTCACCGGCGGCACCGCAACCGGCGCGGCCATTGCCCAGAGCGCCGGTCCGCTCTTCAAGAAGCTCTCTCTCGAACTGGGCGGCAAGAACGCGACGATCGTCTTCGACGACGCCGATCTCGCAACCGCGGTACCTGCCGCGGTGCGTGCAGCCTTCGCCAATCAGGGCGAGATCTGCCTCTGCGGCTCGCGGGTTCTCGTCGCTCGCCCGATCTTCGAACGATTCAGCGCCGAGTTCGTCGAACGCAGCGCATCGCTTCGCGTCGGCGACCCGCTCGAGGCGGCGACGGAGCAGGGCGCCCTCGTCTCCAAGGCCCACCTCGACAAGGTGCGGTCCTCTGTGGAGCTGGCCCGCGCCGAAGGCGGCACGGTGCTCTGTGGCGGAGACGCCCCGCGCGATCTTCCCGCCCGCTGTCGCAACGGCTTCTTCCTCTCTCCCACTGTCATCACCGGACTCGACGGAAGCTGTCGCGTGAACCGCGAGGAGATCTTCGGTCCGGTGGCGACTCTCATTCCCTTCGACAGCGAGGAGGAGGCTCTCGCAATCGCCAACGGCACTCCATACGGCCTCTCCGCCTCGGTCTGGACCCGCAACATCCACCGCGCCCAGCGCATCGCCCGCGGCCTCGACGTCGGCACGGTCTGGGTGAACTGCTGGCTCCTCCGCGACCTCCGCGTCCCCTTCGGCGGCACCAAACAAAGCGGCATCGGCCGCGAAGGCGGCGACGAGGCGCTGCGCTTCTTCACCGAGATGAAGACTGTCTCTTATACACATCTCCGAGCCCACGAGA
>ENA-ORBV01012527-ORBV01012527.1-microbial-mat-metagenome-genome-assembly--contig:-NODE-12527-length-13063-cov-5.272524_pt1 | contig 13063 bp, 11 predicted proteins | sample MGYA00237777_ERZ505514 | MGnify/ENA primary metagenome ERZ505514 (study PRJEB26160, sample SAMN06269048) | microbial mat metagenome | isolation source: Oligotrophic lake microbial mat | place...
ACAATAGTAGTCTACTACTAGCTATTAGCTAGTAGCTAGCTAGCTAGCTAGCTATTACAGTCGTGTAGTAGTAACAAAGAAAATGTTGTAGAGTACCAGCAGTACTCTAGTACTGTACGTACTAGCTAGTAGTCCACTACTAGTACGAAGTAGCTGTACAGTGAAGAAACAAATCAAGATTATGTAAAAAAGTGAAGAAACCAAGGACCCTTTTCTTTTGCAACCTCCGCGAATTCATAGCTACAATTGGACACGTTCCACCTCATAGTGGTTTACTTTTTTCTCGGCATCGCGAAAATACGTATTGCAAATTATGCTCTTGCTAACGTCGCAGCTTCTGTTATTCTGCTCCATGGTGTGCGAGTCGTGCCCAATTGATGCCAAGACGATATTTATCTCTCGCCAATACAGACATAGCAACATGAGAGGTATGCCAAGAAAGCTAGGAGTCTCGCCTGCCATCCAAGATGCGTTTGATTCTTTGCCGGATAGAAATGTCGGAGCTGCTCAAGAGTTTGTGACCGAAGATCCATCCCAAAAGGGCCGTCAAGTTACCAGCTACGAATTTGATACTCATGGACTGAAACCATCTCTCCCGCCGACACGAACACCGCTAGCTATCTTGAATGCATTCGAAAAAGATGTCGATCAAACTTCCACCCCAACGGAAGAGTTGACTCTCTCAGGATCGATTGTTGCCACCTTGTCTCCCAGTACACCAGTTGACTTGGCTGGATTGCCTTTAGAAAATATTAGAGAAGACGCCGATGAGGGCGAAAAGGAGGAAGAGGATGTCCTAGCTGAGCTTGAGGTCGAAGACGAGAACAACAACGATAATCAAGGAATAGATTACTGGGTAATCCAGCAGCAGGGGGTTATGGAGGGTCAGACAGAGGAAGATTATCAAGGAAATTCAGAGGCAAGTCCACCCGGCTCTATTTCTCCTAGTCAACAACCAGCTGGCGAAGAAGAAGGAGATGATAATGAGGAGGAGGAGACAGAAGGAGAACAATCATCAACACAACAAGGTCAAGGGGGACAGAATGTCGAGCAAACAAGTGGTGAAGGTCAATCTGAAAGACCTGGGCCATCCGATGAAAACGGAAGTAATGAAAACGGAGATGAAAGCGAGGGGAAGGGGACGGATCAGAAACCGAATCAGGACGACAATTCAGTTGTGAGTGCACAAGAGGAAGATGGTCCTCAAACGACTGCAGGGCTGGAGGATGAGGACAATTTCCTTCCTGTTCCGGATGAAGAGGTAGACGACGGGACAGCCACGGGATCAACCGGCTATTACTACGTTGACCTTAGGCCTTTTTCTGTCTTTGTCGACGCCGATCGTGATTTGAGTTCGGACGTTGGAATTCCGCTCTACTTGCTTTTAGAAATGGAAGAAACGCTGCCAAACTTGGCGGATATTCGCATTTCCAATCTGACAATTCACATGGGAGTTGTCCGCATTGAGGAGGACGTTCGCTCTTCGCCGCAATCATTCCGCTACCGGCGCGGCAGCGCTGATCCTCTCAGAAACCATTACCACTGGAATGAACTATTCTTCGAAGGCGTTGCCAAGTTAGAGGACAGCTTCATTCATTCAGCAATTACAGTTCAGAACGTGCAGTCTCTTGTCTTAAGCAATGCAGTGAAACTGCAAGCCTTCTGGAACAATCAGACCAGTGATATGTACAGTAGCCTACAGCTCATCAACATAACCTTGTTGCGACCCCTGAGCCAAGAGCTCAATCCTTCAACTGAGGCGCAAGAGGTATACGATATTCCACCGGAAAATACAAGCACAATGGAATCCGAGGAATCCAATTATGTACCTTCGAAACGAGCCTCGAACGTTTGGATCATGGTTCCTCTCGTGCTGTTGTTCCTACTTGTCTGTGTGTGTTTGATTGCTCTCTGTGGCCGTCTACATTATCTGGGGAGTAGGGCACAGGAACGATATAATGAAAAATATGGGCTGGATTACAACATCTACGGCGACAAAGACATCAGTAAGGACATCTTCAACGAAGAATATCTGATGTCTGAAAACGATCAGTCGTACTCGCATAATGATAGCGTCCGATCGATTGATTTCTTGACACGCCCAATCAACACCATCAAGACTGCAAGGAGAAATTCCAAGGCAAGGAATCTGGCTACAGCCGATGACATGACCCCGACGACAGACGAGGAGGAAGAGATGCAGGGAAGCGGAGAAGTTCGGGAAGTTTTTTACAACGAGGGCCGCGGAACTCAATTTACCAAAGACAAAGACGAGGAGCCGCGCAAAGTTTTCTCAAACGAAGGAATGGACGTGCACTTTGCCTTGGACGGTGTAGAGACAAAGAGTGTATTTGGAGACAACAACAGCGAGGCTGGCTTGATGGCTGCGAGCATGGGTCTACAGCCCCTGAAAGTTTCAGATGAGGGGTATAGTTTTGTGCCCAGAGCCCCAGAAGAAAGTGAGGGAGACGCAACAACTCGCATTGGAGGAGATGAAATTGAAAAGTCTGGTGTTGCGAGTGGAGAGATGAGCGGTATTTTCATAGACGATGGAGATACACTACCAGAAAACGATGGTGGAATCGGAAACTCTCGCCCAAAGAATCAAAGCGCACAAAGTATGGCTGCAGATGGTACCAACGATAATGCGATTGGAAATTTGATTGGAAGGGGTCGAAGGAAGAGAAGCGAGGGCACACGCCCAAATGCGGGAGCTCCAGATGATGTCAACTTTCCCAAGGAGAGTGAAAGCGGAATTGAGCGAAGCACTCGAAGTTTGCGTGGCACTGACTCCGTCGGCTCGATACCAAAAGATAGCGGGAGCGTCATGGGGAATTCGAGCGGAAGGGAAAGAAGCACTCGAAGTGTTCGAAGTATTGGGTCAAATAGTTCATTCGGGTCATTCTACTCGTGCCAGGGCGACCTCGTCTAGTAGGAAGAGAACAAGTAGATTAGCTACTACGAATGGCTAGCCTAGCCTGAAGTAAAACAACTGCAAAATATTGAAGAGTTTCTGCTGAGCTTCCTACTCCACTAACATCTGCTTCTTCGCATCCCGGCGCGAGAGTTTGTGTACACTCTTTCCAACGCTAACCTCAGCGCCAGTCCTACAGCAAACTTAGCTTGACTCCTTCCTTTAAAATTATTGACGATGCTGTCATTTATAGTAGGTGACGGCTGTTCTATCCCTATTACCACCCATGCCGATCCCTGTTGCTTCTCGGAACTAACAAATGTGATCGCACGGATCGGAATGTTGGTCTCCTCCATTGATTTGTCAACAAATGTATGACAATTATGATGCTCCTATTCATATCCAACATCATGAAGACAAAAAGCTTGCACCAATGTGAAGCCGTCCCATTGCCTTGACAAACCCACCCCCATCATGAACTCTGTGCTAGCATTGTTCTGGTCACTTGCAAAACTACTTGAGGGATTTGATAACAAATCTGTATTATAAGCTTTTTAAAGACCTACTTTCACTGTTGTTTTGTCTTGAAATCTCCAACAGAAGCTAACAAATTGTAACTGCTAGTTTGACAAGTGAGCCTTGCCAACAGCTCCCTAAGTGTCGTTCTGCTATCCTTCAGTGCAAACTGATTATCTACTAGATCCCTGGTGTTGCTGCTCTCAGAGTGAGTGGGGGGACCTGTCAACAATCTCACACGCCCTTAGATGCCTTGCTGGAAGTAGTAGTTCTTCCATCAACATGCCCTTAGACTCCAAACACATGGTGGGTTCCTCTGCAGCTCAAACAACAAAACAGGCTGAGGCTTTGTAGCTTTGTTGCAAGTTGAAACGTCATTGGGACGCTGTTCATAGAGAAGTTGCCAGATTGGAGGTCCTCATGGAAGCAATCATGATGCATCTACATGCAGAGACATTTTCTGTGAGGCCTTGTGATTGGTAGCCCTGCCCATGTGACAGTGCCCCAGTTGTCTTTGTAGGCGGGAGAGATCTGATGTTGCATAAAAGATCAGCTAGAAAAAACAAGCTCTGTTTCTCCATGTTATCTGCTTGCAGTAGGATCAAATGAATAGAGGTGCATAACCAGCAACATCAAGTGATGTTGGTTGGTCACCTGCACCGATGACAACGTCATACTAGTAGGCCACATAGTCACTCTGATTCACTTTGTTGCTTGCAGTGGCACCAGAGGCATTGCCACTGCTAGTTCCACTTCTGCTGCAGTTGTTAGATTGAGTTGAAGTTCCAATCTGGTTGACAATGGGCTCCTGCTGGAACTGAATCCAAGGAGATCTTTGAGGATTTGTCTTCAAAGTTGTGTGTCTGCTTGAATTGGATGATGCAGACAACCTTGACGGGGTTCTAGGTGGGGGCTCAGTTGTAACTCCGGTGATGGTTTTGCATAATGGAGGACTGTCACTAGTAGGTGCAATATGAAGGTGTTCCAGATGTTCCAGAAGTTGTGCATCCTGGTATTTAGGCATGTTGGCCCTTAGGCAGCATTCATATCTCAAAATGTGATTGGTGTGCTTGATGTGTTTCAGACATAGGATAAAGCTGTCTAACTTGCAGATGTTATCCACATCTCTGTTGACATCTTGAACGGTTGCCCTGAGTTGCAGATAATTATACTAAACAGCAAAGAGTGACTGACATAGTAAATTGTTGGAATTGTTTCTAAGGCTAGTGCTCTCTATCTTGCACTCCAACAGTGATAACTCCTTCTGCTTGGGATTGCTTGTAATCAAAGTAGAAGGTTGATTGTGGTGCACCAGATGAAACCTGAAAATGATTGGCTAGAAGGCCGTGTCTCCATCTCCAAAACTTTGTGTGCTACTAGTGCAATGTTATGCAATCGACTACCAGAGGGAAACATGTTGTCTGCCAACGGCATCTGGCACAACAACATTTTTGGAATGGATACATGTCATTCTCAGATTGCTTGGGACATTGTCATTTGGAGTAGCTCCAATAGAGGAACCCCAGGCTCTGCCATGGTTCTGATGGAAATCTCAGACTACAAATCTAGGCTGGTCATGGTTGAGTAGTAGATGAGATGCAATGGCAATAAAGAGTAATTTAATTAGACTATGTTGAGTGTGATGTATCAAAAGAGTGAGCTCTTGTAGAGCAACCCTTGTGAGGTCAAGTCAATGCCGTTGCATCATCCATAATCATGCATTGTCTGTAGATAGCCGTTTGTGGTGAAACGTGCATTGCAGTAGAGCAACCATAGGTTTGCTCATCTGGCCCGCTGGCACTCTCCCCTGATGTGAAACCGCAAGTCACATCATAGCTGGAAAGAAGGGTCAGTCAAAAACAACACAAGATTGATTGGTCAAAGAAAATTCCAAATACCAATGGTTCACAGGCCTTGCAAAACATGGAAGTCAGAGCTGGAGAAAGAGCCTGTCATTCATGCCGAGAGGCAGATTAGTGTCAAAGATTGCCGTGATGTCCCATGAGATAGGGATCATGACGATGATGGAGTGCCCACCCCAATGCCTCAGTGAGCATGTTGGCTGGATTTACCACACCAAGTAGGTGAATCAGGCTAATGTTCCACATTAAGCGCCAATGCTGTAGTGTAAAATGTCTAATTTTGGCATGGCAAGAACAATTAGTAGGTCAATTGTGATTGGCTATCCTGATCACCAAGTTATTGTCTTCGCAAATGGACGTAGACTCAGTTTGAGTATAATCCAATTCATGTAGAATGATCCGAAGGTGCTCGGTGACATTTGTTGCAGTGTTGGCGGCAATGAGCTCTGCTTCAGTGGAGCTTTGACATGTAGACTGTATGAAAGAGCAATAAGCTACTGTTCCCCCAGCTAGATGACATCCATATGTGGTGGTGGATCGTCGATGATGCAGTTCATTGGCATGTGCCGTATCAACATAGGGGATCAATTAATGCACACTGGAGGGCAAAGGAATCACCAGAAGAGTCTCATTGATCTCCAAAGTAGTGAATGTCACTTCCGGGAGATAATAGACTGGAGAGGATTGCCAATGTGCAATAACCCCATCATGAGTTTATTGCATATAGATGGCTAAATGTTTCAAGGGTGTGTAATGAAGGGCATTTGGAGCTGTAGAAAACGCTGTCAGCATGGTGACCACATAGCCAATATTGGGTCAGAACTGAAGTTTGTCGGGAAGCACAAAGACATTGGTTGGTTACACCTCAACAAAGATGTCATGTTGACCCACCATCCAAGTCAAATGGTTTGGGCCTCAGCAAAACCAGCCGACATTGCAGCCTTTGGGCTCAAGGAGAGGTTGGACATGGATAGGGACCTTGAGGATCAGCAGTCTGAGTATAAAATCTGGATCATGAATGAAGACTTCTATGCTTGCATTGATGAGTTCCAGAAGTGTCATCCCAATGGCAACATTGACTTCATCTACAAGGAATGATGTGAGGACTTCTTCAAAGACTCGGCTGCCCAAGACAACGACAATGGCAGCAGCAGTAGATCATTCGCTGCACTCAGCCCAGTGCCGAAGCCTCCACCTTGCGGATAGGCAAAGCAAGCTGAGAGTGGCGCTGATGAAAGTGAAGATGAGACACCACAGCCCAGTCCCATAGTAAAACCAAAGAAATCCCACTTCGGGGGTGACAACGAGTCAGAGGAGGAGAAGAACAGTTGCCTCTATGTCAGCACCAATGAGATGAAAGCGGCTTCACCAAGCAAGGCGGGGGAAACCCAGATCGGGTCGGTGCTTTCATTGCAGCTTGGGCCCCTTCCCCAGTCATTCTTTGATTGTTTTTTACTGCAACATCTTCCACACTTATCAATGTCTTGAAAAGTTCAAGGCTGACATTGTCCACCCCACTCCTGATGGAGCGGACTTGACTGGCAGTCCAGATCATGTGGCCATACCTGTCAAGCCAACCAAACCCACATCATTTGTCTTTGATTCTCCAGCAATAGCCGCAATAGCCACAAAGGCTGCCAGTGCTATGGCAGCACAGCCACCAAGTCCAAGAGGACTGATCTTTTACACCATGTCAGATCTCTTTACTCTAGCTAGTAGATGTGTGGATTCAACAGTTTGTGTCCACAGTGACCTGCATGGCTAGCTAGCTACTAGCACCACTAGCCAGTAGCTTTTAGCCTTAACCCTTAAGTTCACGTTTACTGGAGGTTGTGTGCAAGTTAGATTTTTGGTCAACCGGTGCTCTATTTTCCATTGAGCCCAGATTGCTGGGCTCATGAGCCAGACTCAACTGAAGTTTTGATGAGCTGGGAATCCGTTCGATTTGTCAAATGACTTAAAAAGTTGGGGATTTCCAAAGGGGCTAGTTTGTAATCTTTTTGCAGACCCTTGCTATGTAAAAACAGCACATAAAAGGTAATTTAACAATTCAGCAGGGAGCCAAAAATGTCTCATCTAAAACCATGTTAAAACATGCTAGTACAAAGGCACACAAAATGTCAGTTAAAAGGCATTTCCAACCAGTGTTTCAAGATCTTACAGACATGGAATGATCATTTATTGCACAACACAGAAGCAGTTTTAGGTCTCCACGCTTGGGATGCAAAGTCAAGGGGGGAGCAACAAGCAAAGTGAGGAGTGACCCAACTGGCCGTGTCACACAACTAGTTCTCCATCCAGCCATGTTGTGCTGCACCCACACGAAAGGACACCATGCTCTGCTGCACCCCTCCACAAATCAAACTGCTTTGCGGACAATCAGTTTGGGTGAGTTTCGCTTGTGTGCAAGCATGTGACTAAAGTTCAAACTCATGTGAAACCTCCTGCAACATGGACATAGTGCTGGATTAAGGGCTATTGTGGGCCTGACTGTACACGCACGTACAATTTGTACCACACACTTGCCCTTGTGTGCCTGGCCCAAGATGACCCTATCCCATTCGTGTGTGTCTAACCTTAATGGTTCTAGCTTAATGAGTTAATCTAGAAGGTCTAAAATTCAGAACAAGGTTAATAACAATGAGGACATTGATAGCTAGTGTACTTAAATTTTACTAATTAACTGCATAAATCCTCATTGATTGTCTTCTGTAGACTTATTCAAATCCTGTGTTGAAGCACTCGTTTGATCCTGATTTCTTCGGATACTGTCCATTCAGGATCCTTCTTTGGAACAGGGGCGCTGAGATAGGCCTTTAGCAACTTCTCGCGTGCTTCTGTTGTCTTCTTATTCAACTTCCATTCATACAACTTCTTCATTGCCGGGGCAGGATAATCTTTGATTTTGGCTGGCATTGGTTCACCGTGTTCCCTCAACATAGCCATGGCTTGTTCTCGCAATTTCTGTTGCTCAATGCGAGTGTGTTTATCCTTCAACATAGCCTCGGCAATCTTGTTCCTCTCGTCAATTGCCCGTGACTTAAAGAAATCACTGGTTCTGTAAGAGTTCAACTCGCTCCTTTGATTGTGGTTGTGTAAGCTGGCACTTGTTGGCTCCTCGACTTGGTGCCAAAAGGCGAAGATGGCTACTGTCGCATCTAAGAGAAGAAAGAAAGTCACAGGCATTGTGGTTGGATTGTTCCAGTTGAAGCAGCATGGAACTCTGTGGATCAATGACTGTGTTGATTGGGTTATCCTCATGCACAACAAGCTCATGTCACACTTCTTTGTTGAACCTTGGAGTGCATGTCAGGGGCACGGTTCCACATTTTCTCCAGGCTGAGAGGCAATTTGCTTTCAAGAATGACTGGCTGAATGTGTCCTCCATTACAAGACCTACCTCTGGATCCTTCCACCAAATGCAAGGAATGGAAGGTCAGTGATACTGATGACCTTCTTTTTTTTGAATCTTGCACTGGCAAGATTGTGTGGTTTGTTTCAATAGAAACCCTTAAAAGGGCCGCAGTTTTGATCCGTCTCTTGCATTTTGCCTGTACTGTTTGACAAGTCAGGAACAATGTAAAGCCCTCTAATTTTCAAATGAGTCAGCATGTCAAGGTTCATATGTCCTAGGTCACTGTCAAGCTTTGCAATGACTCTTTTTCCTGAAATGTCTTCAATGTCAGGGTGTAGTGACAATGTGCTACTCTTAAAGTGTTTGTTGAGTTCCACACTGTTTATGCCAGCCTTTTCATTGATGCCTAATGTACACGACAAGAGAGTGTCCTGCTTGTGACCAAATGCCCCTCAGACGTCTTTACACTGTGCAATAAACTCAATCAAAAAGCATTCTCATTTTGATGCTTGGGCTGTGCTCTTCAGCTGAAAGTGAGGAAGAATGGCCTCTCCATCAGCATTTGAACCACAGATTGTAGTTGGAGTGTAGAATGACTTGCTTGCAGTGCTTCCTCCAGAAATATCCTTTGCATAAAAGACCAAACGGTGGCCGGCCTCTTTGCTTTCCCTTTGTGTTGTCAAGTGAGCCATCTGATTCGTCTAGGTTGATGATTCTTTTCTTTTGGCCTTCGAAAAAGATAACTGAACCTTCCTCTAAATGACCTTCTGTTTCATCCTGCAACTTCAACCTTCCAAATCCTAAGGAAGTAACAGTGTGTTCCCATTGGCCAAACTACACTTTTAGGTTACCAAAGGATGTCCACGACGGAGCTCTTGATAATTCGGCTTCTTCATATCAATTTCATTGGCAACATCAGACTTCAAATGTTTGGCAAGGTCATCACCCTTTCTGTTGACTATTCCAGAGTAATTTACCATTGAGTTCACACAAAAACTCAACTCATGGATTGTCGATTGTTTCTTTCCACCGGCTTGTTCAAGCTTGATGAATGACAAAAATGTAACCTTTGTTGTGTTGTACTCTGTCTTGTTGAATGCTCCAACAGGACCAGGTTTGCTAGGAGAGACACCAATCTTGCCTTCACGGATTATTCTTGAAATGGTTTTGTGGCTGACGTTTGTGTGTAGCCTACTATATCGTTTACGTCCCACACTATCTGTCTTTGAGATCTTTTGTTGGGATTTGGTGGTGACATTTCTATGTATGCCACAATTTGAGTGGATGCAGTGATGTAGTCTTTACTGCTGCAGATTGTATCTTCCTGTTCTGATTCTTTTCTGCTTCAGCCAAGTGTTTTTGTTGTGAGGACCGGCGATGTTTTTTGGCCTAGGATTCTCATCATTGTTGTTGTTGTTGTCAAGCTATTTTCTCACTTAATTTTGCTCTGAAGGCTGTGGTCCTTGGTTGGTTGAAGTGTTGGGAGAATTGGATGGGGGTGCTGACAGTGATGAAATCGATTGATCTTGTACCCCATGACCTGGCTCCATAATAAAATGTCTGAGCATGGACGAGGTAGTAGAACTTGCGGCAGCTGTTGAAGCATCATTGGCACCAACAGCCTTGATCTTTTGAGCTTGTCTGCACACTCTTTTCTTCTTAGTTTCACTCCTTTGTGGGGTGTTCAATCCGGCAGTTTTCATTTCCTGTGCTGTCAAAATCAGCCCCTCTGAAGCAGCCAAAAGCTTTGCTCCAATCCGCTCTTTCTCTTCAACAGAGAGGTCGGTCTTCTTCTTTGGCATGTTGAGGATGTTTGTCAACAGTTCTGGGCTTTGCTCATGCGACCAATGGTCAGTGGCTGTGTTGAAACCACGACCAGAATGACTGTTGCCATTTAACCTTTGAAGAGGCTAAAATCTGCAATTTAGCTCTAGAAACAACAAACTGAAGTCACAAATTTATCAACTAACATATAAACTAACAACTTTGTATGCTCATGTGTTTATTAACTTAGCTAATTGCTACTTGTTATTATCATGTTAGCTATCATTCTCATTAGCGACACGGAACTGTCCTAAAATCATGACTCATGACTCATAATTATTTTTATACCACTAACACCACTATGCTGTGCAATTGCCCCCAACTAGTCAAGTGGGGTCTATCCAAATTTTATTGACCAAAAGTGGTATTGCTGCATGTGTGTATGTATGCATGTGTCTGCATGGATGTCACATAAGGGGAGTTGCCCGTTGGACAGTGCTGCTGGCAGGAGCCAGGCATGGATTTAATGGAGGAGTGTCCCATTTGTCCCTTGTGACTGGATGTCAGGGATTCATTTAATAGAGGAATATCTCAAGGGGGGCTGCTGCACAAGGGGGGCTCTGTGAAGGATTGGTGCATGTTTCTGCCGGCAGAAGTTAGTAACACACTTAACAAAGCAGTGTCTCATTGGTCACTTGGGTTGTTCAGAAACAATTAGAAAATGACCCTTGGGTGACTATTAGGTCCAGTCTTGTTGAAGAACAGGGTCTGTTGACAGGATCGGAAGGAATAAATTGGTGAATGAGAACCCCAAAAATGGTCAATGAGAACCCAAAAATTAGATTCCTGAGTGCTTGGCAGAAAGAAGAGTCTGTCGGTGGGATGAGAATACTACTAGCAAAGAGGGTCATGATAGCAAGACAAAAAACAAAGCAGGCTGACATTTGTTTTTAAAAAGTGGAAGGACAGGAAATTTTTTGGGGTAGCAATCTCCACAGAAGAAATTGAGTTGTTAACAGAAATTGATCTGTAGACAGAAAGATTTTGGGTGGAATTGATAGTCTTGGGTGGTCTACCCAATTTTTGAACTTGGGTGGAATTGATAATCTTGGGTGATCTAGCCACAAGAACTTGGTTGATTAACCCGGATTTAGCTGCCAACAGATTTTTTTTGTGAATCTAAGAATCTTGGGTTGTTCACCCAAATTTCAGAAACTGAGCTGCGGACAGAAACATCTTGGGTGGAATTGATAATCTTGGGTGGTCTACCCAATTTTTGAACTTGGGTGGAATTGATAATCTTGGGTGATGTAGCCAGAAAAGCTTGGGTGATTAACCCGGATTTAGCTGCCCACAGAATTTTTTGGGGTGACTTTAAGAATCTTGGGTTGTTCACCCAATGTTGAGTGTGTGAAGAACTTGGGTAGTCAACCCAAATTTCTGGAAAAGGCGGAATTCGGGTAAGGAACAGCAAGAACAGTGAGACAGTGCTTACATGTGGAAAGGTGCCAGTGAGACAGTTCTCAAAAAAGGTTGGGGGCAAACCACATCAGTGGCATCCAGTTAACAATTTGCCCCCAACTAGTCAAGTGGGGTCTATCCAAATTTTATTGACAAAAGGGATTGAAAAGTGACTGAAAATGGTGTGGTTGTGTGCATGTATGTATGTATGTATGTCACATAAGGGAAGGTGCCCCAGGGATTGGTGTTCTGTCGGCAGAAGCTAGTGTAACAAAGCAGTGTCTCACTGGTTACTTGGGTTGCTTGTGAATGATTATAAATGATCATTGGGTGATTGTTGAGTCTTGTTAAAGAACAGGGTCTGCCCACAGGATCGGAAGGACAAAATTGGTGAATGAGAACCCCAAAAATGGTCAATGAGAACCCAAAAATGGGATTCTTTCTGTCAGCAGAATGAGAACACTGCAGCCAAAGAGGTTCATGATAGCAAGATAACAAATTAAGCAAGCTGTCATTTGTTTTTAAAAACTAGGACAGGAAAAACAATTTAGGTGTCTCCACAGAAGAACTTGAGTTGTTCACAGAAACTGAGTTGCCGGCAGAAAAATCTTGGGTAGAATTGATAATCTTGGGTGCTCTGCCCATTTTTTTAAAACTTTGGTGGAATTGATAATCTTGGGTGATCTACCCAACTTTTGAACTTAGTTGCCGACTAATCTTGGGTGGTCTACCCAACTTTCAAAGTTGGGTGAAATTGATAATCTTGGGTGATCTGATGTGGTTTGCTCTGTTGTGGCACCTACTGCACTTTGCTCTACTCTCATTCTCTCACAACCTAAGCCTTTCTCTCAAGCTCATCTTGCTTCATTTCTGGCAATAACCAACAACAAAATCTTTCAATAAGTATATCCAACACAATGACCAACAACCTTCTTCCAAATCCCAACTATGTTATGGCTGTCCAACACTGGGAACAACCCACAGACCTTTCACAGGCAAAGCACCTCCTTGGAAGGCTACTCAGCAGCATTACTCACCAAGCCCGCCATACTTATTTCCACCCCCAATCCAAGATCCAGAACGTTCTTATGCTTGCCCACACTGCGAGTATTATGGTCATCTCCATATCAAAGTCTAATTAGGACGAAGTCATGTTGGGTCAAACGATAGTAACTATAAAATTATAAAAGT
>ENA-ORBV01012528-ORBV01012528.1-microbial-mat-metagenome-genome-assembly--contig:-NODE-12528-length-13063-cov-4.782073_pt1 | contig 13063 bp, 11 predicted proteins | sample MGYA00237777_ERZ505514 | MGnify/ENA primary metagenome ERZ505514 (study PRJEB26160, sample SAMN06269048) | microbial mat metagenome | isolation source: Oligotrophic lake microbial mat | place...
CGCCAATGTCGCCACGCGTGCCACGGCCGGCTCCGGCGCGGAGTCGCTCATCCCCGGCTTCGTGATCGTCGGCGGACCGAAAACCGTGCTCGTGCGCGCCGCCGGCCCGGCGCTCGCCGCCTTCGGGGTCACGGGGGCGCTCGCCGATCCGCGCCTCGAACTCTTCTCCGGAGAAACCGTGATCGCCGCCAACGACGATTGGTCCGCCTCGGCCAACGCCTCCGACATCGCCGCGAATGCCGCCCGCCTCGGTGCCTTTCCCTTCACCCCCGGCACGCGCGACGCCGCGCTTCTCGCGACTCTCGCCCCCGGCGCCTACACCGCGCGCGCCGGCGGAGCCGGCACCACCACCGGTATCGCTCTCGTCGAAATCTACGATGCCGACGCACCCGGTGCCGCCGGCCGCGGCAGCTTCGTCAATCTCGCCACCCGCGGCGTCGTGGGCGCGGGAGCCAATGTCATGATCCCCGGCTACGTCATCGCCGGCACCGCCGCGAAGACGTTGCTCATCCGCGCCGTCGGTCCCTCCCTCGCGAACTTCGGCGTCGCGGGAGTCCTCGCCGACCCCGAGCTCACGCTCTTCTCCGGCTCGCAGCCGCTGCTCACCAACGACAACTGGAACGACGCCCCGAACCTCACCGAGCTCCGTAGCGCGACGGCGCGCGTAGGTGCGTTCGGAATCGCCGAGGGCAGCAAGGACGCCGTCCTCCTAGTGACGCTGCCGCCCGGCAGCTACACCGTCCAGGCCGCGGGCGTCGGCGACACGACCGGTGTCGCGCTCGTCGAGATTTACGAGGTGCCCTGAGCCGGGACGATGCCGGGGAGGGCCCGCGAATTGCGCGAATGAACGCGAATCGCGGAGCCGCGCGCCACCTTCGTTCCCCCGATGCCCGAATAAACCTTTCCGTGGTCGGATTTTTTATCCGGTTTTAATTCGCCCTCTTAGCGGGTTTCGCGGGCGACTGCGGCCTTCCGGCTGAGCGTTCATCCCGTCGCGCGCTCCGGCCCTTTTTCGGGCGGCTGCCACGCCTCGATCCGCGACTGCGCCAAATTGCGCAACTATTCGCCGACGCCGAAGACGATCCGGTGCGGATCGGCCGAAATCCGCCGCGTGCGAAAAATCCGGTCCCACCACGAGAAGAGCGAGCTGTAGTTGGAATCGCACTCCGCGCGCACGACCGAGTGATGCACCTTGTGCAGGCTCGGCGTCACGATGACCGCGCCCAGAATCCGGTCGAGCCGGCCGGGCAGCGCGATGTTGGCGTGGTGGAATTGCACGACGGCGAACAGCATCACCTCGTAGAGCGCCAGCTCTTCGATGCCGCAGCCGATCAACGCGAGCACGGGCACCCGCAGAATCGAGGAAAGGACGATTTCGCCGGTGTGGAAACGGCTCGCCGTCGTCACATCCATCTCGCGGTCCGCGTGGTGCCAGCGGTGAAACCGCCAGAGCAGAGGCACACGGTGATTCAGCCGGTGCCACGCATAAGTCCATGCGTCGAGCAGGAGCAGGGCCGCCGGCCAGCGCACGGCGGCGGGCGCGTCGGTCCACCAAAGAATTCCGAAACCCCGCGCCGCCGTCCACTCGGTCGTCGCAAGCCAGGCGCCCGCGAAAATCACGGCGACGAGCAGCGCGTTCAACCCGCCGAGCGCGAGGTTCAGCGCGCCGTGGCGACCGCGCGTGCGGCGCGTGGCCGGGCCCCCACCGTAAAATTCAAAATATGGCCGCGCGGTTTCCCAGACCAGCAACGCGCCGAGCACGGCCACCGCGAGCCATGGCCGCCACGCGATCAGAGAGTGAGGGGTTTCCATGGTGGCGGCGGTTTACGGCGAAGGCCGCGGATGACGCTCCGCGTCGAGCAACCGGCCCCAGCTCGCGTTGTAGGGATCGACGACGCTCACCGGCCGGCCGTCGCGCACCAGGGGGCGGCCTTCGTTGGCCCACTGAAAAACGGAGCCCTGCAAATTATACACGCGCGTGCGGCCCGCCGCCGCGACGGCCTCCGCGAGCGCGGAGGAGCGCACGCCCACGGAGCAATAGAGCACGACCGGACGCGTCGCCGGCTGTGCGGCGAGCAGGCGGAGAATCTCCCGCGCGGTCTCCGCGTGGAGCGCGCCGGGCAGGTGGCTCACCGCAAATTCACGGCGCGTGCGGACGTCGATGACCACGGGCCGCGCGGTCTCGGGCCGTTCGTATAGGCGCGCGAGCTCGGCGGTGCCCATCTGTGGCACCGCCGGCCACTGGCGCGCGATTTGAGCGCGCACGCCCGACCAGGTGGGCTCTGCCCTGGCGCTCATCCCGAAAGCGACGAGCAGCAGCCATGCGCGCCAACCGAAACATCGCGCGCGCCGCGCCGGCACCCGGAATTCAAAGGCGGTTTTCTTCGAGGTCATACACATCGAACCATACGCGCACGGGCCGGTTCTTCGGAATGAATTTCGGAATGTAGCCCTCGAGAAATTCCTGGAGCGGCTGCGGCATTTCGCTCGGCCGCATGTCGCGCATTTTGTTGTTCCAAGCGATGACCGCGCCGCGGTCCTTCACCTGCGAGTGCGCGGTGATCCACCCGGCCACAGCCGCATCGTCGGCCCCGGTCGCGACGAAGGTTTTGAACGCCTCCGCCTCGATTCCGGTGAAATCGAGGAGGTAGCGGTCGAGCGGGCAGTTGTAGTGATACTCGCCGTTGGTGCCGGCGACGACGGCGCGGCATTTGTCGGTCATGCGCGCGGCATGGATGTAGCCGGCGAGCGTTTCGCGCGGGCTGCGGGGAAATTGCTTCGTGAGGTCGAGGGCGGTGACGGATGTGGACATGGGGAAATCAATTCAGGTTTTTCGCGGCGGCGATGATCTCGGCGCTTTCGGGGCGGTCGCGGTAGCCGTCGCGCATGAGCTTCGCGCGGATCACGCCGGTGCGATCCACGATGAACACGACGGGATGGGGCACGCCTTCCGCCTTCCCCTTGGCTTCCGTATTTCGAATACCATAGGCGTCGATGATCTTGCTGCCGGTGTCGGAAAGGAGCGGAAACGTCAGGCCGAGTTTCGCGGCGGCGGCGGCGCTGGTGGCGGGCGCATCGTAGCCGATGCCGATCACCCGCACGCCGCTCGTCTCGATGCTCTTGAGGTCGGCCTGCAACGCCTGGAGCTGCTTTTTGCAGAACGAACACCAGTCGGCCGAGCGGTAAAACACCAGGGCCACCGGACCGGTTTTCAACAGGTCCGCGAGCACGACGTCGGCGCCGGCGGAGTCCTTGAGCGTGAAGGCGGCGGCCTTGCCGCCGACTTTGAGACCGGGCGTTGCCTTATCGGCGGCGTGCAGAACGGAAGCGCCCAAAAGCGCGACGAGGAGGAAGAGACTACGTGTGATCATGAGAGGAGGGGCCACCGGAGACGGAACGCCGGAACGTCTTGGGGTCAAACGGCGGCCCGGAAACGGGCACGCTTGTCCGCCGCGCCCGATACCACGAGGCCAGACGCGCGGGCGGCACGCCGAGCCGAAAACCGAAGAGGATCGCCTGGTTGAGCAACGTGGTCCGCACGGCGCCGAGTTCGCGCCAGCGGCGGCCGGAGGTGACCGCGATGGCGGGCGCGATGGCGATTCTCCCTCTTAGCCGCAGCCGTTGCACGAATTCGTAGTCTTCCAAGATCGGCATGTCCCGAAATCCTTCCAAAGCACGAAAGGTATCCCGCCGCAGAAACAGCGCCTGATCGCCGTAAGGCAACTGCCGGCGGCGTGCGCGGGAGTTGGTCCCGCGCTCGATCCAGCGGCGGCCGGGAAATTCTCCGGCGATGGCGAAACCGAACGCGCCGGCCGCGACGCCCGACTACGCCAGCGTCTGCCGCACATGAGCGGCGTAGTCGGCGGGCAGCAGCGTGTCGGCGTGGAGAAACACCAGCCGCTCGCCTGTGGCGATGGCGGCGCCGCGGTTCATCTGCGCGGCGCGACCCGGCGGTGACGCCAGCACGACGGCACCGTGGGCGCGCGCGATCTCCGGGGTGCCGTCCACACTGCCGCCATCGACGACGATAATCTCGAGCGGATCGCCGCTCAGGGCCGCGGCGAGAGCGGCCGGCAGTTGCGCCGCTTCATTGAGCGCCGGGATGATGACCGACACACGGTCACGGCCGAGGGCCTGGGCGGCGGGTGTATCCGCCCAAGTCGCGAGATCTCCGGGCTCGTCCACATCGTCGAGGCGCTCAAGAAGCCGATAGGAAAGCGCGAGCCGTCGCACGGTCGCGAGCGTCTGTGCCAGCACGGCGGCGGTGCTCCACGCGATGCCGTGAAACAATTCCGCTCGCGGGCGGCGAAGGCCGATCAAGTAATATCCTCCGTCGGTCGCCGGCCCGAGGACGGTCTCGTTTTCGCACAGCGCGGCGAACGCCGCGCCGAGGTGCGCCGCCGTGAGCCGCGGGCAATCGGCCCCGATGACCGCCACCGCCGTCGCGCCTTCGCCCAGCGCCTCGCGCGTCGCACGCTCCATCCGGGCACCGAGGTCGCCCTCGCCCTGCTCGCGGATCGAGATCGCGTCGCCGAGCCAGGCGCGCGCCGCCACGGTGTCCGGCGCGCCGGTGAGGCGCACCTCGACCGCGATCGCCGCGTCCCGGGCGAATTCGGCGGCGGTGCCGAGCGTATGGCGCACGAGCGCGCGGTAGAGTTCGCACGCCCGCTCCGCACCCAGGGCCGGGATCAGGCGGGTCTTTACCGCACCCGGTTGCGGGAACTTCAGCATGAGGATGAGCCGGGGTCGCACGGTTGCAGTCAAACCAACCGACCGAGAAGCGCCAAATCTTTCGCTGCGACGTGGCGCGCGGTGCGCATCGCCTCGATTCAGAGCAGCGCCTTCAACCGCTCGGCGGAAAAATTCCCCGCGAGGTGGTAGACTTTGCCTTCGTGCTGCCACGTCGCGGTCGTGAGCCCGCCGACGACGGCATATTGCGGCGTGGGGCCGAGCTTGAAGTCGGGCATATCGGCGACGGCGGCGACGAAGATGTCGACGTGGCCGCCATCGAATTTCAGGCAGAGCAGCGTGACGCGGTGGCCCCGCCACTCGACGATCTTGCACCCGAGAACATCATGCTCGGCGAGCTTGGGTGGCAGCACGAAATCGGGATGGCCGCGGTGCTCGGTGAGCCACTGTTTGAGTTCCGAAGCGTCCATTCCATAGGCTTCGACATGCTCGGTTTTGTCGAGCGCGGCCCGGGTCATGGCGAGCCGGTAATCGCCGAGCTGCACCTCGGTCCGAACCGACCGCAACCGCCAGCCGCCGAGCGCGAGCAGCAGCAGGATCGACGCGGCGGCGGCCAGCCACAACGGCCGGCGCCATCCGGCACGCCGGGCAATGGTTGAGCGCGCAAGCAGGAGTTCGGGCTTCAAATCCGCAGGTATGGGCCGGGCGCGGAGTTTGGCGGCAAAAGCGGCATCCATCGCCTGCTCGTTGGCAAACCACTGCGCGAGCACCGGATCTTGGCGGGCGAGTGCGAGGGCCTCGGCAAACTGCGGGTCGTGGGCATCCTCGGTGTCGGGCCGGTAGGCTTGGAGGATGAATCGGGCTTCTTCTCGATTCATGAGCTTTTGGAAAAGGGCGGACGCTGGGGGGGGAGCGGGATCACATTGGTCGCATCGGCGGCGGGATCTCTCGCGGTCAAGCTGGCGCGCAACGCGGCCTTGGCGCGCGAGAGCCGCGACATGACGGTGCCGGTCGGAATGTCGAGCAGCCCGGAGATTTCGCGATAGGAGAGACTGCGGAGATAAAAGAGCACGAGCGGGGTGCGATGGTGTTCGTCGATCTGCGAGAGCGCCGCCATCACCACGGCGCTGTCCATTTTTTCAACGGTTTCGGGTGTAAGCATGGCGATTTCGTTTTCTACGCCGGAAAGCTCGATGTGGGGGAAACGCTGTTCGTGCCGTTTCCAGCCGAGAAACACGCGGTAGAGCGTCGTGAACAGCCAGGACTTGACCTTGGTTTGGTCCCTGACCTGACCGCTCTTCGTGAGCAGCCGGCAGTAGGCTTCCTGCGTGAGGTCGCGCGCATCGTCGGGGTTGCGCGCGAGGCTGAGCGCGAACCGGTGCAGGTCTTCGTGATAGAGCGCCACGGCTTGTTCGTAGTCCAATTCGTCCACCTCCGTTAGACGACCGGGGCCGGATTCTATTCCAAGCCGGGCGGTAGATTTATTCGCGGGGGCGCCGGAATATGTCCCGCGACCGCCCGTCCCATCGGCGCGCCCTCGGGTGTTTCAAAACCAGCCCAACCATGATCAACTCGTCGTCCCGCGTCCTATTGTTCGACGCGCTCCTCGGAGCCGCCCTCGTCCCGGCATTTGCGTCCGGCAGTTATTCCGGCCGTCCGCCCAAGCCGCCCGCCGTCGGCGGCGAAATGAAGATGGACCGCGCGAAATACGGCCTCGGTCAGAAAATCTACGAGGGCCGGGCAACGCTCACGGGCGGCGGCAGCGCCGAAGCGCAGCGGGAGCGATTGAAAATGGCGCAGGCCAAACTGCCCGCCGACGCGATGAAGATTAAGGATCTGCCCGCACTCGCCGGTAAACTTTCCGCCGGCGAATTCGCGGTCCTCGTGTAATACGTAGGCGAGCGTTTCCCGCCGCCGAAGAAAAAGGAGCGAGCCATCCGGTGCCTCCGGGCGTCGTAGAGCGCCGCCAAGCCGATGAGGCCGAACTCGAGCGGCCGCAGCCACCACGGGTGGGCGAAATACGCGGGCGACGCGAAGCCGAGATTCAGCCCTGTGACATAGGCGAGGCTGACGGCGGCGAGCACGGTGATCCCGGTGGCGAAGGTTCTCACGGCGACGAACGGCCACAGCCAGAGGGCATCCCACGGATTGGCCGTGGCGGAGAGCAGCAGGAAAACGCCGAAAACCCACTCGCCCGGCGGGAGGGAGAGCGACCCGGCCCGCACCCAGCGCCGAAAAATCACGAGTCAACTCACGGCGAACGCGCCGGCACAGAGGAGGCGCGCCACCGCCGGCGAAGAGAGCGCCGCGACCAGCGCATGGACACTCGAGTTAAACTTCCACTCGCCCGCCATCGCCCGCAACCCGGTCAGATCGGCCGTGCTGCCGCGTAGCCAAAACGGCGCTGGAGCGCCCCGCCGCCACGCCGGCAGCCAGCGGATGATTCATTTGGCCCGGCCACCACGAAGCCACAAGCAGGGGGCACGCCACCAAATCTGCCGGGGCCGACGGCTGGCTCTTGGCGTGGTCCATATATGGTCCATTCTTTTGACATGAGAATTTTGGAAAAAGAGTCCCTGCGTGAAGGGGCAGCCAGCGAGCGCCAGATCTCGAAAAGCCCGCGCGTCCGCCTGAAACAGAGCGGCGTAACCGTCGCGTCCCTCGCCCGAGACGCGGGCACCAGCCGCACGGCCATCCGCCGGGGCTCGACGAGCGCAACACGGCGATCACCTTGCACGCGATTGTTCGGACCGCCAAGGGGCTCGGCTACCGGTTGCGCCTTTCCATGGAGCCGACCGTCGACAGGATCGAGCGGGTTGCGGCGCCAAAGGCGGCTGGACCGCTGATGGCGGCGCTGGGTCACGCGCTTGATCGAATGCCCGCGCGCCGATGACGATCATCGTTACCCGAAGAATGCGGAAACGGGAGTTGGCCGCGATCGGAGCGACGGAGCCGGAAAAGCTTTTTGCGAAGATGAAGGATAAGCGGGATCTCGCGGTCCCGATTAGTTGGTTCCCCATCGCCCGGGCGGCACACCTTATGGCGCAGCCCCGTCCCCCGATTGTGGGCCTATAAAACGATGCTATTTGAAACGGTCATTTTTGACGCATTCGACCGGCGGGATTCAGGCCAACCCGCGACCCGACGGGATGTCCGCCGCCTGTCACCGGCGGAAACATCCCGCTGCCGGAGGCTCGCGCGCGACTGTCGCCTAAACGATCAAGCGCTCGTGAAGTCACAAAGGGCGTCGGCGCCGCCGCACGACCCCGCAAAGCCAGGTTCAATCCGACGCGCGGGAAACGGCAGCATGCTTGGCAGTGGCCGCCAGATAATACCGGATCTCCTCCTCCCCATTCCCCCGATTCATCAGACCCCTTCCTGCTCCTAACCTGGAAGATTCATACCCGAATCGACCGAAGGCAGGAGTCCCAAAGGACGCGGGGCCCGGCCGAGGAGGCCACCGGGCGGACAAGGTGGTTGGCTCCGTGTCCTCTGTCCCGGAACTCTGTGCGTTCCGTGACAATGGAATTTCCCCATGAAAGGGTGATGGATGCGGGCTAAGACTCGCGCTGATAAATTTCCGCACTCAGCAGCCGCTGCAAACGGTGCATTTTTGGACTCGGCGGTTAAGGCGAAAGCGCCATTGGCGCTGAAGTAATTTCAGGTCGTGCTTCCATAGCGCGACCGCATCCCGTGGCACGCTGGCTCGTGCCACGTCCGATGCGGTGCAGGCGCCAGGTCAGCTGCTGGGTTTTCCCACGGTGAGCTGGTTGTCGACGAGTTCGAGCCGGGAGGCGGCGATCGCGATGGCATTGATCCGGCTTTTGTCGCCTTCGCTTTCCACCCATCCCCGCAACGTCACCCGCCCGTCCTTGGTGCCGACATTCACATGGCGGCTTTTGATTTTGGCCCCGCGGATATCCCGGTTGATCTGCACCGTGCGGTCGATGTCGCGATAGCTGCTGCCCTGCTCGAGCGGAAGGGAGGTGCGTTTGCCTTTGTAAGCCTGCTCTTCCGCGGTGGCATCGTTGCCGAATGAAGCCTCGGTAAAGACGTAGCGCGGCTCGTCCGCATATTCCTGCTTCGTGCTGTCGAGCAGCAATCCGTCGCGCTCCGCGTTGAAACTCAGCGCCATCGCGGGGACGATGGTCTTCGTCTTGAAGTTGCCCGGCGCGAGGATGATCACGTTGAGAATCCGTCCCTTGGGAATGTCCAGCGTCATCGACCAGACCTTGCCAAACTTGTCGCCCTGCAAGTTTTGCACGGGCAGATCGACGATCTTGTTACAGCGCTCGACATAGCCGAGCGGGACTTCGGGACGCTGGGCGGTGGTGCTGGCGGTTTCGCCCACCTCTAGGAAATAGGGCTCGTGGCCGAAAAGCCGGTAGGAGGCGGCGACGCGGCGGCTCCGTCCCGCGTCATTCCAGTTCTCAAGATCGATAGCCGGCGCGGCGTTGAAGGCCTCGCCGCTCATATTGAGCCGGTAGACGCGGTTGAGCAGATCGGGCACCAGCGCCATCGGCGGCACGGCCACGACCTTCTTCTCGCCCTCAAGCGAACTGTCGGTGATGATCAGAGCCTGGACGATGCGGCCGTTGATGAGATCGATGCCGAGGTCCGTGATGCGGCCGAGGGGTTCGTCTTGGAAGTTTCTCACCTCGATGTTGGTGAATTCCACAAGGGACTTTTCGGTGCCGAGCGGAACCGCCTCGGCGGCTTCGGACTGCGTGGCGGGTTGCAGGGCGGACGAGGCCGCGAGGGCGAGCGAGACGTGGCCCGCGAGGGCGAGTCCGGCGAGGAGGGGGAGTTTCAGTTTCATGTTATTTTTTTTAACGGATGGGTGAGCGAAGCACCGGCGATCGACCGAACGAATCGGCGTAGGCCGGGTCCGGCCGTTGCCGGCGCGTCGTGAACATAGTCCGCGAAAGCGCCGGAAGGTGATGTGGGGTGTTCACCGCCCTGAATGCCTCGCGCCGGCTTATCTTTCCTCTGTCGCACGGTGTCAGCCGCCCCGTCCTCAGAACACGACTACGCACTTCACCCCATGTCACCACCGGTGCGGACGGGTTACAGTGGCGGCATGAAAGCACCTTCCCTGCTCCTTCCGCACGCGGTCTACGCGAATTTACGAAAGTCCTTCGGGGCGAGATTCTCGCCCACAGGCTCCGACCCTGCGACCGGTCCAAGTAACCGCCTCCCGGGCGCTGACCTCCGCCGCCCACCCGTTTCCGCCAGCCACACCTTATCCCAAGTCAAACGAAAGAATAACATTATGAAACTCAGTCCCATCGTCCTCTCGGCGTTTATGGCCCTCGCGGCCTTAATCGTCCTCCCCGCTTCGGCACAAACCAACAAACTGTCCACCGTGGGCATCGTGACCGGCACCGTCACCGTCACCGATCGAGTCGGCACGCCCGGCAACCGTCCCGGCTCGGTCCCCAACACGCTCGCCGGCCTCGCGTATGTCGCGGGCAATGTCCCCGGTGCCGTCGATACTTCGATTTCGTTCTTCACGCTGACCGGTTCGACGCTTCCGCCCAATCCGGCGGATGCGTTCACCAGCTTCGGCACGCTGATCTCCCCGACGGCGGTGGGCAGCTATGCCGACGTCTCGGCGGCCCTGACCGGGAGTTCCTATTCGGGCCTGACGTTTGCGATCGACGACCTCGGACTGCCGATCGCCGGATCGTTTTACACGATTCACCGTCGTCCGACCGGCGACTATTTCGCCAACATCGTGCCACGGACCGGAGGCAACTCTTCTTCGTCGGACTTGAAACCGATGTCTTGGGCCGGCGGCGTGGCGGGCGGCCCGTCCGACCCCGGCACGACGGGCTACTTCGGTCTGGCCTACGCCACCGGAGCCATCACGGGGTATTCGGCCAACAGCATGTTTTATCTCCGCACCAACGGCTCGTCCGAGACGGTGTTTGGCGAGATGATTCCCGCGCTGACCGCCGCGTCCACCGACAAGATCAATCTCTCCACCGCCGTCGGCAGCTTCGGCGTCGGCGGTTACACGACGCTCGCCTACTCGCCCGTCGCCTTCGGCGGCTATGCGGCGAACCAGTTCTACTATCTCCGTCTCGATAGCGTCAGCGGCAACACCGTGCTCGGCCGGCTCGATCCGAGTCTCGTGCCCGGCGTGCGGACGATTTCGGATATCGCCAATCTCGGCGGCGTCTACAACACGCTCAACTATGCCTTCAATGCCACCGGTCCCTCCGGGTCTTGGGGCCTGAGTCAGCTCTATGCCACCGGCTCGCGCACCGCGACCGCCCAGTCCATCAGCTTCGCGGCCATCGCCGACCGCGCGGTCAGCGCCGGCTCCTTTACGGTGACGCCGTCCGCCAGCTCCGGTCTGGTGATTGCGCTCACGGTCGTTTCGACCTCGACGGGCACGGCTTCGATCAGCGGCCCGGCGGCCGGCGTTTTCACGGTCACACCCTTGTCGCCCGGCATCATCACCCTCCAGGCGACCCAGTCCGGCGGCGCCTTTGATACCAACATGCTGCGGCAGAGTTTCAACGCCACCGGCATAGCGGCCCTGGTCATCACCACCCAACCCGCCGCACGAAGCTCGGCCACCGGGACCACGGCCAATTTCTCCGTCGTGGCCAGCGGCACCTCGACCATCACCTACCAGTGGCGCAAGGGCGGTTTCAACATCCTCGCCAATGCCTCGGCCCTCACCTCCGCCTTGGCCCTCACCAACGTCCAGGCCGCCGACGCCGCCAACTACGATGTCGTCGTCACGAATCTCGCGGGCTCCGTGCCGAGCAACACCGTCGCCCTCACGGTGACGGCCGCCGTTCCGGTCATCACCAACAGTCCTCTTTCCGCCGCCGGCACCACTGGCACCGCTTTCGCCTTCACCATCACCGCCTCGGGCACGCCCACGAGCTTCTCCGCCTCGCCGCTTCCGGCCGGCCTGAGTATCAATACCGCGACCGGCGCCATCACCGGCAACCCCACCACCGCCGGTATGACCAACGTGCTGCTCGGCGCCACCAACGCGGGCGGAACCGGTAATGCGACCCTCGTCGTCACGGTCTCCGCCGCCGGCGTCGCTCCGGTTATCAGCAACAATCCCCTCACTGCAGCCGGCACCGTCGGCACCGGATTCAGCTTCACGATCGTCGCCTCGGGTTCGCCCACGAGTTACACGGCCACGCCGCTTCCCGCCGGCCTGAGCATCGTCGCCGCCACCGGTGCCATCACCGGCACGCCGACCACCGTCGGCACGACCAACGTGCTGCTCGGCGCCACCAACGGCACCGGCACCGGCAACGCCACCTTGGTTGTCACGGTTTCTGCCGCCGGCACCGCTCCCGACATCACGAACAATCCCCTGACCGCCGCCGGCACCGTCGGCACGCCTTTCGGCTTCACCATCACGGCCACCGGCACGCCCACGAGCTACACCGCCACGCCGCTTCCCGCCGGCCTGAGCATCGTCGCCGCCACCGGTGCCATCACCGGCACCCCCACCGCCGTCGGCACGACCAACGTGCTCCTCGGCGCGACCAACGCCACCGGCACCGATAACGCCACGTTGGTTGTCACGGTCGCCGCCGCCGGCGCCGCTCCCGACATCACCAACAATCCCCTGACCGCCGCCGGCAACGTCGGCACGCCTTTCGGCTTCACCATCACCGCCACCGGCACGCCCACGAGATACAGCGCCACGCCGCTTCCCGCAGGCCTCAAGATCAACGCCACCACCGGCGCCATTACCGGCACGCCCACGACCATGGGCAACACCAACGTGCTGCTCGGCGCGACCAACGCCACCGGCACCGACAACGCCACCTTGATTATCACGGTCGCCGCCGCCGGTGTCGCTCCCGACATCACCAACAATCCCCTCACCGCCGCCGCCACCGTCGGCACCGCGTTCACCTTCAGGATCACCGCCACCGGCACGCCCACGAGCTACAGCGCCAGCGGTCTGCCCCTCGGCTTGGTGCTTAACCCCGCGACCGGCGTAATCTCGGGCCGCCCCGTTCTCCCGGGCACGGCGGAAGTCGCGCTTGGCGCCACCAACGCTTTCGGGACCGACTCCGCCACCCTGAGCATCACGATCGCGGCGGCGACCGTCGCGCCCATCATCACGAGCCCGACCAGTATTCCCGCCACGGTCGGTGCGCCGATCACCTATGTGATCGTCGCAACCGGTCTGCCCACCAGCTACACCGCGACCGGCCTGCCCCCCGGTCTCACCCTCAATCCCCTCACGGGCGCAATCACCGGCAGGCCGACCACTTCCGGCACCTTCACCGTGGTCATCACGGCGACCAACACCGCCGGCACCAGCACGGTCACCCCTGTCTCTTATACACATCTGACGCTGCCGACGAATAGAGAGGTGTAG
>ENA-ORBV01012531-ORBV01012531.1-microbial-mat-metagenome-genome-assembly--contig:-NODE-12531-length-13060-cov-16.132635_pt1 | contig 13060 bp, 10 predicted proteins | sample MGYA00237777_ERZ505514 | MGnify/ENA primary metagenome ERZ505514 (study PRJEB26160, sample SAMN06269048) | microbial mat metagenome | isolation source: Oligotrophic lake microbial mat | place...
AGTAATAAATAAATTCTGCCATCAATGCACTCCTGTCCATGCCTCCTAAACGTCGGCACGGGCAGGAGTGCTCACGAATGGCACCAATAAGGACATCTTAATTTCATTCATTCTTAATTTTTTTGATTATGAAACAACCATTCGTTTCCAAACTTCATTTACGCGTCTTATTAATGGCGTTGATCTTGGCAATTACGTCTTGGACGCTAAATGCCCAGCAACTGACAATTTGTGATACTGATCCAGCCCCAAATCTTGAGTACAACACATCCGTGGATCCGATGGAAGAAGAGGGGCCATTTTACCTGAAAATATACGTTCATGTTATTAGAGATGACAATGGGAATGGTGGCCAAACCCCTTCGCAGGTTAATGAAGCGTTGAGCTATTTAGATATTGCGTTCAACCCACACAACATATTTTTTGTTTGGAATTGTGATATTGATTATATTAATCGTACGGATTATTTCAGTTCAATTTTTGGCAGCCCAGGGATATTCTCTTTCAATAATCATAACGATGGAATTGACATTTATTTATTCCCAGATCACCCCTTGCCTGTAAACTTGGGTAAAGGGTTTGCAAGTGCAGTGTTGTCTACCGAGTTTTTTGTTTCAGGAAATTTTTGGCTTCCTCCATACACATCGATTATTAGATCACAGATAATTTCTCACGAAATGGGCCATTGTGTAGGGCTTAATCATACCTTTAGTCCCATGGGCGCAGGTCAAATTGTAAACGATCCAATTTGTGATACAGAAATGTTCACGACCAATGGCGATAAAATTTGTGATACCCCTGCAGATCCAGTCATCAATTATGATGTTAACCCTAACACTTGCCAATGGAACAATTTTGGGTATGATGTCAACGGAGTATAACAATGTAATCAGAAGAAATACCTATAATGGGATAACCTATGGGAATATAGCAGGCGGAAGAAATGCCGTTATGACTGAAATTCCAATAGGCTTAAGTTATGAATGTAACACTAACATAAACGTTAGTCAGTATGATTTCCTTGTGAGCGCACTTGTAGACTTTTTTCCGAATAACATTAGAAATAAACAAGGGCTTTTGTCTGGTTCAAATATAATGGGCGCTTCTGGGAATAAATTTTCGTATTCTGGGTCTCCTGATGATAGCGATTTTGGAAATCAAGGAGGCTGGACTGTTGAACTTGAGTATTTCTACAATCCTTTGGGCTTAAACGAAACACCGATTGATTTCTCAAATATAACGCCGGACGAGATTGTTGCGAACCCATGTCCAATAGCCTATTGTGACCCTCCGTGCAGAAACCCTGAAGAAATTGCACTTGAAAAACAAAGATTTTACAACTATAAAAATGTTTTTAATACAGCAAAAAGTAATTATTTGGCGGCAGTTAATTCAGGAAACACTACTTTATCCAGCATAAAAGCAAATGAAGCTGGATATGCTCGTCAAGAAATGGATCGTTCAGCGCACATGGTATTGCTCCATACTATGTATGATACACTCACCTACCATAGAGATACCCTCAGGAGATGGTTAGCGAATGTCGAAACCTATTCAACAGATTTAGCTTTGGCGAGGGAATATGTGTCAGCAGGTCAATATGGTGAAGCTGAAACAGTTCTAAACAATATGCCTGCTAAATATGTGCTCGATGCTAACGATTTGTTAGATTTACAAGCAACAAAATTCATTTTTTCCCTATTCAACCAAAAAACACTTTATGGTTTGGTTGAAGCTGATTTTCCATTATTGACGAATTTAGCTTATAGCAGCTTGCCTCATGCTTCGAGTATTGCAAAAAGCGTACTGGAACTTTATGATGTCGAACATTTTTCCCCCTTGTATACATTGGGGGGCGGAGAACGATCGCCAGAAGGCAATGCTGCTCAACAGGTGGAAGGAAAGTTTTTCAATATCACGGTATTTCCTAATCCTGCAGACGATTTTATTATAATGAATTGGAATCGGAAACTCGAAAAAGGCGCGAGGTTGACGCTCACCAACAATACTGGAATGTTAGTTCTACAAAGAGATATTCCAGCAGGGACTCAATCACTACACATTGAAAAAATGGAATTGCCTGAGGGAGTATATTTTTACCAGGTAAGTTCCGATTCAGCCGTAATCAATTACGGCAAAATAGTTATACAAAAATAACCAACTTCTATGGTCTCATTTGCCGGCTTTCGGCTGGCAAATGAGGCTATTTGGATTGGAGGCTGTCCCCAAAAAGCCAAAAATGGTTCAGATAACCTGAAGTTAATCCGTTACTATGAGAATCATACTCTTTGTTTTAACCATAATTGCTTCCTGCCTGCAGGCTCAACCGGGCTTTTCTAGGCTATATGAAATGGATGCTCCAGGCGCAGGATTTCATAATATTATGATAGATGATGACACGCTCTATGTTGTAGGAACTGCCAAATCAGGGGCCGCCCAACAATGGGGGCTGTTGTTTTCTAAATTTGACACATTGGGTAACCTTTTAGACCAAAAAGTGCTGTTTGATTCCTTAGGTGACGACTATGTTTTTGAACTTAATTATTCCATCATAAAAACTTCTGATGGAAATATCGCTGTGACCGGCAATTTATGGTATGGAAATTGGGGGTTCATGGCCAAATTGTCAAAGAATGGAGACTTGATTTTGTGGAAAGAATTCCCCGAACCCGACATACTAAATTTTCAATATAAATCCATCCTTGAATTGCCGGATGGATTTATCATTGCTGGCACCAAACAACTGGGAAATTACCGACTCAAAACTTTTATTCAAAAAGTAGACCATCAAGGAGAGGTGATTTGGGAAAAAAAATATGGTAACCCACTATATGACAACGCTTTTGGCTCGATTGAAATGAATGATTTAAATACGTTTCTAATTGGTTCATCCGAACAAAGTTATCCGTGGTTGCAGCCATATATTATTGGGCAAGATTGGAGTAAAAGTTGGCTGTTTTCCATTGACAGTTTAGGGAATATAAAACATGAATTCAAAAGTAAAATGTATGAAGAGAGTACAATCAGCGGAATCCACTGCACTAATGATGGAGGGTATATTTACGCTACTTCAGAAACAAAAATATTTGACCAATGGAATTGGGGTACAAGAACTAAAATTGTCAAACGTGACAACAACCTAGACCTGCTTTGGTCACATTTCTTAAGTCCAACAACGGTTATTGCAAATTTCACCATTGATTTGAATCCGACCCAAGGAGGTAATTGGATTGCACTTGGGAAATGGGCAAATCCTGATGGAAGTACTTATGGCTGGCCTGGGGCCTGTCTTTACAATATTAGTGCCAATGGTGATAGTATTTGGTCAAGATGTGATACGGTAGTCGGAGAATTCTATTCTTCAGGAGATTTAGGTGGATTGATAGTGTTGCCTACTGGAAGCATTATCGCGGCCGGAAAAGTTAACCGCTATTCCCCATCCGGGTCAAGATCTTTGGGTTGGTTGTTAAAAGTTGACAAAAATGGGTGCTTGGACTCTTTGTGCAATTTGGTTAATACTCAAAGCGAAATCCCTTCCTTGGAACCTGATTTCCAAATTTACCCTAACCCCACTGATCATCTTCTATACATTAGTACATTATATCCGATGCACTTTGACCTAAAATGTTTTGATGCTTTTGGGAGAGTTATATTTATAAAGAAAGAAGCCTCTAAACATATTGTATTTGATTTATCCTCGGAGCCTTGTGGGTTTTATTACATTGAAATAATCCTTGAGGGAAGAAGATTGTTAAGGAAAGTAATAAAGTTATAGATTTTATATTCCCATGCTGGCGCGAGGATAAAATCCCTTGCTGGCGCGAGGTTATGATGATCAAGCAGCAACCTAAACCCCAAGCCCAACGAACGCTGGCGCGTAAGCTTCAGCTTGGTGCCGAGTATTCCCGCCGGCTGTGCCGGCAACAGCAATACAGATGTCAACCTTGTCTGTTCTGATCGTACAACTCGGAAATCAAGCGGAACAAAACCTGTGTGCATAATCCTGTGCAAACTGGATAATAGACAGGCTTGGACGCTGGCTATTCGGAGCGTTCGCCCGCAAAATACGCTCATGTTTTGAAGGGGGGCCAAGCGCAATGTCGAATATAAAAGATTGATTTTCAGTGGCTTTCAGTGGATAGCGGATAGTGTGTCGGTCTTTTTGCATTCAGCGCAGCCGAAACAGAAGAAATTAGCGCAGAAAGTTATTTATCTTCTACAAGAGCAATAACTTAGCGCAACCTTTGGTGACTTTAAATAAATAAGCTGGTGCCAATCGAGTAGGGAGCGGTGAGCCCATTTGACCCACCGCAGCCCTCTCACACCACCGTACGTACGGATCGCGTATACGGCGGTTCATCGAACAAGTATCAGCCCTTTTCCGGGGCTTTTCCGTACTTTAAGGCAAGATAGTACTCCAAAAATGGCCTATAGCCGCGTTCACGCAAACGATCCTCTGTGACGGACATGCCCATGACCGGGCCGCATGACAGCCGCCACCCTCCCTTGCGGGAATAGGCGAACCGGCGCGCCCAAGTGTTAGGGATGCCCAATTGAAGGAATGCTCTCAAGCGGCGTTTTGGCCGTTTCCATTGCTTCCAGATACAGTACCGCAAGCGGCACCGTATCCACGCGTCGAGGTCTTTCAATTTCTGAAAGCCCGTGGCGTGCCGGAAGTAATTTACCCAGCCGCGCATCAACAGGTTTAACTCCGCGATGCGCTCCCCTACGGTCGCCGGACGGGTCTTGCGCGTTATCGCTTTGATCTTCAGCTTCAAACGCTCCCAGCTTTTCCGGGCGATGCACAGGCGGTAAACGCCTTTCTCGCCTTTCTTGTAGCTGGACACAAAACCGTGGCCGAGCAGCGTGAACTTGACGGGGCGGCAGATGCTCGTTTTCTCTTCATTCACCTCCAGTCGGAGCTTCTTTTCGAGAAATTGAGTGATGCTTGCCACCACCCGTTGTGCTGCCCGTTTGCTGCCCAGGAAGATGCTACAATCGTCCGCATAGCGGACGAAACAGTGACCTCTCCGGGTCAACTCTTTGTCCAGCTCGTTGAGCAGGATGTTCGACAACAGGGGGCTGAGCGGCCCGCCCTGTGGCGTTCCCTCGTCCCGCTTGCTGTATACTCCGCCCATCAGCAGGCCACTTTGCAGGTAACGGCGTATCAGCCGCAGCAATGGCTTGTCGCACACGTGGCGGCTGACCAAGGACATCAACAGGTCGTGGTTTACCCGGTCGAAAAACGATTTCAAGTCCAGGTCTATCACGTCCTGTTTGCCCGCGTTTATGTACGCGGTCGCCTGTGCCAGCGCTTCGTGTGCACTGCGGTCGGGGCGAAACCCGTAGCTAAACTTCGAGAAGTCGCCTTCCCATATCCGCGACAGTACCTGGTGTACCGCTTGTTGGATAAAGCGGTCTGTGGCCGTCGGTATCCCCAACTGCCGTTTGCCGCCGTTCGGCTTCGGTATCTCTACCCCGCGCACCGCCTGTGGACAGTACGTTCCCGCTGCCAGTTCCGAACTGATGCGAGGCCATTCCTTCGACAGGTGGCCGGGCAACTCGTCCACGCCCATCCCGTCAACACCTGCTGCCCCCTTGTTCGCCTTCACCCGCTTGAGTGCGGACACAAGGTTCTCGCGTGACAGGATCACGCCCATCAGGTTGTCGTACTTTACCATAAGCACAAAATCACTTTTGCCCTCCGTGTTGCAGGCCTGTTGCGCCGATATCCGCCGTTCGGCTTCAGTGTCCGCGCAAGCCCTGCACATTTCGGGCGGTTCGATGTTCAGCCCTTCAGGTTTACCCTCTCATGCCCGGCTGCAAGCATCACGGCTCGTCATTGGGACATGGTTTGGCCCCCTACTATGGCCTCTGCTGACTTCTGCCACAAGCGCTTCTCTTCGGCACTCGTACGCGCCTCCGTCTCAGCAAACCGTGGGCAGATCTCCCCAGGTAAGAACACATCCTTTCAGTCGATCGCGGCCGCATCTACTGCACAGGGTTTGTTGCCTGCGGGCTTTGGCATGTTGTGCTGCCTTACCCTCCCTGCACAGCCTCTTATGCGATTCCTGTTCGTCCGTACCGACCTTTGCAGTCCCGCTTACTTCAGACCCACAGTCGCCTGCGACGCCCTTGCGGCTTGCTAACTGGCTTAGGCAACTCGCCAGTAGAGGACTCTCACCTCCAAGTTCTCAGGCTCCCTTTCAAACATCAAATATATATTTGCTTGGGGATACCGATGTGCCCATTCTGGGCACACACAATGCGTGGTCTCACATGGCCGACTAAGCGCGGCCACGTAGCCCACGCTCACGTTAGCCACAAGCAGGAAAAATAAAAAATGAAGAGAATATTTAAAGTAATCGGAATCTCAATTTTGATACTGATTTTATTTCGGGGAATCATTTTCAGATTAGCAATCAAATACAACGAAATTGGCACACGACCAAAAATAGAAATAACGAGTGGAGACCTAATGGAAAGAATTGAGCGTAAATCAAAAGACAAAAAAAATGACTTAAAAAGCATTGTGGAAGTGGCTGATGAGATAACGACAACTGAATTGAAATTTACGACAAATCGAGCTTCAAATAATCCGAATGAATTGATAAATACAAAGCAAGCCAATTGCGTAGGATATTCAGCAATGTTTAATTCAATCACAAATTATCTGATAAGAAAGAATGAATTACAAAACGAAATTGAGGCTGAACATAAAATCGGACAATTAGAATTATTTGGAATCAATCTCCATCAATATTTTGAAAGTCCATTTTTCAGAGACCACGATTTCAATGAAATAACAGACAAGAAAACTGGTAATAAAATTTCGATTGACCCAAGTGTGAGTGATTACTTATGGATAAATAGAATCTCTAAAAAATGAATAAATTGAAAGAAAAAAAAGCCTGTGGCTAACTAACGCTTCCCTGCCAACCGCCCGCTAAACGCGGCGGTTGGCAGGGAAGCAAACGTTAGCATCAATCAGAGTAAAATAAAAAATCAAATCCAGACAAAGTAACCGACTTTCGGTAGAGCATAAAAGTCTGATGTGCGATTGAAAAATTCTGATTTTTTCTATACAGTGGAACACCTCGACCACTTTTTGAAATCGGGGCTTCATTTACAGACCTGAAAAGGTCAAAACCATAATAAAATGAAAAACTTCTTTTCATTTTTCACACTCTTGGTTGGCATTTCTCTTACGCTTATAACGTGTAAGGAGGAAAACTTTCATGATGGCATTTCAGGCGCGGCCATAGAAACCGTCAATCAATCCGCAACAGGCAGAACAGGCGAGATTACGCCCTTGGCGTTTGAAGCAAGCCTAAACGCTCAATTCGCAAGCAAGCAGTATAGGAAAGATGTGACAGTATATGAAGAAATATCGTTTTCTGCGACAGAAAGTGTCACAGAAGCCCAGCAAACGGAGGTGTTCGGCCTCGTTCAAAACATGATTACACAGAAGCAAGGTCAAAATCCGTATTACATTGACGTAAATGTTAAAGAGCACAAGATAATATTGGCGTTTGCTTCTGAGAAAGCAGAGGGGCCAAACATAAATGACACATTGCTGGCCGTATCTGGTTGTACCAATTTCCCTGGAAGGCTTGCAAAAGCAAGGAATTGCGCCATTGAACGTTTCCCAGGTGCTGTCAACCTCCGACCAAATGGAGGGATACCACAAGTGTTCTGCGCTACTGGCACTTTTTGTGACAACACCCCTGACCCCAAGTGCGGAGGGCTTGGCAGGATTGCCAAGGTCTTTAAGGCGAATATCCCACAACCCGACAACTTCTACTACTTCACCGATATTATAGAGATAGGACTGATAGGTCGGAACACGACAATCATAAGCGGCTCTGTGGCCGATGGTGTGATTGAAAAGGAGACGCCGAACTATGGTATCGCGACCTGCCCGGCATCCAGCACCCTTTGTGCATATCAAGTGTCGAGATGAACCCTTACTATTGCCAAATTTGGACAGAAGTGCTTTCGGTGCTGCCACCAAACTATTATGTGATTGATGTTAAGTGGGCAAGATTTGACCCACATGTTGCCCCTCAGCCTAATGGTTTTCACTGGTATATTACATTTAGGGTTGGCAAAGCGGTGCAATGCTGCGATTGCTGCTGCTAAGCCATGTTCTAATAAATTTCAACCTTCACTAGTGGGTGGTGGCAGATTAGGCGATCTAATTCTAGCCGTGAGTGCCGCCACCCACTCATTTGCTCTTCTATGAGATCAATTTTATTGCTCGCTTTACTGCTCCCCTTCAGTTCTAACGCACAAGACACCATACATGTCCCCGATTTGAGCATTAGCCATTATTACACGCGAATGATGTTTAGTGACAGCAATAGCGTTACGCTACTATCTATCGGCTTGGGCAGTCAAACAACACATAGCTTTCACACTTTTAACTTGCACAACGGCTCGTTAAAAATGATAACAAACCCTGTTGTCCCATCCTTTAATCTCAAATATACTGTATCGAAGTTGCCAAATATTGAAGTTGGGGCGGTCTCTTACCCTAACCTCCTGTTTATCGGAGAGCGAAACGATTCTGTTTTCCTGATAAACACAAAATTCACCCAAGACCTCGGTTTCGTAGAAACCCTTGATGTTGAATATTTGCCAGTGGAAAGCTATTACGTCGAGTCCACTCAAGCCATCGTCAACCCCGACAATGGCGAGCGTCTTTTCTTTGCTTCGTTTTTTGCAACTAACAGCACAATCTCAAGATCCCATGTTTTAGTGAATGTATTGCCCAACCATCAATTGGAGATAACGCAGATGGACAGTATTGAATCCCAAAAATTGGAAATACTGCACTATTTAAAAGATATCGCTTTTTTGGACGGATATTATTATGTGACTGGGTACAATAGCCCGCTGAGTGCAATAATAGACACCAACCTGAATGTAGTGGACAAAGGCAACACGAACTTTTTCGACCCTTTCAATGCGGATAATGACTATTCTTTGCGAGGATACGTCGCCCGACAGGTAACGAACGATCGTATGGCAATCATTGGAGATGGCTATTATGGAAACTTCCCACCGACAGTAAAACCGACCATTCAAACGGTCAAGGTTGAAAACGCAGAGATCGTATTTGAGGAGCATACCTCGTATACTACTTTGGATAGAGAGATAAAGGGGGTTGAAGCTACTTATCCATCCCCTTCCCAGCCCTCCATATTCATTACTGGAGCAGAGCCTGAGACTTTTTTTGATCTTACAAAAAGCTATATTTATTTCAAAAAATTAGTTGAGGGAGAGGAGGTGCTTTACAAGCGTTACGGCAATGACCATTACTATGAGGCGAGAGGCATAGACATCATGCAAAATGGAAACATAGTGATTTCTGGCTTTACCATAAATTATCATGCCCTTGATCGCTTTGAGGGCTTCTTCATGTTTGTAGACCAAGAAGGTGATGCTGTGGTTAGCACAAGTAACATTAGCGAATCTCCTCAGCGGTTGGATATTGCTCCGGTGCCAGCCTATGACAAAATTTTTTTTAAAATGGATTTGATCCAAGAGACACGTTTAGAAGTAATTGATTTGTTTGGCAGGATTGTTTATGAAGATAAAAGAGTAAATTCAAATTATATTGATATAAATAGTCTTTTGCCAGGCTGTTATCTTTTGAACGTGTATAATCAGTCAAAAAGATATAGTAACAAGTTCATTAAAGTCAATAAATAATGCTAACTCTGCGTGGCTGTCAACCGCTCGCTAAACGCGGCGGTGTGACAGCCACGCTCCCGTTATGTCCAATTTCAATCATAAACGTTCATCAAAAACAGACTTTTTTATGAAACACACCAAATTTCTTTCGAGACTAACGGTTCGCTTGATCACCTTTTCGGCTTTTTTGTTCTTCGATGTACTAAGCCTTCAAGCACAAGTTTTTACCCGACTTTTGCAGCCGGGTGAGAAAATGGAAGACTACATCTTGTGGTATTCCCTGCAAAAACCAGCTCCCCTTACTGCTCCTGCTGTGGATGTGGCAGCAGTACTACTTCAGGACAGTCTCGACGCCAACCCACTTTACCGTTTCGGCATCAAAACAGCGGTCAATTACGCCAAATCTGACGGCACGATCTACGACTTTGGCAACTTCGACGTGTGGAAATTGGTCGTTCGATCCAACGGTGCAAAGTCGCTCAACTTTGAGTTTGAAGACATGGTGCTGCCGGTGGGGAGCATCATGTATGTGTACAGCCCTCAGCGAAAAATGCTCATTGGCCCCGTTGGGTCCAAGCACATTACCGAAGGGAAGTTTGCGACCGACATCGTATATGGCGATGAGGTGGTCATCGATGTTTTCTTGCCTGCTGGCACACGAGAAGCGTTCAATATCAGAGTTAACGGCGTTGTGCACGGCATTAGGGAAACAGAAGCCCAGCCACGAGCCTTTGGGGATTCCGAAGACTGCAATGTTAACACAGTTTGCCCCATTTCGGCAGGATGGCAAAACGAGATCGGGGCGGTTTGCCTCATTTTGGTAAATGGAATTGGGCACTGCACTGCCTCACTAATCAACAACGAGTGCGGTGACTTCACCCCATTTCTATTAACTGCTAACCACTGTGTGGAGGGCAACGATGTTACCAATTGGGTCTTTCGCTTCAGGTATGAAAGTGCCACCTGCCCTGAGCAGGTAGAGCCTGTAACATGGTTTTTCTTTACGGGCGCGCAACTAAGGGCAAATTGGGACGGCTCTGACTTTGCATTGCTCGAATTGAACAATTCGGTTCAGGGCAGTAATGTGAGTTTTGCGGGTTGGAACCGAACCGAACCTGCGCCATCCAACAATGTGGTTGCTATCCACCATCCTCAGGGAGATGTAAAAAAAATATCGTTCAACACAGATGGCATCACAACAGACGGTAATTTTTGGAATATTGAGCAATGGGAGTTAGGGTTAGTAGAACCAGGCTCTTCGGGCTCACCATTATTCGATGAAAACCGACTGATCATAGGCGATTTGCACGGAGGGGATCTCAATATTGGCTGTGAAGGCGACCATGGGCTGGTTGACAACAATACCTATGGCCGGTTATCAATTTCATGGGACGGTGGTGGCACCGATGAAACTCGGTTGAGCACTTGGCTGGGAGGGGGTGGCAACCCAGCGACTTTGCAAGGGGCAGCATTGCCAACTATTCCCGGCAGCAACGTGCTTTGTACAACGCCCCAAACCTACACCTTGCTAAATCCTTTACTGGGCTATACCGTTTCATGGTCTGTCGTCCCAACCAATCTGTTTGGTTCCCCAACTTCAGGCACTGGCCTCAATGCTACTCTTTGGGCATCCAATAACACCAACAGCGGCGAAGCGACGCTAACCTACACGCTTAACCATCTGACCTGCGGAGAACGGACATTCTCGCGCACGATTTGGGTAGGTCGGCCCGCTGTCCCTGTGATTCAAGGGCCTCAATGTTTCATTCCCGGCTCCAACGTGGTGCTGTACGCCTCCGCCCCGGGAGCCTACAACTATACCTGGGCATTCCCGCCTTGCCCCTACGGCATCCCGCAAGGAGACCCCATATCGGGCTGTTGGTTCAACTACTCGGGCAACGGCCCTAGTTCCAGCAACATCCTCGCCCATGTGGGCGCACAGGACGGCAGCATCAGCGTGTTTACCGGCAATGTGTGTGGTACTTCGTCTGTAAACCTCCCCATCATATTTTGTGGGGGCGGCGAACCGGGTGGTGGGGTGATCATTCGCTCCAAAGAAGAGCCGCCCGCTCCAACGCTGACTCCTTTAAGCGAAATATCGATATTTCCCAATCCCTCAAAAGGGACGTTTGCTCTCGATGTTTCCGCCCTGCAAATCCCGGCGACTGTTGAGAAGCGAATGCGGCTGCTCAGCCCGACCGGCAGGACTGTTTTCGAGCAGCCGTTCTTGGACGCTGTGCACACGGTGAATGCCACGGGTGTCCCTCCAGGCATTTATTTCGTTAGAGTAGAATACCTCGGCGGTTTTGCCACACAAAAAGTATTCATCCATTGATTTGACCGCGTCGGGTACGCCAGTGGCGTACCCGACGCTAAATTTTCATGCTTTATGAAAAACACAATCGTTTTAGCGATGGCTCTTGCCTTCTTGCCCAAGACCCTCCTCGGCCAACATGATATAAATCGAAAATGGACCACATCCTTTAGTTTTGGGCTACAGGCACATGACAAACGGCTATTCGATTTCCCCCCGAAGGAAGATTTACTGGCAAGGCAGCCAGAGGCTTTTGGTACTTATCAATTGAGCTTGGGTGTACATCGGGTTTTTCAACCTGAAAGAAAAATTTCTTTTACAACAGGCGTTGGTTTTAGTACTGAAGTTGCAACCTTCCTAAGGCCGTTTGATCACAATTATTTTACAGGCCGAGGGACTTATGATCTGAATTCGACAAAGAAGTATAGTAAACATTTGGTTCAGATACCGATAGCCGCACGGTACAAAATGGGCAGGAGATTGGGCTTTCAGGTGGAAGCATTGCCCCAGATAGGTATGTGGACGATGGCCAAACAAAATGGGACTACTATAACGCACTCAAAATTTGACCCGTGTTTTTATTCTGCGGAGTTCAACTTAGGGCTAAACTACTCAATTTCCAGAAGGATATATCTGGGGCTGAGTTATCGAATATTCCAGATAAAGAAGATCGACAAAGTACTGTTTAATTACATTTTGCGCGACCCCAGAAAGGATGAAAAATTTGAGACGTACAACCCTTTTAAACTGTGGTTTACTATCGGGTATAGAATGTAGGGTCGAGAAATAATAAGGACATAACTCTGCATGGCTGCCCATGTCCGCTATGCGCGGTCACGGCAGCCACGCTCACGTCAGATTGTGAAAATATCCCCCATTTTGTCCTTACTCCCTGCTCCCCAAATCCCTATCTTTGTCGTACACCACCCGCTATACCGCCATGCCGATCAAACAAGGACTTCCCCGCACGCGCAGCATCATGCTGGATGATCTCATCGCCAGCGACAACCCGGTACGGGCATTCGACGCATTTGTCGACTCGCTTGA
>ENA-ORBV01012532-ORBV01012532.1-microbial-mat-metagenome-genome-assembly--contig:-NODE-12532-length-13059-cov-14.817363_pt1 | contig 13059 bp, 10 predicted proteins | sample MGYA00237777_ERZ505514 | MGnify/ENA primary metagenome ERZ505514 (study PRJEB26160, sample SAMN06269048) | microbial mat metagenome | isolation source: Oligotrophic lake microbial mat | place...
TTTTTCAAGCAGAAGACGGCATACGAGATTCGCCTTAGTCTCGTGGGCTCGGAGATGTGTATAAGAGACAGCTACCCGGGGCGTCCGGGCGGAACTATGTTCTATTCTCGCGTGCCGTGGACTGCACGTACCAAACTCCCCATCATTGCCGCGTTTCTTCCGGGAGCCCTGCTGGCCGGGACATTGCTTTGTTGGCTGTCCTACCGACCGCAGATTCTGCCCTTGGCGGCCTCGAAGAGCGAGCGGTTCTGGGCGATTTGCGGTGCCATGCGGGCTGCATGGCTGCGGAGTGTGGGAGCGGCCATCGTAGTCGCCGCCCTCGCGTGGTACCTCGGGTTCGATCGGGATGGAACGACCGGCCCGCTGGAGCAACGACTCGCGCCCCGACCGATACAACTCACATGCCTGGTCGCCGGATGGTGCGCCGTTTCGCTCGCGGCCTCCGCGACCTTGCTTCCGCGCAGCCTTGCCCGCATCGCCGGCTCGGGGCTTGCGGAGCGATTGCTTTGTCGTCACTGCGGATACCCGTTGCACGGACTGGGTGGGAGGAACTGTCCCGAGTGCGGCAGGCCGGGGACAACCCTGCAATGGCTTGATGACCGATCACGAGTTTGGACCGGCCGCGGTGGGCGCAGGTTGCTTTTGAGCGTCACGGTCATGGCAGCCGTCTTGGTGGGTGCGACCTCTGTCAGTTCTCGTGCGCGAGATTGGCTCCTGCTCCGGCCGCAGCCATCTCCGAGCTCGAATGTCGTTGGCTGGCTTGCGTCGGGCGAGGGGCCGCAAGAGTGGCAGTCGGGGAGTGGCGTCGTTGCCTTATCGGCAAATCTCCGCGAAAGATCGGATGGAAGCGGAGCCGAATGGGCCATCTTCTGGACGTTCAAGTCTCACTCGCCACCGTTCAAGCCCGTTGCCACCTCTGGCGTGTTCCAGATACCGGTCACGCACGGGACGTCCCAGCAAGACGACTTGCACTGGCGAGAACTCCTCCCCTGCGGACCGATCGCCTTTTATTCGATACCGGATGATCCTCGCCTGCATGTCCTCTCCCCGGGCGTGATTTTCAACAGTCTTGGCGACTCGTCCCGGCCGATCCCGACTCCATGAATCCGTCCTGCGACTGCTCTTCGCTCGACGCGATGTGTGGGGCGCACTCCCCGCTTCACCTACACTGCCCACGAATGGAGCCAGCCTCCCCACACCCGCGCACGCCCGCACAGTCAGTCCACGCGCCGGCGGCCGTGGGGGGGGCCGGTCTTTCCGGTCGCGCCGACTCCCTCGACGCCGTCACGCACGCCGTCGCGCAGGTGCGCGAGGGTCTTCGTGGCGAGCGCCCCAACGTAGTCTTCCTCTTCCTCTCGGTCCACCACGTCCACATGGCCCGCGCGGTCGCCGCGGCGGTGCGGGCCGCGCTCGGCCCTGAGATTCTTCTCGGCGTCTCCGGCGAGGGCGTGGTAGGTGGCGGGGCGGAACTTGAGAACACGCCCGGCCTCGCGCTGGTAGGGATGCACCTGCCGGGGGTCTCCATGCGGGCCTTCCGAACCGACCAGTGGCCCGCGATGAAGGAACCGCCCACCGACGACTCGCACCTCCGCGATATCGCGGCCTCCGCCGGAATCGGCCCCGGATACCGCGGCACCGTCCTCCTCGCAGACCCGTTCTCGGTGCCCATGAACGCCATCCTGCCCGCCCTCGCCCGCGCGCGCGCCCTCACCGGCCCGTCCGGAACACCGCCAATCCCCCCGGGTGAGGCCAACCATGCCGCGCCCACGCCGCTCCCCCCGATCATCGGCGGCCTGGCTTCCGCGGCCAAGCGGCCCGGCGGGAACGTGCTGATCCTCAACGATTCGATCGCCAACACCGGCGGCATCGGCGTCTCCTTCTCCGGGCCGATCCGGATCGACGCGGTCGTGTCGCAGGGGTGCAAGCCCGTCGGCCCGCCGCTGGTCATCACTTCCGGCAAGGGCCAGATGGTCACCGGCCTTGGCGGTCGTCCCGCGATGCACGTCCTCTCCGAGATCATCGAGTCGCTCGACGAGGCGACGCGCGAGCGGCTTCGCAAGGGATTGTTCGTCGGACGCGCCGTCTCCGAGTACAAGGACCGCTTTGGGCGCGACGATTTCCTGATCCGCAACGTGGTGGGCGTCGAGCAGTCCACCGGCGCGATCGCCGTGGCCGACCTGCTCCGCATCGGGCAGACGATCCAGTTCCATGTGCGCGATGAGGCGACCGCCGGCGAGGACCTCTCCCTCCTGCTCGACGGCCAGCAACTGCGCGATGACCCGTTCGCGGCGCTTCTCTTCACCTGCAACGGGCGCGGCTCGCGCCTCTTTTCCAAGCCCCATCACGATGCGACAATGATCTCCGCGGCGTTCGCACGCCCGCGCGAGAGCGACCCGTTCGCTCCCGTCCCGGATGCTCCAGAGTCGCGATTGGCCCGGAAGTTCATGCCCCTGGGCGGATTCTTTGCGGGCGGCGAGATCGGCCCCATCGGCGACGGCGTCTTCGTCCACGGGCAGACGGCCTGCCTGGCGCTTTTCCGGGCTGGGTAGCCGCGCGGCTGAACGCATCAACCCGGGCAAGATGCCCGTGCTACATCGGCGCCGGCTCAATCCGGCCGCGGCATTCGCCAAAGCCGATCCGCCGATAGCCTTCGCGCTCGCAGAACGCCTTCATGATCACCTCGTCCCCATCGGTCAGGAACGTCCGCGCCTCTCCGCTCGGCAGATCGATGGGCCTGCGGGGGAGTGGCTTGCCATCTGGGCCGTTGCCCTGCCATGTGCGCTCCAGAAGGCAGCCGCGGGACTCGGGCGTCGGCCCCGAGATGGTCCCCGAGCCGAGCAGGTCGCCCGCCTGAAGGTTGCAGCCGTTGCTGGCGTGATGCACGAGCAACTGGTCCACCGTCCAGAACATGTCCTTGAAGTTCCCGCGTGAGATGAGGACGGGCGCGAGCGACCTCTGCCGCATCTGCTCGCTCTGGAGCCACACCTCGACGGTGATGTCGATGGCCCAGTCTCCACTGCCGCGGAGATAGGGGAGCGGCTCGGGGTCCGAAGGGTCTCGGCGTGGCCCGGCCGTGCGGAACGGCGCGAGCGCATCCATAGTCACGACGAAGGGCGAGAGCGTTGACGCGAAGTTCTTCGCCAGGAACGGGCCCAGCGGCTGGTACTCCCACTTCTGGATGTCGCGCGCCGACCAGTCGTTGAGGATGCACATGCCAAAGAGTTGCTCGGCGACATCGGCGATCGCGATCGGCTCGCCGAGGTCGTTCCCCCCGCCGACATACACGCCCAGTTCCATCTCGTAATCAAGCAACTTCGACGGCCCGAAGCCCGGCCCAGCACCAGGCTCAATGTCGGGCGGCGGCAGTTGCCCCAGCGGCCTCCGCACCGGCCAGCCCGATGCGACCAGCGACGATGCCCGCCCGTGGTAGCCGATCGGGACGTGCTTGTAGTTGGGGAGCAGCGGGTTGTCCGGCCGGAACATCGAGCCCACGTTCGTCGCGTGGAACTTCGAGGCGTAGAAGTCCGTGTAGTCGAACACGGTCATGGGCATGACGAGTTTCGCCGCGCCGAGCGGGCTGAGCGCCTTCTCGCGCAGGCGCCGGACACGCTGCCCGCCACCCGAATCCTCCCGCAAGAACTCCTGGAGCTTCGTTCTGACCTCGCTCCACAAGTGCGGCGAGCCCGCGATGAAGTTCCACGTCGGCGCGTGCAGCATGTACGCAAGGTCGCCCTCAGGGTCGCCCAGCACGCCCGACATTGCCAGCGTCGAGACATCCAGCAACTGGTCTCCGATCCCCACCCCGAGGTGCCCGTGCGAGTGCCCATCGTGCTCGGCGTTGAAGGCGCAGAGCGCGAGATTCTGGATCGGGAAGTCCGTGGCCGGGTCGTTGGCGGATTCGACCCAGGACTTCATCTCCGGGTCGTGCGTCGCGTTCACATGCGTGTCGGGTGTGCTGGACATAGGGCTGAGGATACGGTGTGTGGTGGGCCGGCACTCCGTGCCGGGCATTATGAGCGCGGTGTTCGGGCAACGCCATCTCAGACCAGCCCCAACCCCTTCAACTCCCCCACCGGCTCCTCGAACGAGCACGATCCGTACGAAAGCGCGAACTGCTCGCGGGCGCGGGCGACCTGCACCCGCTCAAGGCCGATGCCCAGCGTCGCAAGCATGACCGCATCGCGCGCGAACTTGAACATCGACGGGTCCGATTCCTCGAGCAGCCGCGCCGCGCCCTCAACATTCCCGCGCCGCGCGTGGATCAGCGCCGCGGCCAAAAACACATTCAAGAACCCGTGCATCAACCCCTTCGGCGCATCCGCCTCGTACGTCAGCGGGTACTGCGCGCGACAGGCATGGTGCAGACCCGCGGTCGCCTTGAACGGAACCTCCGCCGCGTCGCACGCGAGGATGAACTCCGCCACCGCCGCCGATGCCGGGATCGCGTCCGCCGTCACGCCGCCCGTTCGCAACTTGGCCGCGCCATCGACGCCCGCGAGCGCGGCGATCATCCCTCGAAAATCCGGAGGCGGCGCATTGGCGGCAGCCAGCACGGGAATCTCAAAGAACGGAAAGACCGCGTCGGCGTCCGGCAGGAGTTCGATGGTGTCGTCGATCCACGCCGCGCCCGTATTCCCGGTGCCGCTGACGGGCACCTTCAGTTCGATCGCGTCGATCACCGCCATGCCCTGCTCGGGGTTCTCGTGCGAGTGGTTGAACGCGAAGATCGCGTCGAGGTTGTCATCGAGGTCACCATCGATGATCGCGGAGATGGGCCAGGGGTCCCCGCCGCGCGGCTCATCAGGAAACCGGCTGATGGGCAGGAAGTCGCGTGCCGCCGCCGCGAACTCCCCGATCCGCGTCGCCGGCAGGATAAACCGCCCCAGCATCCAACCGTCAGGGGACGCGACATACCTCGCGTAGTTCCCAACCGCCGCGGCCATCGAGAGTTTCGCGGGCGGAAACAGCCCGGCGTAGTCGATCAGACCCTCGACCAGAACATGAATCGTCTCGGGCCCTTCTTCATCGCGCCGCGCCGGATTCTGCATCGCCATGCTCCATGCTCTTGGTGGGCCGCCACTCCATGCCGGTCCCCGTTGCTCTCGCTCTCATTTCGCCAACTTCGCCACCAGCCGCCAGATGTCGTGCGGCGAGAGTTCCCGCCCGGCCTGCTGGTTGAACGCCTCGACCAGCCCGTCGAAGCGCGGGTCATACGGCAACTGGTCGCGTTGCCCCAGCGACCCGGTCATCGCCTCGATGAGTTCGCGCAGCAGCGATTCCTCCTCCTCCGAGATCCGCGGCGGCGTGCTCGCCGCGCGCCCCGCCGGCGGCAGTTTCCCCGCCTTGCGAAGGTTTTGGAGCCGATGCAGCGCAGCCCGCTTGCCCGTGCCCGCGACAGCGCTTTCCACCTCCGCATGAAGCGTATCAAAATCTTCCGTGTACGGGAGGTCGTCGAGCGTCCGACCGATCCGCCGGTAGGCCGCCAGCAACGCGACATCGAGCAACTGCCGTGCTTGTGCAGCGGGCGCGCAGTGTGAGTCGCCCTCACCCCCGAAGAGCATTGCCGGCGCTGCCTCATTCTCTTGGTGGGCCCGCATTCCGTGCGGGCTTTCCTGGTGGGCCGGCACTGCGTGCCGTACCTTGCCGCCGGCTGTGCCCGCTTCCCGGTCCGGCAGGCTCCCCAGCCAGTCGCGATAGCCCCCCGGTCCCGAACCCGCGTGCCCCGCCGACTTGTACGCCGCGGCCACGTTCTTCGCGCCCAGCACCGCAAATACCGCTCGATCGGCGCTGATCTTCGAGAATCCCGCCTCATGCACCGCCGCGTTGAACTCCTCGAGCGTGAGATCGCTCAGCGTGTGCCGTCCGTTGGCATCGCACTGTTTTACCAGCGCACCCACGATCTGATGCGCAGTGCGGAATGGCACGCCCTTGAGCACCAGGTATTCGGCTAGTGCGGTTGCATCCGGAAACCCGCGATCGAGCCCGCCGCCGGCGCGATCGATCCGCGCCTGATCAAACGTAGCGCTCGCCACGATGCGTGCGGCCATCACGATGCAGTCGAGAGCCGTGTCGTACGCCGCGAACAGCAGCCGCTTGTCCTCCTGCAGGTCGCGGTTGTAGGCCAGCGGCAGGCCCTTGCAGGTCGTGAGCAGGCCGACGAGCGAACCGATAATGGTCCCGCTGCGCCCCCGGATGAGTTCGAGCATGTCAGGGTTGCGCTTCTGGGGCATCATCGAGGAGCCCGTTGTGAACGCGCTGGCGAGTGTTAGGAACCCGAACTCCGTTGTGCAGTAGATTACCCACTGTTCCGCCAGACGCGACAGATGCACCGCGATGCGTGAGAGCAAGTACCCAAAGTCGAGCGCCTCATCGCGCGAGGCGGTGGAGTCGATCGAACTGGTGGACGGCCCCGCGAACCCGAGCGATCCGGCTGACGCGTCTCGGTCCAGCGGCAGGATCGACCCCGCGACCGCTCCCGAGCCCAGCGGCGACGACATCAAGCCCAGTTCATCGCGCATCTGCGAGCGGCAGAGTTCCTGGTCGCGCCGGAACATCGACCACCACGCCATGCACTCCGCCCCTAGTGTCCCCGGCTGAGCCCGCTGCATGTGCGTGTACGTCGGCAGCACGACCTGTCCCTGCGCGCGGGCAAGACCCTCGAACGCCGCGAGCAGATCATCGAGCGCACGCTCGATCGTTGGCCCCGCCTCATCCCGCAGCCACAGCCTCAGGTCCAGCGCGACCTGGTCGTTCCGCGACCGGCCCGTGTGCAGTTTCCGCCCCGGATCGCCGACCTTCTCGATCAGTGCCGCCTCGATGCACATGTGTACATCTTCGAGATCGACCTTCCACCCCGGCCACGCGCCGGGGACGCCCACCGACCGCACCCCCGCCGGCGCACCCTCGATATCCCGTTTGATCTCCGCCAAGCCACGTTCGATCGCCGCAAGGTCTTCACTCGAAATCAACCCCACCTTCGCGAGCATCTGCGCATGCGCAAACGACCCACGGATGTCCGCCGCGTACAGCCTCGTGTCGTACGACAGCGACTCGACGAACCTCGCAGCGAGCGGGTCGGTGGCCGATCCCTCGCCGGTCTTGGCGTGCTCCCACGGCTTGGGCGTGCTCATGGCCAGAGGTTAGACATTCTTGGTGGGCCAGCACTCCGTTCCGGCGATGCACTATCCCAAGCCGATGTCACGCCCACGATGAGGCGACCAGAGTCGCTGAATCGTGGCCATCGTTGGCTCACTTTCCTGCCTGCTCCGGTCGTTGATCGGGCAGATTCTCAAACAGCGCCCCCGGCCTCGCAAACCCGCCCTCCCCGTTCACCTCCGCCACCCACACCTGGCTCGACGGCTTGGGCTCATCGCCGACTATCGGCCCGCGCTGCGCTGTCCACATCATCAACTTCCCGTCATCGCTGAAAACCGGCAGCACATCCGCCCCGTTGCCGAACGTCACGCGCCGCTGCCGCAGGTTCGCGCTTGGCTTGGCCGGGTCCACCTCGACCGCGAAGATCTCATAGTTGCTGTGGCGCGTCGGGTCCACCGCCGAACTCCCGTACACCAAAAACTTCCCCGACGGGTGCCAGAACGGAGCCCAGTTCACCGCCGAGTCATCCGTGAGTTGGAGTTCGCGCCTGATCCCGACCGGCGCCCCGTCCTTCCAGTCCAGTTCGGCAATATAGAGTTGCAGGAGGTCATCGCCGCGCCGATCCGAGCGGTAGCAGATCCACTTGTCATCCGGCGAGAAGAACGGCCCGCCGTCGTAGCCATCCGCCACCACCAGCGGGGTGTGCGTCTTCTGTGTCGTGTCGTACACAAAGATGTCGGCATCCGGGCGGCCGCGGCTCGGCTCGTCCCGCACATGCGAGTACAGCACGAACCGCCCGTCTCTGGTGAACGAGCATTCCGCATCGTAGTTGGGGCGCGTGAACAGCGGATCGGGCGTGCTGCCCGACTTCGCCGGGCCGCGGTCATGGTTGCTCCCGCCCGCGCCGCCACCTATAGCGAAGACGCTCTGCTCGACGATCTCCATCTCGTCGGGGAACATCCACACATACTTGCGGCTGCCGACTTGAAAGCCGGATTTCTGATCCTTGGCGGGCGGCGTGCGCGTCGAGCCGTAGATCACGCGAGAGAGGTTCTTCGGGTCGAACCACCCGCAGGTGTTCGCGCTCCCCGGCGGGCTGATGCGCACGGGCTCATCCGTCCCGGTGATCCGCCCGCGCCCGTCCCGCACCAGTTTCGCAACGTACATCGCATAAAATGGATCTTCCTTCTCACCGGCGACGGGAACCGCCACCGCCTGAAAGATCACCCACTGCGGCGGGGTCGAATGGTCAAAGTACGCCTCGCCCGCCTTGAGAAAGCGGTCGCGCGCGGTGATCTGCACATGATTCGTCAGCAGCGGCGCTTCGAGAGCCTTCCAGTCCAGTTTCGCGGCCGGCGCAGTCGCATCGCCGACAGGACGCGCGCCGGCAGGAGCGGGGGAGGGGGTCGGCGTGAGTGGGGGGGCCGGAACAGGCTGCACAGCGCACGCGCTGTACACCGTGATCGCGGCGAGGAGTGGCATCAACAAGAGCGTTCCCTTTCGCAAGATGACCAAGGGTATTCGTCTCTCGGTAGGCCATCCGTTCCTGGCGCGCCGAAAGTCGGGCCGGCGGACCGCGTCCCAGGCGCGCTTTAGACTTCCGCGCTCCGTTCGCTTCACTGCTTTGCTGCTCCCTCCTCGCTGCTCCTGCTTTCTGTACTCTGTTTTTTGCTCTCTGCTCTCTGCTCTCTGCTCCCTTTCCCTGACTCCACCATGCCCCTCATCGTCCATGCCACCGACCGCTACGTTGTCGCCCACAAGCCCGCAGGCCTGCTATCCGTCCCCGGAAAAGCCGCGGATAACAAAGACTGTGTCGCGGCCCGGATCGCGGCCCTCTTCCCACACGCCACCGGCCCGCTTGTCGTTCATCGCCTCGATATGGATACTTCCGGCCTGATTGTCCTGGGCCTCGATGCCGATGCCCAGCGAGAACTCTCCGGCCAGTTCGAGTCGCGCCTCGTGGAGAAAGCCTACATCGCGCTTGTCGAAGGAATCCTGGGCCGCGATGCGGGCACCATCGATGTCCCGATGCGCCCGGACATCGACAACCGGCCGTACCAGATCATCGACCCCGACCGGGGCCGCCAAGCGGTCACGCACTGGACCGTGCTGGCGTTGGAAACCGATCGGACGCGACTGCGCATGGTTCCGCTGACAGGGCGGACGCACCAACTCCGCGTGCACGCGGCCCACATGGGCCACCCCATCATCGGCGATGTGCTCTACGGCCCGCAGCACGACCACCACCCGGGCGGGCGACTGATGCTTCACGCCAGCGAACTCAGTTTCCGTGAGCCGGGCACGGGCAGCCGGGTGCGCTTCACCAGCGCCGCGCCCTTCTGACACCGTGCCGTTGACCCTCAGGTCACTGCTCTTGAACACCCGGCACTACACCACCTCGGTCGCGGGCGTAGCCGTCCGCGCTACCGTCAATCCCGCCCTCAGCATCACGCCGTGCAACCCAACCACATCCGTCTGGTCGAACGCGCCTGTGTCGTGGCTGTCCGCATCAAACACGCCCCAGCAACTTCCATCGGCCTCCAGCATTGGGAGCACAACCTCGGACCGATCGCGCGGATCGCACGCGACATACCCAGCCCCGAGATGGGCGACATCCATGACAACCAGCGCTCGCCCCGACAGGAACGCCCTGCCGCACGCCCCGTGCAGGCCGATGGGTGAGCACGCCGGCTTGTCGCGCCGAGCCGCCAGGACCATCTCCCGCGCGTCCGAGCTCTTCAGATAGAACCCGAGCCACGACACCCGCTTGTCGGCAAGTTCATCCCACAGCGCATCGACCACGCGCTGCATGCGATCATCGCGCGAGCCCGTCGCGGTCATCACCGCAGCGACACGCTCGTAGTCTCTGAACATCGCTCCGCTGCCCATGCGCAAAGGATACCCGTTGGCCCTGATGAGGCCTCAAGGACACCATCCCGGGCGCAACGCTCAGGCTCGCGCCTTCTGCTCTCTGTTTTTGCTTTCTGCTCGCTCGTTCCGCTTACACCGTCGCCGAGGTGTACGGCAGGAGCCCGAGGAAGCGGGCCCGCTTCATCGCCTGCGCGACCATCCGCTGCTCGGCTGCGGAGGTCTGGAGACGCTTGCGCCCGTAGATCTTGCCGTTGGGCGACATCATCCGGCGGAGCGACTCGACGTCCTTGTAGTCCACATAGCGGACGCCGTTGAAGCCTTCCTTGACGACCTTGATCTTTGGCTGCGTGCCGAAACGGGCAAATCGGGACATCGGGATACCTCGTCATGGGCGTTCGGCCCGGGACCGCGTGCAACCAGCACGACTCCCCGGGCGACGGGTGGGTGAACTGAAGGGTGGAAGCCTAGGCACCCGTCGCGACAGGATCGACGTCACCCCGCTTCCTCTCTGCTCCCTCTGTGTTCCTTCCCATCGGTTTCTCCGATCAGCACCGACGGCACAGCGCCAGCGCGTGCCGCCGCGTCGCCACGATCATCACCGCCGCGGCCAGCATCGCGACATCCTGCACGATGTGGCACCAGCCCACCTTGTCGGGGCAGAACGGCGACATGTCCCCGAAACACCCGCAATCGACATTCAGGTCCCGCGCCAGCACAGACAGCAGCAGCGCGATGAACACGCCCAGCATCCCGGCAATCACCAGAGCGGACCCGCGCGTCCACACCCCGACAATCAGCAGCACGCCCGCGACCAACTCGATCCACGGAGTGGTGAAGGTCGCGCCGCGCACCGCCCAGTCCGGCAGGCCGAGTTTGAACGCCTCGATCGTCCAGGCAAAGCCCTGCGGCCCGCTGCTCGTGGCGGGACCGTCGCCCTTGGGCACGAGTTTGTTGTAGGCCGCGTAGGCGAACAGCCCGCCCAGGATGAGGCGCAGCGGCACACAGACCCACCCCATGAGACCAGGACGGATGTTGCCTGCCGGAAGTTGGTTCGTGTGCGTGCGACTCATTCCTGTCCCTCACCAGTCTCGATCGGGTGGCCCGCGGCCTTCCAGCCCGGGAATCCGTCGTGCATGACATAGATCGTCTTGAAGCCCGACGCCTCCAGCAACTGCGCAACGTGCTCGGATTCGTCACAGTCGCCGCCGCTGCAATACACAACCAGCGTCAGGTCCTTGGGAAAGTTCGCAACCCAGCGCGGGTCGCCGCTCTTGAACGAAGCCATGTCGGCGCGGAACGCCCCGGCGACGTGACCCTCGGCATACACCTCGCTCTTGCGTGCATCGACGAAGATCGAGTTCTGGTCAAAGAGCGCCTTGCCCTGCTCGATGGTGATGTGCCCTGGCGGGAGCGACGCAACCGCCTTTGGGGTGGGTGGCGTCACAGCAGGATCGGCCTTCGGCTGAACGGTCGGCTCGCCGTCGGGCATTGCGGGCTTCTCCACCGGCTTGCCATCATTGGAAGCAGGTGCCACGGGTTTGACGACCGGCGGCTCAGGCTCGCGCCCCAACGGCGGCGGCGGCGGTGGAGGGACAGTGCGACCGAGTTTCACCTTCTCGTTTCGAATCGCAAGATCTGCAAGTCCGATGCCACCTCCGATGGCGATGACCAGGACGGCGGGCAGGATGACGCGCGAAACGCTCATGTGTGCAATCCTATTTTCGACACCTGGTCGTCGTGCATTGTTGCCAAAAGAAACCGCCCCCGGAGGCGCGCCCCGCCTTCTTCAAGACCTTGGTCCGCGGCTCCGAGGGCGGGTTGTAGGCCGCGGCGCGTCCGCGTGTGCCCTTGGGGCAAGCACGTCGCGCCTCGGGGATTAGGGCTTGGTGGGGGTAGGTACTGGGGCCGGAACGGCCGGTGCGCCCTTGGTCGGATTAGGAACGAGTGTGCCGGGAACCGGACCCGTGGGACGCCCCGGTGACGGGTTGCGGATGGATGCGCTGAACGGGATGCGGAGCGTCTCGCCGCCGTCAACATCGGTCTCGACGATCACCGTCCCTTGGACATAGCCCGCCGTGGCCGGGGTGACGCCCGCGAGCGTGAGCGTGTGGTACTTCCCGCCCTCGCCCGCGACCACGTCCGATGCGAGGCTCATGTCGTCGCGGGAATCGACCTCGACCGAGCGGACCTTGAAGGCCGTCCCGTTCCGGCTGTCGATGCGCACCTGGGTGCTGAATGCCGTGCCGGGCGTGAAGACGCGAAGGAACGCGTTGGCGGGGTTCGCCCGCGCGGTCCCGACGATCTGCGCCGACACCATCACGGGCATCGGCTCGACCCGATCATCGTTGGTCTTGACCGTCAACTGCGCGACAACGTCGCCGATGTCCGCGCCCTTGACGACCTCGATATCGACCTCGACCTTGGAGACCTTCTCCCCGTCGACCTCGGTCGCCTGCGGCTCGCCGAACTTCGCGACCACGCTTGGATTGTTCGATTCGACGCTCAGGATCGCAAAGCCGTCCATGCGACCCGTCACGGTGAACTTGGAAGTCGCGCCGTTGCGGTGATCGACCTCGGGCAGATGTACCTTGGCGGGCTCGATCGTCGTCAGCGCCTTGACGGTGGAGGTCAGCACGACCGACTGCGGCGTGTACTTCTGCGCCGGCTCCTGCACCGTGATGGTCAGCGTCTTGGTCTGTGTGCCATTGCGGCCCTTGGGGTTGAAGCGGGCCTGCGCCTTGGTCGTCTCGCCGGGGGCCAGCACGCTCTTCTCCACCATCGGAACCGTGCATCCGCACGAGGCGCCGATCGAGATCTTGATCGTCTCCTCGGCGATGTTCGTGACCGTGAAGTCATAGTCAACCGGCTTCTGGTCGCTGATGACGCCCCAGTCGTGCTGGTTCTTTTCCAGTTTGATCGCCTCGGGCAGTTTCGCGCCCGGGACGAAGCCCGCCTTGGGCGCGCCGGCCGTCGCATCCGGCTGCGTCTGCGCTCCGCCGTTGGCGGGCTGCGCCGCGTCCTTCACAGGAGCCGGAGCGGGGGCAGCCGGAGCCTTCGCGGGCGCCGCCGGGGAAGTGGGCGGAGCGTTGGGCG